>Ga0136589_1000896_pt1 | contig 14060 bp, 18 predicted proteins | sample AntRauMFilla3764_FD_104640 | JGI IMG/M metagenome (GOLD analysis project Ga0136589, IMG submission 104640) | Saline lake microbial communities from Rauer Islands, Antarctica - Metagenome Filla 3 #764 | ecosystem: Environmental > Aquatic > Non-marine Saline and Alkaline > Saline | place...
ACCTGTGGAAGGCCGATCTCGTACATAGACAATCCGTAGCGGATGCAGTAGATGTGGACTACGAATACCGGCCAAAAACCGAACGTCAACGTTCGATAAGCTTCAGAATCTTACACTCAATATGGCCATTCATCGAGGGGCTTAGAAGAAATGGAAGGAAGTCATAAGCTCCCCTTGAGATTGCGGAGGTTGAGGCCGGTCAGATGTAGAGGTTTTCTCGATGGCCTACGAAATCGACATGGATGATGTGGGCCTGGTCGTCGATATCGATGAATGCGCGGAGGCTATCAGAGAGTTTGAGTCTTCCCTCAGTCTGACCGTTGAGTTTGGTGTAATCCCAATCACGTGGGTGACGATACTCACAGGTAGCGATCAACTGGAGTTTCTGGTGGACTCGTTCTCGGGTTTGGTGGTCGAGTGATCGGATGGCTTGAGCACCGTCGTCAGTGAAGTTGATTGTGAAGCTCATGGGAATCAGGTGAGAGCTTAAGTCGGGTGGCTAGATCTCGATACGGGTGGCGAGCTTGCTGATGCGATGCCAGTCTTTGCCAACAGTCCATTTCTGGCGGGTCTTCCCGGAAGGGGTCCAGTGATAGAGGCGGACGCAGTCACTCTTGTAGGGCCGTGAGATGCGGACGGCGGCTACCCAGCGCGTGTCGTCTTTGCGGATTAGCGTGTATTTTTGTGGGGTGAGACGCTGGCTGATGGGGAGGGAGCCGGGGGGCGAGTCGCCGTTGCCGGGGTTGTTGTCGAGTGTTTGGGCGGCGTTGCGTTCCGAGGGCCAGAATTCTGGGCGGATGCGCCACGTGTGCGGGCAGTGGTATCCGTTGGAGTCATGGACCCAGCGTTCGAGCCGAAGGCGTTCTTGGTTGTGAGTGGGATCGTAGTCGTGGACGAGACCGGTCCACCAGTTGCCGGTTGTATCGACTGGGAAGGCTGCTTTGACAGTTCGGTCCATGTCAGCGTTGTGTGGTACGCAGGCCATTGCTCCGCTTGAATCCACGGGGACTGTTCCCCTAAAGGCACGTTTAGACTGTATAGAAGCCCTCTACCCCAAATCCAGTGAAATAGTAAATATAATTATGGTTATTGGTAGGGGGAATGGTAGGTCATTCGCGCTCGCGTTAGTGCGAGCGCGCTCGCGTGCTCGCGCGATTCTGCGCGCAAATGCGCGCGCGAAGGAAGCCCCCTATCACCTGTCCTTTTGTCCTGCTGAAACGTCGCTTCAACACCCCCCTACAATAGCATATAAACCCTGGCCAATCCCGAATTCAATCGGCCTCTGAACCAATCGAACCCAGCCACAAACTCAGCTGTGCTCGCCAACCACACGCGGAGATATCAACGAAGATTCGCAGCGGCTTCTCACATTGCCCTTTGCTGTCCACTGTACCCGCAATCATGCTGCATCCCAAAACGAGTGATCGACGTATATCACTGGCGTCCTTTCAACAGAGAAGTATCCCTTTTGCTTCGCTCGGTGATTATTGACTAAGTGGAAACTCGAATTACCGGCCCTGTTGAAACCGTCATTCTGTGAAAGGTTCCACCAGGCGTGCTGAACACAGAAGCTGATACGACACGCTACCTGCGCTCGGTTTGGACTGGTTCGGACGAAACAGCCGTGAAGTACGCAGTCCTACTTACCAGTCGTTTCAGTGCGGAATCGGTCGAACCGGTTGGCGTTCAAGGATGTAATTCGAGCGTGTCGTTGAGACACTCGATGAGGGACGTTACGGTGGATTGGATGCGGTCGAGGGCTTCGCGGACGTCCTCGTCGCCCTGGTCGGCCCAGGCGGCGAGGTAGAACCGTGAGTTCTCGGCGTCGAGTCCGTAGTGGCGGGCGATGACGTACGCAGTGGCTTCGGCTTCGAGTTCGCGCCGCGGCCGTTCGTTCTCGTCGAGGCTCGGTTCGTGGAGGACTGCGTGGGCGAGTTCGTGGACGGCGATCCGGGCTTCGTCAGCGTCGTTCGACTGTGCCTCGACCATGATCGCTTCCTCGCTGTGCTGGTAGATACCAGCAGCATCGCCGTGCATCCACTCCCCACTCGGAACAATCTTGAATGAGAGCCCGCGGTCGGCGGCGACCGCACGAACACGCTCCAGGAGGTCGCCCGGGTCGCCGTGGGTCGTGGTATCGAGTTCGGGGAGTGGATCGCCGTCGGTCTGACTCACGTCAAAGACCGGAACGGGTTTGAACGCCACGACGCCCGTCGACCACTCCTCTGGTGGGGTGTCGTCGTGTTCGCAGTCGATGCTGTCGTGATACGACGGACTGTTCCCGCAGTCGGGGCACTTCGCAGCGGTGATTGGTGCCCAGATCCAGATCGCTTGCTCGCCTTCCTGGACGTGGCGGTCGAACTCCTCACGCCACGTGTTGTAACCCGCGATTCGGGTCGCGTCAGGCATCTGTGCGTAGATGAGGAGTGTGTTGTTCAGCGAATAATCGTGGAAGCGGGACTGGACGTCGAGCCACTGCTGGAAGTGTTCACTCGTTTGTGCATCGTCGACGCCGTTGGCGAGCTGGTCGAGCCAGGCGTCGATGGTGTCGTGCATCGTGTCGGTCCGATCGTCGACGTCGGTGAACGATTCGCTCCCAGGCGCAACTCGGTCCTGTACAGAAGTGTAGTCCGTCGACTCGGGTTCAGTGGGTGTCGTGGCCATTTCTTGGTCCCTCCACCCTCCGAGGGGGATTACAAACTCGACGCGTCGCGACTCAGGCAGTGAAAATCAGACTACTGGGTGTGAGAGCTGGAAGCCGAGGAGTAGTGCGAATAGACGGCACGGTCGAGTCGTTCGAAAGCGATACCGGGCGTAGGTCCGGATGCGGTGATCCCAGTTCGTTTGTCTTCCGCGCACCACCGACCCGACGAAGTTTGCCTAGACTTCACCTGGACTTCCATTTCCATCGCTTCGAACCACCCCGAAGTAGTTAATAAATTGTCTGGTTTCGATGGGTGATCGTCCCATCGCTAGCCGAGACTCACCGAGTAGACCGAGCTGGATCAGAAAGCGGACGGGATGGGGGGAGAACTTGAACGTCCGTCCGCCATTCTCTCATCGAACTACTCACTGAAGCCAATTTCTTCACCAGCAGTGATTTCCGGACACCGTGTCTCTATCTACCAATCTGTGTCTTCGTGTGCTTTCCAGCCCTGGTAGAAGTACGCGAGGGCGAGCACGGACTCGAAACGCTCGTCGCTCGCGATGTGGACGTACTGCTGGGCGTCGGGCACGACCTCGACGAGCGCGTCCTCGACGAGCCCCTCGACGATGTCCCGAGCGTAACCCTCGCTGAACTCGAGGACGGCATCGTGGCGGTCGCAGTCACGGGCGAGTTGCTCGCGCTCGAACGCCCCCATGTCATCGACGGCACGACCTATCGGGTCGGTGTGCTGGTCGGTCATGTAGCCACCTCCGTCGAGTCGGTCGCCTCGCGGAGTTCCTCGGCGAGGATGTGCGCTCGTGACACCGCCACCTCGGGTGACGCCCCCGGCGGCAGGTAGATCGGGTTCGTATCGAACCGGATCTCTTCGCCATCACTGTCCCACGACCGGAGCGTGAGTGACGCGTCGGTCGTCGACCGCGAGGCCTCCACGGTGATCGTCGTCCGGCCGACGTCGTTGGTCTGGATGTAGGTGACGCAATACCCGCTGTCCGCGACTGGCTGACCGTCGAGCTCCCAGCCGTCGGGTGGCTCGTAGGCGGTTGGCACGTACAGCGGGTGGCTCCAGCCGCGCGCGCTGTGCGAGTCCATGAACGCGACGGCGACGTCGCGAGCATCATCCACTGATGGGTCGTCGACACCCGTCCAGTCGTCGAGCCGGACGTCCTGGTCAGGGCCGTCCAGGCGGGTGTCGCGGACGACCACCTGCGGCGGGTCCATGTCCCACACCTTCTGGACGACGCGGACCTCGACGATGCCGTCCGGACCACGCCAGGCGTCGACGCGATCCTCCAGATCGACTCGTGTTGGGTCATACGTCCAGTCACGTACCTCCTCGGGGTGCTCTGGGAGGGACTCGTGTGTGGGGTCAAACGGTGAGTCGTCGAGCGAGTCCTGCAGCAGGACGTTCTCGCGGGCGGTCTCGCTGAGGTGGTTCCGGAGTGCCCAGATGGCTTCGGTCGCATCCAGCCGAGCGCCCGACCAAGACACGACGCCGTCCTTCATCTTTCGATGTCGTAGTCCGAATTCGTCGTTGTTCTCGCAAGCGCGAATCCACCCTCGTTCGCGTCCCTTGTACAGTTCGGCACTGAACGTCGCGACTACATCGTCCGTGGTGTCGTCGACGAGCTCGTTGAGCCAGTTGCGGTACTCGGGTTGGTGTTCGTACCAGTGTGCACTCGCGTACTGCGAGGTCTCCTGGCCGGCGCCCCAGGCGGCGAGTGACTCGCCGCCCAATAGCATTCCAGTCGTGAGTTCGTTCGCGTAGTCCTCGTGGGGCCGGACGTCGACCCAGCCGGCGTGCAGTCGGCGCTTCCCGTGCTCGTCGCGCCACGCTTCGAGTTCGGATTGTAACTGTGAGAGTGCGTCCTCGCGACTCTCCGGTTGGAGTTCTCGCGTCTCGCCGATCGACGGTCGGAACGTGATGCTTGCCCACGGCCCGGTTTGTCTCGGTGGCTGAATGGTGATTGTGACAGTCATGATTTAGAGTTCGGGCACCCGGCCTGGCCGACGACAAACCCGGAGAGAATGCGCCGTGGGGGCCTCACACGGAAGCGTTAGTGGCGGATGCGCGGTGCGATCATCGTCCGGACGTCGATGGCGTCCCCGAGCTGGTACGTGAACTCGATGGGGTGGTCCTGGCCGAAGCGCAGCTCGACCTGGCACGATCGGGGCATTCCCTTGCGGGCGTCCTTGACGTAGTCGAGGCTGTACAGCGCCGAGCTCTCGGCGAGGCTGTCGATGGCGTCTAGGTCGTCGTCGACGGTGTACTGCATGTTGTCGCTGTCACCCTCCGCCGCGAACACCACCGCCTCGTCTTTGGGATTGCCTGCGACCTCGATGTGGTCGGCGATGAGGTTCGCGGCCTTGTACGCTTGGCTCAGTTCGCTCTTTGCAAACGTAACGTCGACGTCCATCTCCAGGTCGGGAATCTCGGGGTCCGATCGGATGGTCTCGGGGTCGAGACACGCCAGTTCGAACTCGAGACCGTCAACTTCGACCTCCAGCTTCCGGGTTGCTTCGTTGAGGGTGAGTGAGACGAGGTCGCCTTTGTTCGCCATACCGAGGACGTCCGAGAAGCGCTCGAGGTCGAGCCCGAGCAGGCCGCCCGGCGTCTCGTACTGCTCGAACACCATCGTAGGCATCCGGATTTCGGTCATGCCGACATTCGCTGGATCGACGGCCTTGATACCCAGCCCTTCGTCGGTGAGGTGGACGCGAGCTTCGTCGACGAACGCCCCTAGCGCCGTGAGGACGTCCTGGAGGAGGCTCGCCTCGATTGTCGCCTCGAACCCGTCGGCGGCCACCTCAGTATCGAAGAACGCCTGCTCAGTATCGTTCGCGTCTGGTTCGGTGCTGTCATCTGTCTGGTCGGGCGTGGTCGGTTCGTCGGTGTCACTGGGAGTAGTTACGGTCGTGCTCATGATTGGTTGTCCTCCACCCCTCGAGGGGGTCGAAAAACGGGGAGATGAGTCGTCGATCAGCAGTCAATCGGTGCAGTGAGCCGCGAGTAGAGGAGCCCGCAGAGAGTGGTACCGTCGTCGAAATAAGCGACAGCTTCGAGGAACGCAAGTGCAGTGAGGATGCTCGCCGTGGCGAGTACCGGGACGCTGAGTGGCATCACTACGTGGTCGTCTCCGAGGCCGTCACCGGGAGGTTGGGGCCGCCGGCCAGCAGTCGGTCGACCGTCTCGACATCTGGGAGATCCAGCGACTCGCTCTCGCACATGAAGCACCCGCACTTCTCGAATGGGATCGACGCTTCGTCGAGTGGGATGCCGTAGTCGGCGACCGCGTTACAGACGCGACGGGCGCGGTCGACGATGGCATCGAGACGTTCGGGGTCGAACTCGACGTACTCCTCGTCGATATCCTGTTCGGGGTAGATTGCGACCTCGAAGTCCGTTTTCTGAATGTAGACGAGCTGGGCTTTCGGCACCTGCACGGCGTGCATGTACACCGTGAGTTGGTCGAGGTGGCGCTCGACCGGCCAGTCGAGATACCGGAAGTTCCCATGCGTCTTGAAGTCGTAGAGCGCGTTCTCCTCGGGGTCGTAGCAGTCGTAGGTGCCGACGAAGTGGACGTCGTCGACGCGTACGGAGACGTCACGCTCGAACTGCAACCGGCTCGTCGCGCCGTCGTCGAGGTCTGCCAGCAGGTCGGCGTGCTCCTCGAGGAACCCGTGGAAGAGATTCCCGACCTGGAACGTGCCGTGGAGGTCGCTTTGGTCGAGCAGGCCGAGTTTCGAGAGGTACGCCTGGCGGTGACATTTCGCGGCCTGACTCGGGTGAATCATCCAGGGGTCGTACTCGGTGTGGCTGTCGGTGTCCTGGAGTGCATCGAGTAATCGTGGGATGGTATCGTGGAAGTTCATCGAGAGCAGAGCTCCGACAGCCCGAGCGAGATTCGTCACAATCTCGTTAGGGACTGCCACCCGTGCCTGGCAGGCGAAAAACGACCGCGGGCTTACTCGGCGACCGTCAGCGTCTCGCCGAGATCGGTCAGCTTGGAGTACTCGATGAGGTGGTCGCTCTGCTTGTACGCCTTCCCGTCACACGTGGCCGCTGCAGCGAGCACCAGCGAGAGGTTCGGCCCGGTCACGCCGTACTGCTGGCACATCTCGAGGAAGCATCGGCGGCTGTCCTCCGAGTCTTTGACCTCGCGTTCGAGCCGATCGATTGCATTGTAGAGGTCGGCCCACGTACTGATCGGCGCCGTCACGGTGACCTCCCAGTCCTCGGCGGTGTGCTCGCCGAGGCGGTACTCGTCGCTCGCTTCCTCGAACAGTTCTTCGACGACGCGGTCCTGGTAGTCGTCGCTCCGGTTCGTGTTCTCCGACGTCTCCCCCCAGCCGAGTTTGGGCTTGCCCTTCCGGGGCTGGTTGATGTACGTCAGGAGGTCCTCGTAGTCCTCGATGCTACGTTTGACGTGGAGGGTGGTCTCGGTCTGTTCGCACCAGTCGCCGTCCTCATCGACGGCGAGTCGGGTGGCGGGCCCGCTGGCTTTGAGCGTGAACGCGCTCCAGTCGAGGAGCGCGTCGGGTTCGGTGGCGGTGCTGGCTGCATCTGGGTTCTGGGCTGTCGTGGACATTATCAGTAGGCTCGCGCACCTCGCTCGGCGAGGAACAAACCCCATCGCGGGAGTTAGGCGGTCCGGGTGTCGAGGACGGAGACGGCGTACCACAGGAGTGCGACCGCCCGCCGCTTCTCGGAGAGCTCGCACCAGGGCGTGGTGGCGGCGGTCGGAATTATCTGGTCTGAGTCCTCGAGCGTGACCGTGACGACACCAAACTCAGTCTCGACGGAGAACTTGCCATCGTCATGGTCGACCCGCGGCGCCAACGCGTCGGGATCTTCGCGGAGCGGGTGGATGCGTTCGTGGTCGACTACGAACTCTTCACGCGTTCGGAGGTCAAGGTCGCCGACGCCGGTCGTCACGACGACGGCCTCGTCGGTGACCGCGAGTACGAGTTCGGCGACGCCGTCCCAGGAGTTGTAATGGTACCGTCCAGGCTCGACGGTCTCGGTCTCCGGGTCGGGGACGTACGTGTGGCCGTCGATGCGGACGGCGAGACCGGTGTCAGGGTGTTCGATGTGCTGGATGGAGTACTCGGGAACGTCGAGTGCGTCGACCGCTGTGTTCTCAGTCATGGCTCTCAGCCACCAGGCATGGCGGGTGAGAAACGACCGACACCAAGTTACCCCACAGAATCCTAATATAGTTCGTTCGTGGGGTAATTATGGATTCTTATCACCCTCGTTGAGCGAACACGACTCGAGATTGAGTGCTCGCCACGTGGGTCACTGCGCTTCGAACCGTGCTCCGAGTGTCTCCTATGGTTCATTGAGCTGGTTCAACCGTTCGAGATGCGAGCGGATGGTCTGAGCGCACGTGTCCGCGACATCGCCGATCTCATCCTGGGTGAGCGGATACGAATGGTCGCGAGCGGCCTGATAGAGACAACTACCGGCAAACGCGCACGGGCCACAACCCATCGCGACGTTCGCCTCAGTGGCCGCAGTGGTGAGTTCACGAGCGGTGATGCGGACCCTGTCGGGGACTTCGAGTTCGCTAGCGTGCTGGGGGACGAACGCGACCGGTGGCCGTGGTGGGGCCGGGATGTCGAGCTCGGCGTTCAGCATGTTGTACGTCGACTGGAGGGTATCGGTGTCGACCTTCGCGTGCTCGGCGACATCCCCGATAGTTCGTGGGGTCTGGTTGCACCGGCAGGCAGCGTAGACCGTCGCGGCAGCGACACGTTCGATGGACTGACCGATAAGAAGTTCTTCGGACTGGGCGGTCCGGAAGAGCCGGCAGGCCTGTTCGCGAAGGCTCTTCGAGAGGTCGAGGCAGCTGAGGATCCGCCGTATCTCCGTGATTCCGGTCGCGAGGTTCTGGTCGGCTTTGGATTCGAACATCCCCCGCTTCTGCTCGCGGCGAAGGCGTCCGAGCTGGCTGCGTTTGCGTGCGGAGAGTTCGTTGCCGTTCGCATCGCGATGTCTCCCGATCTGGGTGGTGAGGCCGTGGTCGTGGAGCGTTTCGGTGCGGGCGGCGCCAGTCCGCCGCTGGCGGTCGGTCTCGTCGCGTCTCCAGTCAGGGCCGTGGTCGATACGATGTTCGTCGACGACGAGTCCACAGCTTTCGCAGACCGATTCACCGTCGGTTGTGGCGATGGTGCCGTCGCACTCCGGACACGTCAGGGATTGCTGGCCGGATCGGCTCGTGGACTCGCAGGTGGTCGTGGTTGTCTGAGACATGATTCGATAGCTGAGACAGATCGTCTCGAGCACGCCACAGGGCGAGTGAAAAACGGCGCGACGCAAGGCGGTGCGAGAAGGTCGTGGCAGCGCGCGCAGCCCTTGGGCGAGCACGGAGCGGAGGCGGTCAAGTCGCGGCGCAAGGCCTGTGCTTCCTCGCGCGTGATCCCGACGCGCGTGGGAGGACTTTCTCTACCGTACTCCGCAACCTGCCTGTGCGACGCTCCGTTGCGAAAACATCTCTCGTCGGCTTAGTCAGTCCGCGCTAGCCGGCGTCCCCGCGGCACCAACGTTCACCTCGGTCTCGACTTCCAGGCTCTCGAGTGCGCGTTCGACGCTCTCGTGGTACTCGCCGACATCGAGGTCGTCGTAGACCTCCTGGGCGCGCTCGCCCTCGGGTTCGTTCGGATGAATGCTCCGCCCGATGCGTTCCATCGTCGCGGCAGCCGTCTCCACCACCCACGTTTCTCGCGTTGCTTCGTCGACGACCTGGATGGACTCCGGCCGGAGCGACACGTACGCCTCGTCGCTGTCCTCGGGTTCGTACACGCGCGGCTTGCCGGTGACTGCGACGTATGTTGGCGCTTCGAGCTGGCGGAGTTTCGCCATCGCCTCCGGTTGGTACTCGCCCGCGTACACGTTCACCGCCCCGGTCGGGTCGACCACCCGAGCCTGCCAGTACTCCGAATCCGACCCGATATCCTCGACGTTCGTGAGCGTCCCCACGAGGAACACTCGGTTTGCCTTCCCGCCCGTGGGTAGCGTCACGAACGACGGGGCTCGCTCCTCGTCGGACTCCGTGAACTCGTTGGTGCAGTCAGTCAGCTCTTCGGCGAACAGTCGAACCGCTGGTTGTCGTTTCATATGTAGTGAACCTCGATTACGTCGGGGGCTCTCCTCTCACCCCTACATCCCGACAGGGGGCAAACAAAACGGGTGGTCTGTCAAGACCCGGTGGACCTGTGGATCCTGCTTGAAGAAGCCACCAGACACTAGCTCGATTCCGATTCCTCAGTATCGAACATCGACCTCGCTCGCCGATAGATTGGTGCGCCGAGCCAGTCCCGCTCAGTTGCGAGTCGCTCCAAGTGTTCCACTGCTGCCTCGCGTTCTAGCACGCCCCGTTTGACGAGCGCTTTCAGGACGATTGGCGAGATGGCGACTTGCGCGTCGACGAGTGCCTGGAGTTCCGGGAGCGCTCGAAGGTCGTCAGTGATGAGAAAGGCCGCGTCGAGATCGTTACTGAGCGTGGCCGTGCTCGCTTCGCCCGCGTCAATCCGTGAGGTCTCGAGACTGGCGTCGACACTGTGAACCTCGATCTGGTCGACCCGTTCGAGGACGCTCTGGGCCCCTCGGCCATGAGTGTCGTCGTAATCCGCCGTGCTTTCGAGTTCCTCGACGACCGTCTCGGTCGTATGGACGTCGTATTCTGCGAGGAGTGTTTCGAGTAGATCGATGGTGGCGAGTGAAATCAGCGCACTCGTGTCCGCGACGATCATGCGCTCATGCTAGAGTTCTGCGAGGTCGTCAGCGATGTCGTCGCCCTGCTCGAGAATGCTCTTCGAGGCGCGAACCGACTCCGCGTCCTGCCGCCCGATGAACTCCGTCAGGACCTCGAAGCTAATCTGGTCGTCGAGATAGAGTTCGACGACTGCCTCCTTGAATTTCTCGTCATCCTCGACGTCCTTAAGGTACTCGTTGAGGGCTTCGACGATGATTTCGGTCCGGTTCTTGTGCGTGACGGCCGCCGCGACGTCCGCTTTCTCGAGCAGGTCCTCGGGTAGCCTGAAGTTGACTCGCGTCGTTCCCATCTCAATCCCTCGTGTACATACATTGTGTGTACAACCGTAAAACTGTCCCTGCTCACACGGAGGAGTCAATCAGGGTTGAATCTGGCTACGCTACGGCATCAGCCATCTCCTCGCCGAGTGCGTCGGTAAGCGAGCTCGCTTCTGCCTGCAACGCATCGACGTCCGCAGTGTCGCTGAATTCTTGGGCGTCGTCAACGAGGTACCACGCCCCAGTCTGGCGGCCCTCGACGCGGTAGTACCGGCCGACGAGGAGGTCGCGCATCCGGTCTTCGACCACGCTCGTGTCGAGCGCGTCCATCGCCTGCTGTTTCGCCTCGCCCATCGAGATGCCCGTGATGGCCTCCGTTGCCTCTTCGTCGAACAGTACCCGGTGGGCGTCCTCGCCGTCGTCGAGGACGGCTTTGAGGCGCATATCGAACTCGCCAGCGACGTCACCGTGGTCCGGACACGACCCCGAGCCCACCACGCGCGAGCAGTCGTCCTCGGGACAGCGCTTGATGAGCCCACTCGGCGACTGGATCGCCACGAGGGCACCCCCCAGCGTCGTCGACCCGTCCGCGACCTCGACGTCCTCACCGAGGGGCTCGATGCCAGTCTTCGAGGTGAGCTTCACCGAGTACTCGCCCTCGTACTCGTCCGTCACCACGTTCGTCAGCCGATACGAGGTCCCCTCCTCCAATCGAGGGAGGTCGCTCGAACTGAACGCCGTGAACATCGTCGTCCCCGTCTCGTCGCCGATGAGGCCCTTCTGGGCGATCGCGTCGTGCTCGACGTCCCACAGCTGGAGGACCCTGACTTCCATGTCGCCCCAGACGTCGGCCTCGCTGAGCTCGCCTGCGTCGAGCGCGGTATTCGACCCGCCGAAGAACTGGCTGGCGTCGAGGTCGGTATCTTCGAGGAGGCGATGCTGGACCGACGACCGGGCTTCCTCGCGCTGCACCTGGTAGTCCTCGATGAGCGTCGACAGCATCTCGGCGATCTCACGCTCGCTGTGCATGAGGTCGGCGCCAGCGTCGTCGAACTGGTCGGATATCTCTGCAGCCATCTCGGTATTATTACTTGCAGTCATTGGAATCAACTCACGCGGGGCACCGCACGTCTTTCCCCGCACCTCATCCAGGGGAAGGAAAAATCAGCGTCTGTTGATGGATTCCTACTCGCAGATGCACTCGTGGCCCTGGCTCGACTGTCCGACGATGTAGGCGTGAAGTTCCTGGGCGAGTGAGTGCATTTTCTCAGCACGGTCAGCAGCGGCTAGCCCGTCCTGATAGTACGTCTTTGCTCGGTGGTCCCGCCAGAGGTCCGCGAGCTCGTTTGCCGTCGTCTCGGAGACGATACCGACGCCAGCGGCTTCCCTGTAGACACCGGGATGGGTGCCGGGAAGATCGTCGGGGTCTGTGGTGCCTTGGTCGAGCAGTCGGAATTCGACGGTGCGTTCGATGGCGACGAACGAGGCTTCGATGACGAGTGTATAGAATTCTGCATCGCGGAGTGCGTCTGCGCCAGCGAGGAGTCGGCATGCTTTCCGGAGTTGCAGGAGCGCTGGGCTGCTGACATCCAGCCCGGGTTCGATGTGCGTTGGCTGACGGTCGAACGCGGCTTGGACATCGTCGATGAGTTGCTCGATGCGCGTGCTACTCATCGCTGAACACCGCTGTTCGAAGGTCGGTTAGCTCGTCGCCCCCGTAGACGGTGATGCCTTCTTGGAAGATCTCCTTGAGTTTCGATCCTGCTCGTGTTGCGCTCTCTGTGGTCTCGACGTAGGGCTCGAACTCGAAGCGGTCGCCATTGAATCGCTCGGCTTCGAGCTCAGCCACGACATCGGTGATGGTTCGTCTGGCGGTTGTCCGGTCGCCGCGAACGACCACGAACAGATCGATGTCGCTGCGCCGGTCAGCCTCACCGCGAGCGACGCTTCCGAAGACGAGGATTCCCACGAGGTCTTCGACCTCGTCGGTCGCTCCGAGGGCGTCGACCGTCCGGTCGACAAATGCTCGGATCGGCGCGCGGAACTCTACTTGTTCGATGGTGAGGAGCGGATCGTCTTTCTGGAGGCGTTCTGGATGGATGGAGACGTAGTTTCGCTGTGGAGTCTCGCGGACCTGTACGGCGCTGATGCTCTCAAGTAATTCGATGGCGCGCCACACGGTCGACCGGGTCACGCCAGTTGCGTCCACGAGTTCTGGAATCGTGAACTCGGTCTCGTGAGCGTCGGCGAGTATTCGAAGTATCTCATCGGCTGCTTCGATTCGGAAGACGGTGCCATCGCTCGGCGAGGGCACGTCCACGCAGATATTTATACCTCGTTTCATCTCTTCGGATACTGTCTGATACTGTGCAATGACCTAAAAAGATACTGCCGTGAGAACGGTGCGTGGACCCTAAAAGAATCTCCAACAAGGAAGAAGACGGATCACATCTAGAAGTCCCGAGAGTCACCGACCCATACAGAGAATAGACAGCAAACAGATTCGCCTGAGTCCAGTCGTCTGAAGCGGTAGATACAGCCCGTACACTCATCATTTAGCACACAGAGATGAATTGGCGTATCTCAGGTGTTCATAAGGAATACTTATGTGGATTAGCTAGGAATCATATTCTGCATGGGGTCCAAATCCGAGGAAACGGACGAGCGAGTGCCAGGGGATGATACCCCTTCAACCTCGGGAAAGACCGTTTTACTTGCTGAAGACGACCCAGACATCCGAGAATCGTATCGGATATGGCTTTCAGAAGGTCATTGGGAGGTTCGTGAGGCTGTGAACGGGCTGGAGGCGCTGGACCAGCTTGACCGGACGGTAGATATTCTTGTTCTGGACCGCAGACTGCCACGAATATCTGGTCCCGAGATTGTGAACCGACTCTCCGAGACTTCCTTTGACGGGGAGATAATCGTTATCAGCGCCTATAGCCCCGATGGCTATCTAGATGAGTGCGACGTTACGAGATATATCACCAAACCAATCATGCGCGATGAGTTTCTTCGAGAACTGCGGCAAACCGTCTGACAAATTTGCAGGTCTACTGAACGGGGGATTCAAAATCGGTGTCTGTGAATAAAGTCAGTTCGCTGCGCGGGAATCAGCGTCTGTATCCGGCACACCATTTGTTGGATGCTGACGGGAGGGAAAGCCCGGCGACGAACCCACGGTGTGAGTCGCCCGGAAACTGGAGGTGGGTGGGAGGTGGTGCCGTGCTGTCTCATGTAACTTCCTCGCGTGCGACTTCGACGCGCGTGGGTGGGGTTTCTGCGGTCGTTGCGGTGCGGTTCCTGGGTCGTGGCTGCCGCCCCCGCCAGGGGGCGGGAGCGGTGGGCGGGGAGGTGGTC
>Ga0136589_1000901_pt1 | contig 14024 bp, 8 predicted proteins | sample AntRauMFilla3764_FD_104640 | JGI IMG/M metagenome (GOLD analysis project Ga0136589, IMG submission 104640) | Saline lake microbial communities from Rauer Islands, Antarctica - Metagenome Filla 3 #764 | ecosystem: Environmental > Aquatic > Non-marine Saline and Alkaline > Saline | place...
CGAGATTACTTTCCCGGCTCCAACGCTGGCGCCCGATACTTGTGATGACGGTTCGAACCTCATCCATTTCAAGAAGCCTGTCGGTGTAGTCCCGCAGGGTAGTTGCGGTGTCATAAAGTTCATTTCCTGCGGGGAATGTAGCCCTGACGGTATATTCTCCGCTATCATTTGCAGGGAAAAACTCTGTTGGGATTGTTCGGAATAGGAAAATGGATCCACCGATTATAGCAACAACAAAGACTACAATGGTATACTTTCTTTTCAGAATCCATAAGAGGATTTTACCATAATTCTGTTCCATCGATCGAATTCCACGAAAAACTATACTTTTCCGGTTAAATTCTTCCCGCTTCAGAAGCAGGGAGGCAAGCACCGGAATAAGAACAATCGATGCGATAAAAGAACTTGTAATTGCGATAGAAATAGTAAGTGCAAGGTCACGCACGACAGTTCCCGACACGCCGCTCACTGCCAGTATCGGTACAAACACAGCCAGTGTCGTCAGCGTTGATCCCAGAAGGGCCCCGGCAACTTCATTCGTTCCTTCAAGAGCTGCAAGCATACGTTTTTGACCACTTTCGAGCTTGTTGGCAATACTTTCAACTACAACGATGGAGTTATCGACCAGCAATCCGATTGCAAGCGCCAGCCCGGTTATTGAAATGATATTCAGGCTGATATCCAGAAAGTACATGGCGGCAAACGTTGCGGTAAGGGACACGGGAATACTCATCGCAACGACGAATGCAACCCGCCATCCACCCATAAAAAAAAGTAGAATAAGAATCACCACTATCAGGGCAATCAGAGCCGACTGAGCAAGATTTGAGACGGAATCCTGAATGAACTCTCCCTCATTACTGAGCACCTGTATAGAAACGCTACCCGGCAGATTTTCCCTGAAATTTTCCATTTGTGCCAATACCGCTTCTGCTACATCCAGCGTGTTGGCATCCGATTGCTTTTGTATTTCTACTTTTACACTGTTGCTGCCATTAACTTCTTCGAGGGATTCAATATCTGCATATGCGTTTTCAACCCGCGCTACATCAGAAACCCGCAGCGGGATTCCATCCTCATTTGTTCTGATGATTGTCGCACGAATCTCTTCAATTGATTCATAAATCGCCTCGGCGCGAATACTGTAACTCACGCGATCAGATACCAGCGTCCCGATCGGCTGATTGACATTATTATTCCGAATCGCATTCACAACTTCATTCGGTAGTACGCGGTTTCGCGCAAGGGCGTCCGGATCAAGTGTCACAAAGAAATTTCGTTCAAGCCCTCCCTGTGTATCAGCTGCTGCAACGCCGGGGATTCGTTCCAGCCGAGGTTCAACAAAATCAATTGACAGCTGGCGCAGTTCATCCAGCCCCATCGATTGTGATTCAATACTCAGCTCAATAATCGGAGAGCTATCCGGATCGAACTGGAAGATCACCGGTTCATTTGCCTCTGCCGGCAGATCAGGCCGGATGCGGTCCATCGCTTCCCGGATCTTCATCTCGGACTGCTGAATATTGCTTTTGGGATCCATGCGGAGAATAATAAATGCCCCACCCTGCCGTATGTTTGATTCGAGAGATTCAATTCCCTCAACGCCCATGATGGCACCTTCAACAGGTTCCACCACCAGCCGGGACATATCCTCCGGAGCTACATTCTGGTAGTTCACCGATACCGCAAGCACAGGAATATTGAATGACGGCATAAGCGTCACCTTGAGATTGGCAAGGGCAAAAAGGCCAAAACCAATCACAATCAGGGACATCATGAAGACTGTAACGGGGCGCTTCAGAATGCGTTCAGTAACGGTAATTTTTTTCATAGCAAGAGGGGTTAGGAGTCCTGGTTTTTCAACGGGTCTTCTTTGTGAACGGCATTGAAGCCAAATCCTTCAACCCACCCGTTTACGATATTATACATGCACGGCACGGCAAATAACATCAAAAATGTACTCATGGTAAGTCCGCCGATCACCGTTCGGGCCATCGGGCTCCATGTTTCTGCTCCGGATCCAAGTTGCAGAGCGAGCGGTACCATTGCCAAAATAGTTGTCAGTGCCGTCATCAAAATGGGGCGCAGACGCCGTGTAGCGCCCTGTGCAATTGCCTTTACCCGCTCATTTCCGCGGGCCTGCAGTATTTTGATGTAGTCAATCATCACAATCCCGTTATTCACAACAATACCTGTGAGCAGTACAAGCCCGACCATTGCGGTGACGCTTATAGGGGTTGACGTGATCCAAAGCATCAGCAGCACACCCGTAAGTGCGAGGGGAATGGTAACAATAATAATCAGCGGTTCCACAAGGCTTTCAAACTGTGAGGCCATCACCATGTAGGTAAGAATTCCCGCGATTAAGAACGCAATAAGCAGGTACCGGAACGACTCCGCCTGATCTTCCGCAGATCCTGCCACCTCATAACGGTAACCATCAGGCCATTGAATCTGATCAAGCACCACCCGGGCACGCTCTGTTGCTGTCTGAAGATCAAGACCGGCAAGATCGGCTTCGATTTCAAGCATCCGCTCCTGATTAATTCGGAGAATGCTCGAAGGCCCTGTGAATCGCTCAATTCTCGCCAGGTTCTCTAACGGCATCCACACACCGGCAGCCGTCTGAATTTGAATTTCTTCCAGTTTATCGGAGGCTGACCTGTCCTGAGGACTTAGCTGAACTAATACTTCAAACTCAACGCCCTCATCCACAAAAGTAGTAGCCACGTCGCCCCTTACGGCATTACTAACGGCCGTTGCTACGTCGGATGTGTTCAATCCCACTCGTGAAATACGCTCACGATCCATCTCAATGCGAAGCTCAGGACGTCCCTGATCGGCACTGCTGAATACGCTGGAAATGCCTTCCATTTCCCGGAGACCGTCGAGTGTGTATGCTGCCAGTTCCTGGCGCACACCGGGATCATACCCGTATATTTGAACAATCAAACCGGACTCGCCATCCGGACTCAGAGGATCTTCGCGAACTTCTTTAATATTGGCTCCAGGAACACGTCGCATAGACTGCAACAGGGAGGACGTTATTTCAAATTGGTCACGGTCACGCTCTTCAATGGGCACCAGCTCTACCCGAATCACACCCTGATTTCCGCCGGGATTATCCGCCCCTTCAATCCCCGTCTTATCACCATAATCTGAAACAATCAGTCGCGCTTCGGGCACTTCATTCCGGATGACATCTTCCATCTGAATGATGGTTCGCTCCAGCTCAAAAAGATTCACGCCCGGCTCGCGCTGTACCTCAAGAATGATATTATTTTCATCCACTTCAGGGAAAAACTCTCCCCCGAGAAGCAGATAAATGGGCAGTGATGCAATAAGAAGTATGAATGCACCTAAAACAACCAGGCCACTCTTTTTCAGTGAGGCATTCAAAGCTTTATTGTAGGAACGCTCTAACCGATCGAGCTGTCGAGTTAAAAACGGCGCAATCCTGTTGGTAAATACACCAGAGACCCCCCGTCTAATAACTCCATACAGATAAATGACTGGGTAGAGAGCAATAACTATTACAAAGGCCGGCAGCGACAGTAATAAATTACGTGTTGATGTTTTGCTGTAGTCCTTTAGCTTTTTAAACGCAGACCGCTCATCGACTTCTTCAAGTTCTTTTTGAAACAGCTTGGAGCTGAGAACGGGAATAATTGTCAGCGCGACAAGCACCGATACAATAAGCGCAAAGGATATAGTAAGCGCGAGATCCCGAAACAGAATTCCCGCTATTCCCGGCACAAACAGTACGGGAAGAAATACAACGAGTGTTGTAAGCGTACTGATGAGAACCGGTGTCGTTACTTCCTGGGCTCCTTTCACAGAAGAGGTCGGGCCATCATCCCCCTCTTCTTTAAATCTAAAAATGTTTTCAAGTACCACAACCGCATTATCAACCACAAGTCCAACGGCAAGCGTAAGTCCGGATAGTGATATAATATTCAGGCTCACGTCTGCCCAGCTCATAATGCTGAAGGTAGTGATGATGGATACCGGAATTGAGATTGCAACAATCAGCGATGAGCGGCCGCTTCGAAGAAAGAGTAGCAGCATGGCCATGACCAGGAAAATTGCCTGAATTGCTGTTAGAATAAGGTTATTGATTGACATCTCAATGAAATCCGCCCGGTTGGTAAGAACATTGAGCTCTATGCCGGCCGGTAGAATGGTGCGCAATTCTTCAAGCGATTCGGTAACGCCGCCTGCAGCTGTTACAATGTTGCTGTCGCTCTGCTTGTAGATATTAATAATGACGCCATCGTTACCCTGTACGCGCACATTACCTATCGGCTGAGAAATTCCATCCTCTACTGTCGCAATATCTTTGAGGTAGACGGGGTTACCATCCTTTACAACCGCGATACTGTTCCGGATCTCCTCTACATTTGTAAATTCACCAATGGTTCGCAGAGAATAGGACGTTTGCCCTTCAGAGAGTTCACCGGCGGGAACCTGTACATTTTCCTGACGAAGGCGATTCGCGACATCACCAATATCAACATCAAACGTTCTCATTTGCGCGTTGCTGAGCTGTACGTTTATTTGACGGCTCAGACCACCCGCTGTTGCAGCTGATGCCACGCCCGGAATTCTCTCGAGCCGCTGTTCAAGCTGCTGAGTTGAAAACGTGCGTAGCTCTCGCGGACTCCGGGTATCTGACGTGAGCGTGAGCACTACAATAGGTTCATCATTTGGATCGTAGGAGAACACTACCGGCTGCTCGACATCCTGCGGCAAACTTCGGCGAATCTGATCAAGACGTTTTCGCACTTCAGTTTCTGCAAAAAAGAGATCCGTTCCCCAGCTAAAGTTAAGCCGGACGACCGAAGAGCCCTGGCTTGAATTTGATCGCACACGCTCTATTCCGGAAATACTGCCTACAGATTCTTCAATCGGTCGCGTGATCAACGTTTCCATGTCTTCCGGAGCAACGCCTTCATACGTTGTATAAACTGTAATTGTCGGAAACGAGACATCCGGATAGAGATTCAGGCGCAGGTCAGACAAGCCAAAAAGGCCGAAACCGATCAAGATAAGGCTTATCATTAACGAGGTAACCGGACGGTTGACAGCAATTTTTGAGAGATTCTTCATTGTATTACTCGTTACCGTTTGATTGTCCGCCTTCACGGTTACCGTTACCCTGTCCTGTTCCCGCTGCTGAACTATCCGGGCGCCCTTCTCCGGAAACGGCTCCATCAGCCCGCTCCATCACATCAATCGTTCCGCCACGGTCTGGTGCGGGGGGCTCTGTTCCGGCAACACGAATTCGTGCACCTTCCCGAAGGCCTGCCTGACCGGTCACAATTATATTCTGACCCTGTTGAAGTCCTTCCAGAATTTCCACGCGTTCACCCTGTTGAAGGCCGAGCGTTAAATTTTGTCGCACGGCTATGGTATCACCCTGAGCGACAAACACAGAATAATTCCTGCGAAGCTCCACTGTATTAGTTTCGGGTTCGATATAGGTCTCAACATTCTCAATCATGGCCGTTCGCGGGATCACAACCGTATTCTCTCTGGTCTCAAGCGTAATTCGTGATTCGGCAAGCACTCCCTGTCTCACCATTGGTGTGACATCAACAAGGCTAACAACAATTTCTCCAAGCCCGGTTTCAGGGTTCAGCTGCGGGCTGATTCTTGATATCACTCCTCTGGCAATAGACTGGCGGCTGTTGCTCAATTGCAGTTCAACCGGGAGTCCGACAGATACAGCATTCCAGTCTGCCATGGGCAGAAAAAGCCGGGTTTCATATCCAACAAGATTCGCGATTGTAAACGCTACAGTTCCTGTTGTTGCAACATCTCCTTCATCAATTTCACGGCTCAGCACAACCCCGTTAACAGGACTTCGGAGAACGGTATTTTCAAGATCTTCCCGGGTGTTCGTTAATGATGCCTGAGACGCTTCCAGCTGGGCGCGAGCCGTATTGTACGTTGCCCTGGTTTGATCAAACTCGAGAGAGCTGATGGCGCCGGACTCAAATAGCTGCTCCTGGCGTGAGTACTGAATGCTGTCTCGCACGAAAGCAACGCGGGTCTGTCTGTTTTGCGCCTGGGCCTGTTCGTATGCATCCCGAAAAGGAAGCTCATAAATTTTTGCCAAGCGTTCTCCTGTTCTCACAGAATCTCCCAGGTCTGCGTAGATTGCAGTGACCCTGTTACTCACCTGAGGGTTGAGGTCTACAATTGCTTGTGATCTGATGGTGCCAAACGAACGAATTTGATCTGATATTGAAGATGCCTGAACTTCCAGTACTTCCACACTGGTTGCCTGTCCACCCGCTTGGCCAAATCCCCGACCACCACCTTCTTCTGGAGTATCGAAGCCGCAGCCGGTTATAAGTGTTCCCGAAATGAATGCTAATACGCTAAGAAGTGCTATTTTTTTCAATTTATTGATGATGCGTTGTTAATAGATAATGTTTGATTTGAAATGTAGGGACTTCTGACGGGCTATGAACATCGTTGTTACATCATTTAATTCCTGATTACTCTATTTTGCACTTTTTTTATAAGCTTTTACAAGATATGGACTTAGATACGCTTCCCAAATTTTCACCTCTCTCAACCGGAACAGTGCAGCCACCCTTTTGAAATCAATATCAGGCATGCCGCTTCCGGGTGGGTTGTGAGGTGAGTCTTAACCCGGATTCGGGAAGTTGTTAAGCGTTATTGGTGCATTGCTTATCAAGGTCTGAAACATTGATACAGATCGACAACAAGGTACTATTGGGCGTTCACCCTGCAGCAGCAGGACTAAAAGAAGAAAGTGCCGGAAAAAAAGCACACTAAACCACCCTGCACTGAACCTATGAATCTGAGTTCGATTAATAAACAAGGTATTGAAAGTCCCCCTTCCCTTATTAGTGCCGTTACCACTAAGAGGGCTTTGCCCCAACGGGATGCCTGCGGCACAAAACCGTGCTTTTGCCACATTTCGTCGTTATCGTGACATTGAAATCCTCACGTCCGCCAGCTGGCGGACTGGCCTTGAACTATGACAAAATCACTGGTTCTGCAAAGCCCTCTATAAGTTTATTAAAGGAAAATAAAATGATTGATATAATAATAGATATTTCAAAAATAGGAATACGAAGCATATTCACGGCGAAAAAATACGATACACAAATCTTAGACGAAGATTGTTTATTAGAAATTATATAGAAGAAAGTTTACTGTTTGTAAAAGAAACCTATGAAGAAGTAGATGCAAAAGTTTATTTCAACGAATTAAAAAAATATGCTCTTGAATTATTTGTGAAACAATGTGAAGTAGCAATATCAGATGAAGAAAGAAATAGCGAAGACTTTAGTTTTGAAAATCATAAAGAAGAAGATGCAAAATTTTTCAACTACATTTATGATAATTTGAAATATCCTGAATAAAGCTTTATTAAAAAAATAAAAATAGTAAAAGGACGAAATGCCAACACGTAATATACGTAAGCCGAGGGTTATTCAAAGTTCATTACATTTACTCAAAATTGTAACGGTTTGTTAAGTTGGTGGCTCGGAAATCCCGGCCTCCGCATATCACCACCGTTATACAAAATGACCTTGAAAGAATTTAATTATCGAACCATAAAAAATGGATGAAAATAAAAAATTATATTATAAATCAGCTGTTGATAGTTCTCTATATTCAAAGACAGATGATGATTCTGGTGGTAATGTCAACAACTTTTCAATTTTCAATATTTTATTAAAGTCATCAACAATCTGGGCCTCTACGGGTTGACCATAAACAAATTATCTAACGGCTATGAAGAATGAACCTATCAAAATATTATATCTTGAGCATGAGCCTAATCATGTTGAGCGCTTAAAGCTCGAATTAGACAAGGGGCAATATGAATATAAATTGAACCATGCTGATAGCGGGAGTTCTTTTGAGACGGAAATAGACAAAGCTATTCCTGATGTTGTTTTGTTCGATCACGACATCCCAGATTATGATATTTCTATGGCCATGGAAACACTTAAAGATCACGATATAGATGCGCCCTTTATTCTTGTGACCAGCACCTTAGAAGGTGAGAAAGCTGTTGACATGATTGTCAATTATGGCGTAAGTGACTATATCCTTAAAGATAATCTGTCCCGGCTTAATCCGGCCATACTCAGGGAATACAAAAACAGGCAGCTACACAATCAGCTAAACGAACACAAAAAAGATCTTGAGAAACTTTCGCTGGTTGCAAGTCATACCCATAATGGAGTTATCATAACTGATAAACAGGGACAGATAGAATGGGTCAATCGGGCTTTCACTACTATTACGGGCTACACACTTGAAGAATCACTTGGAAAGATTCCCGGGCATTTTTTACAAGTGGAAGACACCAATGAAGAAACGGTTTCCCGAATCCGAGAAAAGCTAAAAGAAGAAGTCAGTTTTTCAGAAGAGATCCTGAATTATCACAAAACAGGGCATCCTTATTGGATCAAGATAGATATCAGCCCTGTTAAAGATGAAGATGGTAATCTAAATAAATTTATCGCCATTCAGGAGGATGTCACTGATCGGAAAAATGCCAAATTTGAGATAATCAGAGCTAAAGAAAAAGCGGAAAAGAGCGAATCTGATTTAAAGAAAGCGCTCAGTGAAAAGGAGATCCTTATTCAAGAGATTCATCACCGGGTTAAAAATAACCTTGCAATCATAAGTGGTTTACTTGATTTGGAAGCCATGGGATCGGCTGATGAAGTTTTAATAAACTCGTTTCAAAATATGGGGCTGAGGATAAAAAGTATTGCTGAGGTACACGAGCTACTATATGGAGGAGATGATTTTTCAGAAATAGAGCTAAAGAAATATCTCAATAAGCTTCTTGAAGGAATAAGTAATACTCTATTAGATGAAAAAAATATCTCCTTTGATATTTCTATAGAAGAATCGGCTAAAATAAATATTAACCAGGCAGTTCCAATTGGACTTCTACTCAATGAGTTGGTTACCAATTCCTTCAAGCATGCTTTTAAAGAAGTTGAAAGAGGAAAGATTGAATTCAAGATGAAATTTAATGACGGTAAGTATTATGCAGAATATGCTGATAATGGCCCCGGTATAGATCTCTCAGAGTTCAAAAAACACACCTCACTTGGTTTTACTCTAATAAAAACCCTTTTGGATCAAATTTCTGCAGTCTATGAAATTAAAAATGAAGCCGGCCTACGTATAATATTTAATTTTCCACCTAAGTATACCGGGGCTCATTCTAATTTATAATTCTGAATTGAAATGCTATAATTCACCCACCAATACATTTCTCTAATATTCTTTCCGATGTCGGTCAATTTCTTGATATTGTTGACTGCTGAAAAACAAAATCAAGACACAAGCACTCTATGGCGGACCGAATAATCCTGATCGACTGTCCCGATGAAAAAGGACTGATCTACAATATCATGAAGGTGATTTATAACCACCAGCTTAATGTAACCTCGAACCAGGAGTTTGTAGATGGCGTCTCCGGCACGTTCTTTATGCGCACCGTTGTAGAAGGAAACGGCTGGAGCAGTGAGGTTGAAAAAGAGCTGATCAAAAAACTGCCTGACCGGGCAACGGTACGTACATCAGTGATGAAAAAGAAGCCGGTTGTAGTACTGGCAACAAAAGAGCCGCACTGTTTAGGTGAGATACTGCTGAAAAATCGATACGGCGAACTTCAATCCGATCTTAAAGCCGTCGTCAGTAATCATGATGAACTTCGCCCGCTGGCTGAGTCATTCGATATCCCGTTTCATCATGTGCCGGTCGGGTCGAAATCGCGTGAAGAGCACGATGAGAGAGTTTCAGATGTGGTGCAGCAGTACAGCCCGGAATACCTTGTTCTTGCTAAATATATGCGAATATTTACTCCGGAGTTTGTAAAGCGTTATCCGAACCGGATCATCAATATCCATCACTCGTTCTTACCGGCGTTTATTGGCGCGTCACCCTACAAGCAGGCGTATGATCGTGGTGTGAAGATTATCGGCGCTACGGCTCATTTTGTCACGGAAGATCTGGATGAAGGGCCGATCATTGCCCAGGATGTGCTTCCGGTCAATCATACCTACACTGCAGAAGGCATGGCGCAGGCAGGGCAGGACGTGGAAAAGAATGTTCTCACGCGAGCACTCAAGCTTGTGTTAGAAGAGCGTGTGTTCATTTACAAACACAAAACAATTCTCTTCGAATAGACTTATGAATTTTTAGTGATGAGTGTTGGTTTTTTACACCTCAACACTAAAAACTAAAAACTCATCACTAGGAGACTGTCGGACTTAGCTAAATCTACTGCAAAACCGTCATGTTTGGCCGGATACCGAGCTCTTTATCGTTAAATAGGCCCGCTATTCGTCTCAAAAGACCCCAGTATCTGTCTCAAACTGACACTTTTTCGCTACAATTTCCTAAGTCCGACTGACTCCTAGTCCAGATCCCTCATCGTAAACATCCGGGCCATCTTTCGCTGAAGCGGCGTATTTACAATAAGCCACGCAATGCTATTGCGTAAGAGAGCGAACTTGCGTTTTCGCCCAAGCCACATATTAATTTCTGCGCGAGTTGCTACGGTTTTAGCTGTTGAGCGGGATATTTTTGAAAAGGAATCAAGGATAGGTTTCGCGTGGCTCTTATTTTTGCGGATAGTTGAAAGTGACTCTGCCAGGTTTGATGCCGTGATCCAGCCCAGATTCATTCCCTGCCCGCCGATAGGGCTCACGACGTGAGCTGAATCTCCCGCAAGCAGAATTCTGCCGCTGTTGAATGTGTCGGCCAGCTGATGCTGTACACCAAACGAGCTCATCATAACATTCTTTTCCTCAGAGAGGTCATGATTCAATCTCCGGCTGATAAGATCTTCCAGAGTTTCACGATCCGGTGTTTCAATATAGCTGTCTGTTTTTACAACCCAGCGCCGGTGGGAGTCAGGCAGGGGAAATGACTCAATAAGGCCGCTTCTGTGAAGATATACAGCTGCGTCGGGGCCAAAATCGGTGTTATCTGTAAAATCACCCATGATATATGTGTCGGGATAGGGGGTGCTCTGAACCAATATTCCGGCCGCTTTTCGAACGGTACTGTTCTTGCCGTCGCACCCCACCAGGTACCGGCAGGTTGTATTGATTGTTTTGTCTCCGGCCGCGTAGCTAACATCTACGTGATCTCCCGTGTCGGTGAACGATTCAAGTGTTGCTCCACGCTGAATGGTGACACTATCCAGTGAAAAGCACCATGCTTCAAGAAGTTGCTCGGTGCGGTACTGAGGCAGAGCAAGAATATAATTGAACGGCTTTGGGCAGGTTTCGAATGACACCGTGCCGATCTTCTTACGGTCCACAAATGCGTGCCCGTTTCGTATGGGCAGTCCTGCATTTGTAAACCGGCCGGCAAGTCCCACTTCATCAAAGAGTTCGAGAGAAACCGGGTGAATGCCGAGAGATTTCGAATGGAGATCGATCTCAGCTTTACGTTCCAGTACCGTTACCGAAAACCCCGTCATTCCCAAAAGTCCGGCAAGATAGAGTCCGACCGGTCCGGCGCCAATGATAATAATATCTGAGTCTTGTGTTGATGAGGTCATATTTCTCCTCGCTTAAATGTTGCGAGCAACCTGAATGGGAACTGCCTGTTGACACGCCAGCCATCGGGCAACAATGATTGCAGCTCATTTTTTCGATAGCTGCGCCGGATAGAACGGATTCCGTCGGCCGCAATAAAACTATGTCTGAAAAACAGGGGTGCAAGCGTGCCGAAAAAGAGATAGCCGATATCAGACCGCTCGATATCACTGAAAATTACGAGTTTGTCGGCTAACAATTCAGCGTCATCACAAATACTGTTGAGTTCCGGCTTTGTGAGATGGTGGATCAGGTGGTTAGAAATGACCACGGTAAAAGTCGAGTCTTGGCGTGCAAGATCATGGGAGGTTGCATTCAAAAAAGAGTAGTTATCGGGCCAGGTCTGTTTTTCAACATATTCGATGGCACGATTATCGGGCTCTATACCGGTAAATTGAACATCCAGGCTGTCCTCTTCACAGAAGGTGCCGAGCATCCTGAGTATGTCTCCGCCACCGCAGCCAATATCCAGAACCGATGCCTGGCTATCGGCTGCTAACAGAGCCGGGCGAATTTCACTTTTGTAGATACGTCTCCATCCGCCAATAAGCCGGTTGACCGTTTCAAACTGATCGTACGTCGCATACAGCATCTGAAGATCACATTCAGGGTCATCCATATACTCTTTTAGATCGGTGTCTCTCTTGCGGAGGTGCAGTGGCATGCCGTTATGAGTATTTTGTAAGCAGAGCCGATTCTATAGTCAGACCAGGGCCAAACGCCATGGCAAGCGTTTTTTGCGGGGTGGATTCCGATGGTTCGCTGAGCAGCTGTTTCAACACAAAAAGAATAGTCGCACTGCTCATATTTCCAAATTTGGATAGAACGGTTCGGGATGCCTGGAGCGCATCATCCCTGAGAGACAAGGTTTTTTCTACCTTATCGAGTATTGCACGCCCACCGGGATGGATACCCCATAAATCAATATCAGACTGTGATAAGCTATATTTGTCAAAAATGGGGTTTAAAAAGGGGGCGAGTCCGTTACCCAGAATTTCGGGTACGTAACTGGAGAGTGTCATATTAAATCCCTGATCCCCAATCGACCAGGCCATATCTTCTTCCCCTTTATCCATAATTGCCGCTTCAAATCCATCAAGTGAATAATAGGGACCGGAGTCGGGCTGTTTGCCGGAAATAATGGCGCCGGATCCTCCGTCTGCAAACACAGAAGCTGATATCATATCGTCCAAAACGGGGCGGGCCTGAAAGTGAAGCGTGCATAATTCTACGGACACGACCATCACATTGGCATTTTCATTTGCTGCACAAAGCTGATGAGCCAGTTTGAGGGCCGGTATCACAGCGTAGCACCCCATAAATCCAAGATGATATCGCTCCGTTGATGATCGAAGCCCGAGTGATCGTATAATGTCGAAATCAGGTCCGGGCGCATAAAATCCCGTGCACGATACGGTAATCAGATGCGTGATATCTGTCGCGTCCAGATCAGAGGCATCCATAAGCTTGTGGGCCACCTTTGTGTAGAGCTGCCGAGCCTTGTTGATGTAGGTGTCATTGCGGCTTTTTGTACCCGGAGATGCGCCCTCACCATTAAAGAAAAGCTCAAATGACCCCTTTGATTTAAAATCATTTACAACAGAGTACCGGGATTGAATACCTGAACGGCCATAGATGTGATGAAGCAGCCGCTGGTCTTTTTCGCTGCCACCTACGATTTCCTTCATCCGATCGCGCAATTCATCCTGGGAGTACTTAAACTCAGGAACTGCTGTTTGGATGTGATGAATGTATGATTGCATGGCAAACAGTAAGTTAGGGCATTTTGATGTGTACTAAAAGAATCTTAATTACCACAAATTCGTTCAGCTGTGCTAAGTTTGAACGGTCTTTAAAAGGTTTAGTTACTTTCGGACAACGTATGCATTGGTGAAATCAATGTGGCCAGCACGATCAGTGCCTTGTCTTTATAAAAAACCGGGCATTGTGTAATATTCCAGCCGCGGTAAGGCCGGCTATCAAACCAATCCAAAAACCGGGAGCCCCGTAATTGTAGGTGAAGCCAAGAAGATAAGCAGTTGGAATTCCAATCACCCAGTAGGCAATCAGGTTCACGACCATTGGAATTTTGGTGTCTTTTAAACCACGTAGTGCGCCATACCCACTCACCTGCAGGCCGTCAGAAATCTGAAAGATGGCGGCCATATAGAGCAGCTGAACGGCAATAGATGTCACCTCGGGATCGCTTGTATAAATGGATGTGATTCCTCGCGGGAAAAGAAACAGTATTGTTGCCGTGCAGATCATAAAAAGCGTTGAGATGCCAACTCCGATGTATCCCCGAAACCGGGCTTCCTGTGGTTTTCCGCGCCCCATGGAGTTGCCTACCCGCGCCGATATAGCTATAGAGAGGCCAAGCGGAATCATAAAACAGATAGA
>Ga0136589_1000902_pt1 | contig 14016 bp, 11 predicted proteins | sample AntRauMFilla3764_FD_104640 | JGI IMG/M metagenome (GOLD analysis project Ga0136589, IMG submission 104640) | Saline lake microbial communities from Rauer Islands, Antarctica - Metagenome Filla 3 #764 | ecosystem: Environmental > Aquatic > Non-marine Saline and Alkaline > Saline | place...
CCGCTGCTGCGAAGCTTCGTCACGGCGTTGGCGGCGAGCATGGGGTGAACGCAGGCAGCGAGCACCCGCGCCGCGCCGCGGTCGGTCAGCACGGCGACCGATTTGCTCATCGTCGATCCGGTGGCGATGATATCGTCGACGACGACGACGTCTCGCCCCGACACGGCGGCATCAGAGGGCGACACCGCAACGGCACCGGTCTCCCGGTCGCGGCGCTTCTCGAAGTAGTCGGTCTCGCCCGCGCCGTACGCGTCACGGACCGTCTCGGCGATTCCGATCGCCCCCTCGTCCGGCGCGAGGAACAGCGGCTCCGTGAGGTCGGCCGGGAGGGGGTCCGCGAGGACGCCCGCGGCGTCGACCGTCTCGACGGGCACGTCGTAGAAGCCGGCGACGCCCTGCTCGTGGGGGTTGACGAGGACGACGCGGTCGGTGCCGGTGGAGACCGCGCGCGCCATCGCCCGCGCCGAGACGGGTTGGCCGTCGCCGAACGACTCGTCCTGCCGAGCGTATCCCATGTAGGGGAGGACCGTCGTCACGCGCTTAGCACCGGCCGCACGGACAGCGTCTTGGAGTTGGAGCAGTTCGACCCACGCCTCGTCGGAGTCGGTCGTGGCGACGATGGTCGCCTCGTCGCCGTCGAAGTCGGGCACTGCAGCGAGCCCCTCGCCGTCCGGGAACCGGTCGTAGGTCGGCGTCGCCAGCGGCCGACCCGTCTCCTCGGCGAGCGCGGCCGCGAGCAGCTGTGAGCTGGATCCGGGTACGATCATGGGCGTCCGTTTCCCTGACACCGGTAAACCAGTTTCCTTACTCCGGCGGCGACGGGGTCGCTCTCGGAGTCCTGATCTGCGACCCGACGACCCGGCCCCCACGCGACCGTGTGACGCACCGCGGTCACAAAGGCGGATATTTACGCGAGCGGCGGATACGACGCCGTAATGACCGAAACAGGAGACCGAGTCGGTCTCGCCTGCCCGTCGTGTTCGCCGGGCGAGGAGACCGTCCACGAAGTGTTGCGTCCTGGCGGCCAGGCGACCGTCCGCTGTACCGACTGCGATCACACGTATAAAACCGAAATTCCGGAAGAGGACACCGTCGATCTGAAAATCGTCGTCTCGCAGGACGGCGAGTCGTTCACCACCCGGATGGACGTCCCCGCGGACACCTACGTCGCGACCGGCGAGGAGTTCGTCGTCGACACCCCCGACGCGCTGATGCAGGTCCGGGTGACCGGCATCGAGGTCGGGCCCGAACAGCGCGTCGAGGAGGCCGACATCGAGGCCGTCGAGACGCTGTGGACCCGCGCGGTCGACAACGTCACCGTGCCGGTGACGCTCCATCCGAAAGACGGGAACGCGGACGAGACGCGCTCGATTCGGGTGAACGTTCCCGGCGACTACGAGTTCACCGTCGCCGAGACCGTCGAGTTTGGCGACGAGGAGTTCGTGGTCGAAGGCGTCCAGATACGCGAGGACGCGCCTGAGTACCGCCACGAGAAACTGGACCACGACGGCGACTTCGCGTACGCGAAAGACTGCAAGCGAGTGTACGGTCGCGACGAGAGTCTGACGGCGTGGTCGGCCTGGTAAACGGGAAACAGCTCCGAGACTACGCGCGCTCGAAAGCGTCGTCGAAGCCGCACTCAACTCATGCCGAGGATGAGCGGTTTCGGGTCGACGTCGTCGGGGTCCAACTCGCGCTCCGACCCCTCAGCGCGAATCCCATACGTCCCGTACACCCCGCACATCCCGCGAAGCCGAACGCGAACGGTCGCGATTCCCACGCGTCCCGCTCGTAGCCGAGTCTGTGCGACATCACCGGGCGGTCATCGTTCGGCAGCCTGGCGGTTCGCTCGGGGCCTCCGCCGGCAAGGTTGTGTTACGTGTGGGTGGCGAGGAAGTCGTGCAGTAACGAGTAAAGCTCCGTGAGTTCGACGGACAGCGCGCTGCCGGCCAACAGGTAGCCGGTGGCGGCGAAGACGGAGCCGATCTTCAGCGTTCGGTTGATCCCCGCGAGCGACTGCGTCGAGGTGTCACGAGTCTACCGCCGCCGATCCCCTGCTGATAACATATAAAATTTGGTAGATATATGCTACTCTATTTTTATTTATATATCTGTCAATCCTCGATTGTCTGTGGAACGCGATTCAACTTCGAACTGAGATTCGTGACAGCACAGCTGTAGATATTTCACCGACAGACCGATACCGTTTGCATCGTCAAGGTGACGTTTCCATCAGCGATCGCGGGACGTACGAGCATCGCGGATGAGTATTAGAGAGAAGAACGATCACAGCAGAGAAATCGGTTGTAGGTGGGCCTACGGCAGAATAATAGCTGATTGTGTGTGCACCGAGCCGTATGCAGATCACATCCACGCCCACTCACAGCGATCTCTCGTTAACTCGGCTCGTCCACGCCGGTAGTCGTTGTATACGCGAGTGTGTGAGGTAAGGAAGAGAGCGCTAACGCGCCGAGTGCATCGACCGAGCCCATCGCTTAGCAACAGGTGTGTCGACTCCGTGACCCTTGGTATTACGCCAGTGTGAGCGACCGCGGTAACGGTCACTCTGATACCGACCCGGGCGTCTCCCTCACCAGCCAGCGTGTCTGGAGATTCGATCGTTTCGATCTAATTTATATCAAATCTACAGGAATCATATTGTTCTGTCATATACTGCGATTTTGGCATATACTGCTATTTCCAGAGACGCGTTTCTACTACGCTGTGATGAATCAGGCCGACGGTGGAAGAATGAGACGACACGGTGTCACCAGCGATTCGTTCGTGAGTCGATACGTCACCTCGCGTGTGAACACTCACACCCACCCTGCTGTAACAGGTCGCTCACTGGCTGACCGGCACCGCAGTCCGGACAAACCGTGCGCACGTCCACGAGCACCTCGTACTCGTCTCTATCGAGTTCACCAGACGCGGCGAGCGATGACAGCGCCGACTCTGTGACAGCGGTGAGACGACCCTGGAGCTTTTCGATCGATTCGACCTTTCGTTCCCGGGGATTACGATTTTTTCTGGGAGAGTAGCGTCACGGTCCCGTTTCAGATACGTGTGGATCGCTTGATGGGTGACGAAGTTGGACTCCAGTTCGTCAACGTCCACACCTTCGCGTTCAAGCCGGCGCCGAGCGCGGGTTGCATCCGCATTCGATTCGTCGGATAGCGCGTGGTACGTGCCGGACACCTCGAACTCCAGTGGAGTGCTCTCAACGTCTCGCAGCGACGACTCTACGACTGCCTCGTTGAACTCATCGGCCAAGTCACGCAGGCTTTGACGATTTCCCGACTCCCCAGTCCACGCTGCCTCGAGACGTGCGCCCATCCCTGTCAACTCATACTCGTCAATGATTCGAGCGACCTTCGTCCGCCGACCCCCATTGGTGTTCGCCATGCCTTCGATCGAACCCGAATCATTACATATCTAACGGTGTAATGTTTGAGCAGAGTGAACGAACGAGCGGCCTGCCTCAGTTGATGGTTTCCACGTACGCGTATTCGTCTGAGAGCGCTTCGGCGTCCTCGGGCAGTAAGGCCGTCACGAGGTAGTCTGTGTGCGCCTGAAAGTACTCCACCACGCGGGCAATGCGGTTAGAGTCGATCGCTTCCAGCGAGTCGAGGAGGATGAATGGTACCGTTTCGGCCACGTCGTGAACGAGATATCCGGCGAGTGCAAACACCAGCCCAGTCACCTCACGTTCGCTCTCTGAGAGGTGATTCACTGTGTCCTCGTAGGCACTCCCGTCCGCAGTCAGGCGAACGATGTGTAAGTCGAACCGAGTCTGATTCACTTTGCGCCGGCCCTCGCGGACCTCGACCTCGCGACGTTCGATCCAGATTCGATCGAGGTTATCGTACTCAAGAATGTCGAGAACGGTTGCCATATGCTCGTTAAACGCATCGACGGCGTCTCCCTCTATTCGGTCAACTTTCGTCCGTAGAGTAGTTAGCTGTTCGGAGAGCGTTTCACGCTTCTCCTCTAATGAGTCTCGGTCATCGATTGACGTTTCGTGCGCTGCGATTTTCGACTCGATATCGTCGATGTCGGACTCGATTCGCTCGATGCGTAGCTCGATTCCGTTCACCTCCCGGTGAAGGGTGAGCGCCTCGTCGTGTCCGTCGAGTTCGATGTCTTCCGTCTCCGCTTCGAGTGTAGCGACGGTCTGCTCTTGGTCGTCGATCCGCTGTTCGAGTTCGGCGATTCGTTCCGTGGTTTTCTCGATATTGGACGAAGCCTCTTCGAGTTGCTGTTCGGTACGTCGTCGTTGCTGCTCCTGCTGTTCGAGTTCGGACTGCTCGTCGTTCAGCTCCGAGATCTGCGTTTGAATCTCGCTCCGCTCTTCCAGCTTTTCGGTCCGTACGTTTCTGAGTGTATCCAGCGTTCTCTCGACTGCTTCCGTTGGTATCTCGGACCCACACGTCCAGCAAACGGTTTCGCCAGACGCGGTGAGTGCATCGGTCGGGTCGTCCCGGTCGACGAACTCGGGCGTCTCTCCACTCAGCATCTCTTCGTTGAAACTGATCACACTCCCGAGTTCGTTAATCGTCTCATTGAGCGACCGTTTGCGTTGGCGGAGTTCCTCAATTCGACCGGCCAGTCGGTCAGGATTCCGGTCGATGTCGTCCGTCTCGTCTATCGTCTGTTGGAGTGCTGCTTGGTCCGACCGCAGTTTCTCAAGGGCCGTTCGCTCGGTGTCGAGATCGAATTGTAAGTCGTCCAGCGTCGACCGAGCTTCTCTGACGCGGTCGAACGCCTGTTCGAGATCCTGTTTCCGCGAACGACTCTCTTCGACGCCGATCTCGAGGCGTTCGAGTTCCGCTTCCGTCTCTTCGCGTTCAGCCCGAGCGTCTTCTAGCTCCTCGTGTTTTTCACGGCGTCGAGCTTCGAGTTCGGGTAGTTCCTGTTCGAGTTCGGCTATCTCCTCGATACGGGCTTCGACCGCAGCGCGTTCCTCCTTACAGGACTCGATTTCCGCTTCGATCTGGTCGGTGTCGATCGGCTCCATGATGATTTCCCGGAGGTCATCGCCCCGAGCGACCGCGCGGCGGGCCGCATTGTCCTCGAGTAAAAATGCGAAAAGGTCTGCGAGCGTCGGATCGTCGAGAAAGGGGTCTCCACTAAACACGACCGAGCCGTTCTGTCGGGTCAACGTACGAGTGTATCGCTCATCGCCGATGTCGAGCGTCACACCTCCCTCCTCGGCGTCCCCTTTCAGCGAGCCCTGTCGACTTCCGAGTCCGGCCATGAGCGCCTGAAGAAAAGAGGTTCTGTTGGTCGCATTACGCCCAGAGAGAATCGAAACGCCCGGAGAGAGCGTGACAGTTGCGTCGTCGATGCCACCAATGTTGCGAACCTCTACGGTGGCGGTTGGAAGCGTTGATTGTTCCGAACTCATACAGCCAACGGGTACGGTCGAATTATTAAATCTGTCCCTCTTCGAGGGGGCACAACATCTCGTAGTATGCAGTTGGTCGCTTGGTGAACGCGGGTGAACGGCGGGTGAACGGCTTGATAGCCGATTGAGTATTCCAATTACAGCACTATGAGCGTAACAGTACGAGGAAGAATAAGCAATCTGTCGGCGACTATCAATACGTCACCACGGTTGGAATGAGGTATCCAGTGTATCGAGTCACGGCGTTTCGACGTCAGGACATCGAGTTCTCGAGTTCGAACTCGTTTGCGACGCCGAGGAGGATTTTCGGGATTTCCTCTTTGAATCGATCATCGGTCATCCGATTAACAGGGCTGGCGACGCTGAAAGCACCGGCGACACGCCCGTCAGACCCGTCAACAGAGACGCCGACGGCCTTCACGCCCTCTAATTGCTCCTCGTCGTTAAACGCGACGCCCCGGTCCTCGACGGCGTCCAGTTCTTCGAGCAGTTCGGACCGGTCGGTAATGGTGTTCTCGGTGGCCGATGGGAGCCCCCACTGGTCGATGATCTCGATGACTCGCTCCCGGGGGAGACGAGAGAGGATGGCCTTTCCGGCAGCAGTCTGGTGGAGGTGAAACCGCTTGCCGACGGTGGAGTACGTCCAGACGGCGTGTTTTCCGGAGTAGGTGTACATGTACACGCCCCGGCCGTTCTCTTCGACGGCGAAGACGGCCCGACACTCCGTTTCCCGTGCAAGTTGGTCGGTGTACGAGTCGGCGACCCGGTAGGCGTTTCGCCTGTTGCGAACGTAATCAGCCAGTCCGAGAAACTGGAGACTCAGGTGGTAGATATCGCCGGACTTGACGACGTAATCGGCGCCGACGAGCGTCGAGAGGTGAGCGTGAACGGTGCTCGGCGAGAGGTCGAGTGCCTCGGCGAGTTCTGTCACCCGTGCGCCGTCCAGTTCGCGCAGCGTCTCCATGAGCTCGAGTGATGTCTTCGTGGCCTGTACCTGCCGACCGCCGCCGTTCGAGTTCATGCGTACTCGTTCTCCGGATAGTATATAAAATTCGGGTTAGCCGAATCAAGGGATTGTTTCTCAAGATAGGTGGCGAACTGAAACGTGATCAATCATGTGAGATAATATCATACTATATAAAATTCGCCTCTGCACAACAGATCCACGGTCACGAATCACAGGTGTATCTGTGACAGATACCAGGAACAAAGAATTAGTCCGTCAGACCTAGACGTATATTTAGTGTTCGCGGATGAATCAGCAAAACCAAACAACGGCGACGGATCATTCGGGACATGAGAGCGATTGAGAAGCCATTCGCACTTCCCGAATATACTTCAAAAATTGATTAGATTTTCAGGGGTCGTAAACCGCCTGAGATTCAGAGCCCGAGCATCTCGCGAGTCTCTGCGGGCGACGCAACAGGCCGTTCGAGTTCGTCGGCGATACGGGCGGTCCGGCGGACGAGCTGTGCGTTGCTTTCGGCGAGTTCGCCTTTCCTGTAGTAGACGTTGTCTTCCATCCCGACGCGGACGTGACCGCCCATCGTGATGGCCGCCGTCGTCATCGGGAGTTGATGTCTGCCGACCGCGAGGCACTGCCACTCGACGGGCTCAGGCAAATTGTCGACGTAGGCTTTCAAGTTCTGGGGACCGGGTGACATCCCGTTTTGCATCCCGAAGATGACTGTCGCCCAGTAGGGCTCCGCGAGGAGACCCTCGTCGATGAGGTGTTCCGCTTCCGGGATGTGGCCCGGATTGAACAGTTCGAGTTCGGGTTTCACTCCGGCGTCACGCATTCGTTCAGCGTACTCTTCGCTCTGCTCACGCGTGTTCTCGGCCGTCCGCGTCTGGCCGAAGTTGATCGGACCGAGGTCGATGGTCGCCATCTCCGGCCGTGGGTCCGTCTCCAGTACCGGCGCGATACGCTCTTCTCGCGGGTAGATACCACCACCGCCCGTGGTGAAGTTGACGATGATGTCATCGCAGTGCTCGTCGATCTCGTCTCTGAGTTCCTGGTATCTCGCGACCGACTTCGTCTTCTCACCGTGTTCGTCACGCGCGTGGAGGTGCACGATCGACGCCCCCGCCTCCTCACAGGCAGCGACGTCCTGTGCCACTTCAACGGGCTGAGTCGGGAGATTCGGATTCGCTTCTTTTCCCTGGTGTCCTCCGGTCGTCGCGACGGAGATGATGAGCTTTCGGTCGAAGTAGTCTTTGTAACCACTGTATGGCATACTCCAACCGACCCATCTCATCGAGTTAATTCTTCCGGGGACACGTCCGGGATGAACTACTTCGCGACGCAATTCGGTGGCTCTGGTGTTTGGCACTTCCGAGCCGTGGCGGTGACTGCGGCGTCTTGTACGCCCGCGTATGTGGGAGCCATTCTGGTGGTCAACCCTAATATTTATTAATACAGTTCGGAATGTGAGCGTATGCAGCAAGATAGCACAGCCCTTGTTACCGGTGGGGGTCGCGGTATCGGTCAGGCCATCTGCGTCGAACTGGCGCGACGCGGGGCCGACATCGTCATCGCCGACCTCGACCCGGGCGAGATGCGAGAGACCGTCGAACTCGTCGAAGACGAGGGCGGACGCGCCCGCGCAGTAGAGACGGACGTCAGCGATCTCGAGACGGTCGAATCGACGGTCGAGACCGCGCTCGATGAGTTCGGTAGCGTGGAGTGGCTCGTCAACAACGCCGGCATCGCCGGACCGACCGCACCGTGCGAGTCCATCGAGTCGGACGAGTGGGACAACACTCTCGATGTGAACCTCCGGGGGGCGTTTTACACCTGCCGAACGCTGCTTCCCTCGATGAAACAACAATCGTACGGCCGCATCGTCAACATCGCCTCGGTGACGGGGAAGCGACCGCTCACGCAGCGGACACCGTACGCGGCCGCAAAGATGGGCCTCATCGGGTTTACGCGAACGCTCGCAGCCGAGGTCGGCGAGCACGACATCAACGTCAACGCCATCTGTCCGGGGTCGGTCGACGGTCCCCGTATCCAGCGCGTCTTCGAGGAGAAAGCTCAGGCGACCGGCCGGTCTTACGAGGCGGTTCGGTCGGACGCTGAAGATCAGAGTCCTCGCCACGAACTGGTCAACCGGGAGGACGTCGCTAACACGGTGGCGTTCCTCTGTTCGACCGACGCCGACCGAATGACCGGACAAGACCTCAACGTCTCGGCGGGCAAGGTCATGTACTGACGCACGGTGACGTAGTGACGATCGAGATCGGTGACATCAGAACTCGACGCGCGAGCTGGCCACCCGGAACCCGCCCGGTGAGAGTGACGACCGAGAGAGCGAATAGTATGATTGATCATAAACTATATATTCAGGGACTCTACACAACTTATTGACGCAAACATGGCACAAGATAGCACCAACCAGACGAGGCGCCGGTTCATGAAGAAAACCACCGCCGGAGGTTCCGCAATCGCACTGGCCGGCCTTGCGGGGTGTGCAGGTGACTCGGGCGGTGATGGCTCGTCGGGCGGCGGCTCATCGGGAGACGGCGGCTCATCTGGCGACGACGGCTCGTCGGGCGACGGCGGGTCTGGCGGCTCGATGACCTCGATGGGCTCCATCGCCAACCGACAGAACTCCTACTGGCTCAGTTGGGAGAAGGGGTACCTCGAGGCGTGCGAGGCCTTCGGCTACGAGACGAACGTCCAGACGAACAACGGTGAGGTCCAGACACAACAACAGCAGTTCGACACGGCGGTGTCGAACGAAGTGGACTTCATCGCCGGGCAGACCTACACCAACGCCGCCGCAATCACGCTCGCGGAGACGCTGGTAGAAGGTGACACGCCGGGTGTTCTCGCGGTCACCATCGCCGACTGGTACGTCCCGCAGGACGCCGGCGAAGAGTACGTACAGTTCTTCACACCACACTTCGTGAACCACGCCTACAGTGGCGCGAAGATGCTGTTCGAGGCGATGGGTGGCAGCGGGACCTTCGTTCACATCGAGGGGAATCGGGGGACTGCACCGAACACCGGTCGGAACAAGGGGGTCGACCTCGCGATGGAGGAGTACCCCGACATCGAGATGGCGGGGCCACGCCAGCCGGGCAACTTCATTCGCTCGGACGCCCGCAGTGTCATGAACGACAAAGTCTCCCAGTTCGGTGACGACATCGACGGGTTCTTCGGTCAGAATGACGCCGTCGCGCTGGGCGGACTCACCGTTCTCGAGGAGAACGACATCGACGTCCCCGTCGTCGGTATCGACGCCAGCGAGCCCGGGCTCGCGGCAATCGCCGAGGACCGCATGACCGGAACCGTCTCGGGCATGGGCCCGTGGCAGGCCGGCTGGTCGGTCGCAAAGTGCCACGACTACCTCAACGGCCATACGCTCACCGACGCGGAAAAGATGATGTCGTTCAACGCGCCGGTGTGCGTCAAGAATCCGGACGAGTGGACCGACGTCATCGACCGGCTTCCGGTCGTCGACGCCGCCGACTACAACGAGGCGATCTTCTCGGGCGAGACGCCCTACGACTGGACGAAGATGTCCGTCGTTGAGGCCGGCGAGGACGCCTGGGATCCCCAGATTGACATGCAGCCGATGGACCTCGAAGACATGAAAGAGGTCCTCGACTGGCAGGATGACGACAGGCCGAGCGGCTACTCACTGCCGGACGTCTACACCGACGACGGCGTCCAAGAGGAGACAGCCCAGCTGTACGTGGGCCGATTCCAATCGAACCCGCTCAAATAACCCCCACTATACACCCCCATGGCATCACAGACACACACCAACGCGACGGACGCGGACCGAGCCACCCCGGATGACGGGGGCGATCACAGCTTCCGCGTCGAGGGCATCTCGAAGTCGTTCCGCCACGTGCAGGCCCTCAAAGACGTGTCGCTGGCAGTCGACCACGGCGAGGTCATCGGTCTGGTCGGAGAGAACGGCGCGGGCAAGAGCACGCTGTTGAACATCCTGACCGGCGTGTTGCAGGCCGACGAGGGCCAGCTATACGTCGACGGGGAAGCGGTCACGTTCACGAATCCGCGTGAAGCAGCGGACTACGGCGTCTCGCTCGTCCACCAAGAGCAGGACGTCATCACGACCATGCGGGGGTACGAGAACCTCTACCTCGGCCGGGAGATAGAACGCTTCGGGGTGCTCGAAAAAGAGCAGATGCGCAAGGAGGCGCAGGCCTTCGTCGACGACCTCGGCATCAACATCGACGTGGACGAGCGGGTACGCGACTACTCGTTCAACGAGCGTCAGATGCTCGAGATCGCGAAGGCGTTCCACGTCTCCCAGAAGTCCGAGAACCCCGTCATCCTGCTCGACGAACCGACGGCCGGCCTCGAAGAGAGCGGCCGGAAGATCCTCTTCGAACTCGTAAACGACCTGCGAGAGCGGGCGACATTCGTCTTCGTCTCCCACGAACTCGACGAGGTGCTACAGATATCCGACCGGATCTACGTGCTCAAAGACGGGGAGCGCGTCGGTGACATGCCGGTGGCCGAGGCCACGACAGACAAGCTACAGCAGGCGATGGTCGGCCGAGAGACCGCCGACGAGTACTACCGCGTTCCCGACCAGCAGCGCGAGGCCCAACTCGGTGAGACGGCGCTGACCGTCGACGGGGCGGTTCACGGAGACGCGGTCGGGCCGGTCTCGTTCTCCGTCCGTGAGGGCGAGATATTCGGTATCGTCGGCGTCGAGGGATCGGGCAAACAGCGGTTGGGTCGCCTGCTCGCGGGCGACCTCGACATGACCGAAGGCTCGGTCTCTGTCGACGGCACTAGCCTACAGAGCCCGACGGTCTCCGAGATGGTCGACGCGGGCGTCGGGTACATTCCGAAAGACCGGAAGTCCGAGGGTCTGCTACTCTATCAGTCGGTGTTGGTCAACATCTCGCTGGCGATGGTCCGAGACATGAACGGCGGCTTGCCGTTACTTGACCTCGACGCCGAAGAACAGGCGACCCTCGACGCAATCGAGGAGCTGTCGATCAAGACGCCGGGGCCCGACGCGCTGGTACACGGCCTGAGTGGTGGAAACCAGCAGAAGGTCGTCATCGCACGCTGGCTGGCGCAAGACACTCCCATCCTCGTGATGGACAACGTGACTCGGGGCATCGACGTCGGTGCCAAAGAGGAGGTGTACCGTCTCTGCCGTGAGCTTACCGACCAGGGCGTCTCTATCGTCTTCATCGGCGACGAGTTGCCCGAAGTCATCGGCATGTCCAACCGCATCGCCGTGATGGCGAAAGGTAAGTTCGTCGGCGAGACGTTCGACGCCTCGCCGGGCAACAAACCGACCGAAGAAGACCTGATACAGGAGATGATCTGACAATGAGTACAACTTCCGTCAGCGAGTGGATTACCGACCAACGAGAGCAGCGCACGCTCCACGATTGGATACAGGATCTGGGCCCGTTCGTCATGCTGTTCGGGCTGATAATCACGTTCACGTTCACGACGGAGCGCTTCTTCACCGAGGCTAACCTGCTCGACAACGTCGCGAAAAACGCCGTCACGCTGTTGCTGGTGGCGCTCGCAGGGACCTTCCCCATCCTCCAGCAAAGCATCGACCTCTCCGTCGAGTCGATCGTGCTGCTGACGGGCGTCGTGACCGTCGTCCTGATCTCGCAGTTCGGCTTAGGCCTCCTGGCGATCCCGATCGCGATCGCCGTCGGGATGCTCGCCGGCCTGTTCAACGGGATCGTCTTCACGAAGCTCAAGGTGCCCTCGTTTCTGGTCACCCTCGGGACGCTCTCGGTGATGGCAGGGGTCGGGAAGATCATAACCGGCGGCTCAACCATCACCTTCCGGAACCCCGCCATCCGGACCATCTCGAACGGTGAGGTCTTCGGGATTCCCAACCTCGTGCTCTGGGGGCTGCTCATCTACGTCGGCACCATCGTGCTGGCCTTCCGAACGAAGTTCGGCCGATACTGCTTCGCGCTGGGCGAGAACGAACGGGTCGTCGAGTTGGCCGGCGCGAAGGTCGACCGCTACAAGATCTACCCCTTCGTGCTGTCGGGACTGCTCTGTGGGACCGCCGGCGTGCTCCTGACGCTACGCATTTCGTCGGCCTCACCGAACATCGGAAGCGGGCTCCTGCTACCCAGCATCGCCGCCATCGTCATGGGCGGGACGGCGCTGACGGGCGGCGTCGGCGGCCCCCACCGCACCATCCTCGGCGTGCTCGTCATCGCGGTGTTGAACAACGGGATGAACCTGCTCGGCATCGACTCGTTCGTCCAGGAGATCATCCTGGGGCTCGTGGTCGTCGCGGCAGTCGCCCTGTCGATCGACCGCGAGAAGATCGACGTGGTGAAGTAACGCGGCGCGCCCCGGTTTTTCCTTCTTTCGCCCCGCTACTTCCCGTTACCCGCAGATTCAGGTAGACGGTAGTGTGTGGCATGAAATGAGACAGACGTGAGAGGAAGCCACAGCCGAACGGGTGTCGGACGCATTTGCCTCGGGAGCGTGGCCGAACAGGTCGTCCGTCGCGCCGAGTGCCCGACGACGGCCATTCACTGAGCGCTGCCAGCGAATCGGTTTAAAAGAAGAGGGTCAGTCGGCGCTCGCACCGGTGTCGACGTGCCCACTCGGGACAGTGCCATTGTCGGTCCAGCCGCGGCGTTCGTAGTACTCGTCGAGTGCCGCCTCGAAGTCCGGCAACGAGTAGGGGAGCGTGTCGTCCTCACGGTCGACACCGCGCCGGTTGTTGAAGTGCCGTTCGAGATTGACGACCTTCGACCCCACCTCCAGAAGCGACTCGTAGTCGGTCGAGAACAGCCCCTCGAGCCGTTCGGGCGTCATGAAGCTTCGCGAGAACCGACAGATGATACCGCAGTCCTCAAGCGCGCGAGCGTTCTCCTGCTTGATGACCATCTCGGGTTTCCCCTCTAAGCCGGTGGGATCGTACGCGTCTTCGCCATCGACGAGGGGGTACTCCCACGCGTACATCGTGGTAAACATGTGGTCTGCACCTCTCGTGGCCGTCGCGTACGACAACCCCTGGCCGTTCAACGTGCGGCCGTCGTGGGCGGCGAAGTCCAGCCCTTTGACGGTCCAGTTCTCGACGCCCAACTCCTCGTGGAAGCGGTCGATTCCCTCAGCGAGGAGGTCGCCGATGCCCTCTCGGTGCGCGATTTTCTCGACCGTCTCGAAGATCAGTTCCGTGTTTCCGAACTCCTCTTCGCTCGCCAAGTAGGCGGAGACGGCGTTCCCGCAGGAGATGGTGTCGAGCCCATATCTGTCGCACAGTTCGTTCGACTGCATCACGTCGACGATGTCGTCGACGCCGGCGTTCGACCCGAACGACATCACCGTCTCGAACTCCGGGCCCTCGGTCTCCACGCCTCGCTCCTCGTCTCTCGTCGGAAGTTTGCAGGCGAAGGCGCACGACGAACAGGTCGCCTTCTTGTACTTCTTTTCCTCTACTCTGTCTCCGTTGATACCCTCGACGCCCTCGAACTCCAGTTCGGAGAAGTACCGTGTCGGCAGGGCCGACACCTCGTTGGCCAGTTCGGTCACCGACGTCGTCCCCTGCCGTTTCATGATGCTGTCGGAGGTGGCCGCGTCGCGGTGGACGTCGGTCTGGATCGGCGGGATCTCGATC
>Ga0136589_1000914_pt1 | contig 13886 bp, 20 predicted proteins | sample AntRauMFilla3764_FD_104640 | JGI IMG/M metagenome (GOLD analysis project Ga0136589, IMG submission 104640) | Saline lake microbial communities from Rauer Islands, Antarctica - Metagenome Filla 3 #764 | ecosystem: Environmental > Aquatic > Non-marine Saline and Alkaline > Saline | place...
CAATCGCCAATTTATCCCATCTCATGAGCACTGTACTCAGATAATTTGACAGCCTGACCGTCTCCACCCTTTTCCCCACGCGCAAATCAAAGACGTAAGTACAGGGCTTGCAGGGGTGTATCTTCTTCACAATGCCTTGCCCTCAAGCACACATCATAACTTGGACCCGCAACACCCACACTCCCAATTATGTCCTTGAGGATGATTTTCAATTCCACACACTGGGACACCGTGGGTGAGCCCATGACAATGATACACGCGCCATGACATGAGTAACCCCCCCCCCACACACACACATCGTCACATGTGCATCCTCAAGGTCAATTTTCAGGCCAACACGCACACCATGGGTGAGTCCATGCCATCAATACAGTGACCAAGACATGAATACACACACACTCACATTTGCATCCTCAAGGTCAATTTTCAAGCCAGCACGCAGAGACACCATGGGCGAGCCCACGTCATCACCCCCACGAGAAGGGCCACCGTCATCGTCCTTGCGTGAGAAGCGCTGCTCTTTGACCTGCGCATGTGCACATTTCCAAAGGCTCGATGAGGTGAGCATGGACAGCAGCTGCATGGGTGTGAAGGCGCCACAATGCACAGAAGCTACACTGACACATACAGACACGCACACAAACCAACACGTCAGCACCACCACACGACACACTTCTCTCTCTGCATACAAACAAGGCTTTTATCTATGTGTGTGTAATTTGGCCGCACCTGCTGCCTGTGCATGCTCACAGCCTCTGAGATCTTGGCCCGCATCCCCCGCACAGCGTCACCCCAGGCAGCCTTGTTCCCAATGCCTGCCACCTTCAGGGCCACGGCTCGTGGCTGGAGAGTGCCGATCAGCGTCACGCCCTGTGTGTACGTATACGCACGTGGTATGCGTGTCTGTATACTAGCCTTGTTGTCAATGCCTGCCACCTTCAGGGCCACCGCACGTGGATGGTGAATGCCTAACAATGTCACGCCATGTGCATGTATGCGCTTGTGCGTGGGTCCATTGCAAGCCTGCCTGCCTGCAATTTTTGCACGCACACGGCAATTCTCCTTCAGACCATCGAGGTCTGAGCATGGCAAGGAGTGTAGCATTCTGTGTTTGTGAGCCTCCAACTTTCACTCATCCGCGCCGGCACACAACGCATGTGGTGCAGGAATAATTAGCCCACGGCAGTCATGAAAGAGACAGCATGGAAGCACCTGGGTTGAGCGTATGGCCAGAGAGCCTCTCTGCCCACTCATACGCTCTACCTCAACTCACAGCAACTGACTGTCAAGTTTGAGTATGGACACACCTACACCCACCCACCCACCCACCCACACACACACCTGTGCTGAGCGCATGGCCAGCGGACCTCCAGGGGTTTAGATAGGCTTCTCTGTCTGTGCTCTACCTCAACTGGCATCAATCGGCAGCTACAGTTGAGTATGGACACACACACACACACACACACACACACACACACCTGTGTTGAGCGCGTGGCTAGCGGACCTCCAGGGGTGTAGGTAGGCTTCTCTGCCCATTCTTCATCCCGTAGGCGCAGGAATTGCTCCTCACTCAGTTCCATCAGCTGAACCTCTAGGGACTCCCGCAGGCTCTTCACGTCCTGCATCACCATCATCAGCAGCACCAGCACCAGTGTGAGTAGCAGCAACAGCAGCATACATGTAAGCATGAAGGACTCCTCACTCAGCCCCTTGAGTTGCGCCTTCAGGGACTCCCGCAGGCTCTTCACGTCCTGCAACATCATCATCATTAGCAGCAGTGTGAGCAGCATAAGTGTGAACCTGAGGTGTTCCTTACTCGCTCTGTATGCTGCGCCTCTAGAGACTTACGCAAGCTCTTCACGTCCCGCAAGACCAGCACCAGCAGAGTTGACTACACATGTCTTTCAGCCCATGGCTCTTGACAGGAGTTCACAATCAGCAAAATCAGGTAGAGTGGCACCTCTTCGCTGTGGGATGACCATTGCACACCAGTACAATGGCATACAGTGTGCTCATCGCTACACCCGGCCAAACAGGGAGAACAAGACCTCATCAGTCTCTGGCGGTGCAGCCCCACTCTCTGGGGCCCCAACACAAGATCGCAAGCAATTCACATGGCCAAACAGCGCACACACACATTGCCAGCCACTCACCCGGCCAAACAGGGAGATCAAGTCCTCCTCAGTCTCTGGTGGTGCGCCCGCGCTCTCTGGGGCCCCATCTTGCATGAGCAGCAGCTGGTTGGCCTGTGGGGGGCTGATGTGGCGCAGCAGCAGGATCCGCATCCGCTGGTTGGTGTTCACCACCTGTTGTGCAAAGCAGAACCACATGTTTTGGAGGTAAAATACTGGGAAGGACGAGTCGAGGCGCAGCAGCAGGACCCGCATGCGTTGGTTGGTGTTCACCACCTGCCATGCACACAGCAGCACCACAACGTTAATGATGCGGCAATGTTTGTGAAGGAATTTTTGTGGCACAGCAACAGAAATGAAGCAGCACACACAGCCAGCGATGCGGCAGAACACACCCAGCAGGGCAAGTCGACAGGGACCCCTCCTCAGGTCTGAGGCACAGCGTTTGAGAGCAGAGTTTAAAGCAGCGTTTGAGAGCAGCGTTTGAGAGGGCAGCATCTGAGGGCAGCAATATGTAAGTGCAGAGTTCAGGAGCAGCGTTTGTGCGTGTGGCGCACCCCACCTGGCTGAACTCCGCGTAGCTGGCAAACAGCTGCAGCACGTTGAGCTGCATCTTCATGCTGTGCGTGCTGCTGCTGAGCTGCAAGCGGGACATGGGCAGGCCGTAGGGCTCCTGCGCATGTGGTAAACCAAATGCAGGCATTGCTGTGCAACTTCACTTAAATATGTTCAAACATTGCTGTGCAATTTCACCTTAGTATATCTGCTCAGCTTTGGACGACTCCACTTGGGCACAGACCTGAATGTAGCACAGACTCTAGATTAATTTGGGTTGATGAAGATGAACATCCCTATTCCTTACAACACAGGCTCACAAATAATGCGCGTGCCCAACCAACAACCAACAACCAACACCTGCAGCCTTTCCTCCTTCCTTCCTCCAGCATTTTTCGACTTGCGATGCACTCAATGTCCCTTCCACCTTGCAAAGGCAAAGCTGGTGAGCTTGAACCCACGGGCATGCATAAAACGATGGCTGCTTGCAATACCCTCCCCTGTTTTGTCCACACCACAATGCAAGACTGGCAGTCAATGCGCTCAGAGATACAATAATGTGATTGTGGATCCCCTCCTCCATCCCCTACCATGAACAACTGGTATTCTTTGTGCTTCAATAGCATGGGTACCGAGGTGATGGTGATGCACACTGCGTTTTGACGACCTTTTCACCACAAGCAACTGGTGTGCTCAACAGGCAAGAGCACACACCGAGGTGATGGTGGCGCGCGCTGCACTCTTTCAAGCATACACTTCTAATAATCAGTGTGCTGAACACGCAAGGGCACGCAACGAGGTGATGGTGGCGCGCACTGCACTCTCTGACGCCCCTTCTTGAACAACTAACACGCCGTGTACTGTAAAAGTGGGAAATGAAAAGGGCACGCACCGACGTAATGGTAGCCCGCACTGCACTCTGACGCCCCTTCCACCACTTTGGCAGCAGGTCCCAAGAGGCAGGCATTGTGGCTGAGGCCAAAATGGTGGTGAAGGGCGGGCATGCCATGATCTCACGCACCACGCGCTGCACCCTGTGAAAAACAAAGCACAGAGTAGAGGCACCCGTGAAACAACAAATTACAAGAATTGAGTGGTTTGGTGTTGAAGGGCGCGCATGCCATGATCTCACGCACCACCAATGCACCCTGTGAAAAAAAGCACAAACCACAGAGCAAAAGCGCCCAAGTGGTGTTACTAAATGCAAGTGTCACGTAGTCTGTTGGTCGAGGGACCACACACCATGATCTCACGCACAACGCGTTGCACACTGAGCATCAAAGCACAGTACGGAGGTACTTCAGGGAGGCTTGGAGGTACTTCAGGGAGACCCACACGCACCTCGGGTCCAGCTCCAAGCCCATGTTGGGCTCATCAAAGTACAGCAGCAGGTTGCTGGCATGAAAGAAGGCACTGGGGGGTGCTTCCTTCGATGCCCGCATGATGGCAGCCGTGGTATCGATGTCAGCGATAATGACTGAGGGGTGTCCGCCACCAAGATCATTGTATTGCGAGCCCTGAGGGTGTGTAGAGAATGAGTGTGCTGTCGATGCTTACAAGGTGTGTAGAGGAGCTTGAGTAGTAGACCAGCAGGACACCAGCTCAAGTCAGTCCATAGCCCCCACCAATGTTTTACAGGCATGGAGCCTTGCAAAGTGTAAGAGCAAAATTGTGGGGCTTCAGGGTGTGCACATGAGTATCCAGCAAAACTAAGTTACGTTTCCTTGCAAGACAGTGGCTCTAAGCAGGCTTAGAACCAAAGTGTAAAAGCAAAATTGTGGGGCTTCAGGGTGTGCACATGAGTATCCAGCAAAACTACAGGACTTCAGCCTTAGTGCGCAGCTGAGCATGCACACGACCGCTAGCGTACTGGCCTTGATTGCTCATCTTCTTCACTCACTTCCTTGCTCTCTTCTCTAATGACTGCTTCAGGGTGTGCACATGAGTATCCAGCAAAACTACAGGACTTCAGCCTTAGTGCGCATCCAAAAGATCATCAGGATTGCAACCCAGATCATCACGGCCTTCACCCGCTTTTTGCTTCTTTCGCAAGCTAAGTAATTGCCCTGCACAGCGTGCAAACATGAAAAGCGCCCAAGGTGCTTGTGCTGGTAATTGGCTCATGGGCCAATAAATTTTTATATTAAAAAAAACTTATTGTATATGTAGCACAATGCTTGGCTCACTAGATGGAAGCACATTTGACTCCTTGAAAATAACAAGAACATAGGCAAGTGAGCCAAGCAAGCACGGTCTGAGGCCCCCTGCTCGCACAATCTCAGAGCAAACAATTCAATGCCTCGCCCTACAAGAAATGAGCTGTTGTGCTAGACACAGTCACTGAGTTGTAACAAGCAGAGCCAGCCACGCAGATTATGCACACAGGGTTGACTAATACTGCACAGGACCGGCTGAGCATGCACACGACCGCTAGCGTACTGGCCTTGTTTGCTCATTACCTTCACTCACTCACTTCCTTGCTCTCTTCTCTAATGACCTGCACGGCCCGCATCCCGAACCCCAGCGCACCTGATTCAACGCCATGCACAGCTGCTCAGAGATTTCTGGCGTGCTCGCTTTGATTGCTCATCACTTTTGCTCATTTCTCTTGATGACCTGCATGGCCTGAAAAACGTCAAACCCCAGCACACCTGCTTGGACGCCTTGCGCAGCTGCTCGTCCACAGGCCCACTGCCACCTTTTTCGGATTTTTCAGTGCGGATTGAGTACGGGCGGCGGACCTGCAAAAAGAGGCGTGTACAATATTGTGAGCAACATGTACACAGCAGTCGTTGGCAGAGGGAGCTGCCTGTGTTACATGCATGCTTGAGCTATCGTTTGCTTTGATTGAGCAACAGCTTCCAGACCAAAAAACTACTTTTTGTACAAAGTCTGCCTACTCCTCGAATTGCTATCATTATGCATTAAGGCGTATCATGTCTCATTGTGCACATGCTCTTTTATGACATGTGACAAACCTTTGACATATTGAAACCTTGCGCAGGCTTCATAAATTGTGAATCATAATACAAAAACTTGTAGGCTATGTTGGAAGCCTGACACTGACTGTTGACAGCCTGCTGCACAAAAGTGATGTATGCATTGTGTAGGTCTGTCAGCACAGCCACTCTCTCAGCAAACATTACACTGACACATGACACTGACAGATGACACTGACACTGACAGATGACACTGACACTGACAGATGACACATGACACTGACAGATGACACATGACACTGACAGATGACACTGACAGATGACACTGACACAGGACACTGACAGACGACACTGACAGATGACACTGACACATGACACTGACAGACGACACTGACACTGACACATGACACATGACATTGACACTGACACAGCAAACATGACACTAGACCCTTACATCCCAGGTCAGTGCTGTCATCATGCCTCAAGGATGTGATAAGGACAAAAAAGGACTCAGGATATAAGGTCTGCTTTGATTGACGGGACAGGACCTACTTCGTGCAGGTTGCCGCTCTTGGCAGCTGTCCAGTACACAACCCCATGGGCCTCGCACTCTGAGCCCACACGCTTCAACACCTGCATGTCGAGAGCGCATCACACAACACACATAGCTGATGGACACCTGCATGTGTACAAGGCCTGGCAATTTGAGTCCACTTTGAGCATGGGCCTCACACTCTGCTCCCACACGCTTGCCCCTGCATGTAGAGAGCACAGCACCAAGATTGAAAAAGGCTGACGATCACCTGCTGCATGTAGACAGCACCATGAATTACGCAAACAGAAGGCTGGTGGTCACTGGCTGACTGCACGTCTACCAGCAATTGTCACAGTGGAAACCAATATTGGTTTGCTGGGTTATAAAAGCTAGGGAGGTGGCGCAGTGGAATTTGGGTCCTCGCGCACTGCCCATGGCCAGAATTTTTGAAAGGAAGCTCAAGCATTAGCCCAGGCACGGCAACGGTGCGAAAGCAGCATATATACGGCAGTCAGCAAATGAGCATATTGTGAGCAGCAGCACCATGTGAGGCAGTCAGCACACAAACATTGAGTAAGGCAAAAGCCCAAGAGAGTAGTGTGCAAGAAGCCCCCTGGGCATGTCCAACCGCGTTTGTCAAACATGGAGAATTTGAACATATTGGTCCACCCATGCTCAGCAGGAGCTCTTCTATTACCCACACATGCAGGACACACAGCAAGAGCTTACACATGATCCATCCAAACAACAGCAGCTACATTCCTCATGCGTACCGTACCTGCTTGGTGGGCACGGAGTAGACCAGGATCTGGTCAGGGTACCGCTCTTTCAGGAGGTGCAGGTGCAGCATGACGGCTGTGAAGGTCTTTCCGCTGCCTGCAATATTAATGTGCAGTGCAACCAATGTCAGATGCTTGCTGAAGAATTATGCTATTGAAGGAGGTGCAGGTGCATGGAATGGACTCATAATGTCAGCAGCCCTGGGCTTATTTGTGCTTTGATTGCAGCAAGAATATACCAAAAGAAGAGATAAGGTGCTGAAAGGGCAGGCATCACACTTCCAACACCTCACCTGTGGGTGTGGACAAGATGACATGCAGTGGCCGGGAGTTGGGCACAGCCTTGGAGTCTTCAAGATGGTCGCGGACCTGCCATACCAAAGGATGGGGGGTTGTGTTTGAAACAGCTGCACCCATTGTACGTATGGTGAATCACAAATGGTTGCTGCACCCACTGTGAGAGGCTGGGCACATTCCAAACTAGTATTGTAATGAGCATAAGCAGCTGGTTAAAATTAGGTTCTTACGCTTGTAAACAAGTGTAACCTGCACATTTCAGGTAAGCCATGCCAGGGTACAGACCACTTAAACGAAAGCAGTTGCCACCTCTTCATGATGGCATGTCCCTGTTCTATGTGAATAGAAATGCTTAAAGACCCTGAACACCTGCAGGATTGCAGCCGACCATTCAAGTTTTGTGGTCTCAGGGAAGAGAGCTAGGTTCGTCGCTGTCTTCCAGGATGCAGTTTGTCTCCACACGTTACACTCACCCGTAAGACAAAACACTCCCAAAAAACAGTTTAATTAGTCTTTAATACCTTATTCATTGGTTATGCCTAAAGAGTGGTCAGTCAGTCCAACTCACCAAGTCCAGCACCTCCTGCTGCTGAGGGTAGCGCATGGGTTTATTAGTCTCTATTACCTTCTTTATTGGTTATGCCTGAAGAGTGGTCAGCCAGTCCAACTCACCATGTCCAGCACCTCCTGCTGCTGAGGATAGCGCATGGGTTTGCCCCCCATGCTGATCATGCCGTTTGCACTGGACCACATGTCGACCTTGGCCTGCTGCTTCACAGGAGCAGAAGCCAGCGCCATGCACACCTGCAGCATAGCAGGTGAGTGCGGAATGCATGCTTATCACCATTGTGCATGGATAGGCATCACAATCATGTTTGCGGTATTATCGTGATAGACACGCACCTTGGCTGCACCCCACTGTGGTGATGCCTGACCCCCCAGCACCGCGTCCTTCATCAAGGCAAGCAGCTTGGACGCCTTCTCTTGGGCTGTGCCTCCCCCTTCAATGTAAGAGCTGAGCCGTGCGTACCATGTCAGTGCGTAGGCTGCACCCGCAGTGGCAGATGCCTTCAGCTCCTGTAGCAGCAAGGAACGTGAACAGTAAAACCTGTGTCAGAAACCTGTCTTAAAAAACCTGTGCCTGCCTTTGCACAAAAACAAGTGCAAGCAGCAGCTTAGCCCAACTCTGCTTTGCTGCAGGACTTGGCCACCCAGCAGAAGAGCAGGCTTCTTAACACACTGGGCTGGTCACTACACCCACCTGCAGCAGGGCATCCTTTGAGGTGGCCAGCAGCACTTGCGAGCTTACTGACACACTGGGCTGGTTGCCAAACCCACCTGCAGCAGGGCATCCTTTGAGGTGACCAGCAGCTCCTTCACGCGTGCCTTGGCCTCTTTTGCATCACCCTCCTTCGTGGCTGCGTACTCCGCAGGGAAGCACGCCTTGGTCACTTTCTTCCAGTCGTCACCGTAGGTGGCGTGCTGCAGAGGGAAGATACACAGACCATGGGCGCATTAGGACAAGTTGGTGCGGGGCATGGGAAGCACGCCTTGGTCACTTTCTCCCAGTCATCACCGTAGGTGGCGTGCTGTAAGGGGAGGAACCACAAGACCTTGGGCGCATCAGGATGAGCTGGCTGGGGCTTAAGAGACGCTGTGCTTAGCATGCCAAGGTCAGCTGCATCAACGTTTTGATGATGAAGTGCCGAGTTATTGAATTAACTTGCTTCAACTTGCTTCATAATTCGCTTTATTCAGCACTTGAACCCAGGCTCTGCACAAAAGGTCTGACATTACTATTTAATTCCTATGTATGCATGCATTTTTATCCAATGCTCCTGTGGGCAGAGCCAGGTGGCCACACCTGCACCGGCTCTCCATGCCCAACCTATTTGCATTTGCTAAGGTCAGTAAATTTTGCTGAGCAAACTGTGTTTTGTGTTTTGTCTGAAGGACTTCACGACACAACAATCCATATGTGAGTACAACATGCAATATCAGGTCAGCACACATGCAAGCCTTACCTGGGAAAGAATAAGGAACAGATGGAACAGCTTTGTGGTGGGAAGGACGGCAGCTTGGATTTCTGAGAGTGGCTGGTAAGGCTGCAGCTCACCCATCAGCTTGTAGCCGGTGCTCGACCTCACAGATTGGACGACCTGTGGTGTAATGATGATGCACACTCAATACAAAAAAAGCATACCAGGGTTCTTAACCAAGAAAATAGGGAAGCAAGAAACTCATGTATTTGGATACGATCTTGGTTTTGAAGTAAGGATTTGAAATATTGAAACTTGATTGGCAAGTTACACGGTTGAATTGTCTGTAAAAGCACGTGCATACATGTGCGTGTAAGTACAACACGCTTTCTTACTTATGATATGCAGCATATCGTTTTTTAGTGCTTCAAAATTGTCTGCAAAATCATGTGCAACTTTGTTTGTCAGTGCCGCTTAACCTTGGCCAGCATAGTTGACCTGGCTAGCTTCCAGTCGTTTTCTAGCCGAGCCGTGTCTTCATGGAGATGTGACAACTTGAACTTGCGGCCCCACCACATCAGTGTGCAATCATGTATCATTAACTTCATACTAGTAAGGTAATTATGAGCTCACCACAAAAGGTAAAGATAGACCAACAATGCACCCTTTACCGATAATCTCCAGCTCATCCTGTTATAGCCTACATCCACCATGAGCACACAACATAACATACAGACACACCAACAACGCACCCCTTTGTCACCTATTCCGTCCCAATCATCATTTGCGAGCCCACTGCTCACATCCACCAGAGGAACACAACAGAGAGTACAGACACACACCAACAACGCACCCCTTTGTCATCTATTTCGTCCCAATCATCATTTGCAAGCCCACTGCCCACATCCACCAGAGGAACACAACAGAGAGTACAGACAGACACACCAACAACGCACCCCTTTGTCATCTATTCCGTCCCAATCATCAGCTGCGAGCCCACTGCCCACATCCACCAGAGGAACACAACAGAGAGTACAGACAGAAACACCAACAACGCACCCCTTTGTCATCAATTTCCGACCAATCATCAGCTGCGAGCCCACTGCCCACATCCACCACACTGGCAGCCCCTGCTTTGGCCTCAATGGCAAAGTCCTGCTCCTCCAGCACCTCCTCATCCACTGCAACGCAAAAGTAATTGGGAAGCAGGTACAACCATTTCCTGCCTTCTTTTCAAAAGCGCAGCAGTGTACATTGGCGTCTGTGACACTTGCTCCTCCATTATGACGTCTATGACTATGACTCTGACGTCTATGACTATGACGTCTTTGACACTTGCTCCTCCACTGCAGAGCACAAGCATTGGGCAGCAGGCACAGGTACTAGCAGTGTATGCAACGGGCTTAAAGCACTGCAGTGGGTCTGAAAAACAATGCAGTGGGTCTTAAGCACAATGCACAGGCATTGGTGCCAGCAGCTGCACTCACTCTCAGGTGTGTACACAGGCGTGCCTGGCAGCAGCAGCTCTCTGCTCGCTGCCCTGAACTGGCCTGGCTCCATTGCAGGAGCAGAGGGATCCAGCGCGTGCAGCAGCACCGTGTAGTAGGCAATGGTGTTGGGGGACACGTCAGTAGCGCCTGTGGCTGCGCACGCGGCCTTGATCTTGGCTGCAGTTTCCTGTGAGTATGGGCGCAAGAGAGGAGGTGCTGCAGCTCTGCATGCTGATGCATGTGTGCACATGGGCACACTGAGGCTGCTGCTTTGTGTTTGAAAGTTCTGCATCCAGCTGGACTTACAGCTTTTAGTGCGGGGACCAGCTTGAAGAAGTGTACGCCAAGAAAGTACAAGTGCAGCTTGTGCAATAAGAGTGTCGGCTTACCGATTTAGTTTGCACACATCCTGGTGCACAGAGCACACAGTGCCACATTTGCATATACTGCCTAGTAAGTAAGAACACGCCTGCAAGAATGCTACACTCCTACCCATGTACCCTCCCACCAACCCCACCTGCATGCTGTCCCCCACGCTCGGCTACTGCCCATCACCCTTTTGGCTCGCATCCGTCACTTTGGACTTGGGCAGGCGTGAAGCAGTCTGTCCAAACCCATGCCATGCCACAACCCTACTCATGCGCCCAAGCAATCACCCACCTGCATGCTGCCCCCAACGCTCAGCTGCTGCCCGTCACCCTTTTGGCTCGCATCCACCACCTTGGACTTGGGCAGGTGCATGGCAGGCGCGAACCAGTCGGCTGCCCTTGGGCCTGCTGCAGCCGCAGCATTGGGGCCCTCCACCAACAGGCGTTGCAGGGTTTCTGAAATGTAACAAAAATCATGCACAGCTGCGCCGGGGGCGGCCAGGATCAAGGCTGCACGGCGGCGCACGTCCTAAGGGTATGAAAAATGTAAAAGTAAAGAAATAAATATTGAGGGAAGTGCTTGAGTTGGTAGAGAGTGATACATTATCACATGTATTGATGGAGAGTGCATTGGTGATCAGCATGTTCAGTCATAATTCCGTGATCACGTCCAGGAGACGCTGATGGACAGAGCAGCGTTTATAATTGTATGGATAGTTGGACAGCGTGTATCATTGTATTGATAGTTGGACAGCGTGTATCATTGTATTGATCGCTGGACAGCGTGTATCATTGTATTGATCCGTGGACAGCGTGTATCATTGTATTGATAGCTGGACATACACGCTGGACATACATGCTGGACATACACGCTTGACAGCGTGTATCATTGTATTGATAGCTGGACAGAGTAGGTCAGTGAGATTGGGAAGTACAAAAGAGCATGCTCAAACTGCTTATTGGACATGGCTCACACAGTGTGTGGCAACAAGTATATCGGGATTCGACCTGCAATTACGTCATGCCTTTGAAACAGAGTGTGTTCTAAAGTAGCAGTGTGTCACACATTCTTGGTGTGACTTGTATGGCACACAGGCACAGCAGAGCCATAAACCAAAGGAGGTGTAGACAGACATTATTATATTGCGTGATAAGAAAGACATTGGCATGCACGGCTCTGATCATTGCTGGAGATGTGCATGATGCAATATGCCTGCTACGGCACCTTACCTGCAGCAAGGCTTGACAAGGCGCTGGGACTTCAAAGGGCACAAAGAAGCCCCTACAGGCACAGGCTATCATCAGGTTGGGCAGAGGCTCCTGCTTGAGCATTTCCACCAGGGCAGGTGGGAGCCACGGCAAAGAGGCAGGGGTGATGGTGAGACAATCGATGGCAGCAGGGGACCTACAAGCAGCGTGTGCGTGTGTGTGTGTGTGCGTGTGTGTGCGCGTGTGTATGTGTGTGTGTGTGCACGTTCAAGCGCAGTTTTGCAAATGTGAAAGCATTTGAGTGTGCCCGTGCTCTTGTTGCAATTAGTATGCAAAATGGGCATGAGCTGTAGCTGCAATCCGATACCTGGCAAACTCGATATCTTTTATGTATTCGTCCACCACCATTTGGAACTCCTGCAGGTCCTCCTCATTAAAAGTCGTCATGCGCAGTGTGTCTCGGAAAAACGCCAGGTCCATTGGCAGGTCATCCCGGCACAGAATCTGTCGCTCGGAGGGGAAGGGTGCCATGCAAGGGGTTGAGGATTGGCACAAGATTTGCTGTTTGAAGAGCAACACTGCACAATGCAACATGCAAGCCAGATCTTAGTGTGACCACGCAGCACAGTGCACCATGGGGCGAGGAGCTTTCATGTTTGTGCTAAATACATCTCAAATAGTTTTCACTTCCTGGTTGAGCACAGTAAGTTTTAGAGAGCATACAGGGAGCAGGTCAGCCGGCCCCTACCTCCATTGCAGCCGAATTGACGCCAAGCACTGTGCCCTACCTCCATTGCAGCCGAATTGACGCCAAGCACTGTGCCTACACCAAGCACTGTGCCCTACCTCCATTGCAGCTGAATAGACGCCAAGCACTGTGCTCCTCTTGCCCTTATGTCTGCTTGCATTGTGCTGGCCTTTCTTTGCATTCAGTCGCTGCCGGACATGATTGCTTCGGTCATTGCCTAACACGGCGGCAACCTGTGTGTGCACGTGTTTGTTTGCGAGCTTGGGTGTACAAGAACAAGAGAAGACCATTCCAACACATGCATATAAATTTTGGCAAGTAGCAGGCCCCATCAAGGCATGCAGATAGAAGGTACTGTACCTTCATGAGTTATTTACAGTTCAGCTTCAAAGGTTATCCCACTTTCATAATGGCTGCAGGATCCCACACAAGCATGCTTGCGTCAATTGCTGAACGCCCGTAACATGAGCCATTTCACATACCCCCATACCTAAACCCACTCTCCCACCCCCACCCTCACCTGTGCCTGTTTCTGCAGGTTCGGCACCCCAGCAGGTGGCAGTGCCCCTCCAGGCTTGGCCTTGCGCATGACTGCACTCAGGTTCAGGTCGCGCCAGGCCGCAAGGGTGTCCATCAGCTGGAAGGTGGCTGTGTTGCCATCCACAAAGGCATGGCCCACCCACACGATTTTGGGAATGCCGTACACCAAAAAATCAGAGTCATTGGTGAGGAGGGCGCTGCAGGGTAGCAGCCAGTGGAATAGGGGCGATTGAAGACAGTGTGCGTGCACATACATCTGTGAGAATGTTTGTGTGCATGCGTGTGTGTGTGTGTGTGCGTGGGTGGGTGGGTGGG
>Ga0136589_1000915_pt1 | contig 13878 bp, 12 predicted proteins | sample AntRauMFilla3764_FD_104640 | JGI IMG/M metagenome (GOLD analysis project Ga0136589, IMG submission 104640) | Saline lake microbial communities from Rauer Islands, Antarctica - Metagenome Filla 3 #764 | ecosystem: Environmental > Aquatic > Non-marine Saline and Alkaline > Saline | place...
TCCCGGAGACCGAGCACGTCACGGCGAACACGAGCCAGATCGTCCGGGTCCTCACGGAGGCGGGCGACGACGGCACCGTGAAGTGGGTCGAGACGTCGAGCCACGACCGGGACCACAAGACGAAGTACACCGGCGCGAGGGTCGACGACCACGTCATCGTCGGCGGGCTGCCGTACAACCTCAGGAACGCCCGCTCGCTGCTGATGCTCACCGCCACGCCCGTGCTGCCGGTCTTCGAGAAGGTGTTCGAGGACCTGGACGTGCGGGCGTCCGTGAACAACACAATGACCGTCGACCAGCGGGAGAGGTATTTCGACGACATACTCGGGGCAGACGTCGTGCAGACCACCCGGTCGTCGCGGTTCATCTCCGGCGGGTCGAACGTGCGGCCCGACAAGTTCCGCTACACCGTCGAGCAGATCGAGGAGCGGCACGGGGAGAAGCCCATCGTCATCAGCTCGAAGAAGGCCCTCACCGGCAAGCTCTCCGAGCACGTCGAGGAGCTCGGGGTCGAGACAATCAACTTCGCCCGCGCCATCGGCACCAACGAGTTCGGCGAGGAGAGCCTCGCGCTCGTCTGGGGGGCGCCGCACTACGGGGACGACTACGTCAAGAGGGTCGCGGCGTTCTGCGGCGACCGCGACGCAGAGCCGATCCGCGAGGACGGCGAGCCCACCCGCTGGTCGACGGAGATTAGCCGGGACATCTACGACAACATGTGCGAGGGGACGGTGTTCCAGGCCATGCTGCGTGTGGGCCGCTCGACGGACGACCGCTCGACCATCTACGTCGAGACCGACAAGATACCGGACGACGTGCCGAGGGCCCAGCCGACCGGCCGCGACATATTCAGGATGCTCAGCGACGCGGAGCAGCAGGTCGTCGCGGCCGCCGACGAGCTCGGCGCCTTCACCGTCCGCGAGATCAACGAGCTGGTCACGTCGTCGCGGAAGACGGTCTACAACGTCATGCACCGCCTCGTCGACGAGGGCGCGGCCGAGGTCGTCGGCAGCGGCGACTACAACGCCGACGAGTTCGAGGTCAAGCTCGAGGCGGCGGCGCAGGGCGTGGTCTCCGAAAGCGTGAAGGAAACCCTTAATAATATTATAATGCAAAAACCTCACACCTTCGAGTACCGCCCGCCCGACGTGGAGCCGAGGGAGAGGGTGTTGAGGACCTCGATGGGCGCCGAGCCGGCCAGAATCGACCCGGAGAGCCCGCCCGACGACCAGCTGGACCTCGGGATCTGGCAGTCGACCTAGGCAATGTCGGCACGAGTCAGCCCGTTCCGGCAGCCACGGGTGGAAGGACTAATCTTGCCGGGTCGCGTATCATATATCAATGAGACCGATACTCGGCCCGCATGCCGGTTCCCGATCGGTCCGGGGGCGTCGGAGGGCGAGCAATTGATGGCCAAGGGCAACAGCAACTCGAAGGAGGAACCCGACTACGCCGCGCTCGACCTGCCGGACCCGGACGAAGTACCGCACGACGAATGGCACTGGACGAAGCGTCGGGCGTACCTGTACCGGGAGTGGCTCGACCACGGGACGCACCAGCTGCTCAACAAGACGCAGATAGCCAAGCAGTTTGACGTCACCAGGAACACGATCTACAACGACCTCGACAAGATCGCCGAGTTCGTGGAGCAGAACATGGCCCGGCACCACGGCGCGGAGACGACGGCGGTGTTCCAGCGCGTCGTCTCCGAGCTCATTGACGACGAGGAGTGGGAGAAGGCGGCCAAGGTGCAGAACACAATGAGCGACTGGCTCGAGCGACGCGGGGCGATCGACAAGGAGCCGGACAAGCAGCAGATAGCGGCCGAGGTCCGGGACTCGGCGGACCTCGACGAGGAGGACGCGGACTGGGTCAACGAGGTATTCTAGACATGTCACGAAAGAGACTGTTGACGAACGCGGCGGCGGGGCTGGTCGTACTGGCATTCGTAATATTCGCGCTCGCGTCCGTGTGGGCGGGGCGGCCCGTGGACTCAACGATCCTGCTCGTCATGGCGGCGCTCGTCATCGGCGCGGGCTACCACCTGTTCGGCGACTCGATGGGTCGGGGCGTCGACAACGCGGCCGAGCTGACCGACGACGGGGGCGACGGCGAATGAGCATCATCGACACCATGCAGATGGTCCCGTGGAAGTTCGTCAAGCGGGCGGTCCGGAGGTACCGGTCGGCGCATCCCGTCCCGTGGCCCGAGCAGTACCCGACGGCCGTCCTGGACACGACGCATGCCGCGCTTGAGTCGGCCCTCCGGTCCGACAACTTCGAGGGGACGACCATCGCGGTCAAGTATCGGGGCGAGGTGCTCAGCATGCGGAGGCCGGACGGGACGAACGACGAGGGGCACAGGGAGCTGCACCTGAGGTCGCGCGACCACCCCGACGGCGTCGAGGTCTGCGCCCACCGGGAGTACAGCCGCTTCGAGGAGCAGGTCCTGCACCTCGCCCAGGCCGACATGACCTGGCTCGATGAAGACAAGCTACCGGGGCTAGTCTGATGAGCTCGGACGTCCTCGCGGCCTTCGACATGGAGACCGCCGAAATGGCGGCGAGGGCGATGGTCGACGGCCTCTCCGAGCGGATCGGCGTCGAGCAGGACCGCCTCAACGTGGTCGCACTCGACGCGCCCAACACGGTGACGTACTTCGTGACGCCCGAGGCCCCGGAGGTCGGCGGCGAATGACCGAGTGCCACTGGTGCAAGAACGATCGGGGCGACGGCGAGCCGCTCGGCGACACCGGCCTCTGGGTCTGCCGGGACTGCATCCGGGACATGGGCCGGTACAAGCGCGAGCTCGACTGGCAGTTCTTCCTCGACGCGGACGTCTCGAGACTCGTCGACGAACCCGATGCGTTCCGCGAGGACATCTCCGCCGCGATCGACGACGTCTTCGACGACCACGGCATTGAGGCGCGGAGGTCGTCCGGCGGCTGGGACGTCAGGGAGGGCGAATGATCGGCTTCGTCTTGGGGTGGGGCGGCGTATGAGCGCCGGGGCCGAGGCGCCGTCGGATCGACTCCGGAGGCTGGCGCGCGAGAAGCCCCTGTCTCACCCCGGCGTGTTCTCGCTCATGGCGCGCGACTACGACTACCCGCCGCCCGAGCACCTCCGGAAGATCTACGGCCAGGTGTGGCGAGGCCTGGAGCGGGACGACATCAAGCACCTCTGCCACCTCAAGCCCCGGGAGCACGGCAAGTCCGACGCCGGGACCGTCGACAACGCGGCCTGGAGGGCGATCAGCGACCCGACGTCGAGGACGCTCATCATCTCCGAGGGCTCGACGCTCGCCGAGGGGAAGCTCGAGCAGGTCAAACACATCATCGAGGACGTCGGCCCGAAGTTCGGCGCCGAGATTGAGACCGCCAACAACAGCGAGCTCGAGCTGGTCAACGACGCCAACCACGGCGAGGCGACGGTCGAGGCCGCCGGGTTCGGCTCGAAGATCACCGGCGGCCACTTCGACCTCATTATCTTCGACGACCTGGTCGACTGGCCCTCGCAGCGGACCGAGGCGAGGCGCGAGAAGATCTGGTCGCAGTTCCAGAACTACCTCAACCTCGGCAGCGAGGGCGAGACGGTGTACCTCGTGCTCGGGACGCGCAAGCACCCCGAGGACCTGTACTCGAACCTCATTGCCAACCCGACCTGGTACACCACCGTGGACCGGGCCATAGGCGACTGGACCATCGTCGAGGAGAAGGCGTACGACCTCGTCGCCAAGAACCCGGACACCGGCGAGGTGAGCCGGTACCCGGCCGACGAGGTGCACAGGATCGGCAGCGACGAGGCGATACTGGACGCGGAGCCCCACTACGAGGTGCCCGTCCTGTGGCCGGAGCGCTGGCCGCTCAACAAGCTCCTCGTCGACATGCACGCCGGGTACGGCGCCAACCAGGGCAACCTTGTCTGGAGGCGCGAGAACCAGAACGACGCCGACGCGCTGACCGGCCAGGTGCTCGGCGAGGACATGCTGCTCTTTACCGGCGACCCGGAGAACACGCTGGACTTCGAGGACCAGCGCGACTCCGGCCGGCTGTCCTGGTACGCCGGCCTGGACCCGGCGGTCGAGGCCGACGCGGAGAAGGCCGCCACGAATGACACCGACTACTGGGCGCTCGCGATCCTCGCCCACTCGGCGGACCTCGATATCACGTTCGTCGTCAAGGTCCACAGGCGGCGCGGTATGTCAATGAGCGAGGGCATTAGCTGGGCCAAGCGCAAGACGAGCCACCGCCGGGACATTGGGCGCATCCTCGTCGAGGACCAGCAGGCGCAGCGTTGGTTCGTCCAGGAGGCGAGGGACCGCGGCATGCGCGTTCGCGGGACGTCGTCCTCCGGCGACTCGAAGGAGGACAGGATCCTCCAAATGTCGTCCCGGTTCGAGTCGGGGAAGGTCGCCCTGGTCGGCGACGCATCGGACTGGTCCAGCTTCGTGAACGAGTGGGCGGCCTTCCCGAACGGGCAGCACGACGACCGACTTGACGGCGTGGAGATCGCCCTGCGGGGCGTCGGCGACGAGCCGGACAGCAGCTTCGCAGGGCACGACATGTCGAGCTTGCCACTATGACAATGATGAGAGACAACTACGACGTAGACGGCGAGCGGGGCACAGCGCGGAGCGAATGTGAGACGTGCGGCGACGAGTACGACGAGCCGGCCGACCTCAAGGCCGACTCGGGCGAGTGCCCGAGCTGCTCCGGGGGCGACCTCTCATGAGCGGCTCGCAGCAGTCAATGACCAGGACCGACCTTGACGACGGCACGTCGGTCCTGACCATGCCGTACGACGACGAGCTCATGCAGAAGGCCGTCACGGACGCGGTCGACGAGCAGGTCGACACCCCGAACCCGGAGGCCGGGAGCGACGGCAAGCACTCGAGGCGGTCGTCCGCCGGGCCCATTACGCGGTTCAACGAGATCTTCACCGACCTCGGGTCCACGTACCTCGAGGCGATGGGCCTCGACGGCTTCGAGGTGTCGAAGGCGATCCAGAAGCGCCACCAGGAGCTGTACCGGAACCAGTTCCCGCTCATCCTGCCGCGGTTCAGGCATAAGTGCAAGGAGTGCGGGGCCGAGTACGACGAGAAGGTCGAGGAGTGCGAGTCGCCCGGCTGCGAGTCGTCGGACTTCCGCGAGCCGGACCGGAGCGACAAGCGAGAGGCGCAGAAGCTCTTCGAGAAGGTAAACAAGGAGGGGCAGTCCCTGCGGTCGCTCATGGAGATGGGCGAGGCCGACCACGGCCGGATCGGCGTCGCGACGCTCGTCCTCAGGTGGGACTACGTCGTGGCGACCGGCGACACGACCGTGATGGGCCAGCCGCTCATGGAGCGCGGGCAGATCATCCGCAAGGAGCCGGACGAGCTGCTCAGGGCCGACCCGAAGCGCCTGGTCCCGGTCGTCGACGACGACGGCCGCATCGGCGGCTGGAGGTGGACGTGCCCGATACATCGCGACGCCGCCGTCCAGGACTCGCCCGGCGCCTGCAACGAGTGCGGCGCCGAGCTACAAGAGATCTACTACGTCGAGAAGGAGCACGTGCGGTCCGACGACGCGTCCAAGTATTACTTCGACCACGAGGTCGTGGACTGGGCGTTCTTCTACCCGCGCCATCACGGCCTCGACGGGCTCAGCCCGGTGCACCACGTCTGGTCGAAGCAGGCCATCCTGCACTGGATGGACGTGTACGCCGGAGCGTTCTACGACCCCAACTCCGACAAGTACCCGAACAAGTTCATGGTCGTGCACACGACGAACGCCGACGCCTGGGAGCGGAACTTCGAGCGGTCCCAGGACGACGCGGACGAGAACCTGTACGCCAACAAGATCATGGTCAACGAGTACGCGTCGAACAGCCAGTCGACGCCGGAGATGCAGGTCATCGACATGATGGACGACGAGCTCCTCGGGCAGAACCAGGAGATCAAGAAGACGTATAAGTCGGACATCCGCACGCAGTTCGGCGTCACGGACGTGTTCGACTCGGAGCTCGAGGACTCGGGAGGGCTCAACAACGAGGGCCTGCAGCTCGAGGTGACGGACCGGCACATCGCGTCGGCGCAGTACGACCTGGCGACCGGGCCGCTCGACGAGCTGATGAAGCTGCTCGGCTTCGACGACTGGAAGATCGCATTTGTCCCGCCGCAGGACGAGGACCTCGACAAGCTCGAGCAGAAGATCGGCGTCGGCGAGGACGCCGTCGGCGCCGGCCTCGACGCCAGGCTCGAGAACGGCGAGCTGGAGATCGACGACGGCGAGTTTGAGGAGGGCGAGGACGAGGGCGGCATGGGCGGCCTGTTCGGCGCCGACACCGACGACCCCGCGGAGGGCGACGACAACCCGATGGACGACGCCGAGCTCAAGCAGGCGGCGGAGCAGCTCCACGACGGAATGAGGCACATCGCCTGGGCCGACGAGGAGACCAAGGCCGACCCGTTCTGGGACGACGAGCGAGTGCCCGAGCGGGTCCGCGAGCTCATCAGCAAGGTCATCGAGGACGGCGCCGTGTTCGACGCATTCGAGGACATCGAGGTGCCCGACGAGGTGGCCGAGTTCCTCGAGGAGCGGCTCAGCGAGCCGGACGGGTGGTCGCTCAGCGGCCTCTCGAACGAGTTCCAGGAGCGCTTCGACGTGGAGCCCGAGACGGCCGACTCGCTCATGCGGACCGAGTCGGCCAGCGTCCTCAACCGCGCGACCGAGGAGGCGTACGAGGACCTGGGCGTGGCCGGCGAGGCCGTGTTCGAGTGGATCGGCCCCGACGACCACCGCACCACCGAGGCGTGCGAGTGGCTCAAGGAGCAGACGGAGGGCGGCGTGACGATGGAGCGGCTCGTCGAGCTCCAGCGCGAGGCACAGCGCAAGTTCTTCCCGGACCTCGACCGGTTCCGCCGGCACGTGGTCCACCCGAACGAGAGACATACGTTTACCGAGGCGTTCCCGGCGAGCAAGGCCGACTTCCCGGGCGCGGCCGGCGATATCGAGGTCGAGGTCGAGACGGTGCCGGGCGGCATCAGGGCGATATCATGAGCGGGGACTTTATGTCTACCGTGAAGGCGTACTTCGACGACGGCGGCTCGCCCGACAACACCGTGGGCGACCTCGCCGACTGGTCGGTCGACGTCGCCATCGTCTACGACAACGCGATCGCGGCCGGCGTGGGCGAGGGCGCGACGATTGCCGAGCTCCTGGGCAAGGCCGGGTGGACCGAGGAGACCGGTCCCAGGGGCGGTACTCGTTGGGTCAGGGGCGACGAGGTGCGATACACCGAGCCTTCGGGCGGCGACGCGGGAGCCGTCAAAGCGGCGGACACGGACGACGCCACCGACGCGACCCTCGACGCCCTCGAGCCCGGTCTCGACCACCTCGCCGACGCGGCGAGAGACCCGGCCGTCGCGCGAGACCTCGCGGACTCCCTCTTTGTCACTACGCCATCGGGCCCGAGCATGGCGGCCGGCGGTACGTCGTTCATCCCGGACATCGCCGGCGAGGGCGGCACGGTCAAGCTCGAGCTGCCTGGTGGCGCGAGCCCGGCTACGGTGAACCACGAGCTGGCGCACGGCGTCGCCGAACTGTACGGTTACGATGTGGACGACGCCGCGGTCGACGTGGCAAACGACTACGGCGTCGGGGCGGACAACCCGCCGGACGAGCACTACGAGGCCCACGGGATCGACGGCGCAGACGACCTCAAATTCGATCGCGTCCGCGACCCGGACGCCCCGGACGGCGTCGAGGGCCTCATCGGAGCGGTCAACGAGGCGGTGGAGCGGCAGTACGATGCAGCCATTGGCGGCGGTTCCGCGTGGGACAACCTGACGATCGGGGACTCGTACAGCGCGACCAACGCCCACGAGACCCTGGCGCTGACGCACGAGTCGCTCAGCTTCGATCCGGACGCCAACGACGGAGAGGGAATCGAGGTCGCCGAGGACGGCGTCGAGGCGCTTGCCACGTTCCACCCGGACCTCCTGGAGGCATACGTCGAGGTCCTCGAGCCGAGTGACTGGGCCACGGATCGATTGCAGGAGCATTTCGACGATCCGGACACCATCGCGATGCCGCCCGGCAATCTCGAGGCCAAGGCCTGGGAGCGCTATCGCGGCCCGCTCGGCGGCTCCGGCTGGAGGAACGTCAACACCGGGGACGTCGCCTACTCCAACGAACCGCCCGGCGACCGGGCTGCGTCGGACTACCCGGACTCGCTCGAGGAGCGCGCCCTCCAGGGCTCGAGGCGCGACCCGGAGGCGACCATCGACGCGGTCGTCGCCCATACGGACGTCGACCGCGAGCGGGCCGATCGGGCGGTCGAGTCGATGCCCGGCCTCGGCGCCGAGGCCCTGCTCCGCGAGGCCGTCGGCGAGCTGGCCGGCGACAACGACGGGGACGCCGCGGAGGAGCTCATGCGGGCCGTCCTCGACGCCGGCGACGACCCGCCGGCGACCACCACCTCGCCGGACGGGCCGGTCGACGGCTCCACCGACGACGACATGCTCGACCGCATGATCCACGGCGCGAAGTCGAAGCTGTCCGGCTGGCTCGGCGACCGGCTGGGCATCGGCGCCAAGGCCGGCTGGACGCGCGAGACGGGGCCGGAGGGCGCGACTCGTTGGGTCAGCGGCGACGTCGAGGAGAAGTCCTGGGTGCCCTACACCGGCGACAGGGGCGGCACCGGGTGGCGCAACGTGAAGACAGGCGACGTCGACTATAGCGACGAGCCGCCGGGCGGCGTGGACATGAGCGCCCTCGACGAGGAGGAGCTCCTGGACGCGGCGGCCGCCAGGCTCGGCGATGAAGGGCTGGCCGAGCTGGTCGAGCAGCACGGGGACGACCGATCAGCGTTCGAGGACGCGCTGTCGGAGGCTATCGGCGTGAGCTCGAACGCCTCGGAGGCCAACCGCCCCTCGCCGGGCGGACTCGACGCCGTCCCGGACGACGCGGACCCGCGCGAGTTTGACCCGGACGCGGGCAGGGGCTCGCTGGAGCCGGGCGACGAGGTCGTGTTCTTCGCCGGCGCCAACGGCGTGCACCGCGGCGAGGTCGTCCAGGCTCCGGATAGCGCCTCGTTCGGCTACATCGCCGAGGCCGAGAACGGCGCCACCTTCGAGATAGACCCGGAGGACGTGTCGTCGTTCCCGGGCCAGGGCATGGACCCGTCCGACCTCGAGGAGGGCATGGTCGTGTCGAACGGGTCGGCGTTCGGCGAGGTCGTGCGGCTCACCGGGGACGACCCGGTCGCCGCGTACGTGGACTTCTCCGGCGACGGCGATTCGGACGACATGTTCGACGCGGACCAGCTCGTCGACGCGGACGCGGCGACGTCGGCCGGCGGCCCAGGCGGGTCGATCAACTCGGGCGACGTCGAGGTTGGCGACAAGATCGTCATCGACGGCGTCGAGGCCGAGGTCGACCGCGTGTCTGACATGGGCGGCGGGTGGTACATCGCCGGGCGCGACGCGAACGGCGACGTCCAGACCGCGAGGGTCGGCCCGACGACCGACTTCGACACCTGGGGCGACGAGGGTCCCTCCGCGGGCGAGCTCGGCGCGGCCCCGGGCGACAGGGTCTCGGTCGGCGGCGCCGACGACGTCGAGGTCGCGTCCGTCGACCCCAAGGGCTGCGGCCCCGGCGAGACGGAGCTCGAGGACGTGAACGGCCAGACGTACTGCGTCACCGGCGACGACGTCGAGCGGATCGACGACGAGCCGGGCGGGCCGAGGGACTCCGCCGACGACTACGACGTCTCCGACGACGGGTTCGACCGCGAGCTCGCCGAGGCAGTGGTTGCGGGCGAGCCGATGGGCACGGACACCATCTACCGCAACATGGGCAAGGTCGACGACCCGCACCTCGTCGCCGACGCGCTCGCCCTCGAGCTGGCGACCAAGGACCGCAAGACGTCGCGGGAGAGGCTCGAGTCCAAGCTCGGCACGTTCGCCGACGGCCCGACCGTCGCCGAGGTGCGCAGCGGCATGTACGAGCAGCCGGGCCCGGAATCCGAGCCCGGCGCGGACGGCGATTACCCGGGGGACTTCGACTCGGCGGCGGACGAGCTGGACGCCCTGGTGGATGGCGACCACGACCTAGTCGGCAACTCGTCCCTCGCCGAAGGCGGGTACGGCTACGACCTCGAGGGAATCGGGAGGCTCCACGAGCATGCGACCACCGAGGAGCTCGAGGCGGCGATGGACAGGGCGGACAGCGACTTCTCGTCAGCGGTTCTGACCGACGAGGGCGAGCTCGTCGCCGGGCTCCTGACGTACAGGGACGACTCCGACGTCACGTGGGAGGACGCCATACAGTTCAGCGGGAACGGCGGCGTGGCCGACCCGGAGGAGGTGCGGAGCGCCGCGGACGAGTCGTTCGGCATGCTGGACCCCGCGGTCGGGGCGCTCACGATCCAGCACCTCCAGGACATTCGCGTCACAGACAGGCCCGCGGACAGCCCCAACCGCATCGGCGTTTACAAGCATCGCATCCGCAGCATTGAGGTGCACAAGGAGGACGCCGGGTACCAGCCCTCGACCACAAAACACGAGATAGGCCACTGCGTCCAGTACGCTATGGGCGTCACCGGCCACTCCGGCCGCGACAACACGTCGAAGAACGACTCCGAGCCGTGGAACTGGGACTACGACGTCTCCACCCCGAGCCCCTACGGCGGCCACGACACGCCCGAGGCCGAGGACCTCCGCGACGAGGTCGAGGCCGAGATAGACCGCTACAAGGACAGGGCCGAAAAGGTAGGCACGTACGGCAACGAGTGCAGGACGTACCAACGGACGAACGCCAGCGAGTTTATGGCCGTGACGTTCGCGCACTGGCAGGACGATCGCGGCAAGCTGGAGGAGAAGAACCCCGAAATGGCAGATCTGTGGGACAGGCACGTCGGGCGCGGCGTTGAGACGGAGCCGGTCGACGTGCCGACCCAGGGCGACCTCGCGGGCATGGAGGACAGGTACGAACCGCCCGAGGGCGTGAACGCCGAACAGGGGGACAGGGTCAACGTCGTCACGGTCGACGGCGAGGAGATCAGGAACGCCGAGCTGACGGGCGTGAACGGGTACGGGGTCGAGACGTTCTCCGGACCCGATATACGCAACCTTGACTGGGCCGAAGTGGAGTCGATGAAGACGCGCAGCCCGGTCGCCGGCGGCGTTGAGGACGACCCGCTCCCGGACGTCGAGGACGTGGAGAAGCCCAGGCTCGAGCGCGCGGCCAGGAACGTCCTCTCGGACGAGGAGGTCCGCGAGATGCCGTTGGTGGCCCCGAGGGGCAGGCTGAACGAGTGGATCAACGACCTACCGCCGGCCAAGGTCATCAACATTCAACAGGAGCTGCGACGGTGACGGAAGGACTCAATATGCCACAGGACAAACATACCAGTGTGATACCATGACGGAGATCGAGATAGAGGACCGCGAGCTCGGCGAGACGGTGGGCGTGGTCTCAGACGACGGTACGTACAGGGCGGCGACGTCGCTCGCCGAGGACGTGCTAGTCCTGCTGACCGACGGCCCCGCGGAGTGGAGGGCGACGACACCCGCGGACGAGGCGTCGGTGGACGGCGCGTACGAGGTCGAGCCTGGCGACCCCGGTTACCTCAGGGCGCTGGCGGAGATGCTCCCGAGTCCGCTCACGGCCAGGGGCGTCGGCGAGCTGCCCGTGCCCGACCCTGAAGTGGACCCGTTCGAGACGGACGATAAAGCCGCCAGGCAGACGGTGGAGGACACGCCATTCAGCATAGACGCGCTCGAGGAGATGGCCGCGTCGGACGGGCCGCTCGAGCGCAAGTCGGACGACACGGGCGACTACTTCATGGACCTGCGCTCGAAGGAGAAGGTCTACATCGAGTCGCCCACCGACGCGCCGGAGGGCGCGAACGTCCAGACCGGCCCCGCGGAGGGCACGTTCTACGACTCCGACGACGTCGAGGCCTTCGACGAGGCGATGGCGTCCATCTCAGGGCGGGTCCGCGAGCAGTACGACTTCACCGACGAGCAGTGGTCCGAGGCCGAGGCCCTCGAGGACGAGTACCGCGAGCGGTCGGACGAGCTGTTCGAGGACATCGTCGAGGCGTCCGGCATGCCCGGTGACACCAAGGCGACCCACCGGGTCAAGTCCGCGCCGTCCATGCTGGAGAAGGCGCACCGCCGCGACGACGCGTCCGCCGAGTCGGTCGGCGACCTCGAGGACGTCTTCGGGGCCAAGTTCGTCCCGAGCGACATCGACGAGGTCAGGGAGACCGCGGACAACCTCGCGAGCGACCTGTCCGAGCACCTCGACCTGGCCTCCGTCGAGGTCGACGACAGGCTGGACCCGGACGACGACACGTATTATCGCGCGGTGCACATCGACTTCGAGACGGAGGACGGCCTGGCCGGCGAGATACAGGTCAAGTCCGAGGAGATGGAGCAGATCATCGATATCGGTCACGACACCGTCTACAAGAACAACGCCGGGCTGGACGACGGCGTGCTGCCCGAGGTGGACGACTGCCTGACAGCCCAGATGGACGCGCTCTTCGGCGAGCCCGCCGACCCCGACGACGCCTGCACTGGCGCCGCTCGCGAGGCCATCCAGGCGGTCGTCTCATAGTAGCACTTATATGGCTACGTAGCATACTATAGAATGTAATGAGTCAGAACGACCTGGTCGTTTGCGAGAACTGTGGCGAAGAGGCCGTCGAACACACCGCTGATAAACATCGCGCGGACGCCGACGGGTGTGCCGGCTCCCCCGACGGTCGCATCACCCACGACTGGTCCGACGCCGACCCGCTGTCCCGCCTGGAGGCCCGCGTCGACGCATCCGCCGACATGACCGTCGTCGACTCGGCCGACAACGACGGCTGGCAGTGGGTCGAGGTCGACTGCTCCGGCCGTGACGCCGTCGGGGACTCCGAGGTCCTGTCCACCTGGACCGCCGACGAGAGCTTCTCGTTCAACGGCGTTGGCTCCGGCGATAACTGCGTCCGCTTCAATCGCGCCAAGTCGGACGACTGACGCGCTTCGGCTCTTTCTGTCCACCGCTGTTCGATCTGTGGGGCCCATCGTCGGGTGGATACATCGGGTCATAAACGAGTGAGGGAAACCCATAATAAGATATAATGGAAAAACCTCACTCGTTTATACCCCGATGTATCTGGCGCGCGGGCCAGGGGAAGACTTAATGTTCCCCGGGCGCGAATAAATAAATAGAGCAATGGAACTGGACGAAGTCGTGTCGGGCCTCCGGCCGGACGACGGCGAATACTCGTTGGTGGAGATAGAGACGGGGGGCACGGTCTCCGAGGCCGGTCACGTCCTCGTAGAGTTTGACGACGCCGACGAGGTCACCATCCCCCCGGACACAGACTTCGAGACGTACGCGGCATACGACCGCGAGGGCAATATCTACACGAGGGAGAGCTGGCCGGAGCCGGCATCGCGGGCTCCGGACGACGGGCCCGAGCAGAAAGCGTCGTTGCTGCCGGGCTGGATGGCGGGCGGCTCAACGAACTACTGATACGCATGACACAGGACAACAATTACGACGGGCTGGAGGAAAAACTTGACGCCGCGATCAACGAGGCGTTCGCCGGGTTGACGGAGAAGGCTTCGTGGGTCCCGTACGAGGGGGATCGCGGCGGCGTCGGCTGGCGCAACACCGAGAGCGACACGGTCATCTACGACGACGAGCCCCCGGGCGGCACGCCCGAGGGGATCCCGGACTCGCTCGACGAGATGCAGGAGCAAATCGAGTCGGGGGAGCTGTCCGTCGACGACATCGAGAGGGCGGTCGCCGGCGAGGGCGACGCCGTGGAGTCCGTACGCGACATTAACCCGCGAGACGCCGCAAATCGGGCGCACGACGAGCTGGTTGAAGACGGCA
>Ga0136589_1000923_pt1 | contig 13816 bp, 7 predicted proteins | sample AntRauMFilla3764_FD_104640 | JGI IMG/M metagenome (GOLD analysis project Ga0136589, IMG submission 104640) | Saline lake microbial communities from Rauer Islands, Antarctica - Metagenome Filla 3 #764 | ecosystem: Environmental > Aquatic > Non-marine Saline and Alkaline > Saline | place...
GAAAGAAGCCTGAAGGAAACCGTGACACCTTCTTCTACGAGGCCCACCTCAACAGGAGGGAGAACACTTACGCCATCAACGGCATGCGGAAGGGGAAGTGGAAATTCCTCAAGGCGAAGCATACCGTCCCCGGCTATACGGCAGATAAGAGCCGCGAGGAAGTCATTGAACTCTATGACCTTGAAGCCGACATCGGCGAAAGCAACAACCTTGCAGACTCGCACCCCGACATTGTCGGCGGAATGCAAAAGGAACTGGCTGCCTTCTGGAGCAACGGGGAATCGCCCGGTTCTCAAAAGAGTGATCCTTAACCCTAAAAAATGAGTTGAATCGTTATTCCGGCTTCGCAGGGCTTCGCGAAGGCAAATGATTTGGCTTGAACTGACATATGCCCGAGACATGCTGCCCACTTTCTAAACATTGGTTTACTATCCCCGATCATGAATTACCTCAGGCTTCGACTTACGCTCACTTTTCTTTTCCTTTGTGTTTCCTCCGCATCAGCGGCGGATTCCTTTTATAACGACTCGAGTTTATTCTCCACTCGGCCCAGTGAGGAGAAATCGCTCAGCACGGTCGACCGTTTTGGTCCGGTGGGCATGGGTCTGGAGCTGATCCAGCCAGCGTTTACGATGCGTATCAAGAACATCGAAGAGGGCTCTCCTGCGGAGGCCACAGGCAAGCTCAAGAAAGGCCAGGTCATCGAGTCGATCAATGGCGAGACGCTCGAAGACATCGACCCACGCATCCAATTGGCGAACATGATTACCAAAGCGGAGGCCACTGACGGTTTACTTCAGTTTGCCATCCGCAGCGAAGCGGAACCGATCACGGTAAAAATCCCGGTGCTGGGTGCTTACAGCGAGACTTGGCCACTCAACTGCCCCAAGTCGGACAAGATTGTGCGCAACATGGCCGATTATTTGTCGAGTCCGGACGCCAACCAAGGCATCTCGGATATTGGCATGATTTTTCTGCTTTCCACCGGGAATGAAAAAGACCTGGCGGTTGTGGGTGATTGGGCCCGGAAGATGAAGCCGCACACCTATGCCTGGTATCTCGGCTTTGCCGGAATACCCCTCTGCGAGTATTACCTACGCACCGGTGACGAAAAGGTGTTCTCTAAAATCCAGGAAGCTGTCGATAATGCGGTCGCGGGACAATACCTCGACGGCTGGGCCGGCCGCGGCGGCGTGCCGCGGGTGACCTATGGGTATGGGCATTTGAATGCGGCGGGCACAGGAGCCGCCACTTTTTTACTGCTGGCGAAGGAGTGCGGTGCCGATGTGCCGGACCATGCTCTACTTGGCGCGCTACGTCACTTTTACCGCTACGCCGGCCGCGGCGGGAATCCTTACGGGGACAATCGCCCGGAAATGGGCTTCGTGGACAACGGTAAAAACGGTAATCTGGCTTTTACGATGGCGGCGGCAGCCGCATTGACGCCTGAGGGCGAAAATTCGCTCTACGCTCAGGCCCGCGACGTGAGTGCCATGACTGCGTTTTACACCACCACTTTCATGCTCCACGGCCACACCGGCGGCGGGATCGGCGAGATCTGGCGCAGTGCTTCCATGGGTCTCCTCCGTGAAAAAAGACCCAAGCAATACCGGGAATTCATGGACAATCGGCAGTTCCACTATGAACTGTCCCGCCGCTTTGACGGTTCCTTTGGCATCCTCGGCGGAGGGGGTTACGATAAGCTACAGTGGGGGGCCGCCTACGGTTGGGCCTATACCGTGCCGCGCAAGAACCTAAGAATCTTCGGGGCACCTCCCACCAAGTATTCGAAGCCTTATCAACTCCCCAAACAACCTTGGGGGGTCGAGGCGGATAATGCTTTTCTCTCGCTCGAAGCGGTGCCGAATGCAGGGGGGCAGAAACAGGATCTCACCGAAGAGACTCTGGCCGAAGACGCCAGCATGCAATTCCTGCGACGTATCCACGGGGACTCAGTCAGCGACGACATGATACGCCGCTATATGCACCATCAGGATGCGGCGATCCGTTTGACCGCTGCGGCCAAAGCCTTGGGCGTCAACCGCGGCTATATCGGCTGGCGTGATTCGGGCGGCGAGGCGCGCCCCGCACTGGTGATGGAGTTTCTAAAATCTGATTCGCCGCGCGTTCGCCGCGCAATTTTCAACGCGCTGGCTGAGACCTTTAATGAGGAACAGCAAATGGAGTTGCTGACTCCAGAGGTGTTCGGTCTGGCGATCACAGCCATCCAAGATCCGAAAGAATCCTGGTGGGTGAAGGATGCGGCGCTGCATGTCGTCAGTTACGCCATGCCCGATCAGGTCGTGCCTCATGTCGACCTCCTTCTATCCTATCTCGATCTCGATGAATGGTGGCTGCAGAACGCCGCCATGACTGCCTTGATACCCGTTGTCGCGGATGAGCGTTGCTACCAGAAGGTGCTGCCGCGTATCGGCGAGCTCATCCGGACGAACCAGCGCGCTGCCCTGACCCTTGGTATGATGGAACCGATGCGCACCGCGATCAAAGCTGCGAGTCCCGAAGTGCAACAGCTGGCGGTCGAAGCTCTGAAGGAGAGCTACACCGGATATACCGGAGTCGCTACGGCACCCGGCGGTCTCGACATTTCAAAGACCGCAGCTGCGCATCTGGAATATATCGCGACTTCTCTGGCAGACGTTCCCGGCGGCATGGATGTGTTGTTCGAGATCGCTCAGGAACAGCATCCGGACAAGCCTCTACCCTACAAAGAGCTGTTTTTAAATGCGGATCCTAAGCTGTTAGGGCTGAAGCTTCAGAAAGCTATTATACCTATCATCAACGAAGAGTTGATTCCCGAGTATGTGGGTCAAAACCGCAAAAATTTAAGAAAACTGGCCCGTCTAGAGGTGCAAAACGCGCGCTGTGGTGGGCCCGGAGAGCATATTGACGAGCTCGTCGCACTCTATGAGCGTGCCGGCCAGAATATCTACGGCTGGACCATCTTTCTTGACCTCAAGGAAAGCGAGTGGTCTTACCATAGTTTCGATCCAATTCCGGCGGAGCAGGTGCCCTTTGACAGGCTCATCACCCGATATCGCGAAGTGACTCTGCCAAAAGGAATGGAGAAGTGGTTTGATCCAGCTTTCGATCCGGCCAAGTCAGGCTGGAAGCGCGGCCAGGCTCCATTTGGAAACTACAGCGGCGAGATCCCCGACAACCCCGTCTCAAAATGTGCAAAGGAGGGCATCGGACCCTGCTTCGGGCCGATCTGCTATGGAGGAACAAAGGTTAACACGCTCTGGGACAAGGAAGTGTTACTGATGCGAAAAACAGTTCAAATCCCTCCGCTTAAGGAAGGGCATCGCTACCGGTTACGCGTGAATCAGCGCGCCCACGTCGGCAATGGCGGCGGTTTTGGGGTTTACATCAATGGCAAACTCTTAATTGAACAGGTAAATGGCATTGGCCGGGGTGGTGGTGAAAAGCCCTATGGTGCCTACATTACCAAGGAGTGGTTGGATGAATTCAGCAAAGATGAAGTCACCATCGCGGTGAAGAGCTTCCTGCGGTATAACGACAAATACAAAGCCAAGCCGACGAAGCGCATTCCGCAGGGAATGATCAGTGTGCACTTAGAGGAGCAGAAGTTGCCACCCATGGGCGATGACCTTGTTTTCAAGTCAGCCACCATCGTGCCGATGATCACGTCTGAGTGGATGCGGGCAAGGTATGAAGACGGTGAAGAGCTCGATTTAAACAGCACAATGTTTCGTTGGGACGGTCAGTTCACGGCGAATCAGGGAATGCCCGGCAAATGGAAACTAGTCGCAGAGGTCGAGTCCACTGACGACTTCGATCCCTCAGCCAAGCACGGCCGGGTCCGACGGCCGGTATTTGAATCCAGAATTTTTAAAGAAGGTGGCAAAACGGACGTCCCCGTCTGGATTTGGTCGGGCGATTGGTTAATGGATCTGGATCGCTACCAAGCCTTGCGCACCCAAGTAAAAACGATCGACGGAACTGAGTATCTATTTGTTGAAAGCGGGGATTTTAACCGAAGAGAAAAGCACGGCACTGAAGTCCTGTGGCAGGTTTTCTCGCGCTGACGGCAGAGGTCGGAAGTCGGAAGTCCCCAAATACTTAACAGGCCAAAGACTTAGCCAAAGACATCGGACACTAATACCCCACCCCACCACCACCAAAGGCTTAGGACACCCATCATTTTAATCCTTCTGCGCAATATATGGGTGTCCTCATTCTCTTTCCGACAAACAAACGCTCACCCTCCGCCTTATCGTTATCGCGAGATCTTCCTGAACGCTTACACCGAAACGGCTATCGCCGATCCGCTACAGTTTCTTCCCGCTGCGACAACGCAGCTTCGACAAGCTCACCACAAGCGAGAGCGGTGCCTACCCACTTACCGCCGTCCGGACCTTTTGCATCACTTCCAAGATGGAATTCCAGGTCGCCGGATTTTCCAGCGTCTGGTTGGGGAACATGCACCCATCCCAGCAGATATGCTGAATGCCGTTGCGAACATGGCCTTTGTCATCGAGCAACCAAGCCAGCGAACATTCGACAATATCCAATTTGCCGTCGCTGGCATCTGCGGGACAATGGCGACCAGTCTTGTCGTGGCTGCCGCTGCCGAAGACGGTGCCGTTACTCTGAGCCACATGAAAATCAAAGAGCCACGGCCCGAGGGCGTTGACCATCGTCCGATAGGCTTCCTTGAATGACGCCTCGTCATGATCCCGCTCGATCAACTTATGTTCCGGTGCATTCACCCCGAGTAGGTAAAGGTAGGTATGCGCCAAGTCAGCCTGAAAGCCCAGCGTCTCGGGCTCACCGACCATCTCCAGGAGTTGCAGCATGTGCTTCCAAGAGTGCATGCCTCCCCAGCAGATTTCACCTTCTGCGGCCAGGCGCTCCCCATGGTCTTTGGCAATTTTGGCAGCCTCTTTGAACGTTTCGGCGATACGCTTGGTGCCGGACTCGGGGTCCTTGGCCCATTCTGCGGTCGGCGTCGCTGAGTCAATCCGAACACATCCGTAGGAACGAACGCCCAACTCCTTAAACCGCTGCCCTACCTGGCAGGAGATCTCCACGGCCTTAAGAAATTTCTTGCGATCCTCGTCCGAGCCCATGGCGCTGGCACCCACTGTGCCGCCCCAAACCGGAGCAACGAAGCTGCCGATTTTCAAATGACGCTTCTGCACCTCTTCCGCAACGCGCTGGATATCGGCATCATCAAAGACGTCCATGTGCGGCTGGAACAAGAAGAGATCCACCCCGTCGTAACCGGAACCGTTGACGCTGGCTTCAGCGGTCATGTCCAGCATCTTTTCCAAACCGAGAGCGGGTTCCGTTCCGGGTTCTCCTTTGCCGACCACGCCGGGCCAAGTAGCATTATGTAATTTTAATTTCTCACTCATGTCTGGGTAATTTTGTTATTGGGTTGTTCACTCGATGTAGTAGAACTTCAACACAACATTATTAAAAACTATGTCTAAAAAGCAATTACGCATTGGAATTGTCGGATACGGATTTATGGGCCGCGCCCATACCAACGCCTACCGGCAAGTGAACCGCTTCTTTGATTGTGAATATGAGCCCGTCCTAAAGGCCGCCTGCGGCCGCAATCAGGAAAAGGTGCAAGCATTCGCGGACAACTGGGGCTACGAATCAACCGAAACGGATTGGCGCAAGTTGATCGAGCGCGACGATCTCGACGCCATTGATATTGCGACCCCCAACTACCTGCACAAGGAGATCGCTATTGCGGCGGCCGAAGCAGGCAAGATGATCCTCTGCGAAAAACCGCTGGGCATGAATACCCGGGAAAGCCGAGAGATGGCGGCTGCCGCGGAAAAAGCCGGCGTAAAGACCCTAGTCTGGTATAATTACCGTTTCGTGCCTGCGGTCACCCTGGCAAAGCAACTGGTGGACGAGGGCAAATTGGGAAAAATCTATCACTACCGCGCGAATTTTCTACAGGATTGGACCATCAGCGAGGACGTGCCGCTGGGCGGCCAAGCTCTCTGGCGCCTGGACGTGGATGCCTCCGGAAGCGGCGTAACCGGCGACCTGCTGGCGCATTGTATCGACACCGCCATGTGGCTGAACGGCCCCATTACTTCCGTCAGCGCCATGACCGAGACCTTCGTTAAGGAGCGCACCAATAGTGAGACAGGCAAGAAACAAGCGGTCGGCGTCGACGATGCCTGCGCGTTTCTGGCCCGCTTTGAAAATGGCTCACTGGCCATCTTTGAGTCGAGTCGCTATGCCCGCGGCCACAAGGCACTCTACACCTTCGAGATGAACGGGAAGGATGCCTCCCTAGCCTGGGACCTACACGACCTGCACCGCCTCTCCTATTACGATAATGCCGACGGCGATCTGCGGGGCTGGCGCTCCATTCACGTAACGGAGGGCGAACACCCCTACATGGATAAGTGGTGGGTCCCCGGCCTCAGCATCGGCTACGAGCATTCCTTTACCCATTGCGTCTATGGCTTCCTCAAAAGTCTGGAAGCGGGCCAGCCCGAATTTCACCCCAACTTCCGCGACGGCGTGAAGACCGATGCGGTCTGCGAGGCCGTGTTACAATCCGCCAAGACGAAGGCCTGGCAGAAGATTTAAAACCCAAAAAAAACCATGTCCTCCAACACTACTCTCATTCAAAGCGCCCTTGATCAGGGCGCAGGTATCCTCCGGCTCGCACCCAATTGGGTGCCACGCTCCTTTTGCATCCCAGGCCGCCGCATCAAACTTCACCCGGATGACTACTACGCCCTCGGCGGCGAGCGCGGCGGCATCGACGAGCGCTGGTTTTCCTCGACCACCCCGGCAGCGAATGGGCCTTTAACCGGACCGGAGGAAGGCCTCAGTCAAGTCGTCTTTGAAGACCAGCAGGTCACCCTGCGGGAGGCCGTCAACGTCCTAAAAGATCAGCTCATCGGCGAGCGCCTCTGGAAAGAGCACGAAAGCTGGCCGATGTATTCCAAATTTTTCGACAACAAAGGACCGCTCCCACACCACATCCACCACCGTGAGGAACATGCCGCCCTGACCGGCCAGAAAGGCAAGCCGGAAGCCCATTTCTTCCCGCCACAAGTCAATAACTACGCAGCGGATATTCAGGTCACCTTTTTTGGCTTTGCCCCCGGCGTGACCCGAGAGGAAGTCCGGGAGTGCCTGGTGAATTTCACCAAGGGCGATAATAAAATCACCAACTTGTCACAGGCCTACCGACTTGAAGTAGGAACCGGTTGGGACATCCCCCCCGGCATTTTGCACGCGCCCGGCACCCTTTGCACCTACGAGCCACAGAAGGCATCGGATGTTTACGCCATGTATCAATCCGTCGCAGGCACTGCGGTGGTGCCGGAGGAACTGCTCTGGAAGGACAGCCCGAAAGACCGCATCGGTGATATCGACTGGCTGATGGAAGTCATCGACTGGGAATTGAACGTGGACCCGAATTTCCGCCAGAACCATCACATGGTGCCCCGTCCGGTGCGTCCGGTAGAGGAAACGGAAGCCGAGGGCTACCGGGAAAACTGGATCTGCTACCGCTCGGATGCCTACAGCGCCAAGGAACTCACCGTCCTGCCCGGGCAGACTGTCACCATCCGGGATGCAGCCTGCTACGGCATGATCATGATGCAAGGCCACGGCACCATGGGCGTGTGGGATATCGAAACGCCCACCATGATCCGCTACGGTCAACTCACGCACGATGAGTATTTTGTTTCGGAACGCGCCGCGCAAGACGGGGTCACTATAACCAACCCCTCAAAGACAGACCCAATCGTCATGCTGAAACACTTCGGCCCAAAGAATCCGGACCTCAAAATTCAATAAATCCAAAATGAATTCGCTTGAAAAAAACTCCCGTCGAAAGTTCATCAAGCAGGCAGCCTTTCTGGCCAGTGCGCCCATGATCGTGCCCTCTTCCGTTCTCGGACTGAATGGTAAGACGCCGCCCTCGGAGCGCATCGTTCTCGGAGGTATTGGACTGGGTCCGCGCGGACGCCAAGTGCTCGCTGGTTTCCTTAAACAAAACGATGTCCAGTTTGTGGCCATCGCCGATGCTCAGCAAGAGCGCGCCGCCATCATCAAGCGGATCGTGGAGCGTAAATACGGCCATAAGGATTGCGCCACTTATCAGGACATGGGCGATGTGCTCAGCCGCGACGATATTGATGCCGTCATCATCGCCACTGGTGACCGCTGGCACACGACCGCATCCATCTACGCGGCCCGCGCGGGCAAAGATATTTATTGTGAAAAACCCTGCGCCATGAATATTCAGGAAGCTAAGGAACTGGATGAAGAAGTCCTGAAGCATGGGCGCATTTTCCAGGCAGGCACCCAGCGCCGAAATGTTCCGAATTTTGCTCTGGCCGCCGATCTGGCACTCAGCGGTAAGCTCGGCAAACTGACCGCAGTCCATGCCGGGATCCTCGCGCTTAATGAATATAGAGAGCCGTTCCCGGCCCAACCCGAACCCGCCCCATCGATAACTGATTGGGACAAATGGGTGGGACCTGCGCCTATGCTGCCTTATAACCAACGCTACTGCCGAGGAGGTTGGCGTGGGCACAAGGGCCTGTATGCTGCTTACTATTTACCGGAATGGGGCGCACACACCATCGACCTCTGCCAGTGGGCCGCCGATGCCGATGGCACCACCCCGGTTGAATACGAAGCCATCGATGACACAACCATCCACGCCAAATATGCCAACGGATTGAAGCTGGTCATGCGCCTTGCAGGCTTCAAAGGCGAAGGAGATTGGATCGAGGGAATGGGCACCTGCCCGGTTCGCTTCGAAGGCGAAGACGGCTGGGTCGAAGCGGGTGATAACCAAAAGATTGTCGCCAGTAACCCCAAATGGCTCGAAGGGAAACTAGCGAATCAGCTCCCCGGCACGACACCTGACTATCACGTGCGGAACTTCCTCGATTGTGTCAAAACACGGGAGCAACCGTCCTGCAACTCCACCGTTGCTCGCTACGGGCACATGGCATGTTTCGCCGCCGCAGCCAGCTGGAAAGCCGGCCACAAGATCACTTTCGACCCAAAGACAGCGATCCTACCGGATCACGACGAAACAAATTCGTTGCAGAGCTATACTCGACGCGCGCCCTACTCTATTTAAGCATCACACAACGTAGTTTGGACCAAAAAGCTAAGGCTTTCGGCTACGATCAGGAATCAAAATGTATTTGGACCAAAAGCTAAGGCTTTCGGCTACGAGCAGGAATCGAAATGTAAAGACCAAAAGCTAAGGCTTTCGGCTACGAGCAAAAATCAAAATGTATTTGGACCAAAAGCTAAGGCTTTCGGCTACGAGCAGGAATCGAAATGTGAAAAAACTTATTTAATGGAATACTAGTGCGCACATCATCCATTCTGAATTTATATTCTATGCAAATTCGATCAATCATCCCTCTGCTAGCCTTTTCGCTCAGCACACTCTGTTATGCGGCGGATGCCCCTCAAACCATCGGCGACTTCGGCCCTACCGGACTGGAAGTTTATGCCGAAAAAGACCTGAGCCTGAAAATTGCCTCGGTCATGCCCGGCTCGCCGTCCGATGGGAAACTAAGCAAGGGGCAGTTCATCACCGCAATCAATGGCCGGAAGCTCCCCTCCGGCCTGATGGAGCAGCGACGCTTTCTTGCCAACCTGATCTCCGAAGCCGAAGCGAGCGATGGCCTGCTCACCTTTACCACCAAAGCGGGCGCAGAAGTCCCTATCCAGCTTGAGGTCCTCGGCGCCTACAGCGCAACCTGGCCGGTGGACTGTGCCAAAACCGAAAAGATTATCCGCGCTCATGCCGACTATCTCGGGCGAGTCGCCAACGAGGGAGGGCTTACCAAGCACAATATGAACGATGCACTGGGAATTCTGGCCCTGCTTTCGACCGGAGAGCCGCAGGATCTCGAGGTGGTGCGCGCGGTCTATCAGAAAAAGATGCAGGGCTTTGACCCGCAACAAGTCGGTTCCCATACTTGGCACAACGGCTACTCCGGCATCGCCGTCTGCGAATACTACCTACGGACTGGGGACAAATCGGTTATGCCCTACATCAATGCGATCTGCGAGGCGGCCCGCAAGTGGCAGGTCAACGGTGGGTGGACCCATTGGGCGACCGGCGTCAACCCGCAGTATGTCGGCGGTGGGCTCCTCAATGCGGCCGGCACCAACTTACTGACCACCCTCCTGCTGGCCAAGCAATGTGGCGCCGAGGTCGATGACCAAACTCTGCAGGAGGCACTTCGATTCTTCTACCGTTTCGTCGGCCACGGCGCGAACCCCTACGGCGACCACCGGGGTGAATCCGGCTACGGCAGTAACAACGGCAAGACCGAGCAAATTGCGGTCGCCATGCAAATCGCAACGCACTCCGACCATCCGGAGATTTACGCTTTGGCCCGGGACAAAGCAGCGAGCTCCACCCTCTACGCCTATCCCTACATGCTCAACGGCCACACCGGCGCCATTGGTAACATCTGGTATGGCCTTTCCACGGGCTACCTGCTGGGAAAAAAGCCTGAGCTCTACCGCAACTGGTTCGACCAGACCCACTGGTATTACGAACTTTCGCGTCGCCACGACGGCTCTCTGGAAATGAGCGGCACGGGTCGCTACGATAAAAATGACTATGGCCGCGCTACCGTCCATGGCCTGACCGCCCCCCGCAAGGCACTACAGATCAACGGTGCTCCGAAATCGAAATACAGTCTGCCTTTATCCTTGCCCCAACAACCCTGGGGGAACGAAGCCGATCTTGCCTTTTTAAAAATTGATGGCGGGCCAGACTACACACCGCTCTCTCCAATACCCCACACCGAGTTCGAGAAGATCGCGTCGGCATCGAGTCAAGAGCTGAAAGGCCTCGCCAGCCACCCCGAGCATGTTTATCGGCAAGCCGTTGCGGCGGCCCTGCGTCAGGACGGACAGGTCGCTCTCATCGAACCACTTTTAAAATCGGCCGATCCTTTTGCCCGCCACTCGGCCTGTCTAGCCATCAACCAATATGAACCCTGGCAAATGCGCTACAGCAAGGGCTGGCTCAGCGGTAAATCATTGGACCCATCTCACTTTACCGAAGCCATGTTCGAGAGTCTGATGCAAATGGTCCGCGATCCGGAGGAATCCCTCTGGCTCAAGGATCAGGCTTTAATTGCTCTGGCACAGGCCTCACCGCAACAGATCCTCGTCAATCTTGATGCCATCCTGCCCTGGTTGGAGCAGCGGGAGGAGTGGTGGCTGAATGAGTCTGCATTATTCGCACTTTTTCCCGCGCTTGAAACTTCGCAAGGCTGCCAACGCCTTCTGCCGCTGATTGGCGACATGATCACCCACAACCCGCACACCAAGAGCCGTGGGACATTTGATTACTTCCTCTTGCGCAACATGGACAAGATTCCTCAAAGCGAGCGGCACTTAATTTCCAAGACCCTGAAAAACGTCTATGCCGAAACCCCGGACAAGGCATCCGTCGAGGGCGAAATGGACCTCACCGGGATCACCAGTTTCCACTTGGCGAGCAACCTGCAGTCTTTGCTTTTGATTGACCCCACCATGGCACCGGCGATGGCCAAGCTCAGTGCGCAACGTTTGGATGACCTGCGTCCGCGGGAGCGGGCCATTCAAATCGACGCATTGATCGATGCTGCACAAAAGTTGGAGCCTGCACAGCGCAAGCAAGTTGGAGAGATCTTAACCACGCACTACCGCTCTTCAATCTTTGAAGAAAATGCCGAAGTGCTCAGCCCCGACTACGATGGCTGGGTGAAGAGTTACATCCAGCCACTGAATAAGATTCTCGCGATCGATGAACTGAATGGTCACCCCAGCTGGGAACTTCTCGATAACAACGCGCAGGGCAAACAAGACTGGCTCGTCACCTCCTTTGAACCCAGCGAGAAACGCGACCCGAAAGACAAGAACCGCTACCGCCCGGTCACCCTGCCCGAAAGGCTCGAAGGTTGGTTCAGCCCCGAGCATGACACCGGCAACTGGAAGTCTTACACCTGCGTGGTCGGCACAACGGCTCCCTTCAGTCATCGCAACAAGCCCGCATGGCAAGCCACCCAACCGGAGAATGCCGGCGAAGTGATCTTCATGCAAAAAACCTTCCAACTGGAAGACCTCGACTACAAGCTCCTGCGTCTGGTGGCCTACACGCGCCAGGGCTACGACATCTACATCAACGGCCAGAAAGTCGTCTCGACCAAGGGTCGCTCGAAAAACTGGAACCCGCGCATCACCTACGAAGAAAAAAACAACAAACTACGGGAGAGCCTCAAGCCGGGCACCAACGTCCTCACGGCTAAAAGTTTCCTGCAATACTTTCGAGGCAAGGAGGGCGACATTGAAGTTTACCTGGAAGGCCTCCGCGAAATGCCAAAACCCAATTAACCCTGAAAGTCAGCATCCACGACTGAAGTTGACGCCGATCAAAAAATGTTTCCCTTTCTTATTATGACCAGACAGCTGACTTGTTTCCGCCTCTCCGCGCTATGCTTATTTGGATGGTTCTGTGCCGCTTCCATACTTTCGGCGACAGAACCGGATGCTAAAAAAGCATCCGCCAACGTCATCCAACTCCCAGGCATCGAAATCAACGCCGAAGAGCGCATTGTCGACGTGGCCGCACAAGTCAGCCTCACCGACGGCCTCCTAGAGTTGGTTGCCTGCACCAAGGGAACCAAGGAGCACGAAGCAGTCGTCAGGATCAACGCGCTCCCCATACACGTTCACACCGCCCTTCTTCTTATCGGCGCAAGAAACGGGACCCCCGCCATGCGCAAGCCCATAAATGAAGAGCAAACCCGGTGGATGCACGTCCGCCCCAGTGGCGATCCCATCGAAGTCTCTTTGGTCGTCGAAGATGCGGATGGCAATCCCGTCGAGCGCCCAATCAGTGACTTCATCATTCGCTCTAAAGGAGATCCCTATATGCAGAACATGGGCTTTAGCACGACAGAGACCGAGGAAGGTGAAGAAGAGGAGAAATTTCCCAACGTCTTTACCTTTACCGGTTCGCACCTCATCACAAACGAAGACGGCTCTCGCCAATACTTGGCCGATCAAAGTGGACACGTCATCACCATATCAACCTTCGGCGATGAACTACTCGGCCTAGCCGACGTCCAAAGCCGCGACAATGGCGAGCTCATCTGGGAAATCGACCCGACCCATCTCCCGGCACTAGACACCGAAGTAAAGCTGCGCCTGCGACCAAAAAGTTAAGCGGGATCGAGACAAAGCTTCGGGAAATAACCGTCCAGCACTTTAGCGGGAAAGGCAAGGACCATGGGCTTCGAAATTAACAGTAATTCAGGCTGGTTTGCTATGGTTGCTAAAAAATATGGGTGCCGTTTTGCCTCTCTGATGTAGAAGGGAATAGATAACCACAAAAGGCACAAGAATCACAGAAAATGGAATGAATTTAGGCATCATCTATTCTGTGAATTTTGAGTTTTCTGTGGTTAAAAAGAATCCTACCTCGACGGAGAGAATGCCCTCGACCAGTCTGCAGTCTTCGGCCAGATTCGGGCTACATCCAGTCGGCATAGACAACCCATTTAACGCGCTCGATTTGCGACAATCCTCACTAATCCTAAAGCCTCAGGCTGGGTGTCTAGCCTCTACGTTATGAGAAAGAAAGTAAAAGATCGGCTAGTAGGAATCATGGCTCTTGTAATAACCGCCGTATAATCTTCAAGCCTTTAAAACCCTACAAACTATCCACTGGACTCTTCGGCACATCACTGCCCTCTACATGCAAGTAAATCCGAGTGGTTTCCAGGTTGCTATGCCCCAGCAGTTC
>Ga0136589_1000925_pt1 | contig 13807 bp, 22 predicted proteins | sample AntRauMFilla3764_FD_104640 | JGI IMG/M metagenome (GOLD analysis project Ga0136589, IMG submission 104640) | Saline lake microbial communities from Rauer Islands, Antarctica - Metagenome Filla 3 #764 | ecosystem: Environmental > Aquatic > Non-marine Saline and Alkaline > Saline | place...
CTTCTAGTATAGTCTCTTCATGGAACTTACACTCAGCCATATCGTGATCCTTATCACACATGATAGCATGGACACCTTCTACTAGGGTTCTAAAGGATATGTTGTTGATGCTAAGATTGAGTTCTTGCAGGTCAGCCTGAGTTATCTTGCCCTGGCTGACAAGAAGTTCTAGTGTTTCTTCCGATGTCATTGTCATCTTTGCCTCCTAGTATTGATTTAGCCTCTTCGCCAGTATAGCGGATTTCGGTAGGTTTGCCTACTCCCTCGACTATACTGATATATCGCATTGTTTGTAGGGTCTTTAGTACCCGCTCGAGCATAAAGTCGTCTATGTCAGCAATGAACCTTTCCATTAGCTTAGGCTTAGTTACATTCTTTACCTCCGCAAGGTAAGACATTATACGTGGTAGGATACTAATAATCTGAGATTTGCCTATACCACTAAAGACCTGGGGCATTCTGCTTTCAGTAGTCTGAAGGATTCTAATAGCCTTGCTGATGTCTTCTCCGGTTACTATTAAGTCGCCAGATCTAGCGGCAGACAGAATCATTGACAGCTTCATGATGTGGACTGGTCGGCGTTCCAAGTAGCCAGATAAATTAGGGCCTAGCTGTGGTGGGTCTAGCTCCTGGGCTGGATACCACTCACTCCATATATCTATAAATTCATCAGTTACCTTAAACTGCCCAGCCATGAGATGGATACGCTCAAGGTCTGATATGATCTTATGCTGTAAGTCAGCATCACCAGGAGTAGGATAGATAGCTGTCTTGTACTTCCTAGATTCGTACACAAAGATGATGCGGCTAGTCAGACCGCCACCGATTGCGTCAGGTGGCATGGCTGACTGGATTAGCTCTGGTGTAGTAGCACCTATAAGGTTGACCCATACACCTATGATGTCGTCGTCGCCCTGGGTCTTGGTTCGATAGACCCAGCGGCTGTGACAGTCAAACCAGTCAGTCAAGTCCATCATTAGCTGCTTGTTGTCATAGCCTAGGAACACCGTCAGTTCTTTTGAGTGAATAGATAAGGATGAATGAAAGTGCTGGTCGCCTGTATTAGGGTCGAAGCTGGTCGAGTTGGCTTCTCTTAATGCCCTGATTAAGGCCTCCCTAGTTGTAGCCTCAGCAGCCATAGGGATAGCCAAGGTGTTTAGTAGTTCTCGACTAGGATCCATAGTCGTCCCTTTACGGCATTTACCTGAGGGAGCTACCAACACTATGTACATATTAGGATAGAAGGTCAGAGTCCCCCACTTTAGATAACACTTACGCTGCATAGCGGAGGCCACAGTACTGATGGCAGTCCATAAGTGGAACATCTTAGGCGGCTCTGAGTCTTCAGTGTACTCCATATAGGAATCAATCCAGTTTGATAGAGCCCGTCCTTGCGATGTCATACAGTTTCTCCATAGTAAGAAAAATTTCCAGAAGCCCAGCGTCCCTGGCTATATCGATTTCTCGGCTGATGCCAGTAGATTTCTTATGCCCAGGGATCATCAGGGTAGCCAGGACAGTAGCCCAGTTTTCTATGAAGCTTCTATCGAAGTCTATCCACCAGTCCGAGTTGGCAGGCTGAATGTTGTAGCGAGTAGCCATGATGTGAGTGTAGACGATCGGGCTGTAGACAATATAGCCGGCGTTGGCTAGGACTGAGGCCGCATAGAGGACTAGCTCATACCTAGTCTCCATCATTACTGGATCAGTGTGGGTATAAGGACTAGCCAGATATATTCGGGAACCCTTTGGACAAAAATTGTCCGGAGTGCCGGACGATCCACAGAAGTCATTCATGATACCTCCTTACTTCTATTATCAGTCAGTTGTTGATATATATCTCTCAGTTTAGTCGCTAGCTGATTCGTGTCTGAGGGGAAGTTCTTAGCCTTCAGCTCTAACCCGTCTTCTTTATTAAGTGTCAGGCCAAAAGTAACATCAGCAGGTACGGTGAACTCCCTATCCCTCCATACCAGCGGAGTTTCCAAGCTGTCCTTGATAGCCTTGATCATCTTAGCTTGGCGTTCCCAGGAGACAGATACAGGAATCTGAAAGCCAACACTATCATGGACAATATTGAGGAGTTCAATAGGCTTGAACATATCCTGGTTGTAATAGATATAGTTCAATCCTTCTTCGTCAATCTTGTCAGCGGTAGTAGACTGAGGTATGTGGGCATAGGCGTCCTTGAATAGCTGGTTGTCCCACTTGTCTAGGAACTTTCTTCGGCGGCCATATAAGTTGGTGAGGTATCTGTCAGTCTGGAGCATGGTTTTAACTAAGGCATGGAACCCCTCACGAACTTCAGGATAGGAACGGTGATATTTCTCAACCATCCACTTGGCCTGAGCTTCAGGTATCTCATACTTGAGGGCGAAGTTCTTGTAGCCGAAGTCGTAGTTGAGGGAATTACCTGTTACACTAATCTTTCCACGTTCTTTAACCAAGAAATATCCAGAAGGTACAGTTGGACAGTATACTTTTTCATTATCAACCTTATAAACCTCCCTCCTAATAGCACTAGTTGCAGGCTTAGTAGTTTCTCTAATCCTTGTCGTATAAACTATTTTATCTCCAAAGGCATCTGTTTTAGAATTATCTTGAATACTTATATTAGCTGCCTTACCACATAAATGGGCCATAGTCTGAACCCACTTAGCATTCTGCTTAATAGTAGTAAAATATTCTGTCTTAGGTAGATATCCATCCCAATAAGGTAATTCATTTATAAAAGTATTTATAGAGTGTAAGTTTAAGTTTAATAACCAACTAGAAAATAACTTTTTCTTGCCTAACAACAGATAAGCAAGTTTACAAAAATCATGCTTTGCAGATATATTAATCCCACTAGGAGTATCAGTGTAAGGGATGCTAGATAAATCTAAAATATCTTTCAATCTATTTATCTTTCTTTGCTTTCCTAATGTAAATATTATTCCATTCCCATTCCAGTTACCGTCAGCTTGGAAAGCTACCAATAGCATAATTAATGTATCAGGTATATGTAGATTACCCCCAGAATAATTACCGGATAGTAACGCCCTATACTTACCACTATTAGGGTATTCAGACATTTTTTTATCTACTATATATCCCTTTTCATATAGTACTGGCATCTTATGATTCGGTGTAGTTTGTTGAAATATTCTTTGATTACCTATTCTTACTATATCACCAGAGTAACTATCTTCAAACCAATCAGTAGGATTTACAAATGATATAGTACCATCTTTGTCCCACTGAGCTATATCTATATTATGGTATTTAGCATATGCTATAGATACCCACCCTTCAGGTGTTAAAACTTCAGCTGATTTAAGGTGGCAGTGATTTGCTTGCTTGCCCCAGTCTCTTTCGGAGTGCCTACCATCCCCGAGGGTAGTACTACCAGGCTCATCAGATACTTCATCAAACGGCTTACTGAAGATCATAGCAGCAGTCAGACGATGGACGTCTATCTCATTCTCAAATGCCTCGATCATAGGTAGGACCCTACCTACATAAGCCACAATCCTATTCTCAATCTGACTAAGGTCAATGGATACATACCAATAGCCAGGGTCTGGGATGAGGAAGGATAGTAAATCATGTGGCCAGTTCTGCATGTTGGTGCCAGTCTTGGTGATGATGTTTTGGCTAGACGATGGACGGCCAGTGACAGTCTTATGTGGGCTGTACTGGCCCCTGATGCGCCCATCAGGATCAACCTTTGATACGTCGAGGTAAGTACCTAAACGTTTCTGCTCGCCTCGAATATCGAGGATTATCCTAGCCTCATCAATTCCATTTCTAGCATGACGCTTCATGGCGTCTTCATCAGACGTTGGAGTCCAGCCGTCCTTGCCTCGTTTCATGTAAGGCTTCAGACCCTTAACGTTATGGAAGTAGTGCATCACCTGCTGGGGAGAATTAGGATTGAATGCGTACCCAGCTTTCTCAGCTAGCTTTTCTCTTAGTTTGTCTATGTTGTCCTCAGTCTCATCCCGCTTCTTTTTCATCCCTTCCATATCTACCAGCGTGCCTCTCTGCATCATGTAAAGGTATGGATAGTGGGAGTTCATTTTCCTGGATAGGGTGCTGGTATTCTTCTGCTGATGGATGATAGTTAGTTGAGATTCCCTGGCAGCGGCAGTGGAGATAGCATCCATAGCATTGTAGTTCCAGAACTGCTTAAACGATCCACCAACCTTCATCCATCTCTTGCCTTCTTCCTTGTAGTAAGGAATATCGGTGTGGATAGAGGCTATAAAATCCAGGCCGGCAGGTAGGTCAGGCATTGATATGCGCTGAGCTATCATGGTGTCATAGAGGGGGCCTCTTGGTATGATACCATAGTTAGTCATGAGGAAATCTATGTCGAAGATAAAGTTTTGCCCAGCCTTGACTATGAGGGGGTGGGATAGGATTTGTTCTATCTTCTTCATGATTTCTGCTTCTTGATTGATCGTGAAGTAGTCACCCTTAGGACCATAGAAAGGAATGGAGATAGCGTTGTACTCATCATAAGCAAATGAGATACATGAGAGGGTATGACGGACTACTTCAATATCAGCATCAATAACTGCCCCATTGATACCTTCCTTATAGCAGTGATCAAGAAATCCCATAGCCTGCTCAAAGCTCGGATCAATGACACAGTTGCGGGGAGTCAGGTTTATTTCAGGAAACTCGGCCTGTTCCTTGGCCCGAACTAGATCCATAACAATAAGGTATTTGTTGGTATAGACATTCTTTGGTGGCATAACTGTAGCAGGATGAATAACAGGGATTACCTTTTTGCTGGGAACTAAGGTTGACTCGATAATAGAGCCTCGCCACTTAGTAATTCCCATCCGGCCAGTTATAGCAAACAATGCTATAGCACCAACAGCCACGATCACATTAGATCCCTTCCCCTCCACCTGAATCTCATCACGAAGCCGGTTGATGTACTCCTGGCCCTCGGCTGTGACACGAGGCTTACCTTTGGATAAGTCGATGTAGTGGGCAAGTGGCTTGTCCAGGTCTTTGACTACATTCGTGAAGTAGCAGTCAGTTGTAGGTATGCCTGCATGATGGAGGTCTTCCTTCAACTCCTTACCTGCAGGGCCACAGAAAGGTTTTCGTAGTTGAACCTCTCGCTTTCCAGGTTGTTCTCCTACCAGCATTATCTTGGAATCGGGTAAGCCGGTGGGAGGGACGAAAGTTCTTGGGTTCATAGGTCCTCCCAATTATAGGTTTTCTTGTACTCTAACAATAAAGTCTTTCTTAAACTCCTCGGCCAGGTCATATCCAAATCCAGTCATACTACACTGATGGCCAGCTAGGAGGGATGTACCTGATCCAAGGCAAGGGATAAGATATCTATTCCCAGGCGCAGAGAAGGTCTGGAACAACTCCATTAGCAGTTCGATAGGACGCTCAGTTGGATGGATCTTTTTCTGATGTGGGACTGGCTTGAAGGTAAAGACATTGCTTCGACCAGGTTTGTTAAGGACAGGTCTGCCCTTATGAATGATGAAGAACATCTCATAGGAATTGGCAAGATGGCGATCAGGTTGTTTAGACTGGCCATGCTCTTTATTCCAGATACCCACCATCCTGTCTGTCTGGAGGCCTTTGCCAGACTTAATCCAGTCTTCCAGCGACATGTCACCTCTACCCGCACCAATGATGGCTTGGTAAATAGAGTCAAACCAAGGCTCTGGCCCAAACCAGAGTATCATCCATGAGTGGGCAGACATAACTCTGTGGCACTCAGCCAGGGCGGTGTTGATAAAGGTCATGTACTTACTGGCCTCAATCTCGTTGTAATAATCAGCCACCTCAGTTGTACTTTCAGCCTTTTTGCCCTTCTTCAAGTCGATGCCGTAGGGAGGATCAAACTCGATGAAGTCCATAGATGAGTTAGGTATCTGCTTGACCTTATCAAAGAAGTCACCAATGATATAGCTGTTGATCAGGTTTTGTTTCTTTGGGTCTGACTTGATCTTTTCCTCCGCCCGTTTCTGCAGCTCCTGCTGTACCATAGAAGCCCTAACATTATCAAGGACTTTGCTAGCATCATGTTTGTTCTTGCACTTCTCAAACAGGGCAGGAGCTTTCTCGTATGCCTCGGCTAGGGCTAGGTCTTGCTTGACACTAGAGCGAGACTTGCCAAGAAGCTCACTGGTATCTTTGGTAGACCATCCCTCATCAGGTATAGTAGAGCGAGGGCCATGAATTTTCTGGTGGAGTAGATGAACCTCCCGCTGGAGTTTTACCTGCTCAGTCCAGGTCAGGTCCTTGCGGTAGAAGTTCTCAGCCAGTTCGATAGCTCGGGCCTCGTACTCAGACAGGTCACGATCATAGATACGGACAGGAATTTTAGTAACCTTAGCCCTCTCACAGGCGGAGAATCTTCTGCCACCGGCCAGAAGAAGATAATCGTTATCTCGTTTCTTAACTGCGAGGGGCTGGATCAGGCCACGCTCCCTGATTGATTGGGCCAGCTCAGATATATCACCGAGGTCTTCTCGAAAGCGTTCTCCACAGGATATCTGGTCTCGGTTGATTATGTCTACTATTGCATCTATCATTATTTTTCTCCCTCCAGTTGCGCTAGTAATTTTGCGGCCATGCCAGATGACATTCCGTCCAGGTCTATCTTCGGCTCTTTGGCTTTAGACGATTTCTTTGAAGGAGTTGATTTGGCAGGAGCACGTCGAGACAGACGTATCTCCCTTAGTAGTTCGGTTAGTTCTTCGTTGCTCTTGTCAGAGATGGAGCTTGCAAAGTCATTTAGATCTGCCATTGGACTCCTCCTGTAATTGTTCACAAGTTTTAACTGCCTTGGCTAGAGACGGGATCACTTCCCGAGGAGTGACTTTCTTTCCTGCTATGAGGGCTACAACTAGGTTGCCGTGGGTGTCTATCATGTCTACTAGATCATCGACAATAGCACTGATCAATGGTCGTAGCTCTCCATACTCCAGCCTGGTCTTCAAGGCCCAGTATTGCTTCTCGTCAAGCTCAACAGTTAGTTTAGGTATGTATCCCTCGCTCATTGCATGCCTCCCAAGGTAGGATTCTGGCTCGTTTAAGTTGGTTGATATGAGAGTCGTCATTAGGTATAGTGTATAGAGTACCACTAGTACATTTGATAACTATCATGTCCTGTCCTAGAGTTATAGCTTCTACATGGCTAGGATTTATGTATAGTTCTATATCCACTTCGTATACCGCAGCTGACATCACTACCTCCAAGTAAAAAGAAAGAGGGCCGGTAGCCCTAAGACCACCGACCCTAGTTAAACTCTACCGTCCTGCAATGAAGCGCTTGACGTAGTTCTCTTCCTCGCCGCTGAAGCTAGACTCCTTCATACCGAGGATAGCCCACCCTGTCTTACCAGGCATGTCCTCAGAAGGGTTGACACCGCGGGAGTAGTCCACACTAAACGCATCGTAAAATGCCTTGAGGCGGTACTTCGTCCTGTTCATCTCCTTGGCGGACTGCTCTTCATGAGGCAGCCGGATGAAGTGGCTGAACTCCTTGGCATAAGGGTCGTTAATCACCTCGAAGAAAGGCATCATGTAGGGATAGCCATTCTTGTCGGAGTCTACCCTCACATTGACGATGCGGAGTTCAGATTCAGTGTCCGCAGACACAGTGCGGGGCTCGACTACGTCACCAAAGTCATGATCCAGTACATTATTCTCGTCCATGATTCCTCCTTGTTACGTTGGTTTGGGTTTAGAGCGCATTGCACTCGTTGATAGCTTTTAGTTTCACAGCTACAGCACAGATCCTTCTATTGCACTCATAGAGTTCATCACCTATAAGCGTGCTGGTCCGGCGTTCTTCATCTTCACTCTCACTTTCTTTTGGAGAAGGGCGGTAAAGTATAGGATTAAACCCCTCGACTACAGAGTTGGTTAATTCCTCTAGCTCCCCAACCAGATTTGCGAGACTTGATATTTCCCTACCTATCTCACCTATCTCACCTTGATTCTTTTCTTCTTCTTTTCTCATAATACCTCCTTAAACTAGTCTAGGTTTATCCTCGGCAGGTAGACCTACCTTCTTTAACAACTTCTTGATGTCCGGGTCTTCTATCGGAGCCAGCTTGCTGTCACCTGCCAGCCTCGACCGGGCCGGATAGATACCATCATTCTGAACTATCATCTTGTACTCAGGGCCTTTGGAAGTCCGCCGGGTGATCAAGAAGTACTGTTCATCAAATAGGAGAGGGATAGTAGTTACTCCCTTACCAGTAGTCATAAAGCGGAACTTTATGACCTGTCTTCCTTGATCGTCTACATCTTCCCGCATCTCAGCGTGGCCAGTCAAGATGAAATCACAGGGCAGGTCAAGACACTTACGAAGATAGTTACGAATCTCTATCTTCTGAGGCACGTAGTCCTTGGTGAACCTAGGTGCCTGTCCTGATATGCCTGCCTTTTGAAGGATTGAGTTCATGATAGCCTCGCTCCAGGTGGTAGCAGAGTCAATGACATAAGTGCCGATATGGTCGAAGTACCCATTCTTCAGCCGGTAGTCAAATTCCTTCTTCCATTTGCTGAAGGCAAAAGGTTTTAGTGGGTCTTCGGATTCATACTGGCTATCCACTACCACGTCACCACTCTTGATCCAGTCCAGGAGATTCTTTGACCCACCAGGATCAAATGAATCTATGTGGACGGGCCTTCGGGCAGTGCGGAGGAGGAACGTCTTGCCAGTTCCTGACTCGCCCAGAACCAAGGCATTAAAGGAGGACTGTTTGGAGTCATTCCTGTAAGCCTCTTGTATCCGGGCAAATTCTTCTTTCGGGTCGAAGAGCATTAGGCCACCTTTGATTTGTCGGGTTGGACTAGTTGGATTAGGACCTTGATGGCTTTCCAAGGTTCTGCATCAGCCGCTTCTTTGTCCACTTTGATAAGCTCACCAGGGAATGAGTCCAGCCCTTCAAAGAACGGGATCAGATTTTGATTGACTGCTTTAGGTACAAAGCCTATCATATCACCGTCGTGATGGACTTCGATAGCGTTCTCGTCATAAGGATTGTTAGGAGCAGGGACAAGAGTGACAATATCGCCCTTGCTGATCTTATCCTTAGCAACCTTGATGTCTCCTTGGTGGAACTTAAATCCAGCAATGTAGAATTTCTCTTCCATAGTTTCACCTCCTTCCTTTTTGGTTTAACCTTTGGACAATTTTTGTCCAAAGTTCACACACCATTCCTAGAATCAGGATCACTAATCCCAGGATACAGGTGAGTATGAGTATCTTTCCCGATAAAGTTAGCATCAGTCAAGTCCCATTCTGTAGATTTGTGAAGGGTTCTGGGGTCCCAGTAGTCAATAGCAAATCCCATAGGTGGGTTATCTGCTTTGGCCAACGGATTCTGCCAGGCACAACAGAAGTCATGAAAAGCACAGCCGAAGTACTTGGTACAGTTGTTGGGATTCTTTGGGAAGGCTTGAAGAACTTTATCGGTAGTCTTGCACTCACTAAAACGGCGGAACTCAAACTCCATTTCGGAGAAGATATCACGTACCTCCCATAACCAGGCGTTCATTTGACCAGGAGTTTTCCATACAGGTATACGGATGGTCTCGCACTTGCTCTTCATGAAGTGGATGCCATTGATCTTGACACCAGTCACCAAGTTAGGATCAAGGGTGGAGTACAGGACGTGGGTATAGGTGAATGGCTGATGATGGAGGTCCCACTTATCAGTCCAGAAGCGGTTGATGCCGGAGCCGGACTTGTGCTCGAGGGTATGGTAGGCCTGTTTGATCTTGTTCCAGACTACAGCGTCAATTCTGAAACTGACCACAAATTCAGAGGATATAGGAACTGTCCCGCCGACCTCAGTATAGAGGATATCTAGGCTGTCCATATCCTCTTGCTCATACCTGGATGCGTATCTGAGTAGGCCTTGCAACATGTTGTCAGGAGTCTTTGGGTGATAGATGGAGTCCTCTTCTTTGGAGAAGTGTTGACGAAAATAGTCGAGGAACTTTTCGTGAGCCTCCCTGATTACGTCCATCTCGTAGCCCCGTTTGTTGGCTATTCCTTCTATTAGCATATGCTCCAGGGCATGGTGCATACCTTCGCCGAAGATTAGGTGGATGTTAGGCGCGTCACTACGCCAGCCCAAGATATGCTCAAAGAAAAACTTCCGCTTACAGTCGTTCCAGACCTCAATCTTAGATGGGTCAGTGACGTTCCATGTTTCCTGGTACGGGATTGGATAGGTACCGCGCGGGTTTGCTATCATAATACCTCCTTTTTACTATTACAGGTTAAACTTGCGATAGAGTAAGGACCTCCGGGAGGCCCAGGATAGTAACTCATCGAAGTCTCTAAAGGTAAAACACTGATCATCTAGGTGAATATATATAGACCAAAATGATTCTATTGTAGCAGGGCTATTGTGCCTGGTTATGCTGAGTGTGTGGATAGATGGATCGATAAATTTGAGGGCTTTAAGCAATCCATCAATATAAAAGCTAACATTAGTCGTTTCCTGGAACATGAAATCTATTGTACTATCTTCCATTATTCTTCCTCCTTTAATATAAGTCTTCGTTCGACATACCTGTCGCGCCGAAAGATTAGCATGTTTAACTTGCCATGCTTAGCAGCCATAATACCACAAGCGATACTAGACATAATAGACAAGCCACATATCAGAACATAATCATCAGCATCGCTCTCATCCATTATGTCCTTGAACTGTCGATGAATGTTGTTGACGTTGTATCTATTCATGGGCCCACTAGATAATGGAATTAAGGTACCATACCTCTCAGCATCACTGAAGTCGTGGGCTGATTTAGATACTATGTAGACTTTAGACAATTAGCACCTCCTTCTACTTACTTGTTCTCGGGCTTCGGTAGCCGTGGGTGTGAAGGAGTGTCGCCAATTCTTTAATTTGGCTTTCGCCGTACTCCCCGAGTGGCAATATCCCTGACAGGTCTTCAATCATTTCCTCCTGCTCGTGAGCTACTTTGACATAGTGTTTCCGTATAGCGTGGACTGCAGCTAACTCCCATAGCGTTATAGCCACCACGTCAAGCTTCTCTGAAAGATCTTCGTCGTCTTGGTAGTAGCAGCTTAGATTGTAAACCTGGTTGCCCAACTCATCCATTCTCTTCGCAGGGCAGTTGTCGTCCATGATCTCAGGCTCCCGGGCTTCAGTTACACAAAATTTATGTGCTAAACCCATAAGTCCGTGTGCATCTACTATCAATTTTTCATCTGTGTCCGCTATTTGATTATCACAAAAAGGACAGAATGGCATATCTTCAATCTCTATTTCATTATCAATATCAAACATATCTCTTTCCTCCTCTCCTATAATAGTTATTCCTCTACCAACACATCAAAGACTGGAAACCTAGGCACACCTCGCTCAGTCACGTGTTGATACTTGATCACACACTGCTTGCCAATCAGGTCGTCAGCCCTAGCCCAATAGTTAAGGCGCTGTTTCTGAGTGAATCCAGTTCCTACCTTAAATATGTTGTCGCTCTCATCCCGCACGAATAGGGCACCAAGGCTACCTTTGGGACTGCCGTGCTTGTCGATCTCCTCAGCGTAGTCGACTACCTCATATTGGTCAGACTTGCGAGGCTTCCACTTCATGATGCCAGTAGATCGTTTGCGCTCGTAAGGATAGTCAGGGTGCCGGACTATGATGCCCTCATAGTTGTCGTTCGTGAATAGAGTAAGGGCTAAGTTCATCCACTTCATATCATCAACTGTAACTGTAGGTACTGACCTTAGCCACTGATCTCCTATCCACTCTACTGCTAGGGTAACCTCTTTTATCCGTTCATAGAATGGACGCTGCTCACACACATGATCGAAGATGTGAAATTGTATATACTCATGCTGAGGATTCAGCTCTACCGTCCGACTACAGATTGAGTCTATGGCCTCGAAAGTAAGATCATGATTATAGAGCTCACCATCCAGCTCGAAGATTCCTCTGTCTATGAACACCTGTCGGAACTCATACAAGATGTTAGATATGTGAGGCACAGCAAAGTCAAGCGGGTGTTCTGTTGAGGATAAGAGCTCTACCCTGTCATGGTGTAAGAGGGCGCGGCACCTAATGCCGTCGTATTTAGGTTGGACTAGGACGGAAGTGTTCCACTTATTAAATCGTTTCTCCTCGAAAGGATAACATAGCATTACATTTTTGCGAGCCATTGGGCTTCTCCTTGTTACGGGTTTCAGGACAGTGAAAAGGGTGAGGAGTTTTACCTCCCCACCCTTTCACGGAGGTGCTACATGACGCAGCTGTTACTTACCTTTGGCCTTGTCCTTGAGCTGCTTGAGCAGGTCGGCCTGTTTGTCCTCGGGCAGGGACTGGAACTTCCCAAGCAAGGACTCGATTGGGTCTTTCTTGGCTGCCGCTTCGCCGGGCTTGTAGCCACTCAGCTCAGTGGAGATAGCCTGCTCATCGACGACAGGTTCAGTGCCAGCCTTCTCAGCTTCGGCGATAGCCTTCTCAACACGTCTGCGGATAGCAGCCTGTAGGCCGATGCGAGCATTAGCCACAGCGTTGGAGACCCCGATGCTGTCGCCCCACTGCTCCTTCATTTCTTCGCAGGTTTCTGGCACCTGAAAATGTACCATTGCTCCATACTCCACACCATTAACCTTCTTAGTAGCTGTTACCATTTCGTCCTTCATTGTTCTCCTCCTTATTACGTTTGGGTTTAGATGGCAGAACCATCACAATATGATTCCACCATACCTGAACTACAGGCCCATGTCAATATATAATGACCCGCAATTATTTACCTCCACCATATCAGTAGTACAATCGAATGTCAATAAGCACGGGCAAATTACAGCATTACTTATCAGTTGTATTATCCACGAACTCAGGAACAAAGATTATGATGTTGTCAGTATTGAATGGGCAGTTAGGGCTCCTCTCTTCATGGGCGTTCTTAATTACATGAAGGGCTTGAAGTATAGTCGATTCGTTGGAGAGGTGGGCCTCCCCTTCCTTACCACATCCCGCACAGTTAAACTTCTGGATCATCATAGTTGTTTGTCCTCCTTGATTGTGTCTATCAAATCATCAATGATAGGTTGGGCTATTTCTGCCAGGTTCTTAGTGTCCTTGTTGGTAGCGTTGATTTTTACCTCTTCTAGCAAAGCTTTGAATCCACTAAGACGATAGATAGTCCAGTTCCTGATGGTTGCTGAAGAGACGTGGCCGTAGCTTATGTTACTCTTCTTCCTCTTCTTCATCAGATCTCCTTATGATAGTGGTAGGGTTGATGCGTAGGACATGGCCACACTTCTCACAAACCAGCGCATCTAGTTTGAGTGGCCCTTCGTTGTTGAACTCTATTGATACATTAAAGGAAGCCCCCTCACAGTTGGAGCATGCCAAGTGATTAAACATGAGTTGGGTAGCTGTACTTATGATCTGCATTAGTCGTCCTCCCCAGGGCTGCTCGTATCACTCAAGCTATAATTAAGGAGAGCTTTAATCCCCTCCTCCGACATACCCTTTACCAGGTGGTAGACTGCAGTAGCCACCATGGACTCGGATGCCTCAATTATTATAGTCCCCGTTCCTTTATCCGATACAGTTACCAGGATAAACTCGCCCCCGTGGCTTTCTTTTTCTTGTGTAAGTTTAGCGTGAATCCATCCTATCATTTCCTGTTTCATAGTTATACCTCCTTCTGGCTTTCCTTTGAGTGATGCGGTAGGTGATCTCATCTTTTGTCATGGGTTCCTCCTTTACTCATTAAGTGTTGATCAAGTTGCTCTTGAGTTATTCGAAGGATGCGTTGTTGGAGTTTCATC
>Ga0136589_1000938_pt1 | contig 13672 bp, 14 predicted proteins | sample AntRauMFilla3764_FD_104640 | JGI IMG/M metagenome (GOLD analysis project Ga0136589, IMG submission 104640) | Saline lake microbial communities from Rauer Islands, Antarctica - Metagenome Filla 3 #764 | ecosystem: Environmental > Aquatic > Non-marine Saline and Alkaline > Saline | place...
CCCGGCGACTGGCGCAGCGATTTTAACCACGAGATCCGCGCAGTCCTGCCTCAACTCATCGGCAATCTCCGGCAGATATTCGGTGATCGCTAGGCTCGGCCCCAGGAAAAGCGGCAGAATGACGAACTCGCGCTGCCCGGCAGCTATAAGCTCCCGCATGCGTCGCTTGACAATGGTAGCGGCTTGGCCCCCGAGTTGCTGGCTGGGGATTTTATGAGAGTGCAGGAGGCTGACCGCCTCAATGGCTGTGCCCGTCTTCCGGCAGAGGACGCTCGCCAGTTCGCGCAGCGCAAATGTAGCCGCAGGACGGAGCGACCCGTTATCGACAAGAAATATAGCTGGAGTATTCATCTGGCGGTTGTTATTATAAATCTACCGTCTAACTAAGGAAAATGTTTGCCCGATACAATTCTTACGACCAATTTCTACAAAATGCATAAGCACGCTCGAATTCTACTTATACTTCTCGCCGCAGTTTTCTTCTTCTCAGCTTGTTCTAGGAAGCAGGCACCCAGCCCGTCCTCTAGTGGCGTGACCGGGAGCGAAAGCGACTTTGGCGGCGACTTTGGCGGCAACTTTGTCCCGGACGGTATGGGCGGCGACTTTGGACTGGAGCCCGACGGGCTGGAGCTCCGCGGCGCTAGCGACGGCATCAGCAACGGCATGTATAATGGCCGCGAAATGATGGAGGGCGTTCTCCCCTCTGTTTATTTCGGCTTTGACTCCTCTGCGATCTCCGCTTCCGAGCGCGGCAAACTGCAGCAAGCCGCCGACTACCTGGAAGCAAATCCATCGATGGGGCTGTTAATTGAAGGCCACTGCGACTGGTATGGCACGGCCGAATACAATCTCGCCCTGGGCGACCGGCGGGCGGAAAGCGCCAGCAACTACTTGGGCACACTGGGCATCACACCGCTGCGCATCGACAAGCTTTCCAAAGGTGACCTCGAATCCACTTCCGGACTCTCCAAGTCAGATTCGTCCCGAGACCGGCGTGCGGACCTGATTCTACTGAAGAAGTCGCAGTGATTCTGCGGGGCGGGGACGGGCCTGCGCTACCGGGGTGCCCGGTCCACGCAGCCTTTTAGCGTTTTGAGGTGCTTCGAAAAGGCACGCATCACCCGCAGATGTAAGCGCGCCTGGGTGTTGGCATAGATCCACCAGGGTAGTGTGGGCGCAAACTCGTGAATCGAGGCAATCATGCAAGAGAGTTCAGGAAAGAGTCGAAATTCGAGTCGTCCGAGTGGCTCCACCTTGCGCGAGAGCACACCACCCGAAATATAAAAGGCGCAGCGGCGGGGATTACCCTGCGAGAAAGGAGTGGGACTGAGCTCGAGCAAAGTGACGCGCCCACCCAGCGCAGAAAAACGAACCACACCCTGCTCGTCCGCCGCCGCAGAAATCAGCCCCCGGAAACGACGTGTCAACCAAGACGCATATTCCTCGGCGACTTCTTTTGCCGACCACGACAGGGGATAATGCATGCGTTGCACCGAGCGCACGCGGCGCGCTTGTTTGATGGTAGCGTGGTCGGCCGCCCGCGTCGAGCTGCGCGGGTTAGGCTTAGGGTTGCCCCCCGCATCAACACTTTTCCGGAACGAGTCTGCAAAGGGAATGAAGCGATCGCCCAGACGCTGCTGCAAGGCATTTGGCTGCGCCACTAAGTCGTATTGAAGGCTCTCCTGCAAGGGTCCAACTAGCGCAGGCGGCACACTCCCAAAAAAGGCTACCCAGTGCTTGGAAAGCCCGAAGGCGTTGTAAGGGAAGTTCAAAAACCTGGCACGCTTCCCCATCATGTCGGCCGTCTTCGTGATCATTTCCCGATAAGTCATCGGCGCATGTCCACCCAGATCGTAGGTTCCGCCGGGCAGATCACCCTCGGAAAGACACAACTCAAACGCTTCGCATATATTATAAATATCAGTCGAGTGCGTCGTCGACCCCACCCAAGCCGGCAAGAGCATAATTGGCAGGCGCCGCACTAGGTTAACCAGCAGTGAGAACGACGAACCACCCGGCCCGAAGATCAAGCCCGCACGCAAAACCGTGACCGTGACACTGCGGGAACGCATCACCTCCTCGACTTCCCGGCGACTCTGCAGGTGGGGCGAGAGTGGGCCCTCGTCTTTCGGCATGAGCCCGCTCAGGTAGATCACGTGCTTGATCCCCGCAGCTTCCGCACTGCGGATAAAGTTGTCGGCCAGCAGCAGATCAGTATCTTCGAAATGACTTTGCACCAGGCGGCTGGACGGGGCCATCGAATGCACCAAGTAGATGGCAATATCGCAGCCCTCCAACGCCTCAGTCACCTTAGGCAGCGAGTAGAGATCACACTCACGCCATTCGATGTCCTTCTCAGCTGGTTGGGCGGAGACAACATTGCCGCTACGGGTCAGGGCGCGAATCCGGAAGCTTGCCCGCAGATGCTCAATCAAGTGGGTGCCGACAAAGCCGCTCGCCCCGGCCAAGCCAATGATCGGCCGGGACTGAGCGTCAAGTTCCGCCATAATTAGGAGAGGCTAGTTTTAAGTCTGAAGCCGCACCCGGCATCGCGGTCGCGATTAAGCTAACGCTACCATCGCGCCCCGATTCTTGAATATATTGTGAGCCGGGCATATTGAGTCACCTCCGATTCGCTACTCCTCAGCTAGGCAGCTAAGAAGCTATCGAGCATCCAAATTGTTTTTTCGTGCACTTGGATGCGCGAGATCATCAGATCTTCAGTTTCCGCATCGCCGGTCGCGGCGGCTTCGTCGCGGGCACTGAGTAGGCTCCCTACCAGCTTGCGATTCACCTGCACCAGGTGGGCGACCATTTTATCCGCCGTGGTATCTTCCGGGATTTCCTTGATACCCGCCATCTTAGCGAGATTACCGAGACCTCCGGGGGCCAAGGCTCCGAGGGCACGAATGCGCTCGGCGATTTCATCGACCGCCGGAAAGAGCTCGGTGTATTGCTCCTCAAAGGCATTGTGCAGGGAGAAAAAACTTTGCCCCCGCACATTCCAGTGGCAGATATGAGTTTGGCCCAGCACCGCATAGGAATCGGCGACGACTTGACGCAGTGCTTCGACTACAGAGTTGGACTTCTTTGCTGTTTTTTTAGTTTTTTTTGCCATATAAATAATCATAGCGTAACTCGGCTGATTGTAAACCACATATTCAGGTTCGCCGAATAGATGATGACTTGGCACCGCCCTGAAGCCCGTAGTCGAGCTGATTCATTGCCCGACTCCGCAGCACAGGACGACTGCGACTCGTCGCAGAGGTTAAAGGGTGCTTCTGCAAGAACAGCAAGCCGCCTATCTGCGCGGGAAGAGAGTGACTGAGGCTTGGGTGCGAGACGCACCCTTTTCCCAGGAGCGCGGTGCGAGACGCACCCTTTTCCCAGGAGCGCGGTGCGGGACGCACCCTTTTCCCAGGAGCGCGGTGCGAGACGCACCCTCTTCCCAGGAGCGCGGTGCGTCTCGCACCGCAGGAAATCGGGTCGCCCCAGACCTCGCCACAACTTCCCATACCGCTGCTTGACTTCACCGCAGAGGCGTCCGATTTTTTAGTGCTTCTCATACACCACCATGCCCACCGCGACGCTCAACTACGAACCGATGGTCTTCAACCCCAAGCGGGGCAACGAAGATCCGCTCACTGCGATCCAGCAAGAAGTGCTTGCACTCAAGCAGCAGCGCAACGCCATCATCCTGGCACACAACTACCAGGTAGATGCGATCCAGCGGGTGGCTGACTACGTAGGTGATTCGCTGGGCCTAGCTTACCGTGCTGAAGAGGCTGACGCGGACTGCATCGTTTTCTGCGGCGTGCACTTTATGGCAGAGACGGCCAAGATTGTGAACCCGCACAAGCCGGTGCTTTTGCCCGACATGGATGCCGGTTGCTCCTTGTCGGACTCCTGCCCGGCGGAAAAACTGGCCGCCTACAAAAAAGCCAACCCCGAGGTGTATGTGGTGGCCTACATTAATTGCTCGGCAGGGGTGAAGGCCCTCTCGGATGTTATCTGCACTAGTGGCAATGCCATGAAGATAGTTGAGAAAGTGCCGGCTGACCGGCCCATTTTGTTTGTGCCCGATCAAAATCTGGGCCAGTGGGTCTCGAAACAGACGGGGCGTGAGATGCGGCTCTGGCCGGGTTCCTGTTACGCCCACGTGCTGTTCACCCAGCAGTCAATTGAGCGACTAAAGTTAAAATTTCCGGACGCACTGGTGGTGGCCCACCCGGAATGCGTGGAGACCGTGCGCGACAATGCCGATGAGGTGTGTAGCACCGAAAAGATGATCGGCTTCTGCCGTGAGAGTGCAGCGCAGCAATTTATCGTGGTCACGGAGACCGGCATGATCCACCGCCTGCAGCGGGAAGTGCCGGACAAGACCTTCATCGCCGGCCCGACCGATACCTGCGCCTGTAATGAGTGCCGCTTTATGAAGATGAATACCATCGAGAAGCTGCGCAATTGCCTACGGGATATGACGCCGCAAATCGAGATGCCGGAAGATATCCGCCTAAAAGCCTATGCCCCGATCAAGCGCATGCTAGAGTGGAGCAAGTGAGGAGTTGATTTGCCTGCGGGACAGGCCGGAGGCGCTGTCCTACGTATAACAGACGTCTCGCCTGTTTTTTTTCACATGGAAAACGCCAGCACTACCTACCGCTACGACCGGCTCAAGGCTCCCTTTTACGGCATCCTCGAGGCGGGTTGGAGCACCTTTGCGCTGGTCATCGCAATTCGCTATTTCGACGCGAGTGAGACGCACAAGGCTTTTATCGCCGGGTCAGGTCCGATCGGTTTTCTGCTGACCCCGCTGACGCTCTATATCGCCGCACAGTTGCGGGCGCGACCGAGTCTGGCCTGCGCGGTGGTGTTTACCGGGTCCGCCGTGCTCTTGATCGGCGCGAGCCTCATCCACACGTTGTTGTTCTTCACCCTTTTCGCAGTCACCAGCCAGATGGCAGCAGTTCAGCACGGGCCGCTCATCCTGCAAATTTATACAAAAAATTACACCGCCAGAGAAAGGGGCGGCCGCATGACGGTGCCCTTTATCCTGACGGCAGCCTGCGCAATTCTTTTTTCTTTCGCCGGCGGCCTGGTCCTGGACTGGAGGATCAGTGCCTACCCCTGGATTTTTGTGGCCATGGTGGTGGCCGCGCTGGTGGCCGCTTACGCCTGCCTGCGCATGCCCAGTTCCCCACTCTCGCGGGAACACATCGGCAACCCTTGGCAAAATTTCAGCCTGATCTGGACAGACCGATTTTTCGGCTTCTTGCTCGGCTCCTGGATGTTGCTAGGGCTGGGCAACCTGATCGCCCTACCCGTCCGGGTCGACTATCTGGCCAATCCGAAGTTCGGCATTAATGCGGATAACACTACCATCGCCGTCCTCATGATGGTGATTCCCGCGACGGCCCGAATCCTGAGCACAAAAATGTGGGGGCATTTCTTCGACCGCCTGCACTTCGTGACGACACGGAACTTACTCAACATTTTCTTTTTGCTGAGCATCGGCTTGTTTTTCTTCAGCTCAAATTTGATTGTGCTGGGTATCGCCATGGCCTTCCAGGGGCTGGCCATGGGGGGCGGCAAGATTTTCTGGAGCTTATGGGTCACCAAGATCGCACCCGACGAAAAGGTTTCGTCCTACATGAGTATCCACATGGCACTCACCGGCCTGCGGGGCACGCTGGCGCCCTTTCTGGGCTACTGGATTCTGAGCCAATCAAGCCCCGGGGCGGTCGCCGTAATCGGGATGGCACTCATCGCTGTTTCCATTGTTCTGTTCGAGCTGGTGCGGGGGCATGAACGCCTGGGGGCGTTGCGGGAGAATGCCTAACTTTGCTTTGACCTCAGCGTCGATTTAGCACATTGTTTACATTAAAATGAGACGACTCCTCCAGTTGATGATTTTAACCGGGCTCCTCTACATCCGGCTGGGTCTCTACGCGGCGATTATTCCCGTAGCAACTGAGCCGCCAGGCGAGTTGGCACGGGAAGACATTCCACAGTTTATTTTCGTAACTTTCGATGATGCATTAAATCCGGATATTTACGAAATGATCGGTCGTATTTCACAGCACCAGCATGCAGACGGCTCGCCGATAGGCTTCACCTTCTTTATCAGTAATAACTATACGGACTATTACCTCGTGCACAAACTTCATGCCGCCGGGCACGAAATTGCGACCCACACGATAACCCACACGACCGGAGGTGGCACTGACTTCCTTACTTGGGTGCGCGAAATCGAGGGCTGTCGTGAGGCTTTATATCGTTTGGCCGGTATTCCCCTGGCGGACATCCGCGGATTTCGCGCTCCCTTTCTGGCCTATAGCGCATCCACTTATGAGGCCCTAAATGCACTCGGATTTGATTACAGCAGCTCGGTGTCCGAACCGCTCGGTCATTTTAGCCTTTCTCCCGCGGAAATGATCTGGCCCTACACCTTGCACGATGGCTTACAGCAGACACTCTGGACCGGAACAGGGCCCTCCTCCAGCCTGCCTGACCTAATGGAGGTCCCGATGTGGCTACTCTACGAAAGCGACGGAAGCCGCCACCTAAAAGAGATGGACCCGGCCGGCAGCCGTGAGTCGCTGGTGCAGCTGTTCAAAGATAATTTGCTGGAGCGTTACAACGGCAATCGGGTGCCCGTGGGCATCTGGCTGCATGCAGCGCCCTGGCTAGGGAATCCAACTGCGCCCCAGCAGGAACATGTGGATGCCCTGAATGAGTTCTTGGCGTGGGCGCTGCAAAAACCGGACGTTTGGGTGGTGGGGATGAGTAAAGTAGTGGACTGGATGCGTAACCCGCTGCCCGCAGATCAAGCAGCGGCGGCCGGAATGCTCAGCCCATCGACATATGAGCCGGTGCCCGAGAGCGAGACGCTCAACAACTCCTTTGCTACCGGAACTTTCAAATCGGTAGGCAATAAGGCACTGAACTATCCAAAGCCGAATAATGTTTTTCAGCGCGAACTAACTCGTAAGACGCAGGTGCACAGTGTTGAACTGGAAATCGTAACCACCGCAATTTGGAGCCCGAATTCCCGCCCCACCGGCTTTCAAGGTGAAATCCACATTCGCAACAACAGTGAGCAAGTCATCGAAGACTGGAGTGTAATTTGGACGCCCGGGGCCTTCGAAGTCAGCAGCATGTGGGGCGATACAAACATGGAAGCCTTGCCAAATGGCCGTATTCGCATACAACCTAACTGGAAAGGCCCCATCATTCCAGTCGACGGACAACTGGTGGCAACTTTTGGCGCCAGCGGCGACCCGGATCAGCTCGGCTCGCTGGAAGGAAACTTCACAGGGACCTTAACCGAGCTACCACCTTTTCATGCCTCGTTACAACGAAGAGCCGATGGTGAGCTGTACTTTCGCTGGGATCGAGATGCGCCAATTTACCATCTGCAGCAGACGACCGATCTGCTCAATGGGCCCTGGGTAACCATCAAAACTGTTTATGGACGCACTGAACTGCGCATGCCAAAGGCGGATACTTCGGCCCCAACGGCATTTTATCGAATTCAAACCGAACAGTGACCACGGAATTAAAACACTTTCACCTTCACTTTCATCTGCACTCTGCCATTGATTGCAAAAATGGCAGATCAACCACTCACCGTATCCATCGGCACCGACCATGCCGGCTACCCACTCAAGGCACCGATAGTGGCCCTACTTGAAGCGCGCGGGCACGAGGTGCTCGACTACGGGTGCGACTCTGAAGTGTCCTGCGATTATCCCGATTTTATCCGCCCGGCGGCGGAGGCCATCGCAAGCGGAAAAGCAGATTGCGGCATCGTGCTCGGCGGCAGCGGCAATGGGGAGGCCATCGTCGCCAATAAAGTGAAAGGTGTGCGCTGCGGCGTTTGCTGGGATGAATGGTCTGCTCAGCTAACCAAACAGCACAACAATGCGAACTGCATCGCCATCGGGGCACGCCCCGTCACGCAAGAACTCGCACTCAAAATCGTCTGCAAATGGCTCGATTCAGAGTTTGAGGGTGGGCGCCACGAGCGCCGCGTAAACAAAATTGAAGTCGACTAAAGCAGTCGCAGCTTGAAAGTTCTGCAGATTGTGCTCTGCTGCTAGCATTCCATCAAATAAGTTTTTACACATTTCAATTCCTGCGGTAGCCGAAAGCCTTAGCTTTTGGTCCGATCGATCCGTCAGTTCAAAGTGCGCTCCAAAGCCTAAGGGCTTCGGCTACATGAAAAACTTATTTGATGCTCCACTAACAACCTGATCACCAAAATAATGATGTCCGAAAAAGATAAATCCAAAGAAGAAAAAGAAAATCCCAATAAGATTCAGGAAACTTTCCTGAAAGAGCGTAAAATCTTTCTGTGGGGCGAGGTCAGCGATAAATCGGCCCGCGATGTGACGGAAAAGCTGCTCTACCTAGAGACGAAAGATCCGGGTAAGGAAATTACTTTTTACATCAACACGCCCGGCGGCTCGATCACTGCCGGCATGGCGATCTACGATACGATGCAGCTGGTCAGTTCTCCGATCTCAGTCGTCGTCACCGGAATGGCTGCCAGCATGGGCTCGATCCTGCTTTGCGGCGCGGATAAAGGGAAGCGCTTGCTCTACCCACACTCCCGGGTGCTCATCCACCAGCCGTTGATCTCAGGCCAGATGATCGCCGTGGCGGTCGACATCCATATTCAAGCCAAGGAAATGGAGCGCTTACGGGACGAACTGAATCTGATCCTCTCTCAAAGCTCCGGCCAGTCACTCGAAAAAATCGAGAAAGACACGGACCGCGACTTTTACATGACGGCGTCTGAGGCAATTGAATACGGCCTTGCCGACGGGATTATTGAAAAAATCTGAGGCGGTAGCGGCTGGCTGATCGCCGATAGCGGCGATTAGACTGAGGCGGTTCCGGCGAAACAAGGTGACAAATCGTATGCAACGAGGGCAAACCACCTCCCCGGCTTCGGACGGGACTCCTTACTTATTCCCATCGACCAGCTCAGGGCAAGGAGGAGAGTTTAAAAGACTAAGAGGCCTGTTAATCAAATGACCACGGAAGAAAGAATCGCCAAATACTTGGATCAACCCCCGGAAATCGACCCATCCGCTTATGTTGCTAGCGGGGCGGTCGTCAGCGGGGCCGTCCGTCTAGGCAAAAACTCCAGCGTCTGGCACAACGCCGTCCTGCGCGGCGACATCAACCGGATCGAAGTGGGAGAAGGCTCCAACATCCAAGATGGCACCATCGTCCACCTAGCCGATGACTACGGAGTCAAAATCGGGTGTTTCGTAACAGTAGGTCATGCCGCGATGATCCACGCCTGTGAAATTGACGACGAATGCTTGATCGGGATGCAGGCCACTATTCTCGACGGGGCCGTAATTGGGCGACAATCAATCGTCGGGGCCGGTGCCCTCGTCACCAAAGGCACTCAGATTCCGGCAGGCTCACTGGTGCTGGGCAGCCCGGCTAAAGTCGTACGTCCCCTTAGCGACGAAGAGCGCGCGGGACTCAAATCGATGGCCGAAAAATACGTCATCGTTTCGCGGGAACATAAAAAACGCTTCACTTGATGCGCTAAGGGCTTGCAAAGCAGAAAGAATGTTATCTGCTTATGCTTTATATTGAGACACGATCTCACTCTATCATGCAGCTCAGCCAAATCAAGAAAGACGGAAAGTTCCGCGTGACGAAGGTGAACGCCGACAACGAAAGTGTCGCCTGCCTGATGTCGCTCGGGTTACTACCGGGGCAAGAAATCCGCCTCACGCACGAAGCACCGCTCGGAGATCCGATCGCGGTGAGCTTTGAGGGCTGCCACATAAGTCTGCGCCGCTGCGATGCAGGGGAAGTGGAAGTCGAGGCGGTCTAAATGAAAAGCGACACTGCCAGCTTCCGGGTCGCATTGATCGGCAATCCCAACACCGGTAAGAGCTCCCTGTTTAATGCACTCACCGGCCTCAAACAACGAGTCGGCAACTATTCCGGTGTAACTGTCGAGAAAAAGATCGGAAAGTGGGACCTGGGCAATGGACAGTCGGTCGAGCTGATCGATCTACCGGGCACCTATAGCCTGAGCGCTAAGTCGATCGACGAACGCATTGCAGTTGATGTCTTGAGCGGCCACATGGAGGGCCAGCCTGCGCCGGACTTGGTCATCGTCGTCGTCGACGTGGAGAACTTGCAACGCAATCTCTTTCTCGCCTCCCAAGCAGCGGAACTCGATGTCCCGATGGTCATCGCGCTGAACTGTTGGGACGTGGCCGAACGCAAGGGCCTAAAGATCGACTGCAAGCTACTGGAGCAACGTCTAGGCGTACCCGTGGTGCCAACGATTGCGAACCGCCGACGGGGAGCGGACGAATTGAATGCTGCGGTGTGTGCAGCACTGCAGAGCCGCCCGAAAATGATCCGTCCGGCTTGGCCGGCTCCAGTCAAAGAGAGCTTGGCACTGCTGCGTACGGAACTGGTTGAAAAGAATGGTGAAGCCTTGAAAGACGGCGAACTAATAAGACTGCTCTTCGACAAAAACAGCGCCGTCCGCAGCCGCCTGAAAACACCAACGGAGCAAGTCGCGATCATTACCCAAACCGCACGGGAAAGCCTGCGCAAAGGCGGCTTCAACCCGGACGCGGCCGAGTCGCTCCTACGCTTTCGCTTTCTCAATCCGCTGCTATTGGACATCATCGAGCGGCAAGCCAACCTCAAGCAGCGCAGCCGGTCCGAAGGGATCGACCAGATCCTCCTGCATCGCTTCTGGGGTCTGTGCGTCTTTGTGGGCATGATGTATGTCGTTTTCCAATCGGTCTATACTTGGGCCGGGCCCTTTATGGGACTCATCGAAGGTGCGACCGGCTGGTTGCAGGGACTGGCTTCAGCGACCTTGGCCAATACCCCGGTGCTACAGAGTCTGGTGGTGGATGGAATGATCGGCGGCGTCGGTGCCTTTATCGTCTTCCTGCCGCAGATTCTCATTCTATTTCTCTTCATCGCGTTGTTGGAAGAGACGGGCTATATGGCGCGGGCCGCCTTTCTGATGGATAAGCTGTTTCAATGGTGCGGCCTGAACGGAAAGAGCTTTGTGCCGCTACTCTCCAGCTACGCCTGCGCGATTCCCGGGATTATGGCGACACGGACCATCAGCGACCCCAAGGCGCGCATGATCACAATTCTGATTGCACCGCTAATGAGCTGCTCGGCGCGGCTACCGGTTTACTTACTGCTCATCGGTGCCTTCGTCGAACCGCTCTACGGGCCTGCCGTAGCCGGTGCAGCTCTGTTTGCCATGCACTTTGTCGGGGCCTTGCTGGCCGCGCCCCTCGCCTGGTTGCTGAACCGCACCCTCAATAAGGGCCGCACCCCTCATCCCTTTGTCATGGAGTTGCCGCCCTATCGCGTGCCACGCGTCAAAAGTCTGCTGTGGCGCATGTATGAAAGCGGCAAGGACTTCGTCATTCGTGCCGGCACCGTCATCTTCGCCATGACGGTTATTATTTGGGCGCTGCTTTATTTCCCCCGACCAGCTGAACTTAAAGAAGAAGTCGCCAGCCAACACAGCAACGAGACTCCCGCAGAGGTCGGCCAATACATTGATGCCGCTTATCTGGAACAGAGCTACATGGGCCGATTTGGGAAATTCGTCCAGCCTGTCTTCGCCCCTGCCGGATACGACTGGAAAATTACGGTTGGTGTACTGGCAAGCTTCCCCGCGCGCGAAGTCATCATCTCGACTTTAGGCATCACTTATGCCCTGGGGGGCGAAGTCGATGAAGAATCGAAAGATCTGCGAGACGCTTTCAAAAATGCGAAGTGGGAAAGCGGCCCGCGGATGGGTGAGCCGGTCTATAATCTAGCGGTGGCGCTTTCGATTATGGTATTTTTTGCCCTCTGCATGCAGTGCGGAGCCACCCTAGCGGTTATTGCTAAAGAGCTGAACTGGGGCTGGGCGCTGGCCAGCTTCTGCGGGCTTACGATAATCGCCTGGCTAGCTGCCGTTGCCGTGTATCAAACCACTATTCATCTGATATGATTATCCTAGAATATAGCATCGTTGCCCTCGTGCTGGCCCTCGCTCTGATCTACCTGGTCAAAGCTTTCTGGCCAAAATCCAAACAGGCCGGTTGCGGCTGCGGCAGCACCAATTGTAAAGTGCCCAAGCCGAAGTTGAACCTAAATTAAGAAGTCAAAGGTCAGTTCCGAGCATAGCGACCAGACCGGATGCAGAGCAGACCAGACCAAACAGAGGTCAGACATTGCAAATCAGACACTTGAGCGTTATCGATTCGCGCGCCCGATTCATTCCCCTACGGCAGGACTCAAAAGCATTTTGGCGCAGCTAGAAATTTCACAACGAACTAGCCATTCAAATTTGTCTTCTGCCTGCTGCCTGCTGACTACTCTTGCTAGCATGCAAGCGCCACTGCACAAGCGGCCCCGACCAACATCAGCGCCAGCAGGCCAATCCATCGCCCAAAACGGTCCATTCGCACCAAAGCCGCTTGCCGTCCAGCGCACAGGAAGCCTAAACCGCCCCCGCAGAGAAAACCACTAAAATGGGCCGCCACATCAATCGACCCATCCAGCCCGTCACCAATCCCCAGCATTCCCAACAGAGTCAGCCCACCAAACGCGGGCAATAACCAGCGAGGCAGGGTCCACCTTTCCGCTGGCTGCATCATAGCAATCCACAGCCCCACCCCAGTAATCAGACCCAGCGCTCCAAAAACTGCCGTTGAGGCCCCAATGGATAAATGCGCCTGCGGGTAATGGACCCAAGCATTCAGGGCATTACCTGCTGCACCGGAGATCAGAATCAGGAGCCAGGCGACCCCCGCTCCAAAAAAACGGGCCACTAAAAGGGCAAAGCCAATCCCGGCGACTAGATTCGAGACCAGATGCACCACATCGCCATGCAGCGTAAGCGCGGTGAGTGCACGCCACCACTCGCCACCATCCACCATCATGATCGCATCCACTCGGCCAGCCGTCAGGAGCGGCAGGGAAGATTGCGCCGCGAAACAGACAATGATGAGCAGCGCATAAAGGATAAAACTCCACACCCCAACAGGTAGCTCCGCATACGATAGTCGCCGCCCCCCCGACTTGGAGCGGTGCCCCATCCGTTCCATCGCCTCCAATTCATGGCGGATCTCGGCCAGCTTACCGCCTGCCACGCAAATAATGTAAGTCTCCTCATGCGGTAATAGCCAATAAGCATGCCCCATCGCCAGAATGGCCAACCCTGCCTCATGCGCATCCTGAGCCGATCCATAAACTGCGACTGTGCACAAACCTGCGGGAGCGTCAAAATCACCCGACACTTGCCTATCAAAAACTGAACTTTTCTCACTCGCCACTCCGAGTATTTCTATGCTACTTTTAATACTGCACTCAAACTTTAACCCACAAAATTCATGATTAAAAAACTATTCCTCGGTCTCGTCGTATTAGCCCTCATTGCAGGTGCCCTCCTCTACTTTGTCGGCGGAAGCCTCCTCAACAGTGGCGTCAAAAAAGGCGTTGAAACTTTTGGCCCGCAAGTCACCCAGACCCCGGTCACCCTGGCATCCGTCAATATTTCGCCCTTCTCCGGAAGTGGCACGCTCAAAGGCCTGAACGTCGGTAACCCCGAAGGCTTCAAAAGCGGAAATATTTTCGCCCTTGGACAAATTGATGTTCA
>Ga0136589_1000954_pt1 | contig 13558 bp, 9 predicted proteins | sample AntRauMFilla3764_FD_104640 | JGI IMG/M metagenome (GOLD analysis project Ga0136589, IMG submission 104640) | Saline lake microbial communities from Rauer Islands, Antarctica - Metagenome Filla 3 #764 | ecosystem: Environmental > Aquatic > Non-marine Saline and Alkaline > Saline | place...
AGCAAGTATACATAGTGATCATTATCAGCTATTGTATTGGAATTCTTTGCAAATCTAACGTTACTAATTTACTGGTAACGGTACTAGAAGTCAGTACCGTCATGTTAAGCCCCGGTGTGGCATCCCTAACTGTTTCAAAAATGAGAGATTTTCCGTCGGCTGACTGATAAAAAACGAGCGCAACAAACGCGGGATGGGACCCTTTTTATTGGACAGGCTCAGATTCTTTACTCCCTTTTTGAGAGGGGATTGTGCAGGTTTGATGACAAAGCCGATCAAAACAAGCTCGGGGTGGGTTCGAAGAGTTTCGGGATAACGGCCGAGAATATAGAGCAATTCCTGCCACAGCGAACCCACCTGTGAGCTCTGTCTCCTCCCGAAAGGAGAGGTCTAAATTTACCAGATTGTTAAATCTTAAAGAATGGATTAATCGTTATATCAAAAATCATACATCGGATACACTGAAGGCTGAATTGATTTAAAGACGTATGAGATTTCTGATTTAAGATTCTTTATCTGCTGTTCTTTCCAACCTGAAGGAAATCTTTCGACCAGGGAGAATCTCTACAACATCCGAAATGAAAGTGTATATTTCGGTGTTGAAACGCGATGCGCATCGTGTGCATTTGGATGAAAATCAATACAGACTATTTTGCTTAAAACAGATATTCTCGTCATCGGGTCCGGTATTGCCGGATTGAGCTTTGCAGTTAAGATGGCACTCTCCTCGCCTGAAAAGTCAATCACTATCATTACGAAAGACGTCTTGATCGAAAGCAATACCAAATATGCTCAGGGCGGCATTGCGGTTGTTACCGATTTTCTGAATGATGATTTTGAAAAGCACAGGAAGGATACACTTATTGCCGGTGATGGCCTTTGCGACGAGGAGATTGTGAAAATTGTGGTGGAAGAGGGACCGGAACGTCTTCGGGAAATTGTAGATATGGGGGTTCGGTTTGATAAAGATCCGGACGGAGAATATCAGCTGGGCGTGGAAGGCGCACACTCAGCAAAACGAATCCTGCACCATCAGGATATGACGGGATACGAGATACAGCGGTCGCTGGTGAAGAAAATCCGGACCCTCGAAAATGTTAAGATCCTGGAGCATCATTTTGCGGTGGACCTGATTACCCAACACCATTTTGGCGAGGAAGTTACGAGAACCCGAAAAGGCACCCGCTGTTTTGGTTCGTATGTGATGAACCTGAAAAATAACAAAGTGTTAAAAATTTCTGCAGGCGCAACAATTCTTGCATCCGGCGGGGCGGGTCAGGTATACGACCTAACGACCAATCCACCGGTGGCAACCGGGGATGGCGTGGCGATGGCTTACCGGGCGAAAGCAGAGGTTAGCGATATGCAGTTTATCCAGTTTCACCCCACGGCGCTCTACGGGAGTAAAGGCGACCGGGCGTTTCTGATTTCGGAAGCGGTTCGCGGATTCGGCGCTATTCTGAAAACCGGGGACGGTAAGCCCTTTATGAAGAAATATGATGAGCGGGGTTCGCTTGCATCACGTGATATTGTGGCGCGTGCGATTGATACAGAGATGAAAGCCCGCGGAACTGAGCATGTTTATCTTGATTGCCGGGAGCTGGACATGACAGAGTTTAAACAGCACTTTCCGACTATTAATAAAACCTGCAAAGAGTATGGCATTGATGTGGCAGAGAATATGATACCGGTGGCTCCGGCTGCTCACTACATGTGCGGTGGAGTGAAATCGGACGAATGGGGACGAAGCACCATCAAACAGCTTTACTGCTGTGGAGAGGTGGCGCAAACAGGCCTGCATGGAGCAAATCGTCTGGCGTCTAACTCACTGCTTGAGGCGCTTGTGTTTGCCGATCGCTGTTTCCGGGATATTAAAAAATCTATCGACTCGTTTGATGTGCCGGATGACCTGCCGGACTGGAAAACTGAAGGTACAACCGATCCGAAAGAGTGGGTATTGATTAACCACAACCGTAAAGAGGTCAAGCGGTTGATGAACAACTACATCGGTATAGTCCGCTCGAATGAACGGCTGAAGCGATCAGAAAAGCGCCTGAAGGTCATACATGAAGAGACGGAGCAGCTTTACAAAGCTACCACGTTATCACCCCAGCTGGGCGAGCTGCGAAATATGATCAACGTCTCCTGGCTTATTATCCACCAGTCGATGGAGCAGAAAGAGAATCGGGGTACCTTTTTTAATATTGATTTGGTGTGATATAAAGAATATCTCCCCTTCAGGGGAGCGCCGTCGTCAGACGGGAGGGGTGTTTGGTAGCTCAGAAGCGGCTTCGACATCCGGTGAACTGGCCCGCGACCAGACTCAGGACACTCCTCACGTGTGTCGCTGAACGCTGACACGCGTGGGGTGTTCTGAGTATGGTTGTGGCTTTAAATTTGTATAAGATCCAACGATTGGCTTCTTCCATGGCTCTGAATCGTGACCATTATGACTTCAATTCTATCCAGTGCTCTATCAGTTCAACCACTGCATCTATATCTCTTCGAATTTCTTTTTCTTCAAACCGAAGAAATCGTATACCGAAATCCTCAATTTCGTTTTGTCGTTGTAAATCATTCACAGCGACCTCCGGGTGATCGTGTGAGCCACCATCCACTTCAATTGCCAAATGCAGTTCATGACAGTAGAAGTCTACGATAAATTCGCTGATTGGAATTTGTCGGTGAAATTGGTAACCCAGTTGTCTCCGCCTGATTTTTTGCCATAGTATAACCTCTCCCAAAGTCAGATTTTTGCGAAGCTCTCTGGCTAACTCTTTTAGCTTTGGGTTGTAAGGATAGAATGTATTTTGCATACTCTTGATATTAGAGTTTTACACCCATAATCGTTATTGATCTTGTAGATGTCAATAAACTCTATTGATGAACGGAAATTTGTGGGTAAGGTATGTGACAGTGTTTTAGCAACGGGACTGGAATCCAGACTCAGGACACCCCTCACGTGTTTCGCTGAACGCTCACACGATCTCCCCTGAATGGGAGATTGAAATTACATTTTAACATGTTCGAGATGTGTTTTCAAAATGCTGGACAGGACGTCCGCGGACTGAAGAATCTCATCTTCACTCGTGGCCGGATCAAACGAGAATCGTATAAACTGTTTAGCTACCTCTTCCTCATACCCCATGGCGAGCATCGTGGCCGATGGCGTTTGTTCGTTTATCTGGCAGGCACTTCCGGTCGAAATTGCCACGCCTTTTTGGCTGCACTGAAGCATGGCAAACTGCCCTTCCATTCCTTTAACCCTGATGCCGCAGATGTACGGGGAGTCGTGCTCGTGATCGCCTTCTATGTGAATTGAGTCACCAGCCAGCTCTTGCAGCTTTTGAATAAAGGTTTCTTTGATTACACGAACCTTTTTGAAATTGGTCTCTCGTTCAGTTGACAATTCGCGGGCGGCCGATGCAAACGCTACAATACCCGGTACATCTACGGTCCCGGCCCGAAATCCACGTTCCTGGTTGGTTTCGGGAATAAATGGTTCCCATCGTACCCTTGGATGAATATATGAGGCTCCGAGTCCTTTAGGACCGTGAACCTTGTGTGCGGAGAGGCTGATGCTGTCGAGATGCCACTCGTCTGGTTGTATATCGAGCTTGCAAAAACTTTGAACGCAGTCGCTGTGAAATTTTGCGGGGTGACTTTCCAATAGATTACCGATCTCCTTAAGCGGATTTACGGCACCCGTTTCTGAGTTAACGTGCTGTATAGAAACGAGTGCGGTAGTGGCCCGGATCGACTCTTTTAGCTTTTCGCAATCGACTGTGCCGTTCGGGGTGGCCGGAATTTCAGTGACTTCAAATCCATGATGCCGTGCAAGCCAGTGGCATGCATTTCTGACGCAGCTATGTTCCGCCTGAGAGGTTATGATATGGTTTCCGGATGTATTGTTTGCCATTGCAAGGCCGTAGAGTGTTAGAAAGACGGCTTCACTGCCACTGCCCGCGAAATGGAGCCCGGTGTGCTGTACGTCAAGAATGGACGCCAGTAACTTGCGTGAACTTTCCAGCGCGGCGGAAGCATTCGAACCCTCATCATGCAGACTGTTGGAGTTGCCAAAAAAGCGGCCCGCAGCCTGGCGGTAGGCTTCAAGTGCTGTTTCACTCATGGGTGTTGTAGCGGCGTAATCAAGATATATCATACGTATTGATTGAGGCTGAAAATGGCATGTTATTCAGGAAAACAGCGGTTCATACAATTTCAAAGGCTATTTAACTGTGATAAAATTTACGTAACTTTGAAACAACTATCATTTCACATAAAAAGACATCAAATTCTTGTCTACTGCTAACAATTATTCTTCACTGCCCATTGCAACGCCGCTTCGTAAAATTCTGGAAAAAGGGTTTGAAGAAGATTTTGGTTTCGGGGACATTACCAGCTATTCAGTGTTACCGGCTGCCAACACAGGCGGAGATTTTATAGCCAAAGCTGAGGGCGTTGTTTCCGGAATTGATTCCATTCCTCTGGGGTATAGGCTTCTCGATTCCGCTGTAGAGGTGGCTCTGCACGTGAAAGACGGGGACAGGGTTGAAAAAGGTGACCGGCTGGCAGAGGTTGAAGGGTCGGTGCAGTCACTGCTTACAGGTGAACGGGTGATATTAAATATTCTCCAGCATATGAGCGGGATCGCCACTAAAACGGCTGCAATGGTGAAAAAGCTTGAGGGTAGCGGAACACGTCTTTGCGATACAAGAAAAACACTTCCAGGTTTACGTGCTCTTCAAAAATATGCTGTACGTTGTGGTGGTGGGTATAATCACCGGATGCGCCTGGATGATGGCGTCATGATTAAAGACAATCATATTACGGCAGCGGGGTCCATCACAAAAGCTGTTGAACTGGCACGACAACAGATCGGTCTGATGGTAAAGGTGGAAGTAGAATGTGAAACTGAAGCTCAGGTTAAGGAAGCAGTTAGCGCAGGAGTGGATATCATAATGCTTGACAATCAGACGCCTGAATCAGCAAAGAAATTATGCGACATGATTCCCGGTCATGTGACAGTGGAACTTAGCGGAGGAATTACCGCGGAAACAATCGGCACATTTAAAAATTGTGGCGCGCACTATATCTCTACGGGATCTGTTACACATTCGGTTATTGCTCTGGATATTAGTTTTGTACTGAGCGGAACGATAAAGAATATAGATGGATGATATTTATACAGATGTATAAATTTACGTAATGTAAATGAGCTACTCTCCCCTAACAAGGGGAGACTGAGAGGGATGTTCATTGTACTGGAGCATAACTCAGTGTAAACATCCCCCTCAATCCCCCTTTTCTAAGGGGGAGTCTCCTAATCAAAGATAGATATCAGTCCAAAAAATACTTACTTATTAACTCTACTCAAACCGATATGGAAGCTCTTGACTTCTTAGAAAAAGAACAAACATTCACACTGCCTGAACGCTACAGCACTCTTTCAGTAGAAGAGATGAGAGCTCGTATACTGGAGATAAAAGCTGAATTTGGCGATCGTTTGTTTATGCCCGGCCATCACTATCAAAAAGACGAGGTGATTGATTTTGCCGATGCCCGTGGTGACTCCCTGAAACTTGCGCAGATATGCACCACGATGGATGCAGCAGAGTTTATCGTGTTTTGTGGTGTTCACTTTATGGCAGAAACGGCGGATATGCTCACGGATGATTATCAAAAAGTGATTCTCCCCGATATGCGTGCAGGATGCTCCATGGCGGATATGGCCAATATTGATCAAACCGAACAGGGCTGGCAGGAAATGCAGGCCATTTTTGGCGATACAATTTTACCGCTGACCTACGTGAACTCAACGGCCGCGATCAAATCGTTTGTGGGTAAAAACGGTGGCGCTACAGTTACATCCTCAAATGCGAAAAAGATGCTTGAATGGGCCTTCACTCAAAAAGAGCGCATTCTGTTTCTGCCTGATCAGCACCTTGGTCGTAACACGGCGTTTGATATGGGCGTCTCACTTGATGAAATGGCGGTATGGGATCCTATAGGCCACCGGTTTGAGTTTACAGGCAAGAATCTCAAAGAAGTTAAAGTGATTTTATGGAAGGGGCACTGCTCAGTTCATGAGAAGTTTAACATCAAGCATATTGAGAACCTAAAAAAGAAGGATCCTGACATTACGGTACTTGTTCATCCGGAATGCACATACGATGTGGTTCAGGCGTCCGATATGGATGGCTCAACCTCTCTTATTATTGATACAATTGAGACCGCCCCCGCCGGCAGTAGATGGGCGATCGGCACGGAGATGAATCTGGTGAACCGTCTCATCAAAGAGAATCCTGATAAAGAAATTGTGTCACTGAATCCGTTTCTTTGTCCTTGCCTCACTATGAACCGCATCGATCTGCCGCACCTCCTGTGGTCGCTCGAAATGCTGGAGAAAGGTGAAGTTGTGAATCATATTAAAGTACCTGCCGACATACGGAAGCACGCGGTTCTTGCCCTTAATCGAATGCTGGAACGCTCATAATTATTGAAAGGCATCGAGGGGCAAAGCCTTCTATAATTCTTATTTCCTGGTATACTGTGCCCCGTCAGTCTTCATGAACAGAGATTAGCCGTGGCTTAGATAGGGTGAACTGCCTGCGACTCATATGTTTCTCAAAATTGTGGGCAACTTGTGGATAAGGATTTATGCTTATCTCTTCGTAAAGACGTAATTTAGTTTTGAACAATTTGTTTTGGAGAGATCATCAGATGCTTAGCAAATTGACCATCCTCTTCAAACTAACTGTGTATAGTAGAGCAAATGAATGAGATCCACACCTCAAAAAAAGATTTCAGAGGTAAAACTAAGTTAACATTGAACCCTTAGGTTTAGGCCTGTTCAATTCAAATCCCCACCCAAAAACTATCAAATCATGATACGACGATACTTATTAATCCTGCTTGCGATGGCACTATTTCCCGTGCTTTCCTATTCTCAGGGAGTTACAACATCATCTATGTCAGGCACTGTTTTCGACGATCTTGACAAACCTCTTCCAGGTGCTAACGTAGTGGCAGAGCATGAACCTTCAGGGACAACTTATGGTGCGGCAACAGATGCATCGGGTAAATTCAGAATCGCAAACATGCGAGTGGGTGGCCCTTATACGGTTACTGTAAGCTTTGCAGGTTTTAGCCCAACCGTTGTTGAAAATATTACCCTTCGTCTTGGAGAAGTTGAGCGCCGTACATTTATACTTTCTGAAACGGCAACTGAGCTAGACGATGTAGTCATACTTGCAAGGGCCGGAACAGCAGGTGAACGATCTGGAACCAGTACACAAATCTCTAGTCAAGATCTTGAAGATTTGCCAACGCTTGATCGGAGTATCAACGACTTTGTCCGATTAACACCGCAGTCAGGCACGTTTGGTGGCGGGACTACATTTGCAGGTATCAACAACCGATTCAATGCGCTCTACATAGATGGAGCCGTGAACAATGATGTATTTGGCCTTGCCAGTTCAGGAACCAACGGCGGTCAAACCGGAATCTCACCTTTTAGCCTTGATATTGTAGATCAGCTACAGGTGGTATTATCTCCATATGACGTTACCTACGGCGGGTTTGCCGGTGGAGGAATAAACGCTGTGACGAAATCAGGAACGAATCAGTACACGGCAACCGTGTACCAGTACGTTCAGAATCAGGATCTTGTGGGTAAAACAAACGGAAACCTTGCCGATCGTCTCGATATTGATCGGACTAAAGTAGCTGATTTCACCGAAAAACAGTATGGATTCTCAGTAGGGGGTCCTGTGATTAAGGACAAACTGTTTTTCTTTACAAACGTAGAAATTCAGCGTGAAGAGTCACCCAGGCCTTTTAATGTTGAGCAATATACATCTGCCGATAATAGAGCTGGTGAGGCCGACCTCACAAATCTGAGAAGTTATCTGCAAAACACATATGGATACAATCCCGGTGGGTTTGGAAGTACAACAGAAAATCTTGAAGGTGAAAAGATTTTTGCGAAGCTTAACTGGAACATCAATCGAGACAATAAGCTGACGCTCCGGCATCAGTATACAACAGGTGAGCAGTTTAGCCGGGCAACCGGAAGTTCAAACACCATAGCTTTTGAAAATACCGGTGTATTCTTTCCTACTACAACAAACTCCTCTGCAATTGAGCTGAACTCGAATCTTGGCAACAACATGTCCAACAATCTTATCCTGAGTTATGTGCGAGTTCGGGATAACAGAGGTACACTTGGACAGCGATTTCCATTTGTACAGATTGACGATGGAAGTGGGCGGATTCAATTTGGTTCAGAAGAATTTTCAACAGCGAACCAGCTGGACCAGGATATCTTCTCCATTACCAATAACTTCGAATGGTTCATGGGAGATCACACCCTGACGTTTGGTACTCACAACGAATTTTATAGCATCTATAATCTGTTTCTGCGTCAGAACTTTGGTTCTTACGAGTTTGACAGTATTGATGCCTTTTTGAACAACGCACGACCATCAGATTATACCAGAACCTACGCCATACAGGGAGATGGTGCTGCCGATTTTAACGCTATGCAGCTGGGTCTGTATGCTCAGGATGAGTGGAGGGTTAATAATGACCTTACGCTTACTCTCGGTCTTCGACTCGATCTTCCATTTGTAACCTCAAGTCCGGAAACAGACACCTATCTTCGCGATACGGCACTCCCACAAATGCGACAGGAATACAGCGTAGCACAAAATGCCAACGTTGGAGAAACTCCGGACGGACAGCTCATGTTTTCACCTCGTTTTGGGTTTAACTACGACCTGCCGAACATGTCGAATGTAACGGTTCGAGGTGGTGCGGGAATATTCACCAGTCGCATACCATTCGTATGGCCCGGCGCAATGTTTGTCAACAACGGCCTGACAGCCGGCGGGGTAGATCTGGAAGACTTGTCACAAGATTTCCGTTTCGAGCCTGATCCCGGTCAGCAGCCTACTAACCCGAATGCGGTGATACCAAGTGGTCAGGTGGATCTGTTCACGAAAGATTTCAAATACCCACAGATCTTCAGAACAAATCTTGCAACTGATTTTATGCTTCCGGGTGGCATCTCAACCACTATAGAAGCGATGTTTTCAAAAACGGTCAATAACATCACATACACTAATGTGAATTCAGTGCCGGATGTCGACTTTACCTGGACGGGATCTCCGGATAACAGGCAGATCTTTACGGGCGAAAGTATCGACGACACATACAGTGCGGTATATGTAGCGTCAAACACATCTAAAGGCTATACGTACAATCTCTCAGCACAGTTTGCGAAAAACTTCGATTTCGGTCTGAGCGCTACTACAGCGTACTCCTATAATGATTCCTATTCAGTGACAGAAGGAACATCATCTCAAAACTCTTCTCAGTGGAGAGGCCAGATGAACATCAATGGGCGAAATAATCCAGAGTTCGGGCGATCCGATTTTGCAGTTGGTCACCGAGCCCTTCTTGCACTCACGCAGCGTATTCCATGGAACGACAGGGGCAGCTCTGCAACCACGGTTTCTTTGTTTACTAATATCCAGTCAGGAGGACCTTTCTCCTATGTTATTGCAGGACGAGACGCCCGTAACCTGAATAATGAGACCGGAAGCACCAGCAGAAATAGGAGTTTGGTATATGTTCCTGCTTCAAGTGACGAGATAAACCTGATTCCATATACAGATTCCAATGGAAACACTGTAAGCGCACAGGAACAGTGGGAACAGCTGAACACTATTATCAGTGATGATGATCACCTTAGCGACAGGCGAGGAAATTACGCTGAAAAAAATGGTTCTTGGTTACCTTATACTGCAATTTTTGATCTTTCAGTAAAACAGGATTTTGGGATTAAAATTGGCGGTAGCATTCACAGGTTTGAACTCTCTGCAGATATCTTCAATATTGGAAACCTGATTAACAAGAATTGGGGAACCAACTACATTGTGAGAGGTTTCAATAATTATTACGACCTTTACCAGTTTGAAGGCTATGAAAGTGACGGCACAACACCACAGTTCACCTATCGGGATGAAGGTGAAATAGGCACGGACCGATACAATATTACGGGAACATCCTCACGCTGGAGGATGCAGTTTGGAGTCCGGTATAAGTTCAACTAACAGACGAAACTTATCTTAATTTATTTACAAGGGACGATTAGCTTGCTGGTCGTCCCTTTTTTATTATAGCATATTGCGCGATATTCATTTTTCAACACACTCTATATGTCTATGAAAGTTGTATTCAACCTGCTTGTTCTATTGCTCGTCATTTTATCAGGCTGCGGACCGGAATCTTCAGTTGATGAGAAATTAAATCAAAAAGTTCTGCTCATTTCAGTTGATGGGTTTATGAACAAATACATTGACAGAAATCCAACGCCCAACTTTGATCGCATGATCGAAAACGGCGTGAAGGCAGAGCATCTTATCCCGGTATTTCCCACGAAAACATTCCCGAATCATTATTCGCAGGTAACCGGCCTGCTGGCGGAACATCACGGAATCATAACCAACAGTTTTCCGGATGACAGCCTGGGCGAACGATTTAGCTACGGGCCGCCGGAAGATAGCCCTAATGATGAGCGATGGTGGGGAGGCGAACCGATTTGGACTACAGCAGAGCTCCAGGGGAAAACATCCGCGACGATGTTTTGGCCCGGGTCTGAAGCGTCGATCAATGGTGTGCGTCCAACAAAATGGAAAGCTTATGACGGCTCTGTAGACAACTATTCAAGGATTGATTCGGTCATGAGCTGGCTTGATCCGGCCGGAGGCATAGACGCAGATCTGTCCACCCTGTACTTTAGTCACGTAGATAGCCGGGGTCATTCATTTGGGCCAGATTCACCGGAAGTAGATCGTGCCGTGATGGAAACCGACAGTCTTCTCGGATACCTGTGGGATAAAATTGATGAGGTCGGGCTGCGTAATCGCCTGAATGTCATCATTGTATCAGACCACGGCATGGCGGAGCTTTCAGAAGAGAAAGTCATTTTTCTGGATGACATGATTGATCTGGAGAATTTTGAAGCGATCGATTGGAGTCCTGTTGCCATGCTGAAACCTGATGAAGGCATGAGAGATGAAATATATCAAACACTTAAAGAGAATGAGGAGAACTATCGGGTATTTCTAAAGGAAGATCTTCCGGAGGAATATGGATTTACGGATCACTACCGCATTCCGGAGATTATTGTAATTGCGGATGTCCCCTATTCGATTTCCAGCCGAGAGTATTTTGAAACAGGCAGTCTGCCCGCGGGAATGCATGGCTATGATAACAAAGCCCCCGAAATGGCCGCAATCTTTATTGCCAGCGGACCGGCGTTTAAAAAAGGGGAATTATCACCGCCGTTCAGCGCGTTGTACCTTTATGAACTGATGGCACACATACTTGAAATTGAGCCCGCGGCGAATGACGGGGATTTGGAGCAGGTCAGGCAGATTTTGAGATGACCTACCCATCTGCCTTCCATCCCTATAGAATACAGGGAGGGAAGTCGGAAGGGAGGGTCATTTGGTTTGCATCTAAATATTAAATCAGATAAAATGGTTAGTTGAATAAAAAAAACTACCTCAACCTCTAACATCATCTTTTCATGGCATACATTGTAACCGAACCTTGTATAAACTGTAAATATACTAATTGCGCAGCTGTCTGCCCCGTTGATGCGTTTCGGGAAGGCCCAAACTTTTTGACGATTGATCCGCTGGAATGTATCGACTGTGATGCCTGCGTATCTGAATGTCCCGTTGAAGCGATCTATCCGGATGATGAAGTGCCCGAAGAGTGGGAACACTATATAGATCTTAACGAGCGTCTTGCTGAAAACTGGGAAGATAAAATTATCAATGAAACGCAAGACGCACTTCCCGATGCTGATGACTGGGCCGAGAAAAAAGATAAACTGGATCAGTTGCAGGAGGAGTGGGATTAAAGAAAAGTCTGCACGATCATTATCATGACTGACACGAATCCCCGGAACAGACCGGAGCACAAGCTATCATGCAGAGGTAAAACACTGGATTTAAGTGTGCCAGTTGTAATGGGAATTCTGAATACGACACCGGATTCTTTTTCTGATGGCGGACGGTTTGACAGTGAAGATGCCGCACTGATGAGAATTTCAGAAATGGCAGCTCAGGGTGCGGCCATCATTGATATTGGTGGAGAGTCTACACGCCCCGGATCTGATCCGGTTTCCATCGATGAGGAGATTTCACGAACCATTCCGGTTCTGGAACGTGCGGTTGATGCCAATCCAGGCCTTCTTTTTTCGATTGATACAACAAAATTCGAGGTCGCACAACAAGCGCTGGCGGCTGGAGCGCATATCATTAACGATGTGAGTGGGCTCAAAAAAGAACCCCGTTTTGCCGGGCTTTGTGCCGACACCGGCGCTGCTTACGTATGCATGCACTCTCAGGGAAACCCCAAGACCATGCAGAACAACCCTACCTACGATAATGTGGTTGAGGATGTTTTCAATAAGCTGATGGAAACCAAGCTTGAGTTAAATACGCATGGAGTCGATAATATCATTATGGATCCCGGCATTGGGTTTGGCAAAACAAGGGAACATAATCTTCAGCTGATAAAAAATCTTCCGCGTCTTTTGCAGCTCAATTCCCCTATATTAGTGGGAGCATCCCGGAAATCTTTCATCGGGAAACTCTTGAATGATCGACCTGTGGAGGGACGTTTAGCGGGAACAATCGCCCTGCACTATCATTGCCTCATTCAGGGCGCCTCGATTCTCAGAGTTCACGACGTTCAGGAGGCTGCAGATTCAATTGAAATTTTTAAAGCCGTTCAAACAGAGACAACCCGGACCCCATAATGGCATTACCTATCGGATTTTTAGAGTTTGGCATCCGTGACCTGTTTGAAACGCTGGCCATCGCCGCTGTTCTGTACTATCTGTACCGGTGGATCCGCGGAACCTTTGCTATACAGGCGGCTGTAGGCCTGCTATTCATCATTTTCATCAACTTGCTGGTGAGCCTGCTCGGATTTACGACACTGAACTTTATTCTCCGAAGCATTCTGGACGTGGGTGTACTCGCGGTCTTTATTATTTTTCAGCCGGAAATACGGAAGCTTCTGTACAGCCTCGGCCAGAACACCACGTTCGACCGCTTCGTGGGGCAGTCCGGATCCGACGCTACTATTGATGAAGTGATTGAAGCAGTCCGGAACATGGCACACTCCAAAACAGGCGCTCTTATCGTTTTTGCGAGACGGTCATCCCTGCAGGACCTTGTAGATTTTGGTGTAAAGCTGGACTCCGCCGTGAAGTCTGAGCTTTTAGAAACAATTTTTAAACGAGATACGCTACTACACGACGGCGCCGTTGTGATCCGTAGCAATCGTATTGTTGCTGCGAGCTGCTACCTGCCGATATCACAGAATCCGAACATTTCGTCAGTATTTGGAACACGCCACAGAGCTGCTGTTGGAATCAGTGAAACAAATAATGTATTTGTCATTATTGTATCAGAAGAGACCGGGCGCATATCAGTTGCCCGAAATGGCGACCTGACCAGTGGCCTCTCCA
>Ga0136589_1000956_pt1 | contig 13538 bp, 12 predicted proteins | sample AntRauMFilla3764_FD_104640 | JGI IMG/M metagenome (GOLD analysis project Ga0136589, IMG submission 104640) | Saline lake microbial communities from Rauer Islands, Antarctica - Metagenome Filla 3 #764 | ecosystem: Environmental > Aquatic > Non-marine Saline and Alkaline > Saline | place...
CCCATCCCGAACACGGAAGTTAAGCTCACCCACGTGTCAGCCAGTACTGGCGTGCGCGAGCCGCTGGGAACACTGGTTCGCCGTCTCTCCATTCATTGCGGTATTCAGCTTCGAGGAGCGTTTCGCTCGTCGGGGCTTTTTTCATTTCATGCAGAGCGACAGCGCCCGATTACGGTACGCTTAAACGACTGAGCCAACTATCACGGGACAGCGCCAAGGTGGCAGAGTCCGGCCTAACGCAGCGGCCTGCAGAGCCGCCCATCGCCGGTTCAAATCCGGCCCTTGGCTTCCAATTGTACGTATTCTATACATTTCGATAAGCGTCTAGCAGCGGTCCCGCCGTGATCCCACTGGGGAAGCAATCTGCACTGACCAGGGATACGTCGAGCCAATTTTCTGAGAGACTCGCGGACACGCGAGTAAATCACGAATCAGTTGACGTAACCACACGCCACTGGCGACATACCGTTTGGAATGGCTCCGCGAAGCTGATTCTCTTGACTGGTCGGAACACGAGGCTATCGTGAACACGGTTGGAGGGATTGACCGAGCGGGGAGCCCTGGTGCAGCCAACAAACATCATGGAGAAGGTCGTGAACTACCCGTCACAGCTCCCGTTTCGGATGAAGAGACGGACCGCTGCCCGTCTGCAACCGACTCTTCGCAACACAGTTCGAATTGCGTACCTAGATCTCGTTGAGGTTCGCGAGCAGTTGAGTCAGCTTCTTCTTCAACATGGCTACGATATCCTGAACCAGCTGAACTGCAATCAGAAGGGAATCGATGGTTGCAGTACGACTTCTCATCAATGAGTTCGACGTCGTTGCGATTCACTCCCCGTCAATTCCGAACGACCGTGCGGAGTTCGCCACCACCAGCAGACTACTGGCACTCATCGCGAGCGCGGCGAACAGCGGATTCAGCAGCCCCGCCATCGCCAGCGGGAGCGCAACCGCGTTGTACGTGAACGCCCACGCGAGGTTCGTCCGGACTCGGCGCCGTGCCGCCCGCGCAACCCGCAACACCCGACTGACCGAATCGAGGCCACCATCAACAACTGTCGCCGCCGCCGCGTCGGCCGCCAACTGCGTCCCGTCAGCCATCGCAATCCCGATGTCGGCCGCAGCGAGCGATGGTGCGTCGTTGCTCCCATCACCGACCATCGCAACTGTCCCCTCCGCACGGAGCCGTTTGACCGTCGCTGCTTTGGCTTCCGGCGGCATACCCGCGTAGACTGCATCCACGTCGGGATGCGCCTCGAATGGCTCAACAGCCGCGGCCGTATCGCCCGTCAGGACGACAATCTTGCTGACATCGGCCGCGAGCGTCGAGAGCGTTGCTTCCCACCTCTCCCTGGGCTGGTCGCCAGCGACGAGCACCCCGCGTGCTGCTCCGTCCCACCCGACGAGCGTCGACACCTGCCCGGCTTCACGGGCCGCGTTGTCGTGGGCAGCCATATCCTCGGGAACCGCGAGCCCCTGGGATTCGAGGAGTGACCGCTTGCCGACGACAACTGCGTCCCCATCGACGGTCGCACACGCACCCTCGCCTGGGTGGGGCTCGAACTCAGTCACGTCGAAATCCTCACCAGTGGTTGTCTGGGCTTCGGCAGCATCGACGACTGCTTTGGCCACTGGATGCTCCGCGAATCGTTCGATCGCGGCCGCACGCGCGAGCGCACGGTCGTCACCATAGCGCTCGAGCACCGCCATTTTCCCTGTTGTGAGCGTCCCCGTTTTGTCGAGTGCGAGCACGTCAATCTCCGTTGCGCGTTCGAACAGCGACGCGTCAGTCACGACCACCCCCTGCTCAAGCGCAGCACGAACGCCCGACGCAGTCGCCAGCGGCGTCGCCAGCCCGAGCGCACAGGGACAGGAGACGACGAGCACCGTTAATCCGGTCAGCATCGCTGCGCCGGCCGTATCCCCGTCGAACAACCGCCAGCCAGTCGTCACCAAAGCGAGCACCACGACCAGCGGGACGAATATCGTCGCAAGCACATCTGCCAGCCGCTGGACGCCGTGCCTGGAGCTCTGGACGTCCCAGAGGTAGCGCGTCAACCGATTCGCCGTGCTCTCGGCACCGGCCGTGACTTCAATAGTCGCACTCCCGTCGACGACTGCCGCACCGCCGATGACTGACTCGCCCTCGGTCCGTGCCATTGGTCGTGACTCGCCAGTCAGGAGCGATTCGTCGCAGGCAACTACGCCGTCCAACACCGTGCCGTCGACGGGAACGCGCTCGCCGGATTCAACGACAAGCCGGTCGCCAGCTTCGAGTTCGTCGACGTGGATTTCTTCTGTCTCCTGGTGCGCCCCATTGGGCTCGGAAATCCGCGCGGCGTACTCGACCCGATTCTCGGTGAGATCTGCGAGTCGGCCAGTCGCTCGCTGCTTGACCCGGTGTTCGTATCGCTCACCCACGGTCACCACGAGGATGATGGCGATGGTGACGTCGAAGTACACCTCGATGCCGCCGGTGAGGAGAATGATTGTACTGTAGACGTACGCTGTCGTGGCCGCCAGCGCGACCAGCAGATCCATGTTCGGCAGCCGGGTGCGCAGGCTAACGTAGGCCCCCCGCAGCATCGGCTTCCCTGTGTAGCCGAGGACAACGGTCGAGGCAAGCCAACTGTTCCAGAGCAGATACCGTCCCGCACCCCCCTCAAGGTCGATGAGGAGGTAGGGCTCTGGCAGCCCAAGGTAGGTCGGGTAGAGCAACAGGAGATACCACAGCATCGCCATCATCCCGAAGAAACCGCCCACGAGCAGGCGACCAGTCGTCCGGTCGCCGGACGCAACGGCTCCCGTTTCAGTTGTTTGAGCCGTATAGCCCAGGCCATCGACCAGCGATGGGAGGTCCGCTTCCGTCTGTCGCGCTGCGTCGTAGGTGACTCGCACGAGATCGGCCGCGTAGTTCGCCTCCGCACGATAGACCCCGGACGCGTCGCCAATGCGGCCTTCGAGGAACGCCTCACAGGTCGAGCAATGCATCCCGTCGATGCGGAGAAACGCCTCCGCAGCGTCTTCGGGAACATCAGTCGCTTGTGGCGCTGCGTTCTCGCGAACCTCATCGAGATCCGCCAATTCGGGATCATCGAGCGTCCGGGCGACCTCCAGACAGCCGCGGCAGCAGTAGCTTCCTTCAACGCCCTCTGCTGTCAGGGGCGGGTCCGGTGTAGGCAGGTCACAAAGCGAACAGCCCATCGAGCACCTCCATGAGCAGCATATGCGCGTGTGGAACCGGCAGCCCGAGCGACGAGAGGCCCGATGTGAGCGGCACCAGCGCGAGCACAATGAACACCGCCCCGAGCGCGCGGTGCAGATGGCGCCTGTTGGTCGTTGAGATACGACCGGCCGAGATGCCGACGAGCAACAGGGTCGGAACGGTCCCCGCGCCGAGTATCCCGAGCGAGAGCGCCCCCCGGACCGGCGAGCCGTACGCGAATGCGGCGAGGTAGGCCGGATAGAGAAGCGGACAGGGCAGCAACGAATGCACGGCACCGAGCCCCATCACGCGGGAGTCGCCGGCCCAGCGGTCTACCCGCTCGGTGAGTACGCCAGTCAGCCGAGCGAACACGGCGCCGCCGATGGGGAGGTCGTGGAGCCCGCCACCGTCGCCGACGAGATACGTGAATCCGGCGCCGAGGACGGCAAGCCCAACGAGAACGCCGACGACACCCTGAATCGTCTCTCCTGCGCCGACGAGGTCGCTCGCGTCGAACAACACCGCACCGAGGAAGCCACAGAGGCCGCCAATGGCCGCATAGCCCCCTGTGCGGCCGATATTGAACAGCGTGTGTTGGCGGAGTTCGTGCGGGGTGAACCGGTCAGTGTCCGTGTCGAACCGCCCAGCATACAGCGTGACGAGCGGCCCGCACATCCCTAGACAGTGGGCCCCACCGAGCAGACCGACGACCAGAAAAACCACGAGATCGAGGGAACCGCCACTGAGGAATTCACTTGGCGTCATGGGTGAGTGGCGCCGTCACCGCTTCCCTGTGAGCGATCCTGCTTGGCCGTCAAACAGCAGCCAGAGCGCGCCTGCAATGAGTGCAACGTTGACCAGTGCCGCGTAGACGAACGGCTCGCCGTTGTCGAGTAAGAACACGGTCACTGGGACCGTCGCGAGCAGTGCCAGCGGCACTGCCATTCGAGGTGATACCATCGTTATCGGAGAACTGGCTCTCCCGAAAGAAGTGCTCTTAGGGGATTCCCAAGGGGTGGGAATCGGCGCGGACATCTACTCCTACGGAACCCGGAGACACCCGTATGGACTCTGAGGACTGTGTCGTGGAAACGGAGGCGGCGTCGACGGGGGTCGACGGTCTGCCGACGCGCCGGCGATTTCTCACCGGGGTCGCGTCGGCCGCTGGCGCCGCTGCAGTGGGCACTCGGGGTGTTCGGGCGCAGGAATCGACGCCCGCCGAGCGCCGACCGGACTGGGGTGGATGGCTCAACGGACTCGACGGTGGCTATCGTGACGCCCGCGGTCAGGACAGTGTGACCGTCCGGGTCGGGACAACTGGCAACGGTGGCGCGTTCGCGTTCGAACCCGCCGGACTCTGGGTTGACCCAGGGACGACCATCACGTTCCAGTGGACTGGCCAGGGGGGTGGCCACAACGTTGTCGCCGACTCCGGCGACGCCGAAATCGACAGCGGCGACCCGGTCGCTGAGGCTGGGTACACCTACGAGACAACTGTTGAGGCAGCGGGGATTACGAACTACGTCTGTGAACCTCACCAAGCGCTGGGGATGAAAGGCGCAGTTGCTGTCGGCGATGACGTGCCGACGGTGGCCTACGGACCACCGGGCACCGGCGGGGAAGAGGAGGAGAGCGGCGGCATACTGCAGGCTATCGCTGACTCCTCACCGGGCATTACCGTCGTGCTCCTCTTCTACGCAATGAGCGGCCTCGGCGTGACACTCGTGCTTGGCGCGGAGTACGGCGGCAAGCTCTATCGCTGGCGGCAGAAGGTCATCAACGCCGACGTCACTGAAACTGAAGAGGCACCGGCTGTCGAAGCCGAGCAAGAGATCGGACACGACGAGTACGACCCAACCGGCACGGCAGCGCTGGTGGTGTTCTACCTGATTATCATCACGTTCATGTGGGTGTTCATGTACTTCGTCGAGTTCCTCGGCCGCGCAACGGTGGGGGTGTAACTACATGGAAATTCATCGCTTTGAGAAACTCTGGGGCCTGGTGAGCGTGCTGCTCATTGTCGGCTTCATTACGACGATTGCGTACGGCGCCGTCTTCGTCGGCGTCGAGATGGTCGACGCCAGTGGCGGCCAGATACAGGCCGACGAACTGAACCAACATCCGCAGTTTAGCGACCCGGGCGTCTACCAGACCGGCCCGAACTCCTACGACGTCTACATAGTCGCCGAACAGTTCCAGTTCCGCCCGGGCACACAGAGCCCACTTCGACTCCCGGCGGACAGCGAGATAACGTTCTACGTGACGAGTGCTGACGTCACTCACGGCTTCAACGTGGTCGGAACGAACGTGAACACGATGGCCATCCCTGGCCAGATTGCCAAACTCCCCGTGACGTTCAACGAACCCGGAACCTACGGCATCGTCTGCCACGAGTACTGCGGTGCCGCTCATCACGAGATGGCCGGTAGTATCGTCGTCGTCCCGCCCTCACAGTACGACGGACCGAGCGGGAACACGAGCGTAGTCGCGGCGCCCGGTGACCTCGGTGCCGTGGGGGTGGGCAAATGACGTTCATCGACGATTACCCCCACGAAGCGAAGCTCGTGCGGTACTGTTTCGCGGTTGCCTTCGCAGCGCTGGGTGTCGGGGGGCTCCTCGGGCTGGTGCAGGCGCTGCACCGGACGGGCGTCCTTCGCATCATCGACTCGTCTGACTACTACACCGTCCTGACCGCCCACGGTGTCCTGCTGGCGCTGGTGTTCACGACGTTCTTCATCGCCGGGCTGTTCCGCTGGGCCGTCACCAGAAGCTTAGAGCGCGGGGTCGTTTCCCAACGCTACTCCTGGCTCTGGTTCGGGACGCTGCTGACGGGGACGATCCTTGCAGCAGTGCCCATTCTTGCGGGCTTCTTCCCGAACGTGCCGATGAGCGCTGACGTGCTGTTCACGTTCTACCCGCCGTTGCAGGCCCACCCCGTCTTCTACGTCGGGGCGGTGCTACTGATTGTTGGCTCCTGGCTCGCGGGCGCGGACTACTTCCGGTCGTTCGCTGGCTGGCGGCGTGAGAACCCTGACGAGCGCATTCCGCTCCAGACGTTCATGGTGCTCACGACGATGCTGATGTGGTATCTCGCCACTATCGGCGTTGCCGCCGAGGTGCTCTTCTTCCTCATCCCGTGGTCGCTGGGACTCATCCAGACGGTCGACCCACTCCTGAGCCGGACGCTGTTCTGGTTCTTCGGCCACCCAGTCGTCTACTTCTGGCTGCTGCCAGCGTACCTGGTCTGGTACACCATCCTCCCCAAACTCTCGGGCGGACGGCTGCTCTCTGACCCGCTGGCACGCATCGTCTTCGTGCTGTTCCTGCTGCTCTCGACGCCGGTCGGGTTCCACCACCAGTACGTCGACCCCGGCATCCCGTCGGGCTACAAGTTCGTCGCAATGGTCAACACGATGTTCCTGCTGTTACCGTCGCTGTTGACAGCGTTCACCGTCGTCGCAAGTATGGAACATGGCGCCCGCCAGCGTGGCGGGAAAGGCCGGCTCAACTGGCTCCGCGCGCTGCCGTGGGACAACCCGGCGTTCGTGGGCTGTGCGCTGGCCGGGCTGATGTTCGCCGCCGGTGGCTTCTCCGGCATGATCAACGCCGGGATGAACATCAACTACCTCATCCACAACACGCTCTGGATACCGGGCCACTTCCACCTCACCGTCGGCACCGCCGCGGCGCTGACGTACATGGCGGTGACTTACTGGCTCCTCCCCCAGCTCACCGGGAAGGAACTCGCGCTCAAGAAGTGGGCGCTCGTTCAGCCATACCTCTGGTTCGTCGGGATGACGCTGATGTCGAACGCGATGCACCGTGGTGGGCTGGCCGGCATTCCACGCCGGACTGCTGAGCCACAGTACGACCAAGTGAGCTTCGACGCCGTCGTCGGCTCTGTCAGCGAGATGCGCCTCCAGATCGCCCTCGGCGGGACGCTGCTGTTCGTCTCTCTGGTGCTGTTCCTGGCCGTCTTGGTCGCGACGTGGCTCGGCCCACGCGTCGAGCAAATCAGCGTCAACTCCGCCATCCCCGAACCGCTTTCGGGCTCGGACCACGCGCCGTTGGTCCTCGACAACCTCCGGCTCTGGGCGGCCATCGCGGTGCTGCTGGTCATCATCGCGTACGGCATCCCTATCTGGAGCATGCTGGCTGATGGGCCGTTTGCGCCCGGCAGCCCGCCGTTCCCCGTCTAACCGCCCCCTCCCCGATTTCAATTGACTCACAACGACCCTACTGACGACCCCGAAGAGCCGAACCCTTCCCCTGCGGCGTCGCCTGACGACGCCTCACGACGACGGCTCATCCGCCTGCTTGTCGGGCTGGCTATTGGCATCCCTGTGGCCATCGAGGCGAGCACGTTCTTCGGCTTGCTCTCCGGCGAGCGAGGCGACGGGCGCGCCGACATCGGCGACGAACTGCTCACCGACACTCCTCAAACCGAGACAATCGTCGATTCGAGCGTCTTCGAGGGGCCGCCGAGAGTCTATGAACTCGTCATCGAGGTGACCAACGACGAGGAGACGCCGTACGAACTTACTGCGGGGCCGCTGTTTACGGCCGCGGGCGAGAAGATCACCGGAAGCACGACTGCTGAAATTCCAGCCGGCGAGACTGGTGAACTCAACAAGCAGTGGGGAATTCCCAAAGAAGCGACGCCAGCAGCAGTTGAACTCCGCGCAGTATGGGGCGACACCGAAGTATCTGAGCGCGTTGCGCTCGCGCAGCCTGCAGTGTACCAGGGCTCGCCGTAGTCGGGTTCCGGTCGATTCGAGTGGCTTGCAGGGCGGTCGATTATTGCGGTTCCGCTTGGTTAGCAGTCAGAGAACGCTTCGGTCCCAACTGTAGACCCGCAGAGGGCACAGCCGAACTTGACCAGTGCCTGCTTGATCGCGTGGTCGGTGGGGAAGCGTTCCCCACAGGCGGGACACGCGAACCTGGTGGGGGGTGACGTCGTCATCAGCTACTTGTTCACGCTGTTGTGTCAAACCTCCCGAGGCTCGTTCCTACGCCCTGGGAACAGGTAGCGTGGCTCGTTGCGTCGGGGTCAGACCCGAGGCCGGCGGTCCGGGCCGGTCGTCACCCTGCCCGCGAAAGAGGAATCGTTTTTACGCCGGGTCTACCTATGCCCAAGCATGCAACGACGCGCTGTGGCGGTCTTCGTCGCCTTCTTCCTCGTGGTCGGGTCGCTGTCACTCGCCCTCGTGGTCACGGCGGAGTCGCCGCACCTCGACGCCGAGGGCCGCGAGCTACAGGCCGGGGATAGCTTCACTGTTAGCGAGCAAGAGTACACCGTGGCTTCGATTACGGCCACCGAGTCCTCCGGCGGTGAGGGCGGCACGACCTACGAGACCGTCTTCGAGTGGACCGTCCAGAACAGCGACTACAGCCAGAGTTGGGAGAACAACTCCACGGTCGAGTTCGACGGCCAGACTTGGCGTGTGCTGACTGGTGCGGGCGAGGACCCCACCACGTTCACGCTGGAACAGCAGATCGACAAGCAGGCTATCCTGGCTGAAGACCCCGACGCGAGCAACGAGACGGTGATGTACGAGGGTGAGGAGCACGTCGTCATCACGGAAAACGGTGAGGAGCGCCTCGTCCCCGCCGACGAGTACTTCCCCGAGCCTGAGAGCCGGGAGTACAGCGAGGGCGACACGCTCGACTACAACGGGAACGCGTCTAGCGTCGACGCCGTCTCGGCGACCGCGGTCGACCTGAGTTGGATCGCCCCGCAAACGATGTCCAGTTCGGTGGGCCAGCGCGCCAACGTCACGCTCTCCGAGCAGACGTTCTACGTCGATTTCGTTGACGAAAGCACCATCCTGCTTTCGAGTGACTTCGCGGCGCTCAACGAGCTCAACACGGCCACTGACACCCAGCACACCTACGAGAACGGGCTCTGGGGCGTCACGCTTCTGAGCGGGATTTCGGCCATCTTCCTGCTCGGGATGGCGTACATGCCGTCGCGGTACTAAGCACCGACCTTTTGCTGCGCTCCCTTCGGTCGCTGGCAAAAGCTCGCACCAAAAGCCTTCGTCACCCCCTTCGGGGGTTCCTCGGCCCGCTCGCTCACGTAGTTCGCTCGCGGCGGGTGAACATTGTCTACCGCTCCGCTTCCTCTACAGCCGAACTGAGAACCACCACTCAGCGACCGCTATGACTGGTCTGCAAACAGCGCGTCCGCGAAGTAGTAGTGATAGTGCGTTCGGCAACCGGGATTGAACGCGGCGTCGCAGGTCGGACAGCGGTCCTCGCAGGCGACGTATTCGGCCACAGTTAGCACGTCTCCACAGACACCGCACAGGACTGCTGACTGCTCAGAATCCGTTTCGCCCCACTGCTTCGCATCGTGGTCGGTGACGGCCTCGTGGCACTGGAAACAGGAGAAGAACGTCTCACAGCAGGGGAACTTGATGGCGATGACGTCCCGGTCGGTCGCGTAGTGGTCACACCGCGTCTCGGGGCCGACATCGACGCCGCAAACTTCGTGTCCGTGGACGTCGGTCATACCCGTTCTCTCGACGCTGTCGGGAAGGGAGTACCGGTGTATCAGGCTTCCTCAGAGCCGTCGTCGTCGATGACCGAAGGCGTCACGCACCCTCAGCGCCTTCGTCAATGACTGCCTTCTTCCACGTCCCACGGGTGAACCACGCGGCGGCGGCGATCGCGCCAATAATCTGCCCGACAGCCATCCCGATCCAGATGCCGGCCGGCCCCATCCCCTGCATGAACGAGAGGAAATAGACGATTGGCACCCGGCCGAGCCAGAGCGCGACCAGCGAGAACGCGAGCGCCGTCTTGGTGTTGCCGGCACCACGGTAGGCTCCCAACACCACCTGCAGGACACCGATGAACGCGAACTCGACCGCTCGGACGCGGAGGTATTCAGCGCCAAGTCGGATCGTTTCGGCGGCGGCCTCGGTGCCGGTACCGATGAAGACGCCAACCGCGGGCTCAGCGAAGAAGAACGTCAGAATCGCGACGCCGAACATCGTCCCGGCGCCGACTTTCGCTGCCAGCTTCACCGCGCGCTCAGCACGGTCTGGCTTGCCGGCACCGAGGTTCTGCCCGACGATAGTGTTGGTCGCTCGCCCGAGCCCCAGCGCGGGGAGGAAGACCAGCGAGGTGAGACGGTTCCCCAACCCGTAGGCGGCGACGACTTCGGGCTTGAACGTCACCACCATCGCGGTGAGCGTGATGAACCCCAGCGCGGAGGCAGACTGCTCGAGGGCGGAGGGCACCCCGAGTCGGACGATTTTGACGATATACTCGAGCCGGGGACGGAAATCTTCGAGATAGACGTCGGGCCCGGCATCCGTCCCGAAGAGTACGTAGAGTCCCAGCAGGGTCGCGAGACCGCGAGAGGTCATGGTGGCAACGGCGGCGCCGGCGACGCCCAGTTGCGGGACAGGGCCCCAGCCGAAGATGAGCACCGGATCGATGACGACGTTGACCCCAACGCTGACGGCCATGATGAGCATCGGCGCACGGGTGTTGCCGTACCCGCGCATCAGCGCCGAGAAGACGAAGTAACCAAAGAGGAACGGCAGGCCGAGGAAGAACACCGCCATGTACTCCGCGGCGAGCGGCACCACCTGCCCGGCCGTCGCAGGCGAACTCGGTAGCACACCGAGCAGATCGTCCGTGAGCAGATAGCCCAGGACGCCGACGACGACGGCGATAATCGTGATGAACGAGAGGGTCTGCCCGGCGACCGTCCCTGCTGAGCGTTCGCTTTCGGCGCCGGTGTACTGGGCGACGAGCGTGCTGCCGGCGACGGTGAAGCCGCCGCCGACGGAGATGAAGAGGAAGATGAGCGGGAAGGCGAGCGAAATCGCCGCGACCGCATCCGTCGAGTACTGCCCCAGCCAGAGCGTGTCGGTCAGGTTGTACGCGACCATCAGCAGCTGCGTGACGATGATAGGCCAGGCAAGCTGGGCCATCGGTCGCACCAGATCGCCCTCGGTGAGCGAGCTGCTGACCGTCTCGGTGTCGGGGCTTGGCACGCTCGTGGGTCGACGGGCCGGTGCTTGAACGCGTCGGAAGAAGCAGGTGCAGCCGGCTCAGTCGCTCAGGGCGTTTCGCCGGTCTCCAGCGTGAAGTCCGCACGCGGGTAGGCGACGCAGGTCAGCGTGTATCCCTCGTCGATCTCGCCGTCAGAGAGCATCTGTTGATTGTCGTGCACGAGATACTCCTCGCTGTTTCCTTCCTGGACCTGGCCCGCACAGGAGACACACTGTCCCTGTCGGCAGGCGTAGGGGAGGTCGAACCCCTGCTCCTCGCCAGCGTCGAGGATGTTCTCGTTGTTCGGGAGTTCGACCGTCTCTCCCTCCTTGACGAACTCGATCTCGAAGTACTCGACTTCGTCCTCGGGGATGTCGGCGGGGCCACCGGCGGCCTCCTCCGCACCACCCTCGAGTTCACCCTCCTCGCCGGCCTCGCCGCCGACCGCGACGACACCGCCACCACCGCCGATGGAGCGGTTGTAGGGCTCGGGGAAGTCGGTCTCGGGCACTGTCGACGCGCGTCGCTCGAGCAGCTCCTCAGAGATGTCGGGTGCGGACTCCCAGCCGGAGCCGCGGACGTAGTGGAGCACCGCCAGCGCCCCGCTGAGGAGGACCGCCAGCCCCAGCGCCGCAGTGTTCACAGCCATGTGGGCGAGTTCGGTTGCATGGGTTAAGGTGGTTGTGATTGCCGCCCGCCCGTGTTCGTCCACGCACCCGCTCAGGCTGGCGGGTAGTCGATGTCGTACTCGGCCAGCAGGTCGGCGAAGGCCGCCTCATCCAGCACCGGCACGTCGTTGGCTGCGGCGTCATCACGCTTGGACTGGCCAGGGTTCTCCCCTGCAACGAGGAAATCCGTATTGCTAGAGACCGACCCCGTCGCGTTCGCGCCGTGGGCCTCCACGAGATCCTGGGCGTCGCTTCGCGTCAACTCGAGGGACCCGGTGAAGACGAACGTGAGCCCGCCGAGTTCTTCGCCTGCTGCCGATTCGGACGCGGATTCTGGCTCGACGCCGGCCTCGCGGAGCCGGCGGACCACCGCCAGGTTGCGCTCGTTGGCGACGAACTCGGCGACGTGGCCCGCGACGGTCGGTCCGAACCCCTCGACCTCGCGGATGTCTGCCTCGTCTGCAGCCAGCACGGCGTCGATATCGCCGAACGCCGCCGCGAGGTCGTCGGCCATCGTCGGCCCCACGCCGGGAATCCCCAACGCGGAGAGGAACGCACCGAGGTCGGGTTCCTTCGACGCCTTCAGTTCCGCGAGGAGGTTCTCAGCGCTTTTCTCACCCCACCCCTCCAGCGCGGTCAGTTGCTCGGCGGTGAGGTGGTAGAGGTCGGCGACGGAGTTCTTGATGAGACCTGCCTCGACCAACTGTGCGGCCGCTTTCTCGCCCAGCCCCTCGAGATCCAGCCCGCTGTCGCTGGCGTAGTGTTCGACAGCGCGTTTCAGCTGGGCCGGACAGGAGAGACCCCCTGTACAGAACCGGAGCGGGCCGTCCGCCTCAACCTCGCTGCCACAGACCGGACACTGCTCGGGGAACTCGAAGTGGCCGACCGAGTTCGACTCCACCACCTCCGAGACGTACGGAATCACGTCACCCGCCCGCTCGACTTTCACCATGTCGCCGACGCCGACGCCTTTCTCCGCGATTTCCTCCTGATTGTGGAGGCTGGCCCGCGAGACGGTTACGCCACCAACGTCGACAGGGTCCAGCAGCGCGACCGGGGTGAGCCGCCCGGTCCGGCCGACCTGAATCACGATGTCGGCGATGCGGGTCTCCTCGCGCCGGGCGGGGAACTTGTAGGCGTAGGCCCAGCGGTAGTGCCGTGCCGTGGTCCCGAGCGTGCGGCACTGCGCACGACCGTTGAGTTTCAGCACCGTGCCGTCGATTTCGTAGTCCAGATCCGCCCGTCCCTCGAGCAGTTCGTCGCGGTAGTCAATGGCAGCCTCGATGTCGTCGACGAGCCGGTGGCGGTCGTTCACCTGCAGCCCCCACGCCGGGAGCTGTTGGTGCTCGGCCCAGTGCGTCTCCAGCCCCTCCATTTTCGCTGCGCCAGCGGAGGCACTACCGTCGAATTGGGCACCTTCGACCACCGCTGCAACGCTGTCGGCAGGTTCCTCGCTGGCCCAGAGCACGTCGTAGAAGAAACAGTCGAGCGGGCGCTCGGCGGTGACAGCAGGGTCCAGTTGTCGGAGACTGCCGGCGGCGGCGTTGCGGGGGTTGGCGAAGGCGTCCTCGCCGTGCTCGACGCGCTCGCGGTTGTGGGCCTGAAACGCGTCCAACGGCATGAATATCTCCCCACGGACGACGAGCACCGCAG
>Ga0136589_1000962_pt1 | contig 13498 bp, 10 predicted proteins | sample AntRauMFilla3764_FD_104640 | JGI IMG/M metagenome (GOLD analysis project Ga0136589, IMG submission 104640) | Saline lake microbial communities from Rauer Islands, Antarctica - Metagenome Filla 3 #764 | ecosystem: Environmental > Aquatic > Non-marine Saline and Alkaline > Saline | place...
ACGGCGTCTTCGAGGGGCTCTGCCCCCGGAGTAGCGTCTCGCTGAGTGGAATCCATCTTCTCGGCTTACCCTACAGCGTCGCCCCTAGTAAATCTACTGTGTATTACCGGAGTAATGCACAGTAGATCGTAATCTAACTTTGAATCATTTAGCATAGAAGTATAGTCCTCATATCCTATGAATACAGCGTTTGAGTGGATTTGGACAGTAGCAATAAAGTGTATGTTGATATATTGAATTTAGTAGGGTGTTGTTGCGAATGCTCCGAAAAACGTTCACGAGATATCTGATTTAGAAGCGTGAATACTCGAAAACCTACGTCAAATCAATACTGGCACTGTCTAATTAAGCCAGTTTGAGAAGTGAGCAGTTCGTGGTTTGAGGTGTCGATGCTGTCGCCAGAACTGCTCAGAGAGACACAAGCAATTCTGCGATTCTTCGGCGTACAACGCTCTGCTACAGGTCTACGCCGATTTATTTTGGGCGTCGACGACTGCTACGCCGGCAAGGTTGACAATGTCTTTGACCTCGTCGCCACGCTGGAGGACATGGATCGGTTTGTCCATACCAACGAGCATCGGTCCGATTGCTTCTGCGCCGCCCAAGCGCTGCAACAGTTTGTAGACGATGTTTCCGGCTTCAAGATTCGGGAATATCAGTACGTTCGCTGGCTCATCGAGTTCCGAAAACCCATATGTGCTCTCGATAATCTCTTCGACGACGGCTGTGTCTGCTTGCATCTCACCGTCGACGGGGAAGTCGACGTATGGGTCAGTATGAAGTTGTGCGACTGCATCTCGAATTTTGGCAGTTCCGTCATTGCGCACACTGCCGAAGTTCGAGTAGGACAACATGGCTGCCCGCGGCTCAATATTAAAGCTTCGAGCCAATTCGGCAGTGTGTTTCGTTACTTCGGCCAATACATCTGCGTCTGGGTCTTGATTGACGGTTGTATCTGCACAGAAGACAACTCGATTTTTGAACGTCAGTAGATAGACGCCTGCCGCATAGGTGGCGTCTTCGGCAGTGCCGATCACCTGCAGTGGCGGGCGCAAGGCCGAGGGATAATGATGGGTCAACCCAGTCAACATCGCATCGGCATCACCCATTTCGACCATGACACTACCCAAATAGTTCGTATCACGTTCGATTAGTTCGGCTGCCTCACCGCGCGTGATTCCTTTGCGTCGACGCAGTTCATAGAGCCGATCAGCATACACCTCCAATCCCTGACCTGCTGGATCGACGACGTCTGGTTCGAACGCTAATCCGAGTCGATCGGCGATGTGGTTGATTTTGCTTTCGTCTCCCAGCAACACCGGCTCTGCAATGCCCTCTTCTTGCAACTGGTAGGCCGCTCGAATCATCTTCTCGTCGGTTCCCTCAGCCAATGCAACACGCTTTGGATCCGTCTTGGCCTTGTTGAGAACAATTCGCATCATTTCGCGTGATTTTCCCAATCTGGCCTCCAGGGTTTCGGTATAGCTATCGATGTCGCCCAGTTCGACACGCGCAACACCGCTGTCGACGGCAGCCTGAGCGACTGCCGGAGCTACCTCAAAGAGGACACGCGGATCGAGCGGTTTCGGAATCACGTACTCGGGGCCGAACTGCAGCGATTCGTTACCGTAGGCTTTCACGACGGCATCGGGGACGTCTTGCCGGGCGAGATCTGCAAGTGCCATTGCGGCCGCGCGTTTCATTTCTTCGTTGATTCCGGTCGCCCGTACGTCAAGTGCCCCACGGAAAATAAAGGGAAATCCGAGCACGTTGTTTACCATATTCGGATAATCCGACCGGCCGGTTGCCATGATGACGTCGTCATCGCGGGCAGCTTTCGCGTCCTCGTAGGTGATCTCCGGATCTGGATTTGCCATCGCGAAGATAATCGGGTTATCGTTCATCGACTGGACCATCTCTTCGGTAACGATCCCACCGACAGAGAGACCGACGAAGACATCAGCGCCATCCAGTGCGTCAGCAAGCGAGCCATCGGAGACGTCACGAGCGAATTCCTGTTTGAACTCGTTGATCTCATCGTTCCGGCTGGTGGTGATGATCCCCGAGGAGTCACACATCGTGATGTTCGATTTGGTAGCTCCAAGTGAAACATAAAACCTCGCCGTTGCAATCGCCGATGCTCCAGCACCCGAGAAGACGATATTCAACTCTTCGAGGTTTTTGTCCGCGATTTCGACCGCATTGAGCAGCGCCGCGCCCGAAATAATGGCCGTCCCGTGTTGGTCGTCGTGAAACACGGGAATATCCATCCGTTCGCCGAGTCGACGCTCGATTTCGAAGCATTCAGGCGATTTGATATCCTCGAGGTTGACCCCACCAAAGGTCGGCTCCATGGCGGAAACGGTTTCGACGATCTCGTCGGCGGTCTCCAGATCGAGTTCTATATCGAAGACATCGATATCTGCAAATCGCTTGAACAATACGCCTTTTCCTTCCATAACGGGTTTCGAGGCTTGGGCGCCGATATCACCGAGACCGAGGACAGCCGTCCCGTTTGAGACAACTCCAACGAGATTTCCCTTCGCAGTATACTGAAAGGCATCTTCGGGATCGTCTGCAATATCGAGACACGGCGCAGCGACGCCCGGCGAGTAGGCGAGACTCAGATCGCGTTGGGTGTTGGTTGGTTTGGTCGTTGCAATCTCTATTTTGCCCGGTGGGTCACGGCGATGGTACTCCCGTGCCTCGTCATTATTTCCCATACTACTTGGGATTCCTCCGTGATTCAAAAAGGTATGTATGAATTTATCAACAAAATTCCGACAGTATCATCATTTCAGAACAGTTGCGAAATACGCTAACAGAGTGGGTAGAACTCCACGCGTCAACAGATAAAGATAAAAAATCGAGGCCCCTTCATCCCGATTGACAGTCGTTAGTCGTCAGCCGGCTGGGCAGTATCGGAGCGCTGAGAGGTCGAATACGAGTCTCTCGAATGAATTCCAAGGCGATCGTTCGTCAGTGCAATACTCTCTGCGGCGGGTTTCTGACTGACGAGGGCGCGGATGGCGTCAATGTTCTCTGGGACGACAATTGCTTCCTGGTGAATTGATTGAAACAGATACAGGTCGGTGCCCTCCATTGCAACCGACTCCTTCCAGAGACAGTTCTCCCAGAGATCCCCGCGCGGTCGACCGGAGTCTTTTGCAAACTCTTTGAGCTGGGCGGTCCCTTCGATGTCCAACTTCTCTGGGACAACGAACAATCGCGGGTTTCGTTCGAGCAGCTCACACAGTTCGTCGACGGTCGGTGCAGTATCGAGAGTGATATTCACGCTGTGCAAGTGCATGAGTGTCGCTGGAACAGTGACGCCAACCGTATCGATAGCCAACGTAGGGAAGATCGTTCGGACGTCAGGACCGTGGTGCGAGGGGACCGTAACCGGGTCCGGGAGGATATCGTTGATCGGCCCGCGGTTAGTTTCATTGGGATCCCCACCGCGTCGAATGAGAGTTACGCGAGCTTTGTCGACGCCGTACGTTCGATCGAGTGGTTCGAGCAGTCGCGAAAGCCCAGTCGTGTTACAGGAGACGACACGAAGTAGCTCCGCGCCGGCGGCATCATCGTAGTTCGCTTGGGCGACGAAACTCTCGTCGACCGCGTCTGATGTTTCACCTCCTTGAAGAATCGCCGGCGTCTCGTGTTCTTTGTAAAGCGAACAGTTGTCTGCGCCAACACCTGAGGGTGTCGCGTCGACGATCACGTCGCTCTCGCTGACGAGGTCCTCGACTTCTCCGTGGAGTTCCATCCCGGCCTCCGCAAACAGATGGGACTGCTCGGGGATAGCACTGTACAGTGGGTATCCCTTCTGAAGGGCAGTTTCGGCTTCATAGTTTGGACGGGTCTTAGCCACGCCGATGAGTTGCATGTCGGGCTGGAGACGGACCGCATCAGCAACGCGTTTGCCGATAGTGCCGTATCCATTCACCCCCACACGTATCATGGACGTAAATGCAGTAACCCGAGACATAATTCTTTCGGTAGTTTTCACCTAGTAATTAACTCTACACCGAGTAACACAGTCCCGTCGACACTGTCTGAGTGAACCAAAACCAGTTGCGACTCGTTGTGAATCAATACAATTCCATGTCGGCTATGACTTTCCGTGTCGACAGCAAGCAAATCAGAGTGAACTGCACTGTGCTACGAGAAGTAAGTTCCCACTCGTCGAGAGAGCGGATCGATTATCGTTCGTCGATCGGTTGGACCGTCTTTCGGTGCGCTCCGATGTAGTCTCCGAGCGGGCGAATGAGACGGTTGTTGTCGTACTGCTCGAAGAGATGTGCCAGCCAGCCGGCCATCCGTGAGATCGCGAAAATCGGTGTATAGATGTCGATCGGGATCTCCATCACGTAGTACATACTCGATGAGTAGAAGTCGACGTTCGGCTTGATCCCCTTTTGTTCATCCAAGTGCTGTTCGATTTCGGTGCTGTACTCGTACCATTTGGTCTCACCGGCGGCCTCGGCGAGAGCCTTTGATCTCTCTTGGAGGACGATCGCACGGGGGTCTTTGACCTGATAGACGCGGTGTCCGAAGCCGGGAATCCGATCACCGCGGGCGATTGCGTCGTCGACCCACTCGGTCGGGGTTTTGTCGCTCGCGTCGATCGCTTGGAGCATCCGCATCACATCAGCATTCGCACCGCCGTGAAGCGGCCCCGACAGCGCTGCGAGCGAGCCGGTTACGGAGCTATAGACCGTCGCGAGCGTACTCGCGTTGACCTTGCCCGAAAAGGTCGAGGCGTTGATTCCGTGGTCGAGATGTAACACGAGGGCGGTATCGAGCGTATCGGCGACGACCGGATCCGGTTTCTCACCTGTAAGCATATACAGAAAGTTCGCGGCATGACCGAGATCCTCGCGTGGGTCGACAGGGTCTTGGCCATCACGGAGTCGGACGTATGCTGCGACAATTGTGGGCAACACGGCAGTCAGTCGGATGGCGGCGGTCTCTGTATTCTCACGGCTTCCAGTTGCCGTTCCTGCATTTGGATCGCTTGCGGTGAGTGCCGATACCGCGGTGCGGAGGGCGTCCATCGGATCGTCGTTTAGCTCGACGAGTTCGGTCAGCAGCGCTGCAAGCGGTTCCGGCAGCCGTCGATTGTCGACCAGCTGTTGGGAAAACGTATCGAGTTGATCGACCGTCGGCAACTCTCCGTTCCAGAGCAGATACACTGCCTCCTCATAGCTCGTGTTGTCGGCGAGGTCTTCGATCGGATAGCCGCGGTAGGTGAGCTGTCCGGCCTTCCCGTCGACGCCACTGAGTTCGGTGGGTCCGAGAACGATCCCATCTAAGCCCGGATTGTAATCTGCAGTCATAGCTATCGATACTATTCAATAGTGAAAAATATAGCGTTCGACTGGCTTCTCGGGAACGAAGTCGGTCGACGCCCCAGACACAGAACCCCCTTGCAGCCTGTTTCCACGTGTGGCAAACAGCTGTTTTCAGTCGATAGGGCGGCGAGCCGGACGTAGGGTGCCTCTGTGTGCCCAGCGCTGCTATCGACTGTGGTCTGTGTTTGGTAGGTGCCCGGATGAAACTGAAACCTTCTATTAGATAAATACCACTGATAACAGACAATCACTATCAAGGCTCAGTCAATGTACAAAACGGCTCTGATCAGGTATTGAACAATCATATTGGTGAATCTGTGTGAGTACTGTTAGGAAACGGACCGCGTGTCAGTATCCAAAGAATATCTTTTTTATTGTTCATGTGAGAGTATCGCTGTACAATGAGTTCTAGTCCGGGCCAGGTTTCCTACCCCAGTCTCAACGGTAAAACAGCAGTTGTAACGGGTGCAAGCAAGAATCTCGGGCGGAGTATCGCGGTCGCACTCGGTGAAGTGGGGATGAACGTCGGTGTCTCTGCCAGAAGTGATGTCGAGGGCTGCGAGCAAACCGTTGCAGCTGTCGAAGCTGCGGGTGGCAAGGCGACCTACGTTCTCGGGGATCTCGGCAATCCATCCGATATTGAGGGGATCATCGACGGCGTGCGCGAGGATTTCGGACCCATCGAGGTGCTCGTCAACAACGCCGCAATCAGGCCCAAACGTAATTTTGAGGATATCACGCTCGACGATTGGCAGCAGGTAATCGACGTCAATCTCCGGTCGGCGTTTCTCACCGTCCAAAACGTGTTGCCGGATATGCGCGAGGCTGGCTCCGGGGCGATCATCAACGTCCTCGGGCAGATGGCGCTCCAGGGTCGACGAAACAAAGCCCACGTCTCGGCAACCAAAAGCGGACTCATCGGCCTAACGATGACCGAAGCAGCCGAACTCGGGCCCGAGGGCATCCGAGCCAACGGGATCGTTCCGGGACGGAAAATCAAGACCGACCGCGAGGAATCCGAGAACGAAAAGCTACAGGCGACATTTAAAAAGGTCGAGCAAGCGACACCGATGCGTCGACGCGGCGACCCCGCCGAAATCGCAAACGCCATTCGGTTTCTCGTCTCTGATCAGGCATCGTACATCAACGGTCAAGTGATCAACGTCGACGGCGGCCTCAACCCGGTCATCGACATCGAAAACATCGGTTCGTCGTAGACGTCTACCAACTGTTCTGCTACACGTTTTTCTGATCAAACTCCGCATAAGGTCGTTGAGCAACGGCAATAGTCTCTGTGCCTGTTTTTCGGTAGGAACATATATTACATCGTGACTGATCTAAATTCACATGGCAACGACAGCAGACTTTGCTGAGTTCATACAGTCCCTGGAGTACAGTGACCTCTCCGAGGAGGTCCGAGAGGAGATCAAAAAACGAATTCTCGATTCTGTCGGGATCGCGCTGGGATCGATCGGCGACAAACCGGTCGAGATCTTCCGCGAAACCGTCACCGAACTCGACCCCGAGGGGGGGCCGTGTGGTATCTGGGGCTCCGACGAGACCGCCTCGGCTCCCGAAGCGACGATGATGAACACGGCGCTGACTCGCTACTTGGACTACATGGATTCGATCCTCCTTCCGGGTGAGACACCCCATCCGAGCGATAACGTGGCGACCGCCGTCGCAACAGGCCAGCTCGTCGACGCCTCGGGCAGAGATCTCATCACCAGTGTCGGACTCGCCTACGAAGTCCAAGGCGAACTCGCCGCGAAGGCTCCCGGCCGAGATATCGGCTGGGACCACATCCATGTGGTCTTTAGCTCGACCGCGGCCGCCTGCAAGATGCTCGATCTCGACTTCGAGCAGTCTCAGAACGCGATGGGGATCGCGACCGCCTCCTCCAACCCGCTCCGAGTGATTCGAACCGGCGAGATTTCGATGTGGAAGGGAATCGCCTCGGCGAACATGGCTCGCAACGGCGTCTACACCGCGATGCTCGCGCGCAACGGGATGGAAGGCCCGCTCGACGCGGTCGACGGGCAAAAAGGCTGGACACAGATCGTCCAGAGCGGCCGCGAGTTCGACCTCGAATTCACGCCCGCAGAACGCGTCTTGGACGTAATGACGAAAAAATACATGGCCGGAACCCACGCCCAAGCCGCCATCGAAGGCGTCGAAGAGCTCGTTATCGAAAACGAGATCGACCCACACGGGATCGAACGGATCGGCTTCGAGACCTACGAGAGTGCCAAACATGTGATGGGAGGCGGCGAGGGCGACCGACACGCCCCCGAAAACCGAGAACAGGCCGACCACAGTATTCCGTACACGGTCGCAGTCAACGCCATCGACGGCCAGATATTCAAACCACAGTACACCCTCGAACGGATCAAAAGCGACGACGTGCGTCGACTCCTTCGGACGGTCGAAGTCGAGGAGAACCCAGAACTCACAGAACGGTTCAACGAGCACGGCGAGATGGCCTACAACGTCACGGTCGAGACCGCCGAGGGCGACGAGTACTACACCGAAAAACGGGACTACGAGGGCCACCCACACAACAGAATGAGTTGGGAACAACACGAAGCGAAGTTCCACGGCATCGCCGACATTTACGACGCCGAGCGCCGCAACGAGATCATCGACGTCATCCAAAACCTGGAGTCACACGATGTTTCGGATCTCACAGACCTCTTGAACGCCTGAACTGGGTTCGGCAGGGACGCTTAGATACGTCTATGGACTTTATTTTTAATGATTGTTCATTAAATTCAGTAGCTTTTTGTAGTCTGTAGATAACCACCCGAACGTATGCACTACGGTACAATGCTGAGAGAGCGGCTAGAGCAGGATGAGATACTTGTTGCACCCGACGTACACGACGCACTCAGTGCCAAGGTTGTCGAATCGACCGGGCTTTATGATGCGGTGAAACTGACCGGCTCGGGGTCGTCGATCTCACGCGGTGGTATTCCTGACGCCGGGTTGATGACCATGACCGAGATGGTCGACCACGCGAAAAACGTCCAAGAGGCGGTCGACATCCCGGTCATCGCAGATGCGGACAACGGCTACGGCAACGCGATCAACGTCGTCCGGGCGGTTCGCGAGTACATCAAATCCGGCGTGGCCGGCTGTCACATCGAAGACCAGACGTTCCCGAAACGGAACGGCGATGTCGGTGGCGTCCAGGTGATCTCGCTCGAAGAGGCACGTGGAAAGATTCGGGCCGCAGTCGACGTACGAGACGAACGTGACGAGGAGTTCGTCATCATCGCCCGGACCGATGTTCGCCGGACTGCGGATGGGACGATCGATGAGGCGATCGAGCGGGCCAACGCCTTCGCCGAGGAGGGCGCGGACGTGGTGTTCGTCAAAGTTCCCGAAGACCGAGCCGAGGCCAAACGAGTCGGCGACGAGGTCGACTCGAAGCTCATGTATCCGTGTTCGGGCACGGCGATGCGGCTCAATCCCGAAGAGCTCGAAGACCTCGGCTGGGATATCGCCTTCTACGGACGGCTGGTCATGCACGCGACCGTCCTCGGGATGCAGGACGTGCTCGAACGGTTCGCCGAAGATGGCGTCGAGGCGCTCAAGGAAGACGAGGAAGTGTTCAACGAGCGGTACGGCAGCGTCCACCACCTCGCCGGGATGCCGGAGATGGCCGCTATCGAGAAAAAATACCTTCCGGACGAGGCACTCGACAAGTACGAAAACGCGACTGGTCACGACATCACCTCCGAGTAGTCGACCGAAAGAACGGACCAGCTACGACTAGCATGTTCGGTGTCGTGTCTGCTCGCATCAAAAACCGCGTGACGATACCGACTCTCTATTTCAGATCCCGAAGATCCCAGTTGGTGCCCGAATACCGAGAATCATCACGAACAGGCCGTAGATGATACCTACCGTGGCAAACATCCAGATCATTGTTCGAAGATAGCTATCATCACTCAATGTTCTTGCGACGGCGAAGAACGTGAGCAGTGAGGCAATGAGAAAGCCCAGAATGCTAATCAACGGGACGTAGACCGAAAGGATGATAAGAATCGCCAGCCCCAGTTTGTTCTCTTCGACCGCATTGCGTACTGAATCAGTGAATGAATGCGTCTCAGGAATCTCTTTGTGCTCGTCCCACAACGACCATACCTGCTTGCCGACGGTGACACTGAGTGCAACCATCAACAGTCCAATTGCGAAGTATGGATATGTGAGACTCTCAAGATCCAGCGAGCCATACGTGTTCTCGACGTACAGTACTGCTAACGTAACAACCGCAATCGGGAACACCAACGTGTGCAGTAGTCGGTACACGAAGGCTCGTTCAGGACCCTCAGAAACTGGTCGTGCGGGATCTGCATTGTGCTCGCTGTTTACGGTATCTGTTGCCATAGAACTACCACTTGACCCAAACAGTATAAATCTCTCGTTGAATAGTTGATGTTTTAGTGTCAAGTAGGGCAAATAATAAATTACAGAGATTCTACCGGTGGCTCAAATGACTCATTCGACGGTTGTTCTGTTCAGCTCGATGAGCGGGTGGTCTCTCAAAAACAGATGTCTCTGTTTGGTCGTCTCAGCGAGCCTCAGGCGACGAGGTCAGGGTACTCTTGGTAGACGCTCAACATCTCTTCGTTGGCCTGGCGTGTTTCCTCTGGATCGAGGTACATGACCATCCCACTCTCGTCAACGTCACCCTCCGCGAGGTCGTCCAGGTACGACTGGTTTTGAATCGCGTTCGCAAACGCGTCGACGATCATGTCGTAGCGGTCTGGGTACTCGTCAGCTGCGTCTTGGCTCATACACCAAAAGCGTCGAACTTCAGCTGCGCCGTTGGGAATTTCATTGCTCATGACGTCGTTGTAGGTCGGAACACCAGTTCCCGTAATGCCTTCCCAACGGTTCTCGGTGGCGTGGACACAGAGGTACTGTGAGCCGTCTGCGATGCCGAGTCCGGTGAAGATGTTCGTGTGTGTCGCGTCGACTTCGCCCTGGAGGAGTGCGGTCCGTGCCTCGCTGCCGCCCTCGTACGGAACGATGTTGAAATCAACATTCTCGTTGAGTTTCATGAGTTCTAGTGTGAGGACGTTCCGCCCGGTTGGGTTCGACGTCGAGACGTTGAGTTCGCCTGGATTGTCCGCGGCGTAGTCGATGAACTCGGCAACGTCGGTGAATCGGTCGTCGCCGTCTTGAGCCATGAAACAGCCGGACTCGCCGATTTGGTTGCCGATCATAGCGAAGTCAGTTTGGACGTCATACTGTGGATCATCGTCCAACATATTCGCCATCTGTGTCGTGGCGTTAGTCGACATGATTTCGTACGAGTCTGCTCGTTCGATGATCGACCGTGAACCGATTCGGTGCGAGGCACCGGCACGATAGTCGAAACTCAGATTCGCTCCGATCTCGTCTTCGAAGTACGGTGCGAGCTGTCGTGTTGCCGTATCTTGGCCACCACCCTCTCCGGTCGGAATCACCATCGTCAGCGGACTCGATGGGAACCCATCACCCGAAGAGCCTCCATCGTCCGAAGAACCCCCGTCATCGGAACCGTCGTCATCTCCACCGAGACAGCCAGCTAGCCCACCCAGAAGACCGACTGAGCCCGCAATTCCGGCATTTGTAATAAAACTACGTCTACTATTGTGACTATTCAAAGTCATACTACTACGGATAACACAGTCTGTCATAAATGTTCTGGTGATATTTGATCTCTTTGTAGACATTTGTGAATAAATATATCTAACTATATACACGATCGGAGAGAGTATATTTTGAAGAAAGTAAGTTTCACAGCCATTTCCGCCAAGATTTACAGACAAGCAAAGTACTGAGATCGGAGTCGACACGGTCGCTACTGTGGTTTTTCACGGTGATGATACTACAGAAATCAGCCTCAGCAATGTATTCGCCCAAGTACGACTGTCCGCTATATTTATATCACCGGAGTATTCTCATCTTCTATAATGGTAGTCGAGTCAATAGTGCAGGCCAGTCAATTAGTCTTCACGCCGACAAATATACTGATGATTTGTCTGGGAATCATGATTGGGACCGTTGTTGGTGCTATTCCTGGGTTTACTGGATCCAACGCGGTCGCAATCGCCTTGCCGTTTACATTAGTCTTAGAACCAGTCAATGCACTGGTGTTTATGATTTGTGTGTACGGTGGTGCCCAGTACGGAAGTGCAATTCCAGCGATACTGATGAACACACCCGGGACAGCCGGGGCAGCAGCAACGTGTCTTGATGCCTACCCGATGGCGAAGCAGGGGAAAGCCGATATGGCACTTGGTATCTCGATTATGGGAAGCGTGATCGGTGGACTCGTGTCTGCGATCATCGTCTTCCTCATGCTGCCAACGATTGGGAAGTTCGCCTTCCAGTTTGCTAATCCAGAAATCTTCCTTGTAACACTGTTAGCGATGATCATGATCGCGGTCGCGATTGGAGACGACCTCGCAAAAGGTCTCGTTGCGGGTATGTTGGGAATCCTAATCGCGGCGATGCCGCTCGATCCACTTACCGGGCAAAACCGACTCGACTTCGGATTCTACGAACTGTATGATGCGGTTCCGTTCATTCCGATCGTGATCGGACTGTTCGCTATCTCTGAGTTGTACTATCTCACGAGAGAAGACAAAATTAGTAGCTCTGATGTCGAAATCGGTTCCTACGCAAAGGTGATAGAGGGGTTCAGATACGTGCTGGCACGACCGTACCAAGTCGCCCGAGCGACCTTTTTAGGACTGAGTCTCGGCTCGTTGCCAGGGGCGGGTGCGAGTTTCGCAAACTTCGTCGCGTGGGTGGTCGCAAAGAACGGATCAGACGATTCGAAATCCTTCTCCAAGGGTAACCCAGACGGAGTTCTCGCTGCAGAAACCTCAAACAACGCGGTCTCTGGTGGGGCCCTGGTTCCAACTCTTTCGCTCGGAATCCCTGGCAACAGCACGACCGCAGTGATGCTCGCTGCACTCTACTTGCAAGGAATCCAGCCCGGGCCAAATCTCCTCCGAGATTTCGCCGTTGAGATCGATGCGTTGTTGCTCTCGTTGATCCTCGGGCAGTTCGTTCTGCTCGTGTTCGCATTCATCGCCTCGAAGTACATTGTCCGGGTCGTGACAACGCCGACTCAGTACCTCATTCCCGGCATTATGGTGATTACGGCAATGGGCGCGTTTGCGATGCGTGGGTTGACCTTCGACATCTACCTCATGGTTCTGTTCGGCTTCATCGCGGTCATGATGAAAGAACACAACTACCCAGTCGTTCCCGTCCTGATTGGAGTCATCATCGGCCCAATCGCCGAAAACTCCTTCAGACGAAGTATGGCACTCAGTGGAAACGACATTGGAATCCTGTTTGGCTCGCGGATCACGATGATTCTCTGGGCACTGATCGTTCTCACGATCCTCTGGCAACCCATTAAATGGCACCTCAAAACAAACACTGACCTCGGCAAACGACTTCCATTATAGATCGGTTCGGTAGCGCTCGTATTTTTTGAACCGTTTTATTCCGCCCCAGACGAACACGACCGCTACGACAAACAGAAGAACTGCGGTTACGTAGCCGATATTATAAAACAAAACACCGGCGAGGCCTGTAACGACCACAACTCCAGCCGAGACCGAATCGATGATCCACCGGTTTCGAAGCCGCTGGAGACAGTCCTCACACATTGGCATCCCCGCTTTGGCCCCACATTCCTCACAGACACTGGGTGTCGACATACTATCTATCGTGGCGGTACCGCTAATAAGACTTCTTCGCACCACCAGTCGACAGATGCCAGCGGTTTACGCAAAACCGACCCGAGAATCGAAGTTCGACGACATCTCAGTCGACGCGGTACTCCTCGAACACGTCCTCGTCGATCCGGACACCGAGGCCCGGTTCCTGTGGCGGCTCGATCGTTCCGCCGTCTTCGACATAAATCGCATCCCGGTTTTCGATGTACGGCCCGGCGATGTAGGTTCCCGGATCGTCAATATCGTCATCGAGGACGGCGAACTCGATGAGTTTGCACTGTCGACTCGCGGCGGCGACGTGGAGACTCGCCGCGTAGTTGATTGCTGGACCAAGCGCATGGGGCACGAGTTCCTTGTCGAAGGCCTCGACAAGCGTAGCCACCCGCGTCG
>Ga0136589_1000970_pt1 | contig 13432 bp, 10 predicted proteins | sample AntRauMFilla3764_FD_104640 | JGI IMG/M metagenome (GOLD analysis project Ga0136589, IMG submission 104640) | Saline lake microbial communities from Rauer Islands, Antarctica - Metagenome Filla 3 #764 | ecosystem: Environmental > Aquatic > Non-marine Saline and Alkaline > Saline | place...
CTTCGCGCCACTTGTGCTCGCACTCGGTACAGACGAAAAAGCGCGTCTCGGACTCGTCGGCAGAGCGGATCTGCTGCATGTACCAGTACGCGCGGTCGTTGCCACATTCCGGACAGTGAGCCGTCGTCTGCGGTAACCCCTTGTCCTCAGCGTCGCTGACGTCGATGACCTCCGACTCGACCTGCGATTCGGTGGTCCACTCGTCGTCACCGTCCTCTCGGCCGATCTCGTGGCCGCAGTCCTCGGAGCTACACACCCAGTGGTCCTCGCCTTCGCCGGACATCATCATCGAGCCGCAGTCGTCGCAGAACTTCATGGCGGAACCAACCGCGGATCGTATATAAACGACGGGATCGCAGCCGACCGGGAGCGCCCCCGAAACGCTCACTCGTCGCCGTCGAGGTGCTCGGCGAGCGCAAACCGGATACGCTCCTCGTTGCTCCCCTTCGTCTCTCGGCCGGTGACGACTATCTCGCCGATCTCGGCGGTGTTTCCGACGTGGGTTCCGGCGCAGGCGGTCCGGTCGTATGGCTCGGCGTCCGCCCCCGCTCCCGCCTCGTCGGCGCTCGCCGCGCCGATCTCGACGATCCGGAGTTGGTCGATCGAGTCCGGAAGGAGGGCGATACGGGTGCGCTCGGGATCGAGGGTCGCTTCGGCCTCGGCTCGGTCCATCCCGTAGCTCGTCACGGGGCGCTCGTCGGCGACGAGGTCGTTGAGTCCCGCCTCGATCCGGTCGAGGGCCGCGTCGTCGAAGCGGTCGTACGCCGCGTCGAGGTGTGCGTGGTCGTCGTACAGCTGGTTTCCGGTGGTCTGTGCGTCGAACTCGGTCAGCAACAGCGCAGAGAGCAGGTGTTGTGCGGTGTGGTATTTCGAGTGGGCGGCCCGGCGTTCCTCGTCGATGGCACCGATAACGGCCGTGCCGGGCGCGGGCGGCGAGCGCGAGTCTCCGTCGTCCGCCGGCGCGAGGGTGTGGTAAATCGTGTCCTTCTTCTGCACGTCGACCACTCGCCATCGGGTGTCGTCGTCCCCGTCCGCGAGACGGAGCGTGCCCGTATCGTGTGGCTGGCCGCCACCGGTCGGGTAGAAGTGCGTCCGGTCGAGGACCACGCGGTCGTCGAGTACGCGGTCGACGGTCGCCTCGAACGCGGTCACCGTGTCGTCGTCGAGGTACAGCTGCTCGGTCATGAGCGTACGGAGCGGGGCCGTCGGCTTAGCTCGTGCGCTCGGTCGGCGGTTCTCATCGTGGAGGTACGACTCTCAGATCCGATATTCGGACGTCGACGTTTATCAGTGCAGCCGGCCTACCTGTCCGTATGAAGCGCTCCAACCGCGCACAGATCGAGGTGATCGGTGTCGTCCTCCTGTTGGGACTCACGATCACTGCGGTCGGAGTGACGGTGGCGCTGGGATCGGCTGCGGTCTCCGACGTCCAGTCGTCGGCCGACGTCCAGCGGATCGAAGGAGCGATGACGCAGGTCGACTCGAAGGCCAGTCTCGTCGCGCACGGCGGGTCGACGAGCCAGCGCGTCCGGCTCGACCCCAGTCGAAACGCCGACGTGCGCGTCGACGACGAGGCGGGGGTGATGCGGATCGAAGTGGAAGCCGAGAACGGGACGGGCGACGTCGAGACGGTGACGAGGAACGTCACCCTCGGAGCTATCGTCTACGAGCAAGGCGACGAGCGAGTCGCGTACCAAGGCGGCGGCGTCTGGCGGTCGAACGGCGACGGCTCGTGGATGGTGTCGCCGCCCGAGTTCCACTACCGCGGCGACACGCTCACGTTGCCACTGGTGACCATCGACGGCGCCGACGGACGCCTCGGTGACGCCGCCATCATCACGGGCAGATCGGAGCACCCGGAGGGGTTGTTCCCCGCCGAGAACGTCTCGAACCCGCTACTCGGTGGCAACGTCACGGTCACGGTCGAGAGCGAGTACGCGCAGGCGTGGGGACAGTTCTTCGAGACTCGGACACAGGGGAACGTCACGCGGCTCTCTCCCACGGAGGTTCAGGTTGCGCTCCGGACGAAGACAGTTCATCCGACGCTCAGCGCGAGCGTCTCTGCGTTGGGTAACTCGCGACTCGAATTCGGCGGGATAAAAACCCTGTACGCCGACAGTTACGACTCCAGCAGCGGGTCATATCCAGGGAAGGGCAACGCGAGCGATAACGCGGTGATCCAGACGACGAGCGACTTCCACCTCACATCAGGCGGGGGCGGTAAGACCGAGTCGATAGAGATCCGCGGGGACCTCATCGCGGAGTCGATCAAGGCTCCGAAGGGACAGGCGAAAAAGAAGCTGACGGTCACCGGCGAGCAGCGAGTCGACGACTCGCTCGAGAGCGCGGACCCCATCGCGGGCGCCATCTCCCAACGGATTCAGCAGATTCGCGGGCAGGACCTCCAGTCCGGCGGAGTGACCACCGCAGGCTTCGCACACGACGACGGAACCGTTCACATCATCGACCAGGACACGTTCGTCGACGGCGATATCACGGTTTCAGACGGGAGCACGCTCCGGGTCGAGGACGAAGCGACGGTCCAGATCGCCGGGAGCCTGGACGTGAGCGAGGATGGCAGAGTCGAGTTCGAGAGCGACGACGGCGACCTCGCCGCCCTCGTCGAGGGCGACGTGTCGATGCGGGACCAGGCGATTCTTCGAGCACGTGGTGGCAACCACGGCGAGTTGTTCGTCGACGGAGCGGTCGAAATACGGGACGACGCGTCGATCACGGCTGCGAGCGACACGCGCTTCGAGCTGTACAACACCGGCGACGTCGACGTGACGGATCGAGCGCGGATCGCCGCCGACGGCGACGTGGCCGGAAACCTGTGGCTGTACTCGAGCGGAGAGAACATCCGCTTCCAGGGGGCGCCGAGTGACGGAATCGACTTTGCAGGCGTGATGTACGCGCCGACGAGCGACGTGACGCTTGAAAACGAGATGACATTTAAAGGCTCGTTCACCTCCGGTAGCTTCGAGTTCAGCGACGCCGACCTCACCCTCCACTACGACGAGTCGCTCGCTACGCTCCAGCCGTTCGAAGGCGACTCCGTCCCCGTTGTGAGCCACCTCCACATCTCTCGTCACCGAGTGACGGTCGAAGGCGACTGACGGGTCGGGCGGTCGTCCGCGTCGCACCCGAACCGGGCTCTCCGCGATCAGCGTTGCAGCCCGACGACGCGAACGACCTCGCGGACGTACACCAGATCGCCGTGAGTCAGTTCCCCCACAGCGACGCCGTCGGCGCCCGCTGGCGTCGCATCCGCGAAGCCGTCGGCGCGGTCGAAGTAGCGCGCCCACGCGTCGGGATGGTCGGTCTCCACCCAGAGGTACAGTGTCTCGCCGCTGGGGGCGTCGAAGCGTTCGGTCTCCGAGTCGGCGTTCGGGCCCTCGACCACGGTGATCTGGATGGTCCCATCGCCCGCGATCCGGTCGTCGCCGTCGCCGCGGACCAAGTCCATGATCGGTATCGTCGTCCGACCGTCAGCCGCGACGAACCGGGGCTCGGAGAGCATCGCTGAGCCGTCACCGTCGCCGCGGACGAGCGCACCGGTGTCGTACGCGATGGTCGTGTCGTCCTCCTGGTAGGCGATCCGCTTCGACGCCCACTCGGCGAGCGTCTCGTTTGCGAGGTCGTCGGTGTCGTTCGTGGTGGCGAGGACGACGCGTGTCTCCTCGTCGACGGACAGGGTGCCGCCGGCCAGTCGTATCTCCGTCGCCCGGTTGGGGTCACCGTACCGCTGGATGTCCCTGAGGTTGTCGTCGAGCACGTCGAACGCGCGCTCGACGTTGGCGACGCGCTCGGCCTCCCGCCGGTCTTCCACGCCCGTGATGCCGACTGCGAACACCGTGCCGATTGTGATCGTGATCAGCGAGAAGACGAGGATGTAGCCGACGACGTTGCTCACGCCGCGGTCGTCGGCGACGAGGGAGGAGACACCCCCCACAGAAATCGTCCGAGGCCGTCGCCCGTTCATCGCTCCGTCACCTCCAGTCGCCCGGCGTCGCCGTCGTACCGGATCCGGATCGGGCCGCCCCGCACGCTCGTCGACTCGACGGGAAGTGTTGCGACATGCGGGATCACGGTGATCGCGTCCGGACTGTCGACCCGCAGCGTCACGGCGTCGTCATCGATCGCGATCCGATAGGGGTGACCGGCGATCCGGTCTGGCAGGTCGACGTCGACGTCGACGGTCGGTGCGTCGGCGTCGTCGGGACGGTCGACCTCCGACGCGTTGGCAAGCCGGTCCGCGCTCTCGAGGTTCGCGACAGCAGTCTGTCCGACCACGGCGAGGTCACCTCTGACAACCCGATCCGTCTGCGAGTCGACGACGCCGCCGATCCCGATGACGATTCCGGAGAGCAGCACCGCGCCAATGGCGAGCGTCAACACGTACCCGACGGTAACGCTCACGGCGCGGTCGTCGTCGCGGAGACGGCTGCCCCCCGAGTCCGCGGGCTCACGCATCGGGTTCACCCGGTGCGACCCGGACCGTCGTCTCGAACCGGAGCTCCGCGGTCCGGTAGCTGAACTCGATCCGCGCGTCGTACACCGCTGGGGTCGCGGTATGGTCCGAACTCGCGGAGTCACCCGAGTCGGGGAGCACGGTCAGGGCCGCGTCACCGTCGGCCGCGCCGGTTCGTTCGATGTTCACATCGTACGGACCGCTCAGTTCCCCGGCGCTGGCCGCCCAGAGCCCCGGACAGCGCTCGTTACCGAGAGCTCCGCCAGTCAAGTCAACAGCGACGGGATCGACGGACGACGCCGAGCAGACGACGGTCGGGTCGCCTCCGTTCTCGCCAACGGCGACGGTGATGTTTCCGTCGACGTTGTCCTCGTACACGTACACCGCTCGCGTCTCGGCGGAATCGTTGGCGAACTCGACGCGGAACGCGTTCCCGGTCGCCCCCGACTCGTCAGTCAACGCGAGTGAGTCGGGATCGACTTCGACGACGAACCCCCGTGTCCGACTGACGTCGGCGGCGAGTGTGGCGTTCGAGCCGCCGGTGCCGTTCGCAGTGAGATTACCCGTCACGTAGCTTCCGCGCTCCATCGACGACGTATTCGTGCTAACGTGCGTCACCCCGCCCCGATCCGCGTAGGTACGGGCAAGCGACGCGTCGAGGTCCGTGATCCCGTCGTCGACCGCGGTGACCGCCGCGTCGTGATCCGCAAGACGGTTCCGGTTCGTGCCGTCGATCACTGCGCCGGTCCCTTCGACCGCGGCCGCCCTGACTTCCAGCGCTTCCCCGTCGGTGGCTTCGATCCCGCGGGTAGCGACGTTCTCGCTGTAAATACTCGCGTTCAACAGCACGACGAGGGCGACGAGCGAGACGGCCACCACCAGCCCGGCGACCAGCAGCAACTGGCCGCGGTCGGCGTCGCGAAACCGTCGGTCGTCGCTCGGGGAACCTCTCTTGCGGGGACCGCCGCCGCGGGAATCGTCACCGTCGGACGAGCCGGAGCTTATAGCTGCCATACGACGATGCGCACCTCCAGTCGGTCGTACACCGCGCCGGTAGCGGCGTCGACTGCATAGAACTCGCCGTCGCTCGTGCCGTCGGAGAGCGACGCCAGCGTCGTGTTCTCGTATCCCGGTGCGGTCAGGTTCGCGTCGTCGGTCACGACGATCGTTCGCGTCGCCGTCACGGCGTTGTCGCTCGGGGCACCCATGCTCACGAGCGTCGTCTCAGCGTCGTTCTCCGGCCCGTGATGAATATGAACGTTGAACGCGATCCGTCGGTCCCCGAAGCTCTCGTTTAGCGCCGTACCGAACGAGTTCGGCGGGCCGCCGCCGGTGAAGTAGCTCGGGCTCCGGCTATCGGTGAACGTCTCCTTATCCGGATCCCAGCGAAGGAGGGCGTCTTGAAGATCACCGTTCGCCGCACTCGTCTCTAAGAGATCGTTCGCAACCGCACGCTGCTGGTTCTCTAAGTGCTGGTTCGACGTGCTGGCCGACAGCGGGGTCACCGCGGTCGCCTGCAGCGCGAAGGTGAGCCCGGCAAGTATCAGGATCGCCGCCGCGAACGCCTCCAGCGTGTGCGCCTGTGCGCGATTATCGAATACCCGCATGATTACCACACCCACACCGTGAGTCGGTACTGCGTCCCCTCGATGGAGACGAGTCGTTGGGAGACGCTGACGCCGCCGCGGTCGACGCGGATCGAGTCCGTCGTGCTGCGGCGCAGTTCGACCGCGTGCGTGCCGTACCGCGTGTCGATCGAGACGGTCGAGGCGTTACCGATCGGGTCCGCCTCGTCCATCGCGTGAACGACGACGAGCAGGTCCTCGTCGAGTCCGAACTGCTCGGCCGTGTCGTTCGTGACTCCTGCTGGACAGCCGGCCATCCCGGCGAGGGTGGCGTTCCCCTCCTCACCCTCGAAGTACGCGACCGTACACGCGGGAGACAACACCGCGGGCTCGACCGGCGACGCGACGAGGAGGTCGCTGACGAGTCCCGAGGCGACGCGGTCGCTCACGGCCGGTAACGCAGTTTCTGCGCCCGCGAAGGGGTCGAACACCGTCGGGACGAAAGCGATCACGAACCCGAGCGTCAACAGGAACACGCTCGCCCCGACGGCGAAATCGATCGGCGTCTGGGCGCGGTTCTCCGTGAGACCCCGACCGGCACCGGTCGACCGTCGCTCACCCCACATATATCCACACCCCGAGTGCGAGCGTCATCAGGATCACCGCGAACTTGATGCCGGAGATGATGTCGGCGTTGCGGATGTACCCGCTGATGAACCCGGAGAGCACCGCCTGTAGGGTCACCGCGTGGAAGAACAGCATCGAAAGCACGTCCGGTTCGACGCCGCCGCCCCCGAAGCTCGGGCCACCGCCCGCCCCGCCGGCGGAGTCGGCCTGCGACGAGAGCCCGCCCATCACCTCGATGAACTGCGTCTGGAGAATCGCCATCACGCCGAGCAGCGTGATGTACGTCATCACGATGATCGCCACCTGCATCCGGGTCTGTGAGATCCGATTGCGCTCGATATCGTCCTGATTCTCCGACGCCTGCGCCGCCGTCGTCAACACGTCCGTGATTTGTGAGGACGCCTCTTGAGCCTCGGAGATGAGCTTCACCGTTCGGGCGAGTCGCGGAACCGCGTAGGTGTTGTTGAACTCGACGAGGGCGTCTCGAAGGCTCATCCCGTAGTTCACCTTCGCGTGGATCACCTCGAACTCCTCCGCGAGTTGGCCGGTGGAGGTCTCAGAGACCGTTTCAACGGATTCGAGGAGCGTCTGTCCGGTGTCGTTCGCCGAGGAGAGCTTCCGGAGGCTCTCGGAGAGTTTGCCCGTGATCGCTCGTTTCGACCGCTGGTTCCACTCGTGAAACACCGCGAGCGGGACCATCACGAGGTACGCCGGGACATAGACCCAGACGAAAGCCGACCAGACGGGGCGGGCGACCCACCCGTCGAAGGTGATCGGTGCGTTGCCGGTAAGCGCCGCGATAGCGACGATCGAAATCGCGCCCGGAATCGTCAACGCGAGTGTGTACAGCGGGTTATCACGGAGGAATAGGTGCGGTGCCGAGACGATCTGTTTCGTCTTGCACGTTCCCTCGCGGTCGCGGATCCGGTCGAAGACGCTGAATCGGCCGACGAACCCCTCGATCAGTCCGAAGTGAAGCAGTCCTTCTTGGCTCACCTGCCTCAGTCGTTCGCTACCGCCGTCGGGGTGGAGGTAGCCGTCGCCGGGCTCGTCCTGTTTGACCGTGGAGACGAGCACGAGGAAGCCGACGCCCGTCATCGGGATCAGGACGTACACGGTCGCGTACAGCAGTCGGTCGTCGGCCTCGCCCATCATCCCCATGATGACGAGGATGATGATGAGAAGCAGGGGGAAAAGCGAGAGCGTCATGTACATCTCGCCGAACAGCTCTAAGGTCTCCAAGGTCATCTCGCGCTCCTGTTTCGACGTGCGGAGGTGTTTCTCCTTTTTATCCTTCAGGAAGCCCTCCATGTTGCCGCCGGAGTTGACGATGGAGAGCATGTCTGCGAGGAACTGCGAGAGTTCGTCTGACGGTGTCTCCATCGACTGTTGGCGGATCGCGTTCCGGTAGTCGGTCCCGAAGTACTCCGTCTCGTTGACGATGCTCTGGAACTCGCGGGAGACCTCGCCGTAGGTGTCCTCGGCTTTCGCCATCGCACGAAGGATCTCAAGCTGATTGAGCCCGCCGACGGAGAGCGCATACATGAACGAGACGGAGTCCGCGAGAAGCAGATTGATCTCGCGTTTGCGCTCCGATGCCCGGGAGTACGGAATCGCGAGGAGGCCGCCGAAACCGATCGCGAATCCGATGGAGCCGAAGACGAGGCCGCTTATCAACACCGCGGTCGGAACGACGAGCGACCGCAACAGCGCTTGAATCGCCGGCGTGGGCGCTGGGATTCCGAGCGAGAGTGCGCCCGGGTCGATCAGCCCGAGCGAGAACACGCCGAATCCGAGCAGCGTCCCGAGCACCCACAGGAGTCCGCCGACGAGGAGGCCGATCCCGAGCGCCCGCGAGACGTACATCTCGACCTGGTCCGGCATCCGCGCCTCCGAGAGCTTGCGCTCGATGTCTCCGACGAAGTCGCCGTCGGGGTCGAACAGCAGCTCGAAGACGGGGTAGAACAGTTCTGCGAGAATATCGGCGTCGGCGGAGCCGTCGCCGACTCCCCTGTTGAGGCTCACGCGGCCCACCTCGTCGTACGCACGGCGCTACTCCTCCTCCGGGGATTCGACCGTGCCGAATCCCCAGTCGCCGATGTCGTCGGCTTCGTCGTCGTCACCGCTGTCCTCCTCGGTGTCGTCGTTGACGCCCCCCCCATCCTCATCTTCGGACGGATCCAACACGTCGACCCCCTCATCGAACGGCTCGTCGAAGTCGATAGAGTCGTCTCCGGCATCGGCGTCGGTGACCCCTTGGAATCCGTCGTGCTCGGCCGGGGGAGACGGTGAGGAGTCAGAATCGGCGGGTTCGGCTTCGAGGCCTGCGTCGCCGTTCGTCTTCGCGGATTCAGCTATCTCCTCGGTCGCCATCTCATCGGTCGCCGTCTCCTCGGTCGCCATCTCATTGGTCGCCATCTCATCGGTCGTCATCTCATCGGTCGCCATCTCATCGGTCGTCATCTCGTCGATTGCCGTCCCGCCAACATCCGGATCGACAGCCTCCACGTCATTTCCTTCCGGACCGGCGGCCTCCGTCCCGTCAACCGCTACCCCGCCGGCCCCCACCGCATCGACCACTGACCCGTCTGCGTCGGCATCGACCTCGGGTCGCTCGGGATCGAGGGGATCAGGGTAGAGCGTCTCGGCCTCTTGCGCCGTCTCCGCCAGCGTCTCGTGAGCGTCGTCGGGCGATGCTTCGATGTCCGCCGCCGGAGTCAGGTTGATCAGCGCGTCCGCGACGGATTCCGGCATCTGGCCGCGGTACTCCGCGAACAGCTCTTCGGCGTCAGCGAGGATCTGTTCGACCTCTTTTTGACCCGCCTCGTCCGGGTCGGGGCGGGGGACCATCTCTTCTTTGTCGCGGTCGACGTTGATCAGCACCGACTCCATCTCCCGGAGGTCCTCCAGCGAGCGCTCCAACTGCTCGTTGGCCATCAGCGCGAGCACCGTCTCGGGGTCGTTGATGAACGCTTGGAACGTGGCGGCCACCTGCGCGTAGCTGTTGAGTCCGCGGTCGATGAGGTACGCCAACACGACTCGGCGTTTGTGGAGTTCGTCGTTCAGGACGCTGCGACTCCACCCGCGATCGAACATGATGTCTTCGAGGGTGTTCGAATCGCCCATCTGGAGGAACTCGTCCGTCTCCGCCTGCCACTGGAACACGTCTTGGACGTTGATCTCGTCGTTCTCGGCGTCGTAATGGTTGATCTCGGTCAGCGACTTGTTTCGGCGCACCTTCTTGCCCTGCACCCGGGTCGACGTCTGGACGGAGACCAAGTCGAGGGCCGTGAACATCGTCTTCGAGACGTTGATCGGTTCCGTGGTAAAGCGCTTGAGCACCTCGCCGACCGTGTCGGCGTGGAACGTCGTGTACGTGGTGTGACCGGTCGACATCACCTGGAAGGCGGTTCGGCCTTCTTCGCCGCGGATCTCGCCCATCACGATGTAGTCCGGGCGCTGACGGAGCGCGGCCTCCAGCAGATTGAACTCGTCGATGTCGCCCTTGTCGTCGTCGGAGAAAGAGGGGCGGGTGACGGAGGCGATCCAGTTACGCTGGGGAAGTTCGACCTCGCGGGTGTCCTCGATGGAGACGATTTTGGCGTTCGAGGGGATGAACAGTGAGACCGCGTTCAGGCTCGTCGTCTTCCCGGAAGCGGTCCCGCCGGCGAAGATCAGGCTCTTGTGGTTCTCGATGGAGAGCCAGAGGAACGCCATCTCGTCGAGCGAGAACGTTTTCCAGTTGATCAGATCGATCGGGGTGAACGGGACGTCGTTGAATTGGCGGATCGTGTAGTTGGTCCCGTGGTCCGACACCTCTCGACCGAGCGTGAGTTGGGCGCGGGAGCCGTCCGGGAGGGTGGCGTCCACCTGCGGCCGTCGCTTCGAGATCCCCTTACCGGAGCGCTGCGCAAGCTTCACGACGAAGTCGTCGAGTTCGTCGGTTTCGTGGTAGACGTTCGTAATGATCTGCTCGTAGTCGGAGTGGTAGACGAAGACGGGAGAGTTGTACCCGTCACAGGAGATGTCCTCGACGTTGATGTCGTACTTGATCGGGTCGATCCGCTCGTAGCCGATGAAGTCTCGCTTGAGGTAGTACAACAGCTTCTCGACCTGATGGGTCGACAGCGTCTCCGGGTTCTCTGCCAGCAGCGCCGGCTCGGGACGTGCGAGGATCTTCGTCGACATCGCGTCCGACTCGGACTCCGTGGGGGGCTCGTAGCCGAGCGACTCCGTGATACGAGCGGCGATCCCCTCCGTGAGGTCGAAGCCGAAGCGAGTGACCATGTCGTCGACGAGGTCGTCGAGGACCCCGCGGTCGTCGTCTTCGCGCTCGTAGAGACCGTAGCGGTCGAGGAGCGTGAGCGTCTCGTCGACGATCACCTGTTTGCGGAACTCCTCGTCGCCCCCGGCAATCGCCTCGTCGGCGTACTTGATCGAGGTCCGGAGCTTCCCGGTCAGGAACTCGACGAGGTCGGTCTCGATTTCGGTCCGGTACGGCTGGACCGCGTAGTATTTCACCTCGTTCTCCTTCGTCGAGCGGAAGACGATGATGAACGCGTACGGCTTGTTCACCCAGTAGCGCTCGATTTCGCGGAAGTGGGTCTTCTTCGGCATCGGCACCGCCTTCTCCAAGTCGTACCGGTTCGCGAGAGTGGTGTCGCCGGCGGCCGACGAGAAGAACTCGTCTTCGTCGATCTCGGGATTCACGTTCACCGTGCGTTCTTCGACCAACTCGGCGAGTTCGGCGGCGGCGCTTCCGCCCGCGCCTACCAAGTCCTCGGTTCGGTCGGGGTCGAACCCCAGTGCGTCCGTCTTATCCTCGTGGGTGAACGCCAGCGGCTCGTCGTCCTCGTCGGTCGGCGGGTTGCCCGCTTCGTCGAGGAAGTACTCGTCGCGGTAGTCGTCCCACGTGTAGTACCCCTTGAGCACCGGCACCTCGTAGAGGTTGTACCGAGCCGAACACAGATCCCAGAGGACGTCGCCGACGGCCGCAGCCGCCTGCACTCGGTGTGCCGCCTCTGACGGATCGAATCCGAGGAAGTCGCTCGGGTCGACGTCGACGCGCACCCATTCGGCCGCGGTAGGTGCCCGCCTCGGAACCGTTTCGACGTCGCCCGCGGCGACGGCGACCGTCCCGGAGAGACCCCCATCGTCGACCACGAACGGTGGCTCTTCGTCGTCCGTCTCTTCAGCCGCTTCAGCCGCTTCAGCCGCTTCAGCCGCTTCAGCCGCTTCAGACGCTTCGGTCTCGCCCGTCTCGTCTGGTTCGATCGCCGATCCCCCGTCATCGACGTCGAAATCCTCGTCGGCGTCGGGTTCGTCACGGTCGACGGCCGGAGACGCCTCGCCGTCCGTCTCGTCGTCGCTGGACTCTGCTTCCGGTCCGTCCGGTTGCTGCTTGAACGCCCCGGAGTCCACTGCCGCCGTCGACGTCCCGTCGTTCACGACGGCGTCGCCGCTGAGCACGACGTGGCCGTCGCCGACGACGAGCGTCCCCGCAGCCGGCGTCTTGTGGCCGGAGACGGGCGTATCGCCGTCGGCCACGAACGACTCGTCGACGTCGGCCGCGCGGATCACGCGCTCACCGCCGTCCGGGGCATGTGCCGCGACAGCGCTCGCCGGGATCGCCGGTTCCTCACCGATGTTCGCGTAAAGGGCCTCCGCGGCATCGGCGTGGCCGCGGTCACTCAGGAGTGTCCGCCACGAGTATCGTCCGCGTGTGACGGGCACGTCTTCGGACGCCGACGTCTCGCTGCCCGTTTCGTCGGGCAATTGCGGCGAGCGCTCGGCGTCCTCGGTTGCCATGCTTACGGCGATGCCGTCCCCCTTAAAAAAGGTGTCTCGCAAAACACCGCGTCTGATAATCGCTCGCTGAGAGGGCGGCTTTTATTCCTCGCGACCAAAGCAACCCCGTGACAGGTCCGGACGACGCCTCGACATCTCGCTCTCTCGGCCGCCTCCGTCAACCGGCCGTCCGCCGCCGAGTGCGCGCAGCGATCGCCGAAGAACTGCTCGGGACACCGCGAAGTCTCGGCGTGGTGCTCGCGTTCGTCGCGTTCATGTTCGCCGTCGGCGTCGGTTACTACGCACCGACCGCCGGGGACGTCCCGGTCCCGCTGTGGCCGTTGTACGCGGACTCGGCCGTCGCGGTCGCGCTCGGCGGACTCGTCCTCCTGACGCTCGTTCCGGTGGTTCGAGCCGGCGGGAGCGTCGTCGCCGACGTGCCGGTGTCGAGGGGTCTGGCGTATCTCCACACGCTCGCGTTCGTCTGGCTGCTAACTTTCGGCCTCTGGCCGCTGGTCTCGTTGAACCTCGCGTTCTCACAGTACGTCGCGGCACCCGACGCCTGGATCTACTACTGGGGCGTGCTCGGCACCCATCTCTGTTTCGTCGGGCTTGCGCTGCTGTTCCCGGCGTTCGGTCGAACCACACGCGGCGCGTTGGCGCTCGCGTTCGGGCTCGGCGTCGGTAACGTCGTCCTCGATTACGGGATCGGATACCACCCACCCCTGTTGTACGAACCGGGGGCGCTGTTGGCGGGCGCGACCCTCGCGATCGTTGCTGGGGCGGTGTGGCTCGCGTGGCGGTCGTTCCCGCGGCTGGACGAGGGTGTTTAACTACCATCGTCACTGTGCGCGAGCGAGCAGGTTCGAATCACTGCGTCGCTACCGCTCACGTCGTCCGCAGAGAGCGGGCACGGCGGGATTCGAACCCGCGATCGAGAGGTTAGGAACCTCTCGCCCTGTCCGCTAGGCCACGTGCCCAC
>Ga0136589_1000972_pt1 | contig 13396 bp, 14 predicted proteins | sample AntRauMFilla3764_FD_104640 | JGI IMG/M metagenome (GOLD analysis project Ga0136589, IMG submission 104640) | Saline lake microbial communities from Rauer Islands, Antarctica - Metagenome Filla 3 #764 | ecosystem: Environmental > Aquatic > Non-marine Saline and Alkaline > Saline | place...
ACGGCTTCGGTGTGGTGGTCGCCGTCCGGCGTGAACGAGGCGCGTTCGAGCTCCTCGACCTCGGCGTGGTCGCCGACGGCGTCAGCGATGCTCGCTTCGAAGTCGGAGTAGGCGTTCGTGGGGATCCATCCCTCGGCGATGAACGCGTTCTCGGTGGTCGCAAACGAGAGCGGGGCCTCCTTTTTCTGCGCCTCGATGGTGAGCTGCTCCTCGGCGCGAAGGAGGAACGCGGCCGCCTCCTCTTTCGTCGCCGCGAGGTCGGCCTCGACGGCCTCGAGGTCGGCGCGCAGGTCGTCGCACTCGCGTTCCAGCTCCGCGACGTACTCGGCGGGGCTGGTCTCGGCGTCCGGCACCTCGAGCAGCGCGATGTCGACGCCGACGAGCGAGTCCTGCAGCACTCCCTCCTCGGCCCCGTCAGCGGGTCGGGCGAAGATCGCCACGACGTCACCGCCGGCAAACACCTCGTAGCTCTCGATCCCGTCTGCGTTGGCGAGCGTCGCCTCGACGGCGTCGGGTTTCGCCTCGCCTACGACGACTTCGAGCGCGTCGTAGCCGCGGAGCAGATCGAGCTCGATGCCCAGGTCCGCGAACGGCTCCATCCGGTCGATCTCCTCCTCGCGATCGCGTATCTCGGTTCGGAGGTCGTCACGGCGGTCGTCGAGTTCGTTGACGCGCTCGCGGACGTCTGCGAGCTCGCGTTCGAGCGCCTCGTCGTCAAGCGCCCGAGCCACTTCGACCTCGTCGCCATCGACGTCGAGAACGCTCTCCAGCGAGCGGACGGTGACGAGCTGTTCGTTTACCGTCTCGGCGCCCTCAAGCGATTCGCCGGGCGTGAAGCCCTCGTAGCGCTCGTCGTAGTCCGTAACGTGCAGCGATCGGGTCTCGTACGCCGCCTCGATGACGTCGTCGATGACGCGCTTCGAGCCCGTCACCGACACCTTGCTCATCCGCTCAGGCCTGAGCATCCACCGCCTCCTCGGCCTGTTGGTTCACCGCTTCCTCGAACCGTTCGACTGTGTAGTCGACGGCCGAATCCACGCGCTTGCGGGCCTCGCTTTCGAGCTCGTCGCGGTCGGACCGGCCCGCCTCGAGGATCTCCGCCTTCCGTTCCTCGATGTCCTCGCGGGCCGTCTCGATCCGTGCTGCGGCCTCGGACTCCGCCTCCTCCTCGGCCTCGGCACGGATCTCGTCCGCGCGCTCTCGAGCCTCGGCGAGGCGCTCGTCGGCGTCCGATTCCGCCGTCGCGATGATCTCGTCCGCCTCCCGTTCAGCCTCCTTGATCCGGTCGAGCACCTCTGGTCTCGCCATACTACTAATCCCCTGAAACTCTACAAGCGACGTATAAGGTGTTTGCGAAAGTGCGCGGGGATTGCGGCCGATATCAACGAGAAATCACCGCGTCGGGGCGTGCCAGTCGCCCGCCGCCGCCTACATTTAAGTAGCAGTCGGCGGTCCGTCACCGTATGGCTACGGTTTATGCGGTCGCGTCGGCGAAAGGTGGGGTCGGAAAGACCACCACGACCGCGGCGATGGCGACGATCCTCGCGGAGTCCGGCGCCGATGTCGTCGCGATCGACGCCGACATCGGAATGGCGAACCTCGCGGGGGCCCTCGGCGTGACGCCCGGTGAGACGACGCTCCACGACGTGCTCGCGGGAGGGGCCGAGGCACCCGACGCGGTCCACGAAGGGCCGGAAGGGCTCCGTGTCGTCCCCGGCGCAGACCACCTCGACGCCTACGCGTCGGCGGACCCCGCCGGGCTTTCCGAGGTGGTCGCGGCCTTCGAGGACGCCGACTACGTATTGCTCGACGCGGGGGCTGGACTCTCGCACGATTCGAGCCTCCCGCTCGCGATCGCCGACGAGACGTTGCTCGTCTCGACCGCCGAACGGAGCGCCCTCGGCGACACCGAAAAGACCCGACAGCTCGCCGAACGGCTCGGTGGCACAGTCGCCGGCGCTGCGATCACCCGCGTCGACCCCGATGCCGACCCCGACGAGGTCGGCGCGGAGGGGCTCGATGATATCGGCGACGTGCTCGACACGACGGTCCTCGGCCGAATCCCGGAGGACGGCGCTGTCGTGCGGGCGGCGACGGCGAATCAGCCACTCCTGACGTTCGCACCGGACGCGCCGGCCACCCGTGCGTACCGAGACCTCACGCGGGCGTTAACCGGCGCGGCTATCGACGGAGCCGGGCTGGGCGATGCCGATGGGAGCGACGACGTGAGCGACGAGGACGATGTCGCTGAGGACGACGATGAGCCGGAGGGCGACGTGAGCGACGAAGACGAAGGTGAGGATGATGTCGGTGAGGAGAACGACGAGGATGAGGACGATGGCCAAGAGGACGATCCCGACGAGGTCGCGGCGGCCGAGGTACCGGCAGGCGGCGCGGACGAAGCGGAACGAGCGGACGACGATGACGAGGCGGTCGACGAGGTCGACGTGGCGGACGAGAACATCATCGTCGCCGACGCGGAGGCGGTCGCCGGCCGCGAGGCCGGTGACGTCGAGACGGAGACCGTCGGCGGGGAGCACGTCGACGGCGACGACCTCGAAGCGATGATCAAAGAGAACATCGACGAGGCGGAAGCGTTCGAGGGCACGGACGCCGATTCGGACGACGACGATGATCCAGAGGCCGGCGACGACGCCGCGACGCCGGACGACGAATCGACGGCAGCGAGCGAGTCCACACAGGACGACGCGACAGAGACGGACGACGCAGCAGAGGTGGAGGACGCGACCGAGACAGACGACGCAGCAGAGGTGGAGGACGCGACCGAGACGGACGACGCAGCAGAGGTGGAGGACGCGACCGAGACAGACGACGCGACAGAGACGGACGACGCGGCAGAGGCAGACGACGCGGCCGCCGACGAACCACCGAGTGACTCCGACGAACTCGCCGGAAGCGTCCCGTTCCGCGACGACGACACCGGGACGATGAACGCCGCACGCACGGAGAACGACGAGGACGACGGCTCGGAAGCAGCCGAGAATGAGGAGTCGGACGACGACACAGAGAAGCGCAGCGGCGGCTTTTTCAGCCGATTGTTCGGCCGTTAAGCGCGTCGAGCGCGCTCACTCGGCTCAGGTTTCTGACGGCGGTTCGGTGCGGTCCCGGATGAGTTCGCGGATCTGATCGGGGTCGGTGATATCGGCGAGCTCCTCACAGGAGACCAGCGCCGTGCCGTCGACCGACTCCCGCTTCTCGTTCTCCTCGGTGAAGTAGACGGACCGCGTGCGAGCGACCTCACCGATAGAGGACATAATTCGTGCGCGCTTCTCCGCGGCGGGGGTAAAGGCCGAGTGACCGGTAAGGACGCGGGTCTCGGCGTGCTGGTCGTCCTCGGAGACCGCTTTAAACGGCGCGCGAGCGGTCGGATGGACCGTGAAGCCGGCGTTGGTCAGCACGTGGAGGACGTGCTCGTCGTCGGGGTCCGTCGCGGGCGCCGAGGGCGTCGGGTCGGCGTCGCGGACGTCGTCGGCACCACCCAACACGTCGACCGGGCTGGAGAACGGCTCGTCGAACAGGTCCTCAAGCTGGATCGCGACCTCGATGGAGGCGTTCATCCCGTCCTCGTACTTCGAGACCGTGCGCCGAGAGACGCCGAGTTCCGTCGCGAGCCGGCCGAGCGACCAGCCGCGCTCTTCGCGCTCGTCGGCGAGGAGGTCGCCGTCGAGGCTGACGTAGAGCCCGCCGGGGGCCGCGTAGATCAGCGGCGGCATCCCCTCGACGAACAGGTCGTACCCCGTGTCGGGGTTGATCACCGGGACGCCGTGTCGGAAGTAGACGACCCCGGGTTTCAGCTCCTCGTCGCGGGTTCGGATGCCGAGCACCATCGGCGTCGCCTGCAGGTACTCGCCGAGCCGGCGCATCTCGGCACCGGTCTCCGCGTCCAGCGCGTCGACGTTGCCGAGAATCTTCAGGAGCAGGAGGTCTTCGTCGCGCCGGGCCGCCACGTCGAAGCTCTTGGGCCGGACCGCACACTGGTCGCTAACGAGGAATCCCGCGTCCTCCAGCATCGCAGTGATGTTTTCGATCAGCGCAGTCCGGGACATGCCGCAACGTAAGCGGCTCGCCGTATATATGGTTTGTGTCAGTTGAACGTGCTCGAAAGCGCCGCCTGCTTGCGATTTTTCTGTCGAACGTGCCGGATCGATTATATAGTTCGATTCGGTCGGCGGCAGGCAGACCGTGGTGAATCAACGCCAACGGCCGGGCGAAACCGGTTTGTTCGGAAGCGAACAAGGACGGGTATGCCTATCGTCGCCGCCGATGACACCGACTCCCGCGAGCGTGGGATGTGCACGACGTACGTCGGCGCGCGACTCGCCGAGCGACTCGAATCGGCCGGCGGTCAGGTCCGTCGCCGGCTCCTCATTCGACTGAATCCCGCCGTGAAACACAAGACGCGGGGGAACGCCGCGGTCGCGGTCCACGTGTCCGGGCTCGACGCCGAAGCCGCGTTCGACCTCGCCGCGGCGACGGTCCGGGAGTTCGCCGCCGCCGACGACCCGCGGACCTCGCCGGGCGTCGTCGTCGCCGACGTCGACGTCGCCGAAGACCCGTTCGAACCGCAGATCTCCGACGAGGTGGCCGACTTCGCTCGCCGCGCGCTCCGCCACCGACTCACCCTCGACGAGGCGCTGTCGCTCGCCGATTCGCACGGCTATCGCCACGCCGCGTTCGGCACCGGCGGAGAGACAACAGAAGAGGCCGTCGCCGGCCGCGGCCGGATCGGCGCGCTCGCGGCGGTCGGCGCCTCGGCGGCGTTCGACGACTGGACGGCAGAGCGCATCTCCTACCGGGAGCTGGACCGCTGCGGGGAGCCGCGCGAGGTCGATGTCGAGAGCGTCTTCGCTGCGGCCGAGGCCGGGTACCCGACCGTCTGGGACACCGTGGACCACGAGACGGGGGGAGCCGTCTGCGTCGAACGCCCCCGGTCCGATCCTCCACGGGATCCGCGGCGACGACCCCGAGGCCTGCCGAGACGTGGCGGCGGCGATAGAGAGCGAACCCGTGGAGCGCGCCGAGACCTTTCGCACGAATCAGGGCACTGACGCCCACCTCGCGCCCGGACGAATCGGCGCGCTCCGTGACGGCGCGGGCTACCGCGTCGACGGCGTGGTCGCGACCGAACCGGAGACGAAACGAGGGGGCCACGTCCACGTCGACATCGCCGCACACGGGACAGAACACTCCGTGGAAGCCGACGAGCGTCTCCGCTCCGTGGAAGCCGACGAAGGGCTCCGTTGTATCGCGTTCGCGCCGACCGGTCGCTTCCGCGACCACGTGCGCGCCCTCCGGCCCGGCGACCGAGTGACGCTGTGTGGCGAGCACGAACGTCGAGAGGAGAGCGACGGGACCTGCGGCGAGCCCATCGCGACCCTCAAACTAGAGAAATTCGCCGTGCGCGACCTCGTTCGGACCGAGCCGGCCGTGCCGACCTGTCCGGACTGCGACCGGTCGATGTCGTCGGCGGGCCGGGGACAGGGGTACCGCTGCCGCGACTGCGGCACCGCCGCACCCGGGAAGGTCGACCGCGAGGTGGATCGCGAACTGGAGCCCGGTTGGTACGAGGTACCCCCGAGCGCCCGTCGCCACGTCGCGAAGCCGCTCGTCAGGGGCGGATTCGACGCGCCGGTCCACCCGGAGCGATGAAGTGAGCGGGGAGCGAGCCCGCAGACATGTCCAGAATCGTCTTTTACGGAACGGAGAACCGAGGCGGTGTCATCGACTTCTACCGCCACGAACTGAACGCCGAGACGTGGCTCGAACAGCCGGACTGTACGATTCTGCGGTACGACAACCTCCTGTTCGGCTTCTGCGACCGCGACGAGACCGAGGCGTGCGGGACGCTCACGTTCGTTTATCCGGACCGCGAGGCCGTCGACACCGTCCGCGAGCGACTCGCCGAGGCGAGCGGTCGCCGAGAGAACGCGAGTGCACCGCGTGCGGTCGAGGCACCGCACGAGAACGAGCGGTACGACATTTATCAGTTCTTCGCCGAAGACCCCGACGGTCGAACCGTCGAGTGTCAGGCGTTTCTCGACGACGACGTGGGAGGAATAGAATACTGAACAGGCGTCGGTGAAGCGGGCGAACGACCGGATCCGTTCGGATCAGTCCTCGATGGAGCGTTCCTCGCGCCACGCCGCCGCACGGTCGAGCGCGGCCTCGCGGCTGTCGAAGCGCTCGCGCTCGTAGGCCGATTCGTCGGCGGCCTGTTCCATCACGTCGAGGCGGACGACGAACCCGCCGTCGGTGCGCTCGCGGACCCGAACCGTCGCGTAGCCGTCGGAGCGCTCCCACTCGGTGATCGCGTCGTCCTCGCGTCCCAGTGACCAGCTCATACCTCACGGGGCGGCCCCGACGGCTAAAACGACGCGGTTCGGTCGCGCAGCGTCACGACTGGCGGCGTAGGCGGGTCGCGGCGTGTCCGGGAATCAGCGCTGGCCGGTCGGACTCGTCGCGTGCGAGCAGACGGGACAGACGGCGTAGCCGAGCGCGTCGTACGGAACGGATGCCGCGGGGGCCGTCACGTCGCACTCCGGACAGTCGAACATCGACACGTTGTTGGTGCTCATGTCAATGCAACAGAGCGCTATCCATATTGTTATACGCCGATTGTCGCCCGGACAACGACTCCCTACTTATAAGCGACCGCCGGGCCGAGATCGGGTATGACCGACGACATTCACGCGGACCGGCGGCGGCGCGCCGCTGCGCGGCTTCGGGGGGCAGACGCCGACGGACTCGTCTGCTTCCCGAGCCGGAACCTCCAGTATCTCACCGGATTCGACGAGGAGCCTGGTGAGCGGCATTTCCTGCTCGCGGTCCCGGCGGCGTCACAGAATGGGGTCGAGCCGACCCTCCTCGTGCCGGCGCTGTACGAGACGCAGGTACGCGAGGAGACGACTGTCGCGGCCGTCCGGACGTGGGCCGACGGCGACGACCCGGTCGCGGCCGTCCGCGACCTGCTCGCGGACCTTGCCCTCCGCGAGGCGCGCCTCCTCGTCGACGACACGATGTGGGCGACGTTCACGCAGGACCTCCGCGCGGCAGCGCCGAACGCGACGTGGGGGCTCGCGAGCGAGGCCATCGTCGACCTCCGGATCCGCAAAGACGACGCGGAACTGGCGGCGCTGCGCGAGGCGGGGGCCGCCGCGGACGCGACCGTCGGCGACCTCCGCGATCTGGGTGCCGACGCGGTCGGGATGACCGAACGCGAACTCGCCGGGTGGATCGGCGACCGACTGGCGGCTCGCGGCGGCACCGGCGTCTCCTTCGAACCGATCGTTGGCGCGGGCCCGAACGGCGCGAAGCCGCACCACGGTCACGGAGACCGCGAGATCCGACCGGGCGAGCCCGTCGTCCTCGATTTCGGGACGCGCGTGGACGGCTACCCCTCCGACCAGACGCGGACGCTCGTGTTTGACGGGATTCCACCGGACGCGTACGAGCGGATCCACGAGACGGTGCGCGAGGCGCAGACGGCCGCGGTCGACGCCGTCGAGCCGGGGGTCACGGCCGCGTCGGTCGATCGGGCCGCCCGGGAGGTGATCGAGGCGGCGGGGTACGGCGACGCGTTCGTCCACCGGACCGGTCACGGCGTCGGCCTCGACGTCCACGAGGAGCCGTACATCGTCGCGGGCAACGACCTCGAACTCGAACCGGGGATGGTGTTCTCCATCGAACCGGGCATCTACGTCGATGGGCGGTTCGGCTGTCGGATCGAGGATCTCGTCGCCGTCACGGCCGACGGCTGCGAACGGTTGAACCACACCGACCGCGGCTGGCGGTAGCGGTATCGATCGGCCATACGAGAACACCGGGGGACCGGGAACATGTCGGAGGTGTGAACGAGTCGAGACACAACGCAAAATCGGACGGGAGACGTTGGAAACCGACGCGTCGGGCGTCCGACGCGTGATGCGGGAGTCGTGTGCCTACTCCCCAACAGGAAATTGTTTCAGTATCCTATAGTTCTGATACCGGATTATTTCGGGTTCACGGGTCAAATGTCCAATGAGAACGAGCCGGACAGATCGGCCCCGGATCGACTTCGAGGCGTGAGCGATCATAAAACGGGCCGTCCGGTGGCCCTCCATCGCAGAGGCCGACAGCGGATTCGCATCGAAACCATTAGTGTCGCCGGACCGGAACCGCGGGGTATGAGCGACAACGAGGAGGCCGAAGAGAGCGAACCGGCCGTCGAGCTCGGCGACGGACCGGACGTGGCCGGTGAGCCGATCGTCCGCGTCGCGTCTCGGCTCACGTGGCCCGCGAAGCGCAGCGACGTGGTGGCACAGGAGGGCGACGCCGCGGTCCGGACGCCGGACGGCCCGCGCGACCTCGACGACGTGCTCGAAGACTCCGAGGTGCCGCTGTTCGAGAGCCGCAGCGAGTTCGTCACTGAGATCGAGGAACTCGTCGGCCGCGGTCCGGTCGCGACCGAGTAGAGACCGACGACCCCCAGCGCGGCTTTTTTGTCTCGCCGACGCGGAACGGGCGCATGACAGTTCCGTTCGACCCCAACGAGATCGATCCCGAAGAGTACGGCGAGATGCAGACCACCCTCTCGATGGACCACGAGGCGGCCATCGAGCGCGTCCGCGAGGTGTGTACCGACGCCGGCTTCGGGATTCCGGTCGAGTTCTCCCCGTCGGAGATGCTGAACGAGAAGGTCGACGCCGGCCGCGATCCGTACTACGTGCTCGGCGCCTGCAACCCGAAAATGGCGGACCGCGCGCTCGACGCGACCGACAAGCGCATCGGAGGACTGTTCCCCTGTAATATGATCATCTGGGAGGAGTCGCCCGGCGAGCAGGTCGTCTACCACGTCTCGATCATGAAGATAGCGCGACTCCTCGGCCTCCCGGTGGACGACGAGGAGATGGACGCGATCGTCGCGGACACCGGCGAGATGGTCGACGCCGTGTTCGCGGAACTGGACGCCGAGGCGTGAGCGGCGGGCGTCTCGCTGACGACGGTACGGAGGCGTCGGATTCGTTTGGAGCGGTCTTATTAATGAAAACGGATGGGTCGCTGGTCCCGTGTCGAGTACGGCACGCGTATCGGCGAATCTGAGCGGGGAGAGGGCCGGACCACACGTCGGCGAAGTGCCGGCCGTGGTGTCGGCGAAGTGCCGGCCGTGGTGTCAGAGAAGTGCCGACCGTGACGCCGGCAAGCCTACACTTCGAGGTCGATGCGAAGCGTCTGCGCCTTGTAGCCGTCCGTGTCGATGCCGATTTCGATGGTGTCGATGTAGCCCGCGAAATCTTCGTACCACCCCGAACCGGTCTGGAACGAGATGAATCGTAGCTCTTCGTCCGCGTAGTTGATCGACGTGGGAGCGGCGCTCGACCGGTACTCGTTCCAGTCGAACTCGTCGGTGCTCATCAGTTCCTCGAAGGTCGGCGCGCCGTAGAACCCGTCACCGACGCCGGGGCGATTCGAGTCGTGGAACACGAGTTGGTTCGGTCCCGCGTCGAGCGACCACTTGTTCCACTGGTCAGCGGGCGCGTCGAGCGAGGGCGAGAAGTACGGCTCGCCCGTGAGGCGGCGTCCGTACCAAGCGTCGTCGTCGACCCCGTCCGATTTCGTATACAGTGTGAGATAGAAGTTCAGGGGAGTGCTACCGGTGATCTCGTCTCCCGTCTTCGTGTAGAAGCTGATGTCCGTGAGGTCCTTCAGGCGGAGCGTACCGAACTCCTTGAACGGAAGTTCTTCCGGCGGAAGATAGAGGAGAAACTTGCTCCCCTGGGTCCCGTCGACCATCCACGACCCGCCTGCGGTGTTCCGCTCGGCGCGGGTTGCAACCGCGTTAGCGGCTTCCGCGACGTCACCGCGAAGCATGTGGCGTTTGTTCCGTGCGGCCGCTGCGGGAGCGCTCGATACGCCGAGCGCCGTGACGCCGAAAGCGAGCCCCGCGCCCTTGAGCGCAGTGCGGCGGGTGACGTCGGGACCGGTGTTGTGGGTGGTGTTTTGTTCCATTACGTGCAGAGTGTCGCTGGTAAGGGACATAAATGACTATGTATTGATATTGTCAAATACACAATTATTTCTCAGACGATCCGTCACAGAGGCCGATCACAGGCGCGTCGAGCCGTCGGTATCCCTGATCGACCACGCGACTGGCGAGAACGAGTCGGTCGAAATGGGATCGCGCTCGGATCAGTCTCCGACGACCGGGTCGTCGTCTGCGGACCGGTCGACCCACGAGACCGCAACCGACTCGAACGGCCCGGAGTACTGCATCAGTGTCGTGCCGAGAATCGCCATCACGAGCACGTAGCCGACGGCGAAGGCGTTGATCGTCTGTGCGAGCGCCGGGTCGAACGTCCCCGCCTCGGCCCCGGTGACGGCGACCGTCGCGATGATCAGCGAGAACTCCCCGCGGGTCGTCATCCCGAGCGCGACGCGGGTCGAGCGCTTGGTGTCGAGGTCGAAGGCGCGCCCGGCGAAGAAGCCGGTGACGAGCTTCGTCGGCGTCGTCACGAGGACTGCGAGCGCGATCAACGCCGCCACCCCGCCGAACAGGAGCGGGTCTGTGACCAGTCCGATCCAGAAGAAGAACACCGCCGCGAACGTGTCGCGAACGGGCTCTAACAGCGTCTCAATATCGTGGGTGTAGTCGGTCGGCGCGAACGCCATCCCGACGAAGAAGGCGGCGACCGCTTCGCTGACGCCGAGCGCGAGCGCCGTCCCCGCCACGAGCACCACGGCCGCTATCGACCGGAGCGCGATGAACTCCGGGTTGTCGGTCGCGACCAGTCGGTCGAACAGCGGCGTTCCGAACTGGACCGCGGCCAGTAACACGAGAATGAACCCGATGGCGATGCCGACGTCGGCGACGGCCGCGCCCACGTCGTCGCCGCCGAGCACGAGCGCCGAGGTCACGGCGAGGTAGATAGCGATGAACAGGTCCTCGTACACCAGCGTCCCGAGCAGCGGCTCGGCCTCGTCGTTGGCGATCCACCCGAGGTCGAGCAGCGACTTCGTGATCACCGCCGACGAGGAGATGTACACGATCCCGGCCAGCAGCACGGCGGGGATGAGCGCACCGAAGACGAACCAGCCGAGGACGAGCCCGACCCCGAAGTTCGCGAGGTCGATCGTACCCGCCGTCCCGATCTGACGCCGGCGCGCGAGCAGGCGACCGAGGTTGAACTCCAGGCCGAGGAAAAAGAGGAGGAAGACGATCCCGAGTTCCGCGCCGACCGCGATGAACTCCGACTCGGAGACGTAGACGGTCCCGAGCATCGGCAGGGAGAGCCGTCCGAGGACGAACTGCCCGAGCAGCATCCCGGAGATGATATAAAAGGGGATAACGGACTGACCGAGCCTGTCGGCGAGCGCGCCGACGCCGGCGATGGCGGCGAACATGATGCCGATCTCGAAGAGAACGTCAGCCACTGACGCTCACCTCGGCGCGGAACGACCCCGTCTGGATGGGGAAGACGAACGCGTCGGGTCGGCCGCTCATCCGGTGAGGATCTCCTCGAACGCCGCGCAGTTCTCGGGTGTCCCGACTCCGATGACGGTGTCGCCCTCGCGGAGTGTGGTGTTGGCGGACGGGCTGTCGACGACCTTGTCGTCGCGTTGGATCGCGACGACGGCGAGCCCCGTTCGGTTACCGATGTCGGCGCTCTCGATCGTTTCGCCGATCAGCGGCGAACCGGGGTGAATCTCGTACCACTCCAAGAGGATGCCGCCCGGCAGGGTGGTCTCTTGGGTGTCGGGCTCGACCGGCTGGAAGTACGCGCCCTCGATGATCGAACCGATGGTCCGGGCGAGGTCGTCGCTGAACTCGAACACCTTCTCCGAGTCCGCGCTCGGGTCGGGCCGGCGGAACACCTCGCGTTTTCCCGTGTTGTGGATGACGACGACCATCTCGCCGTCGTCAAGGTCGATCTCGAACTTCTTCCCGACGCCCGGGAGGTCGGATTCGCGGATCGTCATATCGAGGAGAGCGCAGCCTGCCATATAGATGTACACGTCGAGGGCGCGGTCCGGGAGACGGCCCGCGAGGAGGTGGTTCCGGTGACGGGGTCGTCGCTCTCGCGCGTCGCTAGCTATCGTACCCGGACGCGCGACCGCCGCGTACCAAACGCTAAGTGGGATGAGAACGACGTACCGGACATGTGGAACCCCCGCAAAAGCCGGAATCGACGGACGGTGACATGCATCGCGTGCGGGGACTCGCTGTTGCGTGAGGACGCGCGCGAGTACGACAAAGAAGGGGACCGCTGGGACCGGCGCGACAAGGAGTTCGAATACCTCTGTACTGACTGCGACGACGAACTCTGTCATCAGTCTCGGGACGGACTCGAATCGCTGATCTGCGACATCGAGGCGGACGGGCTCTCGCGCGAGGAGTTCCTGGACCGGTACGCCGACGCGGTCGCGCCCGACGACAGCACCGACGCCGCCGGGTCGCACGGCCGACCCAACCGCGACCGAGAGCCGTCGGACCGCGACCGCTAACCCACCGGCGTTTCGGCGGGCTACGCCACCCGCCCGACAGGCCTTTCTAACGGACACACGTTGGTCTCGGTATGTCAGACGACGAGCCGAAACCGGGCTCCGCAGAGGACCAGGGACCCGTGACGATCACGCCGGAGTTGGCGGACCGCCTCGCCGACAAGCGGGCGGACCTGTTCGAGGAGTTCGAGATCCCCGACGAGTTCCCGAACGAGGTCCTCCGCGAGGCCGAGGCCCGGACCGAGGACGTGTACGACGAGATCGAAGCCGAGATCGACGAGCGATCGGACCTCCGCGATCTCACGACGTGGACGACCGACCCGATCGACGCGCAAGACTTCGACGACGCGATATCCATCGAGCGAGAAGAGGGTGCCTACCGACTGTGGGTCCACATCGCCGACGTCACCCACTACGTTAACCCGGACACCGCGATGTGGGACGAGGCGGTGAAGCGGTCGAACACCGTCTACCTGCCAGATTACACGATCCACATGCTCCCGCCGGTGCTCGCCGAGACCGTCTGCTCGCTCGTCCCCAACGAGGACCGACTCGCCCACACCGTCGAGATGGAAATCGACGACGAGACGCTCTCGTTCGAGAATATCGAGATTTATAAATCGGTCATCAACTCCGACGAACGACTCACCTACAAACAGTGCGAAGAGCGGCTGGAGGACCCCTCGCTCCCCCTCGGCGAGGAGAACGCGCTCGCCTTCGAACTCGCCGACCGGATGCACGAGCAGCGAAAGGAGGACGGCTCGCTCGTGTTGAACCCGCGCCGCGACCGCGCGCACACCATCATCGAGGAGTCGATGCTGAAGGCGAACAAGGCGGTGACGCACACGCTGATGTGGGACCGCGGCGTCGAGGCGATGTACCGCGTCCACCCCCAGCCGAC
>Ga0136589_1000974_pt1 | contig 13386 bp, 10 predicted proteins | sample AntRauMFilla3764_FD_104640 | JGI IMG/M metagenome (GOLD analysis project Ga0136589, IMG submission 104640) | Saline lake microbial communities from Rauer Islands, Antarctica - Metagenome Filla 3 #764 | ecosystem: Environmental > Aquatic > Non-marine Saline and Alkaline > Saline | place...
CCGTGCGAGCCGGCGGTGAACGCCACGATCCGTCGCTCGGCGGGGTCCATTACACCGGCGTTCGCGGTGGGTCGGGATATGTCCGGGGGTAGCTGCCGAGGTTGCCGCGAGGCGAGGGCAGCGCGACGGGTCGACGCGCCCTCACTCGCTCATCGCCGTCTCGCCGACGGGTGGGTCGGTGCGGATGACGATAGCGACGAGAACGGCCGCGACGAGACTGGCACCGGCGAGAAGCGTCCAACTCGCACGGTAGCCGAGCGTGTCGGCGAGGTAGCCGAACGCCGGGGGGGCGAACAGCGCCCCGGCGGTCAGCGCCAGTTGGCAGCCGGCAGTCGCGCTCCCCATCCGATCGGCGGAGACGAGCGTCGCCATATACGAGTAGTAGACGCCCGTAAATCCGAGGACGAAGAAGCCGAGTGCGGCGAAGGCGATTCCCGCGTTCGTCGGCGTCGAGGTCCGCGCCACGACGAGGAAGAGGCCCGCGCTGGCGACGATTTGGACGAGGAGAATCCCGCCGATCCGGGTCTGTGGGTCGCCCGGGAGCGCGTCGGAGAGCCACCCGCCGAGGAGCCGACCGCCGCTCCCGAACAGCTGTACGGTCGCGAGCACGACGCCGCCGAAAGCGACTGACCCGCCGATAGACTCCTCGACGTAGAGCACGGTGTACCCCGTGGTCGTGAACAGCGCGGCCCCGAGGAACAGTCCGGAGACGGCCAACAACACGTACGCCCGGTTGTTCGCCAGTCCACGGAGGTCGGGATAGCTGGCCGTGCCGCCGCTCTCACCGCGGTAGAGCGCGTAGAAGCCGACCGCGACGACGACCCCGAGCGCGGCGGCGATCAGGAAACCGATCTGCCAGAAGAAATAGCCGGCGAGTCCCGTGACGAGCAGGGCGCTGATCCCGCTGCCGCCGGTGACACCGACCTGCTTGATCCCCATGGCGGTGTTCTGCTTGCCGGACGTGACGCTGTCGTACACGGCCTTATTCGTCCCGGGCATCGCGGTGCTGTACACCGATCCGAGGAGGAACACGGCCGCCAACAGGAGCGCGTACGACCCCGCGCCCGCGACGAGGAGCATCCCGGCGGCGAGTCCGACGAGCCCGAGCGAGAGGGTGCGCCGCTCGCCGAACCGGTCCGTGAGCGCCCCGACGGGGAGCAGGAAGATGGCGTATCCGAGGGTGAGCGTCGTGACGACGATGCCGACCTCGAACCGCGAGAGGCCGAACTCGTCTCGGAAGAAGGGCGTGGCCGCGAAGACGGCGTAATAACAGATGCTCGCCGACACCTGCCAGAGCGTGACGAGCGACACCGCGCGCCAGTAGCTACGGTCCATCCACCGTCAGTCACCACAGCCCGTTTCATAAGCGGTCCGCTCTCGGCAACCGGGAGACGCGACAGCGACGAGAGGAACCCGACCGCGGGCCGCCGACTCGGGGCACTGATCACCACGACGCGAATCCTTATGCGACGCGACAGTCACGTGAGCACATGCCACGTGACTGGCGCGACTCCGTCGACCTCACCGAGCAGCAGTCGCTCGTTCGACGGAGCATCCGCGACCTCTGTTCGGCGTTCGACGACGAGTACTGGCGAGAGTGCGACCGCACGGCGACGTATCCACAGGAGTTCGTCGACCAACTCGCCGCGGACGGCTGGCTCGGCATGCTGATCCCCGAGGAGTACGGCGGCGTGGGGATGTCGACGAGCGAGGCAGTGGTGATGATGGAAGAAATCGCCGCGAGCGGCGGCGGATTCGCCGCGCCACAAGCGATCCACGGGGGGATCTACAACTCGGTACCGATCGTGAAGTACGCCGACGAGGCGCTGAAATCGGAACTGCTCCCGAAGGTCGCCGCCGGCGAAGAGACGATTCAGGCGTTCGGACTCACGGAGCCGAACGCGGGGTCGGATTCGACGGCGATGGAGACGCGGGCGGAACGCGAGCCGCGGACCGGCTCGGAACGGAGCGGCACCGCCGCGGAACGCGAGGGCGACGAGTACGTGATCAACGGCGAGAAGGTGTGGATCTCGCGGGTCGAGAACAGCGACTACCTCGTGTTGATGGCCCGCACGACCCCCCGCGAGGAGGTGGACAAGCGCACCCGCGGCATCTCCATGATCCTCGTCGACTTGGAGGACGCCTACGCCGACGGCCTCGAAATCGAGCAGATTCCGAAGACGGCGAGCCGCGCGGTCCACTCGTATCAGCTCTACTTCGACGACGTCCACGTGCCGGCTCGAAATCTGATCGGCGAGGAAGGAGAGGGGTTCTATCAGGTGCTCGACGGGCTCAACGAGGAGCGGCTGGTGATCGCCGCGGAATGCCTGGGACTCGGCGAGACGGCGCTACAGAGCGGGATCGACTACGCGAACGAGCGGGAGGTGTTCGGCGGCCCGATCGGCGCGAATCAGGCGATTCAGCACCCGCTCGCGGAGGCGTACGCCGACCTGCTCGCCGCAAAGAAGGTCATCTACGACGCCGCCGACCGTCTCGACGACCTCGACCGGACGGCGGCGGGCGCCGAGGCGAACGTCGCGAAGTATCTCGCGGCCGAAGCGGCGTTCGAGGCCGCCGACGCAGCGGTCCAGACCCACGGCGGCTTCGGCGTCGCCCGCGAGTACGACGTCGAGCGATACTTCCGAGAGGCGCGCCTCACCCGGCTGGTGCCCGTGACCCAACAGCTCGCGCTCAACTACCTCGGCGAGCGCGTCCTCGGTCTGCCGCGGTCGTACTGAGAGGGCGGAATGGGAGCGAACCGAACGGAGTCGGCGAAGCGGTCAACAGCCCACCATCCACCACTCCGGCTGACTCGGACAGCTGATCGGGAGGATCCGCCAGAGGACGAGCCCGAGTGCGGCGGCCGCGATGAGAGCCGCCGCGAAAAGCAGCGTTCGTCGGAGGTTGCGTGGTCGTGCCATTGGTATAAATATAAGTTTAGTAATACGGCCCCGAACCGGCGGCGGCCGGTCCGGCGACGTCCGCGGCGTCGCCTACCGCTTCCGACCCGAGAGGATGCCGGCCGCGCCGCGGAGCGTGCGAAGCGGGTTCGGCCGGCCCACGGCGGTCTGGAGGACGTACAGCGCCCCGACCGCGGCAATCGCTCCTATCTGGACGGTCTGCATCGGGTGGACCATCGCCAGCACGCCGGCGACGAAGAAGGCGATCCGGAGACCGTACGTCTGTCCCCGACCGAAGACGAACTGGTAGTTGATCCCGTGGATGATCGCCAGCGCGCCGATCATCGCGAGAGCGCCGGCCGAAAGGGACGCGTAGGTGAACGTGCCGGAGACCAGCTCCGGGTGGTAGACGAACGCGAAGGGGAGCACGAACAGCGGCGCGGAGATGCGCAGCGCCTCCTTACAGCTGCCCCAGAAGCTGCCGCCTGAGATACCGCAGGTGACCGCGACACAGGTCGCGATGGGCGGTGTCAACCCGGCCAAGATTGCGGCGTAGAAGACGAAGAAGTGAGCCGCGATCTCCGGGACTGCGAACTGACTGATGAGCGTCGGCGCGACCAGCAGCGCCACGACGGTGTACGCCGCGGTCGTCGGCATCCCGAGTCCGAGGATGATACAGATGATCATCGCCAGCACGAACGCGACGATCGGGATCCCGCCCGACAGGTCGAGCAGGGTGAGCGAGATTGCCGTCGGCACGCCGGTCGCCATCAGGATGTCGACGACCCCGTTGATCGCCGCGAGGATGATCGTCACCGGCGCGACGACGATGACGCCCTCGCGGAAGCCGTCGACCGTCTGTTCGAGCGTGCTGAACAGCGCCTCCTTGTTGCTCTCTCCGTCGAGCGCCGCTTGGACCTGCGGAATGCCGATTCCGAAGACGATCATCGACACCGCCGTGTACAGGGCGGCGGTCATCACGGTGTACTGCAGAACGCCGAGGATGTAGATCAAGATGACGAGCGGGACCCCGTACTTGATCGACTCCAGTATCATCGTTCGCCGTGCCATCTGGTCGCCGATGAGCCCGTCCATCTCCGGGTTCTCGATCTGCGGGGCGGCCACGTAGTGCACCGCAATCGTGATCGAGACGACGAGGACGGCCGCCGGGATCAGCCCGGAGATGATCACGTCGACGTAGGTGATCCCGGTGATGAGCGACGCCATGATGAACGCACCAGCGCCCATCACGGGCGGGAGCACCTGTCCGGAGGTGGAGGCGACCGCTTCGATGCCGCCCGCCGTCTCCGGCTTGATCCCGTTCTCTTTCATCAGCGGGATGGTGAACGAGCCGGTCATCCCGGCGTTCGCGGTCTGGCTCCCGTTGACGGAGCCGATGACCGCGCTGGCGACGACCGCGGTCTGAGCGATACCGGAGTCGAGGTACTTCGCCGAGCGCACCGCGAGCCGAAGGATCAGATCGAACGCACCGTACGCCTTCAGGAGTCCGGCGTACAGCAGGAAGAGGGCGATCCACGCCGCCACGAGGCGAGTGAGGAACCCGTAGAACCCGTCGACGCTCACCACGAGGATCCGAAGCATGCGCGTGCCGGAGAGGCCACCGTGGCTCAGGGCCCCGGGCATGAACGGACCGGCGAACCCGTAGCCGATCCCGATGAGGACGACCGCGAGGAACGTGAGCCCGAACGACCGCCACGTCAGGTAGATCATCGCGAGCGTGAACGCGAACGCCATCGCGAGCTGCGGCTCGGTCGCGCGCCCGACCGTGTCGATCGCGACCGCCTGGTAGTTCACGAAGAGGTACCCGCTAGTCCCGAGCGAGACGAGCCCGGAGCCGACCAGCAGCGCGACCTCGCCCCAGTTGCGCTCGATGAGCGGCTCGTCGAGCTCTGAGATCACGTACAGTCCGAGGATGCCGCCCAGGAACGCGACCGCGTACTGTCCGCGGGGCATCAGCTGGGTGTACGAGTACCACATGACGATCATCCAGAACGGGATCGAAAAGGAGATGAGCGCCATCCGGAGGCGTTCCTCTATCCCCGAGCCGAGCCGGAGGATGATCACCGACACGCCCGCGACGCCGAGCACCGCGCCGGCTCCGAGGATCGTGGTCGCCGAGTCCTCGATAGCGGTCGCGATCGCGACCGGATCGTCGAACAGGGCAGCCGGAAGCGTGGCGCCGTACGCCCCGGTCAGGAAGTTCGGAACGATCAGCGTCGGCAGGAAGATAACGAGGAACCAGAACGGCAGCGAGAGGAGGTACAGCCAGAGCTGTCTCCGCCCGCGGTCGCCGGGGGCGAGTTTGAGGGACTCCTGGTCGGCGAGCAGTCCCTGGTCCGAGTCCTCGGACGGGTCTATCGGATCGGTCGGGTTGTCGGAATTGGTTGCCATCCGTCGTGAAAGATCGGGGTATCGGGGGTGGTTACGGGGCCGGTACTACTCGTCGCCGCGACTCCACGAGTCGTCCCAGACGCCGTTCTCCTCGAAGAAGTCGGCGACGCCGGCGTGGATGTCGATCTCCGGGATAACCGTTCCCGTCATGGCTTCGGGCGAGTACTCGAGAGTCGTCGGGTCCGACTCCCGCAGCGTGTCCTCGTGTTCGACCGCGAGCCGGCAGATCTCCTCGGTCGCGCGCGCCGGGATGTCCGGGCTGAACGCCCACTGACCGGCGAGCGACCAGGCGGTCAGCGTGTCGGTGTAGGCGGTGACCTCCTGCTCGTACCCGTACGGCTCGACCTCCTCTAAGATCGCGCCGGGGTGGTCCTCGATGACCTGCCTGAACTCGTCGTCGACCTCCAGCAGGTTCAGCCCGCCGCCACTGCGTACGTCCACTTCCTGACACCAGCCGGAGAGGTTGACGCCGTTCGCGCCGTACAGACAGAGCGCGTCGACGCGCCCCTCTTCGACCGCGCCGGGGATGTCGCCGGTGTCGACGTTGAGGATGTCGTTCGGCTCCCACATGCCGGCCTCCTTGAGGATCTCCTCGGTGAGCAGTCGCGTCCCGAAGCCGGGCTGGATCGGATAGATCGTGTAGCCGCCCTCACGGAGGTCGGCGACGGACTCGACTCCGCTGCCGTCCAGGCCGACCCAGTGGATCTGCAGCGACGTGAACAGGAAGCCCTGGTTCGGGAGCGATTCGACGGGGTCGTCCGCGAACGGCCCCTCCTCGTTGAGCGCCTTCGACAGCGAGTTGTTGTCGACGCCCATCGCCGGGATCTGGCCGTTGTCGTACTCGTAGAGGTTCGCGGTCCAGCCCTGCGTCTCCTGGACGGAGATGTTGAGGAAGTCGCTGTGTTGTGAGGCCGCGCGAGCGAGCGCCTGTCCGGCCGCCTGCGTGGAACTCCCGGTCGAGGTGCCGCCGATCGTGACCGTGACGTCTCCGCCGCCGTTGCCACCGTCACCGCCGTCGCTACCGTCGCCACCGTCGCCGCCGTCACCGCCGTCACCGCCGTCACCGCCGTCGCCGCCGTCACCGCCGTCGCCGCCCGAACAGCCTGCGAGGCCGACGACGCCGAGTGTCGCCGCACCTTTTACAACGTCGCGCCGAGTCGTGTTGTCACCATCTATCATGTGGGTCGATGCTTCACGTCTATTGATAAAATAGTGTCGTCGGAGACAGAATTCACGGGGGGAAACGACCAGAGAGCGACGAGTACAACTACAGATAGAGTTAATTCCCAGTTATTTGGAATATGAATAGACTAAGAAAAATAAACGAGAGGGTATAAAAGTCAGTCTATTGCCACGAAAACGCCGTCTCGAGGTCGTGCGGCGTGTTCCCACCCTCGGCCGCGGCCCGCTCGCGGTAGGCGTCGAGCGCCTCGCGGAACGCGGGGTCGGCCACCTCGACGAGCGCCTCGGCCCGCTCGCGCGGCGAGCGACCGCGGAGGTCCGCGACCCCGTGTTCGGTGACGATCACGCTCGCGTCGTGTTCCGTGTGATCGACGTGCGGCGTCAGCGGCACGATCCGGGAGACGTCGCCGCCGACGGCGGTCGACGGGAGCGCGATGACGCCGAGCCGGCAGTTCCGTGCGAAGTCGCCCCCGCCCCCGATTCCGTTGACGACTCTGGTGCCCCCGATGTGCGTCGCGTTCACGTTGCCGTACAAGTCAACCTCGACGGCGCTGTTCACGCCGACCACACCGAACCGGTCGATCAGTTCGGGAGCGTTCGAGATATCTGCCGGTCGCAACACCACGTCCTCGGCGTAGCGCTCGATGTCCTCGAAGAGGCGATCCTGTCCCTCGGCCGACAGCGCCAGCGACGTGGCGCTCGCGCCGCGGAGGTCGCCGGCATCGAGCATATCGAGGAGTCCGTCTTGGACGACCTCGCCGACGTACGACACCGGTCGGTCACCGAAGTCGACGTCCGCGAGCGCGCCCATCAGGGCGTTCCCGAGGCTCCCGACGCCGAACTGGAGGTTCGCCGCCTCGTCGAACAGCGGGTTCCGGTCAAGTTCTACCTCGAGGAACGCGCCGAGGTTGGCAGCGATGGCCTCGTCGGTCGAGGAGACGTCGCGGAACTCGTAGGGGTCGTCCGGACGGTCGGTCTCCACGACGGCTGCTAACTTCGCGGGGTCGAACCGAACCGCCGGACCGTCGGTCTCGCCGAGCGGGTCGTCGAGCGGGATCGGGTCGCGGTGGGGCGGGTTGGAACGGACGTGGATGTCGTGGACGCGCGCGAGGTCGACCGGCTGCGCGCGGTTCACTTCGACGATCAACCGGTCCGCCGCGCCCACGTAGGCGGGCGTGTGACCGACGGAGGTAGACGGGATCAACCAGTCGGGACCGACGGCGACCGCCTCCACGACGGCGATCGACTCGCCCTGCATTCCGGCCCGGAGTCCGCCGAATCTGACCTCGTCGGCGAGCCGCGAGATGTGCCGATCGTGAAATTCGATCCGGCCGTCGTTGGCGGCCGCCCGCGAGGTCTCGTTGGGTACGAACGGGTACCGGCGCGCCATGTCACCCGACTCCACGAGCGCGCGGTCGATCTCGTCGCCGACGCCGCCGCCGGAGATCACGGTGAGTTCGCGAGCATCGTCAGCCGCCGCCAACGCCTCGGGGACGAGTTTAGGGTAGCCGACCCCGCCGAAGCCGGAGACGAGCAGCGTCGCCGTCGCGGGGACACGCTTGGCGGCCGCTGCGGGCGAAGCGATCGGGAGGTCCCCGCCGAGTCGGACGTCGGGGATCGGATCGCTGGCTGTCGGCGCGTCGGGGCCGTCGGGCCCGGGTGACCGAGTCACTCCAGGTCCTCCGGCTGGGTGCCGATCCCCTCGGGCCACCCCGTCGGTTTCGCCGCGCTCGGCTCGGCGTGCGACCGTTTCAACACCATCGGCGTGCGCTCCAAGGAGAGCACGAGTTCGTCGTTCTGATTGTACGCGCGCAGTTCGGTGGTGACGATCCCGACGTGGTCGCGGGAGGAGGACTCGCGTTTCTCGAGCACCTCGGACTCCGCGAACAGCGTGTCGCCGTGGAAGACGGGTGCGTGGTGGCGGATGTCGTCGTAGCCGAGGTTCGCCGTGGCGTTGGCGCTCACGTCGATGACGCTCATCCCGACCGCGAGCGCGATGACGAAGGTGCCGTCGACGAGGCGCTCGCCGAACTCCGTCTCGGCGGCGTACGCCTCGTTGAAATGCATCGGGTTGAGGTTCATCGAGAGGTTGGTGAACCAGACGTTGTCCGTCTCCGTCACCGTCCGCCCGTACGGGTGTTTGTACACGTCGCCGACCGCGAAGTCCTCGTAGTACCGTCCCTCCCACCCGCCGACGAGTCGGCGGTCCGTGCCGCCGTCCGTCGCGGGGTCGGCGTCTTCGCCGTCCGTCGCGAGGTCGGCGTCTTCGCCGTCCCTCGCCTTCGAATCACCGCGGCCATGTGCATCGCTGTCTCGAACCATACTGGCTACCGATGACGACGGCTCAAAAGAGGGTTGTGTTCGCGGACCTCGTCGCCTGAACTACGCGAAGTTGAGCCAGGTGTACACCAACAGCCCAACGGCAACGACGCTGACCAGCAGCAGCCAGCCGATCATAATCGCGCCCATTTGGCGATGCGAGAGGTTTTGTCCCTCGAGTATGTCGGAAAGGCCCATAACCGAGGCGATTCGCTCAGAGTATTTAATGCCTTCCAAGAGACGGGCGAGGCGACCGATTCACTACCACTCGGTGTAGACGAGGTGCTCGACGCCCTCGTACGCGAGGAGTCGACGGCGTCGCAAGGTCAAAGAGACCACGTCACATACGGACAGATCACATGAAGGTGTACCGGTGACTGCCGGGAGCCCCATACCCGTCGAGACGTTCGCGAACGCCCTCGAGTCGCTTGATACGGAGGCGTTCGCCGCGTTCGTCGGCGAGGCGTACGCGGCAACCGCCGACACGGTGGCGGTGCGCGAGCCGTGGATAACCGTCATGGACGGGGACCGACAGACCGAACTGTTCGCCGTCTCGGCCGCGAGCGAGAGCGTGGGCGACGTGGAGGCCGATGCGATCGTCGTGGCGCGGGACTCGCTTCTCGGCGACCGCGTGACGGCGGACGACACCGCAGTCGTCACGCCTGCCGAACTCCGGCAACGCCTGTTGTATGCCATCTCACCCGCAGAGGCGAACGCGATCGCAGAGCGGACGCTCGGCGCACCGATGCGCTCCGCGACGTACCCCGAGACATCGAGAGCGAACGCGGCCGAGGATGCCGCAAGCGAGGACACAGCAAGCGAGGATGTCTCAGGCGAGGCGGATAGCGTCGCGGCCGGGGCTACGAGCGTCGGGGACGCTCGTCCGGGATCGCCAGCGTCTCGGGACACCGATGCACCGGACGAACGGAATCGTTCGTGGGCTCTCGTCACGGCGGTTGTCGCCGTCACGCTCCTCGCGGCGGCGGTCGGGGCTGTCACTGTCGGCGACGGCCTCACGCCGGGCGGCACGGACGGGCTGATCGATGCCGAGGATGCCGAGCCGGTCGACTCGCCGCCCGCGGAGTCGGACACGTCGCCCGCGGAGTCGGACACGTCGGACACGACGGACCAGACCGACGAGAGCGGTAGCGACGACTCCACCACAGTCACCGACGGGAGCGCGGACGCGACGGTGTCGGCCGACGGCGGCGACCCGACGAACGGAACGGCGGACGAGGCGGCTCGAAACACGGCCGTCGCGCCCACCTGCGAGCGGTCGGCTCTCAGCGTCGTGCAGGTGCAGATGAACGCCTTCCGCTACAACGACGACGCGACGAACGACGGCATCCGGGCCGCTCGCGGGTTCGCGTCGCCGACGAACAGGCGGGCGGTGGGCTCCGTCGACCAGTTCATTTCGCTGTTCGAGACGCCGTCGTACGCGCCGATGCTGACGTACGACACCGCGCAGTACTCGGTGCCGCGCATCGACAACGGGACCGCCGAAATCGAGGTCGTCACGCGGGAGAACGGCAGCGTGACCGGCCGGTACGAGTTCCGGCTCGTGCGGGTCCCCGGCGGGAGTGCGGGCACGAGCGCGGACCTCGGCGGCGTGGACGACTGTTGGATGACCAGTTCCGTGGGCGCGACGGAGTGAGCGAACGGATCGGTTCGAACACGAACCTACGAGCGAAATTTTGGCACTCTCTGGATTCTGAGATCAATGCCTGTTCGTTATTTTATTCTACAGTGTTCACCTACATCACGCGCAGAACATCTGAGTAGCGTACACTTTGTCCTCATCAGTGATTGTGATTCCCACTCCAGTTTCGGACCACTGTGTTCTGAGAATATTTTCACGATGCCCTGGAGAATTCATCCACTGACGCGTCAAGGACTCCGCTAGTTCTTTTTCGGTGGATAGATATTTTGTACCCGACTCAGTTCTGATGTTTTCATATACCCACGATTGAGCCACATTTTCACCACCAGTAGAACAGGATGCCTGTGACAGCCGTTCTTCAGTAGTGGATCCAGGTAGATTGTGTGCTAATTCGTCACTGTTCGCCATATCGTCACTATGTAGGGGAGATTGCTCATTGAGACTAGCTGATTCGGATAGTTGGGATAACCCTCGCTCTGACCGTTCCTGATTCACATTTTCGCGGACCAATTGTTCCACCTTTTGTTCGTTTATTTCAGTGGACTCTGTTGCGTTCGAGATCGCACTTGAGACTGGGTTAACCACTTGCTCCTGCGTCGAATTGACTGGGCCGATCCCGGCCTGTCCTGCGATTAATATGACTACACCAACCACAATCGCAAATTTCGAAATCTTCCACAGTCCTGTAGCCGGGTACTTCCATGTGGACTTGATGAATCCGACTACATTACTAGCAATCCAATATGGAATTGAGACCAACACCCAGAAGAGATTGGTCGGCCCTGACAAGGTTTTAGTTGACTCTGAAAACTTCCCACCTAATTGCGCTGCAGCGTAGTTTTCCCACGAGCGATCGGTGGCTTGAATTCCACTGCACTCGTGATATTCAGGCAGCCGGTGGTCACTACAGTGGGTTTTGCCGCACCTGTTACACGTGTACGGCATCCCTTTGAAATCGCCACCGCAGTGATCACAGGTCATGACTGTTTCTTGATCACTAACTAGTTATTTTTTCTGGTAAAATTTTATTAATGAAATTGGCTGACTGGCCAGGGCCGGAGTACGTTACTTGTTAAGGCTTTCAGCGAAGGCCTGAACGAACGTAGTGAAGTGAAGAAGTGGACTCGCGGGGACGTTGAACCAGAGCCAGACGTGCTCGCTCACGCCGTTCGCTGCGCGCGCCTGGCAGGGTTCAAATCCCGCTCGTTAGAGTGTTGCGCCGCTCGCGAAGTTGCTCGCGGCGCAAAAACATGGACTCGCGGGGGTCCCGCGAGCGCTAGCGAGTGGGACCACGCGAGGGAACGACTGAACGAAGTGAAGAAGTGGACTCGCGGGGATTTGAACCCCGGGCCTCTTCCTTGCGAAGGAAGCGATCTGCCGCTGATCTACGAGCCCGCACCCGAAACCAATCACCGTTCGTATTTGTACCTTACCTTTCGACGACCTGTACGCGACTGGTTCGCAGGCGGGAGCACCCGTCACGAGCTCGTGATTTATCTCACTGGGACCGACGGGATTAGGTAACCGCCACCACAAGGTGCGTGTAGAGCGAAGCGGCGTCGAGCGTCTTGTTCCGAGACAGAACAAGGTTAACAATTCTGAGATGCATCCCATATTCGTTACTCTTTTGAATACGGGCGCGAAGAGTAATGTATGGCAGAAGCGACGGCGACGACGGATCCCGACCCGGCCGCGATTGCGGCCCTGAAACACGTCGGGCTCGTCGGCGGCCTGACCGAAACGAAGGTGTCGTGTGCGGCGCTGGGCGACCGGCTCGACGCCTCGACACAGACCGCCTCGCGTCGGCTCCAGACCCTCGAATCCGTGGGGTTCATCGAACGCGACGTGGTCGGTGACGGGCAGTGGGTCCGCGTCACGGACGCGGGCGAGGCGGCCCTCCGCGCCGAGTACGCCGACTACCGTCGACTGTTCGAGAGCGACGTCGAACTCGTCCTCCGCGGGGCCGTCACCGGCGGGATGGGCGAGGGACGCCACTACATCACCCTGCCCGGCTACGCCGAACAGTTCCGCTCGCGGCTCGGCTACGAGCCGTTCCCGGGGACGCTCAACATCGATCTGAGCGAGGAGAGCGTCCGGCGTCGCGGCGAGATGGCCGGGATCGACGCGGTCCCCATCGACGCGTGGGAAGACGAGGACCGCACCTACGGCGCGGCCTCGTGTTACGAGGTCACCCTCGTCGCCGGCGACGACCGCTACGAGACGGTCCACGCGATCGTTCCCGACCGGACCCACCACGACGACGATCAGTTGGAACTCATCGCACCAGAACGGCTCCGCGACGCGCTCGCGCTTGATGACGGCGACGAAATCGAAGTGCGCGTGACCGCGACGAGCCGGGGAGACGCCGTCGACGACGACGCCGAGACGGAGGCAGCCTGATGCGCGCCGACGTCGACGCCGACACCGACGACGACGCCGAAGTCACCGCCGAGGGTCCCACCGAGACCGAAGCCGGACCCAGTGGCGACGCGGGCGAGAGCGTCAAGCGCGCGCTCGACGCGTTCCGCGCCGGCGACCCCGTCTGCGTGCACGACTTCGCCGACCGCGAGGGCGAGACAGATATCATCTACCCGGCCGGTGCCGTCGACGAGGCGGCCGTCGCACACATGCGTAACGACGCCGGCGGGCTGATCTGCGTCGCGGTCGGAGACCGAGTCGCCGATGCGTTCGGGCTCCCGTTCCTGGCTGACGCGCTCGACCACCCCGCGGTCGACGACGACCCCGACTACGACGACCGCTCCTCCTTCTCGCTACCGGTCAATCACCGCGACACGTTCACCGGGATCACCGACGAGGACCGCGCCCGAACCATCGTCGAACTGGCTGCGTCCGCGACCGCCGTCGCCGCGGACCCTGCGGGATACGAGCCCGAGGATTTCGCGGCGGAGTTCC
>Ga0136589_1000993_pt1 | contig 13295 bp, 14 predicted proteins | sample AntRauMFilla3764_FD_104640 | JGI IMG/M metagenome (GOLD analysis project Ga0136589, IMG submission 104640) | Saline lake microbial communities from Rauer Islands, Antarctica - Metagenome Filla 3 #764 | ecosystem: Environmental > Aquatic > Non-marine Saline and Alkaline > Saline | place...
AAAGCCCTTCTTTTTGACGTAACGCCCATAAGTCAAACAGCGCAGAGGGCTTTCAAAATGCCCACGTGGGGACGCAAGCGGCTCTAATCGTGAAAAATTAGGCACGACTTCCACTCTGTCCACGGGCCAATCGGCATCTAATACGTGACGCCGCTGATCTTGGGTGGTGCAAAACAAAGTGTGCACATACTTATAACGGGCCAGATCCACATAGTTGTGCAATTTCGAAACCACAGGCACCCCTGCCCGCTTCGCGCCACGCCCCCCATGCCAAGCCGCACGCTTCAATTGTGTGTGCACGATCTCGGCCTTAAACGCACGAAGTAATTTCTCAATCTTGCGTGGCGCCAAGAAGTCCCACTCTCCCTTTGCGTTCACAGTCTGCACTTCCAAATTCGGCACATTCTGTAACAGTCCTATTTTTGAAAATTGCGCATGGCAGATGGCCTGCACCGCATGCCCCCGCGCCGCCAAGGCCAGCGCAGTGTCCACAAACGAACGCTCCGCCCCGCCAAAGCCCTTACCTAACATTATTTGAGAAATACGCATACGCTAATATATTGTATTGCAGCCCTTGCAATTTATATCAACTACTAAGCGAGATGCCATGCATGACTATTCCGATAAAAATAATTACTCTTCAGCCAGAATCGGCAAATGTTAAAGAACTCTTGGGCCAGCTCCACAATCAGCAATTAGAAGCAATTACCCAAACTGGCGTTGATGGTCGCCGAGGCTCCCCAGAACTGTTGCCTGGTGAGCAAATCAACCAAGAACAGTCGCTAGCGATGCGCCTCATTCAACTGACCTTCGGTGAAATTGGCTGCTATTTATCACATCTACGAACAATCCGTGAAGCCTATGAGGCTGGCATACCACGCATTTGCATTCTTGAGGACGACGTGCTGATTGAACCAGGTTTCAAAGCAACACTTGAAGCGGTTGAACCGCTCCCCGATCACGTCGAATTTGTGCGACTAATGGGGCTCAAAATCCACCGCCGCAAGATAGTCGCTCCCCTAGCGCAGGGGCATCATCTAACGCGTCCACTCAAAGGTGTCTGCGGAACTCAAGGCTACGTAATCAATCGCTCAGGCATGAAAAAAGTCATCGCAGCGGGCAGCAATTTATCAGAGCCGATTGATAAATTCTACGACCACTTCTGGGATATCGATCTATTTAGCTTTACCATAGAACCCCACCTAATTTGGGAGCGACCCCGAATCGCCTCTTCAATCAAAAAAGAATCCCGCAGTAACGCCAGTAAGAAACTGCCTCAAAAAATAAAAACACATCGAATCAAACTACTACGCGGACTCAAACGCCGCTGCTACATGCTACTTCGCTACAAGCAGTTTTTCCCGGCCAGCAAACCCAACGGGAGCATTGGCCGAACAGCTCGCATCCGCTAATAGCATTACTAGCGATACAACAATTAGAAATTAAAGGTCGATGAGAATTCTGCACGCTGATAACATAATGATTCGCCGCTACGGGCGCACTAAGGTCGCGACGGGCCGGAAGCTCTTCAACGGCATGATTCGCAACAACTGGAAAGTCTGCGAATACAGCGAACGCGACATTGCCAAATTCGAAGCCCCGTTGGGCATTAAGCCCCTCGGCATCCGAGCCGCCAATCGACGTTTCATCGAAACCTGCGTCAACTTCAAGCCCGACGTGATCCTCATGGGACACAGCGACTTATTGACTAATAAAACACTGCTGGAAGTTAAAAAAAAGCTGCCGGGCGTCCCGCTGATCTATCGCAATGTCGATCCACTGTGGCGCAAACGTAATGTCGCCATGATTGAGCACCGCAAAGAAGTCGCCGACGCCATCTTCATCACCACAGCCGGCGCACCGTTGAAGCAATTTAAAACAGCTAATAATATTGTTGGCTACATCCCCAATGCCACCGACCCCGGCGTCGAGACATTCGATAATTCGCAAAAAACAGAGTTCGAACGTGACTTGGTTTACTGCGGGAAAGGCAGCGAATCGGATGATCGCTACCCACTGGTAATCAAGTTGCATGAATCGCTGAAAACGAAGCTGCGCTTTGAAACCTATGGACTCTACGGCCTGCCAGCAATCTTTGGTGAAGCCTATGACCAGGTGCTGGCCAGCAGCAAAATGGCACTCAACCTCAACCGTTATGAAGATTGGCCCTGGTATTCTTCAGCGCGCCTGTCTCAACTCATGGGCAACGGGCTACTCGCATTTGTCTGGGACAAAGGAGACATGCGCCATTTTCTCAACGACGACCAGGTCGCATTTTTCAAGGACGAAGCCGAATTGATCCGCAAAGCGCAGGATTTCCAACACGACGATGCCCGCCGCCAAGCAGTTGCCAGCGCCGGTCGCGCGTTCTACCATAAAGAATTCTCTGGCCAGCGCATTGTCAAATTCATGGTCGAAACCGCACTCGAAAAAGCCTACTCCGAAGATTACAGCTGGAAAGACGAAGTCTACCATTAAGCACCCACTGGTTTTAATCAGAAACACTGACGCAGCCCAATGATTCAACTTAGCGACGACCTCATTTTCAGCTCTGGTGGCAATCGGCTGTGCTTTGTCAGCCCTCTAAACAGGAAGCGCTGCCTGAAATTATTACGGCCCGATCGAACACCTGAGGTCAGACGAAGTGAAAAGTCCTTTCCATCAAACTTGCGACCACTGTCATTTTTCGATGAAAATCTATCAGAGCAAGTGCGCTTGAATTTCCTCTTCAATCGTTTCCCTCCAGCGATTACTAAGCACCTGCCACGTTCCTACGGAATCGTCCAAACATCCCGCGGCCTCGCACACGAAACCGATCTGATTAGGGACAAGAATGGAAGCATTGCGCAATCGCTCGAACAATATATCTGGGACAATGGATTAAACGAGCCCGCTAAATCTGCAATCGATGCATTCTTTCAAGACTGGGCCAAGGCCCCCCCTCAAACCCGCGACCTGATTCCGCATAATATGGTTCTTTCCTTTAGCAGCGAACCCGCTGAAATAATGCTTATCGACGGCCTAGGAAGGATGCCGCTAATCCCTTCATTGAAAGGCACACGGATGAGTCAAACACGCTTGTTAAAACGAAGAAAGAATTTTGATGAAAGGATTCAGCGCATCCTTGGACGTATAAACAGAAAAGAAGCCCCCAACGAGCGAATCACAGGTATCAACCGCAGCTTATAGACATCTGCAGACTGCTTAATTATAGAGGCAACGGAGTTTCCGAGCCGAACAAATAGTTGCGTGCTTTTCTGTATTTCCCGGGCATCTGCCCAAAATCAATCGCCTGATAGCCTTCACTGCCCAATTCATGAGCCATCACCGTCGCAGTAGGCCCCAAGACCAACAGGAGCAAATAGGATGATTTATCATAGCTTCGTATTTCACTCATGATATTTTCATACTCGTAGAATGCATTCTTGCTAGGGCCATAGATGTAATCAACTGATTCGACATTATCAAAGAGTTCATCCTCAAAGTGAAACCGACTTCCTCGTCCGACCACTATCACTACTTTTCGACCGGACCAAAGGCGCTTGATTAGTCGCACGCGATCTAAGAACTTAGCCTTATCGTCTGTGGGCCGCCATGAAAAAGGCCCGTTGAATCGTAAATGCGGTCTTTGTCTAAAAGGGCGAGCACATCCACCCCAATACTCTTCCGAATAGACTTTCGGATAATCACTCACGAATGCTTCGATCTGCTGGCGGAAAAGTTTAATAACAAAGCGATCACCACAGTCTCGAATCGTCTCTCTGAGGTGAGCTGAAGGGCAGAAACAAGACACCAACAAACAAGTCTTGCGTATGCTCGCCCTTAGCGTCTTTTTCAAATGAGTCATCGTCATGAATAGAGCCAAATCTAAATGCCAAAGCCCAGTAAATTCGGCCAATTGAAGCCTCTTTACCAACTTTTATTCAAGTTGAGTAAATCATATGCCTCAAACAGCGCCTTAGCATACTCTGGTCGCAAAGATGGCATAGGCGCACAAATCCACTCAATCTACTCACTACACGCCTACGCAACTCTGCGAGGCATGGAAGTCGCCCCAAAATGAAGCATATCAATATTTGTATTTGCACCTACCAACGCAGCATACACCTCGCTAGGTGCCTTAGTAGCCTGTGCGATCAAGTGTGCCCAAATGACATCCAACTTTCGATTTCTGTTATCGATAATGACGTGCAACGATCGGCGGAACCGATTGTAGAAAAATCGAAGAATATATCGCCCTACATTTTACACTATTTCTGCGAACCAGGACGCGGAATTCCTCTCGCACGCAACCGTGCATTGACTGAGAGTTTGGCGATGCATGCCGATTGGATCGCATTCATCGACGATGATGAACAGGCCGAAAAGAGCTGGATCCAGCAGCTTTACTCCTACATCTGCCAGCACTCGGAAAAGACAGTGGTCCACGGACGCGTCATCCCAGTATTCCCTGCAGACGCTCCGAAGCACATCAAAGAACTTTGTTCACCGAACAAGGTTCGCCCCACAGGCACTCGAAAATCCGCCTGCGCCACCGACAATGTCCTCTTCCCCGTTTCATTGGTCGAACCGCTAGGGCTACGCTTTGACGAATCCAGCCCTTTCGCGGGCGGCACGGATACCATTTTTTTCACTCAGGCGAGTAACAACGGGATTCAAATTTTTGAATGCGCCGAAGCCATCGTATACGAAACCATCTTCGCTGAACGGCTAAAAATGAAATGGCTGCTCAAGCGGAAATATCGATCTGGCATCACTACAAGCTGGCGCAAGCAAAATGCGGGCTGCTCAAGTATCTCCTTAATCTTCCCATCCCTGTTCAAGGCACTCCTGCATTGCCTCGTCGGTGGACTTCTAGCCATCATAAATTTAAAATTACAGCGTAACAAACAGCTCTTAAAATCTGCTAGGGAAACTGGCATCTTAGCGGGCACACTGGGCTTACGAGTCAACAGTTATGCTAAGATTGAAAGTTAAAGAACCGATTCGCCCACGCTTACAAGTGCTCGACTCACTGTCATTCGACTTATCTGGTGATTTAACAATTCAGTTTACCTGTTAGGTCATTTAATAACTGACTTGAATGACTCAGTTAAACAGCAATACGCATCCTGCACTCTCTGCATCTGTTGATCATTCGAAAAGGCCCCTAAGCGTTCTCGTGCATACTCAGAATTGTCCATAGTATAAACCTTAGAACGATACATCTCCTCTATCACGTATGCTAATGCAATGCTATCCGCCGGTGCCACGATTTTTGCAAATTTATTTTCGCTACCTACGACCTCTGGCATGCCTCCGCTATTAGTAACTATAACAGGTAACCCACAAGAAATAGCCTCCAGTATCGCAATTCCAAACGCTTCACATTGACCTGTCGCCGGATCTAATATTGACGGTTGAACATATAAATCATTTTCACGCAAAACACCTGCAACCTTTTCGTGACCGATAAATCCTAGAAAGTGAACGCGGTCTTCCACCTCCAACTTTTTAACTAGAAGCTCTAAACTACCACGTTCCGCACCATCACCAATAAGGGTAATCTCACTATCAACTCGATGTTTAAACCACAAATCAGCACATGCTTGAATTAAAAAACGTTGCCCCTTGCACGCCACCAAGCGAGCGACACAGGCAACCCGTAAACGCTTGCTAGTCAGTCGCGGCTTCAGGACCTGTTCAGCTGAAGCAAACGATTCCACTATGCAATTCGGGATTTTAATTACCTTATTTCGACTAATTCCCAGCGCTTCTAATTCCCTCGCCATGAAATCATTCGCCGCAGCGAATAATACTATGTGATCTATCGAAAACTCTACTAGAGCACGGCGCTTCGCGGCAGACCCTTTTGCACTCATTAATATATCTGTGCCATGAACTGAAACTAAAACTGGTGTGTTTAACTCGTGCTTCAAAGCACAAGGAATAACCACATCCCAGAGGCTCCAAGCGAAATGGGCGTGAATTACTTGCGGGTTGTATCTATCAATAAGTTGAGCCAAGTGCGCCGACCGTTCACGCTCTACGCTGCCTCCAAATCGAATCAGCCGAGTGAACCGGCCATAAAACCCCCTATGCTTAGCAATCGAAACCACTTTGCCAAACGGACGCGCTTCCTTCAAAAAACGCCGACCATAATAAGCCACTACTTGTTCTTGAGCGAACTCAGGACGCTCTAGCCTGGAGACAAGATCGTATATAAATGTCTGGGAAGGCGGCGAAAAGTTTTTCACCACATGCAGAATGCGCTCAACCATACATCAAACATCCACACATCCGACCGTCTGACGATAAAAATACAAACATTACCCTAAAATTAAACGATACTAACTCGGCTGCTTAGGAGTCTAGCATAAATTAATTGAACAATACTTGCGTTTAGTGTCGTTTCTTTCATTGTGCATTTATGGCAAATGAAAAAGACGGACTAATCGAAAAATACAACTCACTAAAAGCTCATCTTGACGAACGGAGTCTTCGTCTTTGCGCCGCAGCAGATGCTCGATCTATCGGGCGCGGTGGAATTAGTGCTGTTGCGCGTGCAACCAAAATGTCTCGAACCACAATTCATGCTGGCCTAAAAGAGTTAGATGACGAGGTGACAGTGAAGAAGATTCGACGCGCAGGTGCTGGCAGGAAACCTTTGGCTGAGAAAGACCCAAGCATTTTGATTTCCCTAGAAAAACTAATCGATCCAGTGACACGAGGAGACCCCGAAAGCCCGTTGCGATGGACGAGTAAAAGCACGACCAATCTGGCCCGTGAACTGTCTTCGATGGGTCATTCAGTTTCCCAGCGATCTGTATGGAATATACTGGATGAATCGGGCTACAGCATGCAGTCAAATCGGAAGTCCAACGAAGGATCGAATCATCCAGACCGAGATACTCAGTTTCAGTTTATTTCCGATTCCGTCGCCACGTTTATTGATGCGGGACTTCCCGTAATTTCTGTCGACACGAAAAAGAAGGAACTCATTGGTAACTATAAGAATGACGGTCCTAAATGGCACGAGAAGGGTAATCCACTGAAAGTAAACACCTACGACTTTGCCGACAAGAAACTCGGGAAAGTTGCACCATACGGAGTTTACGATATTGCTCAAAATAAAGGCTGGGTCAACGTCGGCATTTCAAAGGACACCGCCGAGTTTGCAGTTGAATCAATTAGACGTTGGTGGAACACTATGGGATCTGCGATTTATGCCGATACCGATCGATTGTTAATTACGGCAGACGGCGGCGGCAGTAACGGCTCACGCGTCAGGCTTTGGAAAGTTAAACTGCAGGAGTTTGCTAACGAACTGAACAAGACTATACTTGTTCGGCACTTCCCGCCTGGCACTAGCAAGTGGAACAAGATAGAGCATCGAATGTTTTGCCATATTACTGAGAACTGGAGAGGTCGCCCTTTGATCTCAAGAGAAGTTGTGGTTCAATTGATCGGAGCCACCACAACGACTGCTGGGCTTGAGATAAAAGCTGAGCTTGATGAGAGTTCCTATCAATCTGGCATCAAAATTAGCGATAAAGAAATTCAAAGCATCAACCTTTTCCGGGAAGAATTTCACGGAGAATGGAACTATGAAATCAGGCCTGTTGCTACGGACATATGAACATGTTATAAATGCTAGACTCCTTAGCCAGTTAATACACCCTAAGCCATAAGGCCACCCGCATATCGAAGTAGAACTCATCAGCAGAATCCTAAAAGACTGCTAAAATGTAAAAAGTATGAATAGCTTGCTGTAAGAGATACATTTTAAATAAACCTAGACAGCTCCACTACACTCTATACAAGTATACTCAATCCAAGTTCTGAGCATTTTCCGAATATAATGAAGACGAGCGTTCTAATAAATTCTTACAACTACAGTAGCTACTTGCCCGAAGCTATCGAAAGCGCCCTCAGTCAAACTCACGGAGCGCCACAAGTCGTCGTCGTCGATGATGGGTCGACGGACTCAACTGACACCGAAATACGCAGTTATTATGAGCAAAACCCAAGGATCACTTGGATTCGGCAAAATAACGCGGGGCAATTAGCGGCCTTCCAAACTGCAATCGCCGCAGCCACCGGAGACATCTGCTTCTTCCTCGACGCGGACGATTACTATGAGCCGGATTATGTAGAACTAATGTTAGCATACTACGCCAAACACCCTAGCGCTGATTTCGTATTCTCCGAACCCTGTAAGTTTGAAGGCGCAAAAGGGAATCCCCCAATTACGCACGATCCAAAGTCCTACGACTACGGAATCAGCGTCATAAGAGAAGTAGCCACAAAACGGTTTATCGGACGCCCGACATCGGCCCTGACTTGCAAGCGAGCCACTTTAAACACCCTCTTCCCATTTTCAGATTCAATAGTGCGGCAGTGGAAAATCTGCGCTGACGAATGCTTAGTTCATGGCGCAGGTCTGATCGGCGCCAATAAGCACTATTACGGAATTCAACGGGTAAATTACCGGATACATGGTAATAACCTCTACCAATCCGACACTGACAATAAGCTCAAGAAGTATCAGCGCAAAATCATCCTTCATTCGTTCTTCAACTACATGAGAGAGCGCTTCCATTTGGGCCACGAGCACCTCTCGCTCGCAGAGGATGAACTAGCAACGATTCCCCACCCGCGCCAAAAGGATATAGTCAATTATCGTGCCATTGCTACGCACTACCGCAAGTCCTGCCCTCCTAGTAAATTGAGGATCCTAGATCGCATCAAATTAAGTCTGTCTAAGCGCCTTCGTAAATGAGCACTTCACCTAAAGCCGTCGCACTCATCGACTGGAATAACTCAGGCCATCATCTGACTTATCTGCGCTATTACGCAGAAGCGTTTATTAAGCTGAAAGTCCCGCTACTAATTCTCACTAGCAATGTGAAAATACTCGAAAGCGAGTTAGGGCCCTTCAGCCAAGTAAACAGATCGATCATTTCGGTTCAAAGCATCGAGCGATCACCCGTAAATAAAGTGAAACCAAACTGGAGAAATCGACTGAAAAACTGGCGGCGCATCCGGAAATCTGTGATGAAGATCAAAAGCGAAATCGCTCGCTTCGAAAGCACCTATCACCTGCACGACACTCATGCCCACTTCGCCTGCCTCTACGAACGCGAAGCAAAAGCTCTCAACGTGCTCATTACGAAACTGAATCGCCCCTGGAGTGGTCTATATATACAAGCACTTAGCTTTTATACATCAGAGTCCCCCAGCCATAGCGAAGCAGTCTTCAGTCTCTTCAAAGATCCAAGGCTCACGAGCCTACTTTGCTTAGACGAAATCGCTCAGCCTCGCATTGAGCGAACCATCAAGCGGCCAGTTATAGTTGCCCCAGACTTCACCGACAATTCAGTCGACTCAGATTCACCCTTCGAGAAAGCTATCGTCGACTCAGCGAAGGGACGTCTTGTCATCGGTCTAGTCGGCTATCTCCAGCCATCCAAAGGCATCGTCCCGATCTTAGAGCTAGTGCTCCAGAATGAGCTAGAAGACTATTTCATTGTTTTAGCAGGTGCTGTGCAATGGGCTGGTTTTTCGCCCGAAGAAAAGTCCCTACTAGAGCAGGTGTCGCAAAAAGAAAATGTCTGGGCTCATCTGGAACGCATCCCGACCGAGGTCGCCTACAACGGAATTATTCGAGCATGTGATCTACTAGTAGCTGCATACCGGGACTTCCCGCATAGCAGTAACACTGTGACCAAAGCAGCCACTTTTGAAAAACCAATCATCGTCACCGAAGGAGGACTCATGGCAAAGAGAGTCAATGGTTTCCAGCTCGGACTCGTCATCGATCGCAGTGAATCCGTCCTACTATTAGAAGCAATTCATCAAATCAAAGCACAGGGATTCTCGACTCCTTTAGTAAAAAGGCAGGCCTTCCTCGCATTACACGCACCCGAGCTTTTATGCGATACGTTAACCCGTCTATTACCTCACATATTCCAAGGGAATGCCAAGTAGTGTAGTCGTCTCCTCAGTCAGCTCATATAAACCAAATCCAAATCACACACGTTTCCTTCATGGCCTCCAAATTGCGACGCTGCGAGAGCAGCTCTCAGGCAACACGAAGGCCTTCTAGCAATCGGGCAAGACACCTCCTGGCTGCAAGCAAATCACACTAAGCCCGAAGTCCCGAACGCTGACCTATGGTCTCATCGGAAAATAAAATCGAACTTTTTGCTGAATGTTACTGGAGTCAAATAGTCAATGAGAGACTAAACGATTAAGCTATGTTTACGTTCGGAAAAATTTGTGTTATTCGCGACCATACCAACATGAGGGTAAATCAACTGCGGCTCTATCAACGTTCGGAATATCTAACGAATGAGGGAAATCTAGCGCTGGAGTCGTTTGAGAGATGCGGTCTCTTCTTAAAAAAGTGAACTCCATATAAGGCGGGATTGCGATTCCCTCCTCTAATTTAGGTTCGCAAAAGTTATTCGGATGAATATGCACACATTGATGCGTGTCGCTGAGACGCAGGAAGGCCCGCGAGGCAATTCGGAAAAATGCTTCACTCCACAGCTGATCTAGAAAATGAAATTCAATGACAACAATTCTGAAGCGTTTCAGTAACTCAGGACTCATATTGAATAAAATCTCATATTCAGCCCCCTCCACGTCCATCTGGAGAAGTAGATCTGACTCATCTTCGGATAGTGATGCCTTAACCCATTCATCCATCGTCATATATTCTGAAGATGAAGACGACCCGATGAATTTCTTGGTAAAATGGAAACGCTCATGTTTGAGCGGAGGTTTCTCCACTGTAAGATCCGCGAGGAAAACATTCATTCCCCGATTCGCACAGTCCAACTCAAAACCAGCTTCAGTATTGACGCCCGGGGAAAAGCAAGCAGAAATCCCATCAAGATCATCGGGGACTAAATAACCTCCGTCCGAGTTCGGACCGACTCTAATCAAATTAGAATCGGGGCAAGTGAGCGGCTTCAACTGCTTGATCAAATCTTCAATTTCAGCCTTATTTCCCTTAGCAGTAACAATGCCCCTCTTTTTAAACAGGAGTTTCTCTTGCATGCGAGATAAGCCGTAAAGGTTAGAAAATAGTTTTCTCAGTAGATTCATAAATTTAAAATTGCTACAATGAGGTGAGCCATAAGCAGGAGACGCAAGCACTAAAACGTCGCAGAAGACGCTTTTAGATGTAATGGAACCAACTCACCACGCCCCGTACGTTGGTCCGCAAGAATGCCCAGCACCCCGCCCTGACGCAAAAAACCGGCCGGTGCATGCACCCCCCTATCCTTACGACTAATCAAACGCGTGCCTTGGGCCTCGCGCTGCGCACGTATCCAGCGATCCAGATATTGGTTATCGATCGGTCGATAAATCGAACCGAATGGCGCATTGATTCCGCGCGCTCGGGCCACCAGCGACATCGCGTTTAACAGCTCCCATGGCCCCATATGTGTGAGTAGCAGAATAACTCCTTTTTCTTGCGCGACGGCGGCTTCCAATAAATGCAAGCCATCCACCTGCGCACGCGACTCCATTTGCTCTAAATTCATCACAGCAAAACCGAAGCCACTCAATAGGTTCGCTCCCGTACGCCGTATGACCGCACGGGTCGGATCACCCTCGATATCGAGGCTTTGCCCCCGAAGCGCGCACCAAGCTTCGACTATTTCAAGATTTTTTGCAACAATGCGCCGGCGCTTTGGCATCAACCGCCAAGCGAACCAGCCCAAGCCCTCGCCACCGAGATCGACGCAGCCGTGGCCGGGGTCATTAAGTCGCAGTATTTCATACTCGGTCCCAACGTCGAATCCTTCGAGCAAAAGACCGCCGAGTATTGCCACACCGAACACGGCATCGGCGTCTCCTCCGGCACTGATGCGCTGATCGTCGCCATGATGGCCATGGGCATCGCCGAAGGCGACGAGGTGATCACCTCACCCTACACTTTTTTCGGCACTGTCGGCTCCATCGTGCGCCTCGGCGCGATCCCCGTGTTCGTCGATATCGAGCCAGACACTTTCAACATAGACGTCGCCAAAATCGAAGCGGTGATCAGCGACAAAACACGCGCCATCGCGCCGGTGCACCTGTTCGGCCAAATGGCCGACATGCACGCCATCAATAAAATCGCCCGCGCGCACGACCTACTCGTCATAGACATTTAAAGTGCCTGTCCCTGCATTTAGCACTTTACAGTATGATCATTTGACTCACTATCCGGCTTGTGAGAGAAAATCGCTTAAAAGTCCAAGGCTGTGAAGCCACCTACCACTGCATGACGCGCACCGTCAATGGTGACCGCTTATTTGGTGATCGGGAAAAGGAAGTTTTGCGTAAGATGATTTGACAGGTAGCGGACTTCTGTAGAGCTGAGGTGCTCACATATTGCGTTATGTCGAATCACTTCCATGTGCTGATTCAAGTGCCCACACTTGGGCAGATCTCGGACGAGGAATTGATGCGCCGCTACAAAGTGCTGTATCCTAAGCCGACTAAGTATCAGGAAGCATCAATTAAAGTGCTTGAAGCTGATTTAGCGAAAGGTGGCGAGGCTGCGGAGTTGGTTCGGCAGCGATTGATTGTGCGAATGGGTGACATCTCTGAATACATGAAAACAGTGAAGCAGCGTTTCTCGATATGGTTTAATAAGTCGCACCGGCGCTTTGGTACGCTATGGGCGGATCGCTTCAAGTCAGTTCTAGTCGAGGGTAAGGGGAATCCCTTGCAGACGATGGCAGCCTATATCGATCTGAATCCGGTAAGAGCCGGGATCGTTGAAGATCCAAAGGACTACCGGTTCTGCGGCTACGCGGAGGCAGTGGCGAATCAAGGCTTTGCGGCAGATGGGTTGCTGCGGATCTGGGCCGATTATGTCGGCTCGGACAAAACGCATCGAGCCGCTTTGCAAGCACATCGCTCTCTGATTTTTGGCAATGGTGGCAATCCGTGGGAGGTGAAAGGCCACGTTATGGATCGCAGCAAAGTCATTGAAGAGCAAGATTAGGCATTAGCGGACACTCATTAAAACCTCAGCCAAAAGATCGACGCCACTGGCGTGGCATCGCTACAAGATCCCCAATTAACGACAATTCGAGTAAACTGGAGTGACCTCGTTTTAATCCGTCATTCTGAAATGAAAGCGACCTTTTCAGCATGCAACAGTGCCAACCCCCGATCCATTGTCGCTAGCTGCCCACCGTGGTTTGAGGCGAGTGCGACCAAGTAAGCATCCGTCACCTGCCGATGCCCGATCACACCCACAAAATTAATTTCCGAATACGCAAGCCAGTTGGACCAAAATTCATGCT
>Ga0136589_1000999_pt1 | contig 13277 bp, 9 predicted proteins | sample AntRauMFilla3764_FD_104640 | JGI IMG/M metagenome (GOLD analysis project Ga0136589, IMG submission 104640) | Saline lake microbial communities from Rauer Islands, Antarctica - Metagenome Filla 3 #764 | ecosystem: Environmental > Aquatic > Non-marine Saline and Alkaline > Saline | place...
CAATGACGTCGAAGGCTAAACGCCATGCTGGTGCTAAAAGCACCAGCGATAGAGAATCCGCTGTGAAAAAAGGATGATAAACGCTAGAATAAGTCGTTTCATTTCTTTTTTGACGAAGTGTAATAATCGCGGTAGTAGCGCAACCAGTCCCAGCACTTCTTCCAGTGTTCTTCGGACACTGCCATCGTTTTATGGTACAAACAAGCTAACACGATGTAGACATAGTATCCGTCTATTACGGGTTCACCGTCTAGCATTTCTTCGAAATGTATCATCCAGTTCTTGAAGAGGCTCCGCACGGCCACGTGCGAAAGGGGGCGCGTGTCTGCGTCGCCACCAGCAGCATCCCGCAGCTCATTCACAATGATGCAGCGTTTGAAAATGAACTCTCCATTATGCATTACGGTGAAATTAGATTCTTCGAGTTCACTGGCCAGGTCAGCCACGAGCTCGTCTCTGACCAGCGGACTACGCGCCGCACGTAGAAGCTGGCTAAAATGCGACTCATCATCACTCGTGCTACGCATTATGCGAAAGTACATTCTGAGAGGCATCGCTAATTCGAACGTGCTACGCAGCATGCTCTCGAACTTGGCGTTGACAATGTCCACCAACACGCGGTTCGTTTGTTCGACAGAGCCTGTGTCGAGGAGTACCTCCATGGCGATGAACGTCCGCAGCTCGACGGGTATTTCTTTCGCCTTTATCTTCTAGCGCGACCTGCCATGCCGCGGAGCACGCTTCGTGGTGTAGCTTGCGCCACCTGCAGGTGATGAGGTACAACAGGCGCTTCTCGAACGCGTCACCGCATCCACGGTCATCTTCATCGATTTTGCCGTCGTCTAGACAAAACGATTTGCCGGCGAGGAAGGGTCTGGCATATCTGTCGACCAAGTAAGATCGGCCGTAGCGCAAGACGAACGCAGCAGCGAGTCTGCTTTCTTCCGTGGTGCGGGGGTCTTGAGAGATGGAGACAACGGTGTCTTGGCTCATGAAGGCCATGTTGACGTTCAGCTCTTCCTGTCCTATATCTGTGCAAACAGACCGCACCAATTGGGCGAGAAGGGGGTCGTATCGGGTCTGCTCCTGTAGACTCATACTCTGCTCGAACTTGTGTCCCGACTCGACGTCGTGTTTAGGCACTTTTCTCGCCTCCTCTTCATTAGACGATGGAAGAGATGGGGGAGAGCACGTCAGTCGCCATTCTTCGGCCGCGCGCCCCTCTAAGCACTCGCGCACAGCACCCCGGATGTAGTCGACCAGAGCGGCCGGAACCCTATCTTGATTCAGGGCGTCGATCATAAGAGAATCCATGGTAGTTTGTATGTCGTCACTGTCAATATCTATCTGAATCGACATTTGATCAATTTTTTTACGTGATTTCACGAAGCATGATACAGTCCGTCCACTCAAAAAATGAAACCACCTATTCTCGTCTGCGAAAGTTATATTTCCTCTTATTTTTTCGATTTCAGCTCTTTGAAAGAGCCCACTCTCAGAATGAATCCAACACTGAATCAAGTGGTTTCAAAATCAATTTTACCGAGTGTATAACTGTGTATACCCGGGAACATGAAATTGGGTAAGATACCAATTGTTATACGCCATGTATGTCGTTGAAATCATCGGTATTACACTCGCCTTCTTCGCCTTCGCCCGACTCAGAAGAAGACGATGACTCATCGATCGATGGCTCTGGTTCTGGCTCTGGCTCTGCTGGCTGCGATCGCGGGGGCGGAGGTCTCAGGACGCGAGCGAGTTTTTCGCGGACGTCGGGAGGAGGAGAAAAATCGACGTAGTTTCGATAAAACGCGGTGTGTGTCGCCAACAGCACGCACGCAGCTCGATGCAACCCTGCTTCGTTCTGTTGGTAACTTTCGTGACGGTTGAAATCGGGGACGATGAAGGGTGATATATGTACTACCGATTTTCGATCATGGGGGGTCCACACGTTCACAGTATCGTCTAATATGAGCGTCGCAGTCGGTTCTACGAGCAAAACGTCCAGTGATTTTACGTTTTGGACGGAATGGTCTTCGCGAGACACGATGTGTCGGATGAATTCGCGTCTCGGGTCGAGTAGACAGACGACCTCCTCCGCATACCACTTGACGCCCATCGTACAAATGTGGATTTCGAACGCGTCCTTCACCGCGTCGAAAAATGCCTGGACCCCGGGGCGCAGTATGGTGGCCGTCATACCTCGGCCGAGGATGTGGACCCCGCGGCGTGCCCTGGCCTCTTCCGCGGACCACCCCAATGACTCGACGGCCACGCTGTGAAGAAGTGTGTGGTCGATGTCTAAAACGAGGGCTAGTTTACGACGCCTTAGCAGGCTATGCGCAAAGTGGTGGTCCACTCGGCGACGGACGTCCGACGGGCTCATCATACAAAATGTCACGGACGAGGACGCGCGAGGACCGTGATGTAACTCCTTCTGTTTCTTATCCTGATGATACAGGGCGTCAATTTCCGAATTATATACTCGTTTCTTCAATACAATCGAAGGAGATGCAGTTACGACATTATCGATGTCTTTCCCGCACGTCACACATAACCCCGCAAAGGTCGTAGAGTGTGAGCAAGCGGGGATACTTTCACCATTGAATTCGTCATTGACTGGGTGGCGTTCATACACACCGGGGCGGCGTCTGTTTATATTTGATAGGGCGAAACCACGAGCCGGAGGATCCGATGCCATAATACGAATACTTTTACTAATACTACGCTTTCATCTCTGACTATGTCTGCCGCTACGGGGAAACTCCGGTTCACTCAACACTTGTTCAACTCAACTCTTCTCATATATTGTATTTATTTATGCTGCCCGGAGTACATCCGTATATACATACGTTCGATTTCACTGAAACGAAAATAACAGATGTTCACACCCGGCAGGGTTGTACAAGTCCCGGGACTACTCTGATATCGGTATAAGGATAGCGAAGAATCACGGAACTTTCTTTCTTTTCCCCCCGGCTCCGTCTTGCATACACACTGCGGGAACGAAAACCAAAAAAATTGAGAGCTTTGTCATACCAACTCGAAACATTCCCGTAGTCATCCCTTCTGACGTACTAGCTAAGACAACTAACGAGGCATGCCAGGTCCCACCGTGTTATCGCGCGAGCAGAGGAAGGCAGCCTACGCGAAGACGAAGGAGGCAAAGCGTGCGGAAAAGGCCGAGGCCTCACGCGCGAAGGCGGCGTCAGAGAAACTACGAGAGGAAGTGCTCACGAAGCAGTCCCGCAAGGCGGCTGTCATGCGGAACTACTACTCCATACTGGACGAGCGCCGCCGCTTGTACGACCAGCTCACGCACACACAGGCGCGCGTGGACAGGTTGGACAAGCAGTGCTCCAAGCTGGACGTGAAGCTCTGCAACACGATTACTGACCGACGCCGTCAGCGCTACATGATCGGCATGCTGCACGACGCTGTTTTAGCCTGGTACGAAGCGGAGAGCCGTCTTGCCTCCACGGAGGCGCAGCTGGACGACGCCGTGCAGGTGTGGGTGAGTTTCTTCGGCAAGCAACCCTGCTAAGGAGCCAGCGTTTGTGTGTGTGTGATCACGTGGCGTACATCTCGAGCACGTCCGGGATAACGAAGCGGCTGCTAAGTGTAGGTTTTTAGGTTTTTAGTCGGATAGACGTCGGAGGTCTGTCGTAACACGGGAGACGAATTCGAGCATGGAGGACGCGAGAGGACGGTGAAGAGAGACGATGAACGTGCGACGAGGGACGTAGGTCCGGCACTCTCCTCTTTCTAGTTTTTTTACGCTACGGAAATTGCGCGCGGGCGTGTTCTTGACGGTCGACTTCTCGGACAGGTTCCCTATCGAGCAAGAGAGACGGAGATGGGTCGGGTCGTACGTGGACGCGGCATCGAACGAGCGGATGAGCGCCTCCCTGATCTCCTTGGATGATGTATCTCGGATGCTACGCAACGCGTGCGTGATACGGAAGACGTATTTGCTGAATACGTCTGACGCCAATGTCGAGGCCTCCGAGTCGTTATCCAGACCCTCCTTCGCGTAGTGAGCCAACATGCCCAGGTTGTCGAAAGCGGAGTCCAGGTATTGATCGTCGGACAGGTAAAGGCGGACGCCCGTCTGAATTTCGACGATGACGTGTAAAAATCCTCCTTGTGACCGATAAGCGTCCGGAAAACAATACGCCAGGCGACTCGTGTTGTCGAGTACCGCGGACGGTCTTCCACCGAACAGGTCTCTCCTCTTCAGGGTAGTACAATACTTCCGGGGAGTTCGTAATATCAGACAATTCACGAGTTTTCCAAAGGGGGGTACCTACCGAAAAATACAGGAAATCGTACAAATGAGTCGATTTACGACTTTCCCCGGAACTATTGTACTACCCTGCTCCTCTTCTGGGTGATCAGACGGTTCACCACCTCTCCTTTGCTCGAAAAATCATCGGTGTTCCCTTCCAGACGCGAACGAGCGTGACGTCTCTGGCGCCGCCTGCTCAAGGGATCCCCCTCGGTATCAACGTAACACAGCGTTCCTCCGATGTTTATTATAAACGAATTGAGGTAGAAGGATACGTCGAACAGACTGTGGAGGCCGGCCTCGTCGAAAACGTGGCGCAAGCGTTTTCCGATAACATCGTTTACCCTGGACAGAATAAAATCGACGATTCGCACGGAAGGGGCGTCTAGCACGGTCAAGTCCACGTTCGAGGCGTCGCTTTTACTTCCGAAATCGAGGATGTAAGGCCCCTCCTCTCGATCGCCGTCCACCAACAAGTGCGACAGTTCCGGGATAGCCACATACCCTTCTAATTCATCGCGGAACTTCGTCATCTTTTTCGTGTTCTCATCCCTATATAGTGACGATTCATACTTTACGACCTCTATCATGCGGTGGCGTAAGCAAACGATAGCTTTTCTGGTATGAATGTCGTTCGCGACACAGGTGCGCACGTACCTCTTCCAGGGCACGTCAGCGTGCGCCAGGCGATGTAGAAACGCGTCTTTTTCTTTACGCGACACCGAAAAAAAGGCGTCCCCTGGATGCATTCCGCTCTCTCGTTTGTGGCGCACCATATATTACATTAATATTTTGTATATTTACGATAACACGACCTATTTATCGACGATGAATAGATACATGGCTATTTGGTACAAAAGTGTCACGATCATGTAGATCATCGATCGGGGAATCTAAATATTCGCGTGGACGATAGCTCGATCAACCGTTCGTCATGCGTGACCATGACCACACAGGGAAACATGGAGATTGCGTGGGCCACTTCACGGGCGGTCTCATCGTCCAAAGCGGAAGTGGGTTCGTCTAACAGAAGCACGCGGGGCGCCCGGAGAGCCATGCGCAGCAACCACACGACCTGTCGTTGTCCTCCCGACAGCGCGGCACCTCCCTTGCTCACCCCCGACTTCAGGTCCCCGCCGTGCATCCCGCGCAGGCGCTCGGTCAGGCCCAGGCGCGCCGCGCACCTCCACACGTCCGCCTCCGTCGTCACAGCCTCCTCCGGCAGACCGTAAGTGATGTTCTCCATGATGCTCCTGTCGAACAGGGCGGTGGACTGCGGGACGTACCCGAACACTTTCCGGATTTCTGACACGGTGTACGCCTCGTACGGTTTTTCAGCGAGGTGCATGCTCCCCGAATTCGGCATGATGAAGCGCATGAGCAGCGCCAGGAGCGTGCTCTTGCCGCACCCGACCGGCCCGACCACCGCCACCCGGTCCCCGTCGCGCAGCTCGAAGTCCGGGATGCGGACCCTCTGGTAACGCACCCCGCCCCCCAACAGGATCAGCGCGGGCGGCCGTTGTTTGGGGTGACGACGTTCTACATTGCCTTCTTCTCGTTTATTTTCGGTGCTGCTGGTAGGAGGAGGCGTATGTTCACGAGTGCTTTTTTTCAGGAGATGCGTCCCCGACAACAAGATGCCCCACTGGAACAGGAGGATCTTGTAGTAGACGATCATGCGCAGGAGGCTGGCCTGTAGGTACATGACCACCATGAACACGGCGGCGAAGGTGCCGACGGACATCTTATTCTTGCCCACCAGGACGTTGCAGCGGTACATGGCGCCGGCTATCGCCAGGAGCGTGAGCGGCACCATAATCGCCTTGAGCATCATGGAGCACGAAGACGACCTCAGATAGTAATCACGGTACTTATCCTGGACTCCCTGTAACGTGATCATCTCCCGGGCCTGGGTGTCCATCGCGTACACGGCGGGAAGGTTCCGCAGGACCTCGTCGACGTGGACCTGGACGGCGCCCTGCGCGACTTCTCTCTCGCACGACGTGGTCGAACAGGAGTTAGTGGTTGTGTACATGACGAGGAACAGCGCGATCACCAACACCGCCATTCCTACACCCAGCGCAAAATCGATGTACAGGAAGTACCCTATCGCCAGAACGTGCGTGAACAGATGCGGCAGGATCTGTTTTATGGTCTCGACCCAATCCGTCAACGAAGAGGGTAATTTCACGAACTGCGCCATCACGTCCCCCGTACTGCGGTCCGTAGCCGCATCCGTCTCGTTGTTACGCATGACGTTCGACAGCATCTCCTCCGAGAAGAAATTTTGTAGGGTGGGGTGGAGCCAGGCTTCGATTCGATCGTCGAACATATACACGACTTGCACGATGGCCAGGACCGCGATCACCAACCATACGGCACGCATCGTTCCCGTTCGCCCTGATTTCGTGCGTATAGAGTCGATGACGCGCCCCGTGAGTTGCGGTATGACGATCTCTCTCACGGGCACGATGAAGAGGGTCATCAGGGCCAGGGACGTCAGGGTGGGATGCGCCGCCGCAAAGCTCCGGAACTCTGCCCAGAGCACCGTGCCCGTAGAGGCGGTCGAGGCATCCGCCTTCTGTGGAGCAGCGTCCATGAAATATTATTATAATATGTACGAGTATATTTTTGAGACGATGATCGATCAATGTCACTGGTGCATACGGCTGCCGCTGACGAGGTTCGGGCTCGCTTGTCACGACAAGATACAAAATCGATTGTTTATTCTGTCGCACGCCATTCGGTCCAGTTCGATTTCAGGATGACTTGTCGAACTCCGTACACGAGGAAACACATTAAAAGCGTCGAGCACGCCTGTTTCGACGCCCTTTCGACGGCGACGCCCAGAGACACAATGTTCATCATCCCGTTCCCGGTACTATGACGATGAAGTATCTGGTCTCGCGGGTCCACATCGTACAAGACGTCGACGATCCCTTTCAATAGGCCGTGTGCCTTATACGAATCACGAAATCGTGATGATAAAATGAGGACGATATGAAAAGATAACACGAGTAGGGCCAGGCACGCCAGCGCGTTCGACGCGTGTTGCGTATACGTGGTATCATCGTCTATCGTGTAATTACCGATAAACAATACGTCCAAGACTGCCGTGATCAAGACCCACCTCTCGAAATTACGCGATACGCATATGCTCGAGAGGAGGACGCTCGTAGAAAGGCTCACACAAGAAGACGCGATTATACTATGGGTAGTCGAGCGTGTGCGGATCGAATGCATTCCACCGTAAGTCGCTTCCACCGTCGTTATCATCGCCAGAAAGGCTATTCCGCGAATCACACAGTCCACCACGAAAGCTCTGTCTTTGGACACCACAAACGACCACACTTCAATGGAAACTCGCATACAAAGAGGCGGGCGTCGTCGTTCGACCGGGACTTCGCGACGACATATCGGACATGTATTATGATGAAGGCCCATTACATCTCGTTGTGTTCGTTTCCAGGACGCCAGACACTCGCGATGGAAGACGTGGCCGCAGGGCAACCTCCTCGAAGAAGAAAAAGAAGAGTAAAAAATCGGAAAGTAATCCAGGCATTCCAGGCATTCCAGGCAAATCGCGCAACAATGCGAAGGTGACCTGTCATTATTGTACCGAAATAATACCATTAAAGGGTGAACATTCGCCACCGATGCCACACATATCACATTTGTTTATGTGTGTGTGGTACATTTATTCATTTGCAGTCATCATCGGCAAAGTCACTTGTTCTCTCCGGCCGCTCTCTTCCGGATTTTCGCGGGACTCGAACGACTTGTCGTGTTCAAGGGGCGCTTGCGATTGTTCACATCCATGGAAGCTTCTGTCTCTGACGCGTCGGCGCTCTTTCCTGTTCTGACGATGCCTCTGTCAATGCCGCTTCTGCTTCTCTGTCTCATAATAGACCCGACACGGATGTTCAAATAGATGATTTGGACGTCGCGTTGGTTTTCGCGGTCGACGGACAGTGCCTTGATCGACAATAACCCGTCGTTCAAAATGTCCACGATCAGCCTCTTTTTCCGGCAACACACGGCGGAGGATAGCTCTCGGGGTGGGGAGGCGACGTGATCACCCTTCCGCATTCGGGTACGATAGTCATTGTAAAAGCAGACGAAAGCACGCGTAAACTCCTTCTTCGCCAAAGGGTAATGCTCGGTGGCATTCGTCACCAGGGGAACGCCGTGCCGTAACAGCAGCAGGGCCATGTCCAGGTTCTGCGCGTTGACGGCGTTACGTAAACAGGCGCCGTCGAACCTGTCTTGCAGGGGGGCCAGGCCGAGGGAAATGAAAAGGCGTACACACTCCGTGTTATCGTTGATGACGGCCAAGTTGAACGCGTTGAAATACGCAGTTTCCAGGGACTGTTTACGGGTGGTGACGGAAGAGGCGACGGCGCGCCTCATCTCGACGGCCTTCAGGAGGATTCGCAACACGTCCACCTCGCCGTTCATGGCGGTCCACACCAGGATTTCGTTGTTGTTACTCGTGGGATCCGCGCCATAAGCGAGGAGAAGACTGACGATATTGATGTCCTTGAGGAGCGCCGCGATGTTCAAGGGCGGTTCGTCGAAAAGGTACCTTTCCGTCATATCTGGGCGCAAATCGTTGTTATCAGTCGTCGCAATGTTCGTCATACTGTCGCTCACGTCCAAAGCTCCGTTTACCAGTAGATTCGTAACATGTGGAACGTCTCCAGTTAAGACTGCAGCTCGAAGGGCGTCGCCCATACACGCGGGATCAGCGCGAAAAAAGGCGGACGCGAGGATCGCTTGTATGACGGGGAATTTGAGGCGCTTCGTCGAGCACGAACAACACCCACACGTGCGTTTCTCGACCCCGTCATGAATAACGACAACTCCACGAGTCGATTGGATCAAAAAAAGCCGGAGTTTGACGCGTAGACGCTCCTCCTGTCCGGCCTCGAACGGCAACGGAGAACAATGAAAAGAAGAGGAAGAGGAAGAGGAAGAGGAAGAGGAAGAGGAGCGGGCCTGGGCGTGGAGAAGCAGAGCGATCATAACCCCTTCAGACTTCGCCTGCACCGCGATGTGAAAAACGATAAAATCCTCGCGAGACAGGTCCGCGCCCCTTTGAAGGAGCATCTCCACAACCTCGCGCGATCCGTAGGACACGGCGCCTTTGAGAGGCGCCCCGTTATCGGTGTCCTGGTCGACGTTGCTGTACAGCAGGTACCGCGTCGTTCGTACCTTTCCTCGAGAACTCGCCTCGATTAGAAGGTGTTCGACGACAGCGTGCGATAGACCCACCGTGTCTGCCCATTTATTCCATAGCTCGTCCAGACACGCGACAGAATCGTTGAACAGGGTCGAGAAGAGGGAGGTGTACATGGCGTAGTCACTTGTCGTAATAAAGTCAGAATAGAGAATGATATGCGTCAAGTGCGCCTTGTCGTGATAGCATGCTAGGGACAGAGCGTTCGCGCAGACGTCGCGAAACTCCGCGTCCGTTCTGAGGAGGTCGCGGTGGGACTTGGCGAATTGCACGACAAAATCAACGATTTCAGGTGATACAAGTACGGACGACGGAATCAGCATCAGTTCGAATAACGTCTTCACCGAGATTTTCGCGCAACGTACGAATACGCTCTCTGGCGCCATCACGCCGTGAGACGCCAATAATCTCACAGTATCGAGATCGTTCGACCGAACCGCGTGAGCAAAAAACTCTCCGCCTCGGGCCAGGGGGTCAGCACCGCACGTATCGATCAGGACGCGCGCTTCTCGAGCGCATCCTCGCGATACGATCGCTCCCAAGGGTTCATCTTCATTGACGTGAACGTCCATCCCGTAATCATTCACGAGTTTAGGGTACACGGCGCACGCGTGATCGACGGAGCAACAGCCCTCGAGAGCGGTGGACTCGCGACGCGCGAGGAAGCGCAGCAAAAAGTGGTTATCCAGACTGACGCACGCGGGGTTGAAAGCTGCGACGAGGTCCAACATCCGGACGTCGCCCGCGTTCGCGGCCATCAACAAAGCCGTCGCATGCATGTGCGCGGACGTCCGTTCCAATATACCCCGGACCCGACAAAAATTCCCGGTACGCACGGCGGCCGTGACGTTACGAGAACGATACGAATATCGAGGAAGAACACGATGTGCCGTGTCTGTGGACGTAGATACGGCCAGGAGGACGTTGAACACGTCCGTAGGAGAGAAAGTCGTCCCGCGACGGATGAGGTCGTCGCCGCCGTCAGTGAACGTGGAGGAGGAAGATGATTTTGACGAAACTAATTTCGTCCACCTCGAATGTGCGACGGAATGTTCCTGCATGAGGTCCGTCACGCGACATATCACGTCCAGTGAAACACAATCGTCATGATACTTGGGCGTCTCTGACTCGACGACCATCAGATCAGTCGTTCAAATATGGCAAGAGACGGGAAATAGATTTGTTATTTATTTATTTATTTATTTGAAGTATTTGTGCCTGCAGCATATGGATACATATGGATTCATTACGTGGTCGAATCGAAAAGTCAATTATTTGAACGTCGGTAGTGCGTGTCGCGGGTGTGCGGTACTTGATCGATCGACTCCCGGCGCACTATTCGTCTTCGTGACATGGAGATGAATCAAGATACACTCGTTTCGATCACTACGAAGTCCGAGAGTAAACACGTCGATGATACAGTCAATCCATTCGAAATTGAAACGACTAGATTCAGTCTTCAAAATGTGCGTTTTTGGGGCGTTTATACGGGTGCCTTTTATGATAGGGCATGAAAAGGTTATTAAGAGAAGCCGACGTATATATGGGCGAGAAAGAACGTCAGCTTTCTTTCAATGACCCCCTTCTCGATCCTACGATCGCTTTAGTGCGGCTGTTCCTGTAACTGGAATGGGATCTTGCGATGCGATTTACATCCGTGAACTCCACGATCGCTTACGTGCGGCTGTTCCTTTACAGGAATGGAGATGATTCCGTTATGTAGTGTGCATCAAGTGGTAATAAACGACCACTGTACATTTAGGCCAATAAAATGGAACTGTCCGGATAGTAGTTAGCTAAAGCTCCACCTCGCGATGTAAACGAGTTTCTCAGGACGAAATCTTAGACTATCATCGTGGTTTCAAAATTAATTTTACCGAGTGTAAGCCGGAGAGCAATATTTTCGGAATATACTGTTATATGATGGTCCGTTCGCTTTATTCAGCCGATCCTTCGATATTCTCTGAGTCGGATTTGAGGCGCGTACAGTACGTGTCTCTTGAGGATGCCGAGGCCGCTATGCGGCAGGAGGAGCCCAAAGTGAACAAGGACGTCAAAGACGCCGTATCCGAGGCGTTTCTTGCTGCATTTCCTGATAAAATTTATCGATTTACTCGTGATGTCACTCGTGAACTCGACCGTGAACGCAACGGGTTATTCTATCTGCACGGCGGGGCGTGCTTGAACGAGTATGTCAAAAAACACCGTTTGCAAGTTATTTTCGATCAAAAACGAAGCCGTGGAATCGCCGCGAACATGATCAACAAAGCTCTCTCGTCTCCGAGAGACTTGGATTACATCGTGTTGAATCGACGAGCTCTGGACTGCAGCTCTTACAGCAACTGCAAAGATAACCGGGTCGTAAAGATCGTCCTGAAAGAGCTGCGCACGCTCCGCAGGCGCGTTTACGAAAAACTCCGTAGCGGCGGAGGAGTTCCGATGAGGAGATTCACCGAAAAAGCGATCCAATTGCTCATACCCAAGTTGACCCCGGGCATCTCTGTGCGCGATCTGCAACTCGGGGATGCGTTCAATCAGGTGATCGAGAGACACGTCGACAACGACGGTGAAATATTCATCAGACGCACTATAATATATTCGGCAGAAGAAGACGAAAACGTTATGGCGGCCCTTCGCACGAGGAACCCGACGGTTATATGCAGACCTCTCATGAACATGCCTCGTTGTAACGATCTGGGAACCAGGCGACGAAGATCATCATCTCCACCCGTGACGACGACCCCTCGATCCGCCGCCTGCATCCCCGTGCGCGAGAGCCTCAACACGTCCATCGAATTCGAAGCGGATGTCGACGGAACGGTCCAAAGAAGTTCATTCGTCTTGGCGCGTCTGGGAGTGCTCTCCCAGACTTGTATAGATCGTGACGTCAACGACAGCGAAGACGACGGAGATGATTGTTTTTCGACCATCGCGAATTCTATAGACGTCTCCTTCCCACGGGCGGGAGATTCTAAGTACCGAGGAAGTGACTCAATCGATTTGGAAGACTTTCGTGAACGCAACCTGGACGTAGCCGATTCTGGAGTATTATTCGCGAATCTGAGGTACGTCGCGTTGGCCAATCGAGTCCAGATGGCGTATTACGAGGAGCTCTGCGGCGATCACGACCCGTTCGAACCAGGGGGGCGGGCCGCGACGGAGTACACGCCCCAGCACGCGAAGCTGGTCAAGCTCCTGTTCCGCAGTCACATGCTGGAACACTTGATCAGATACGACGAGGACATAAGGCGTTTTACGACGAGTAGTTCAGGAGCACGCGAAACTCGCGGAAATCTGGCCCGAAGAATCCGAGGAGGTGATAAGGACGTCATCGTGCCAAAAAAATTGAACGCGTTACTGGATCCCGTCTTTACACGGAATAACGATAGCATCTTCAATAACGGCAGTAAACAGCAAAGAAAAACAAGGAAAGACGACCTTATGAACGGTAAAGTTATGGATGATGACAGCCAGAGCAACGCAGCTGCATCTCTCTCCGTCACGAAAGATGCGTACGAAAGAGCCTTGAAAAAATCCAGTCGGATAACGCCGGAAGAGTTCAGAAAGAATACCGAGAACTCGTTCCGTTCCTTGCACGGCGTGACACCCGAGGAAGCTTCCGCGATGGCAAATGGACTAACGACCAGAGTGACCCAGCGCTTCTTGTTTCCTGACGGCACCGTGTCGTCCGTGATGGACAGTTTCAAGAAAGACGCCGAACAGGCTCACAAAAACTGGTGACGAATATTA
>Ga0136589_1001003_pt1 | contig 13252 bp, 11 predicted proteins | sample AntRauMFilla3764_FD_104640 | JGI IMG/M metagenome (GOLD analysis project Ga0136589, IMG submission 104640) | Saline lake microbial communities from Rauer Islands, Antarctica - Metagenome Filla 3 #764 | ecosystem: Environmental > Aquatic > Non-marine Saline and Alkaline > Saline | place...
CCCCGCCCTCGATTGAAAATTCCAGGTACTTGCCGGCCCCCGGAATGGCGCGCAGAAGGTGCATGGTGAAGAGCGTGACCAGCGACAGGTTCGCGCAATGCGGCGTCACGGGCAAGCCCGCCACTGCGGCCATGCGAACGACCCGCAATGTCCGGCAGATGCCGCCCAGATAGAGGATATCGGGCTGCACGATATCCACCGCGCGCATGTCGATCATGCGCCGCCATGTGGACAGGTCGCAATCCTGTTCGCCGCCGGCCACGTCGATCTGCAGGGCGTCTGTCACCTGTCTGGTCTGCTCCATCTCCCAATAGGGGCAGGGCTCCTCGTAGTGGCAAAAGCCGTTATCCTGCAGGATCTGCCCCACCTCGATCGCGCGATCGGGGGAGTAGCAGCTATTGGCGTCGATCAGCAGCGCGGCCTTGTCTCCCATCTCGCGGCGCATGGTGGGGATGATCTCTTCGGTGCGGCCCGGCCATTCGTCGGCGTTGCGGCCCACTTCCGCGCCGGCGCGCACCTTGAAGGCATCAAATCCCTTCTCGTCGCGCAGGCGGGACATGCGCGCGGCCTCGTCCGCGGGCTGTATGTCGCGCCGCATCGACGACGCGTAGGCACGGATCGGTCCCGCACTGCCGCCCAGCAATTCCGTCACGGGCTTGCCCGCCTGTTTGCCGCGCATGTCCCAGGTCGCGGTATCAAGGCCCGCCATCGCGCGCCGGAGGTATGAGCCCGGGAACTTGTGCTCGCGTTCGGCCACGATATCGAGCAGATCATCCAGATCGCTTGTATCCCGATTCAAGACCCACGGTGCCACCTGCCGATGCAACACCTGACAGGTGATGTCCGAATGATAGGTGGACACCTGACCCCAGCCCTGGCTGCCATCCTCCATGGTGACTCGGACGAAGCCCACGAATTTATTGGTGAATGTTTCGATGCTGCGCAGTTTCATGCCGCCTCTGCCCGTATGAGGTCGGCGGCCTTCTCGCCCACCATGATGGCTGGTGCATTGGTATTGCCGGACGGAATCGTCGGAAAGATCGAGGCATCAGCCACGCGTAATCGCTCCAGCCCGTGGACCCGCAGCCTTTGATCGACAACCGACATGGCCGCATCCGCGCCCATCCGTGCGGTGCCGCACTGATGAAATACTGTCCCGCACTCGCGCTTGATATGCTCCAGCAGATCGGCGTCGTCCTGCAGGTCGGGGCCGGGGCGCATCTCACACTCGGCGATCGCCCGAAAGGCCGGGGTCGTGGCGATCCGCCGGATCAGGTGCAAACCCTGCAACATCGCCTCGCAATCGGCATTGGTGCTGAGATAGGCAGGGTGCATCGCGGGGGGCGTTGTCGGCTCCGGCGAGCGTATGTGCAGATGGCCCGTGCTCGTGGGTTTGCAGGGGCTGTACCCCAGCCGGAACGCCGGAAAGGGGTCGGGGCTCATCAGGGCTCGGCGCCCCACCTTGCCAAGGCTGTAGGTGAGCGGCGAGAAATAGAGTTGCAGGTCGGGCGGGCCGTCATGGTCGGACAGGCGCACGAATCCGCCGCCCTGATTGAGGCTCATGGACAGAGGACCCTTGCGGGTCAGCGCATAGTGCAGCGCCGCGCGCAGTTTGCCGGACCACGGGCGAAGCACCTGGTTCAGGCTGGGCTGACGCGCCGCGAACATCAGATCCAGCCCCAGATGATCCATCAGGTTGCGCCCCACGGCAGGGGCATTCCGTACGATTTCGATACCCATGTCGTACAAAAGATCGGCGTCGCCGACCCCCGAAAGCTGCAAGAGCTGCGGCGTGTTGATCGCCCCGCCGCAGAGGATCACCTCGGCCCGTGCATGGGCCGTCTCGGTCCCGCCACGTCGCCGGTATTCCACCCCGGTCGCCCGCTTGCCGTCGAACAGCACCCGCGTGGCAAGCGCGCCGGTACGGATGCACAGGCTGTCCCGCCGGCGCGCCGGTGTCAGATAGGCCTGCGCCGTCGAGGCGCGGCGCCCTGCGCGCGTGGTGATCTGGTAGAAGCCGGCGCCGGTCATCTCGCCGGCGTTGTAATCGGAATTGGCGGGAATGCCGGCCTGCCCCGCCGCCGCCACATAGGCGTGGCTGAGCGGATGCACGGCATCCGTCACATCGGTCACGCTCAGCGGCCCGCCGGTGCCGCGCGCCGGATCGGCCGGGCCTTGCCAGTCCTCGATGCGGCGAAACAGCGGCTCCACGTCCGGCCATTGCCAGCCCGGCCCCCACGCATCGTAATCGCGTGGATGGCCACGCACCCAGACCATCGCATTGATCGACGACGATCCCCCCAGACACTTGCCGCGCGGCCAGTAGATGGACCGGCCGAGAACCGGGTCGGGCTCGGTCTCGTATTTCCAGTTGAAGCGCGCATCATGGAAGGTCTTGCCATAGCCGATGGGGATGGTGACCCAAGGATGCCGCGCGCGCCCCCCTGCCTCGAGCAGCAGCACCCGCGCCCATTCGCTCAGCCGCGCGGCCAGCACCGCCCCCGCCGAGCCGCCGCCGACGATCACGTAATCGAACTCCATGCGGATCAGGTCCCTTGCTTGTTTCGGCCGGCAAGCACGGCGATGACCATCAGAAGCGTGGTCAGCCCGATCATCAGCGTCGAGATCGACGCGATCGTCGGGTCGATCTGATCGCGCAACGCGTTGAACATGTTGCGGGTCAGCGTCGGATTGTCGCCGCCGGAAATGAACATCGCGATCACGACCTCGTCGAAGGATGTCAGGAACGCCAGCAAGGCGCTGATGACAACGGCGAACCGTATCTGTGGCAGGGTGATCGTCATGAATGCCTTCCATCGCGGTGCCCCGAGGGACCGCGCCGCATTCTCGAGGTTCATGTCATAGGTCTTGAGCGCCGATCCGGTCACGATCACCACGAGCGGGATCGCCAGAAGGCTATGCGCCAGCACGAGGCCGGTCATGGTGTACAGGATCTGAAGCCGCACGTAGACATAGAACGCACCGATGGCGATCAGCACCAGAGGCACCATCATCGGCGTGATCAGCAGCACGAAGGCGATGCGGATGAACGGCACCTTCGAGGCATGCAGCCCGTAAGCGGCCAGCACGCCGATCGGTGTTGCCACCAGCATCGTCAGGGTCGCGGCCTTGAGCGAGGTCGCCGTGGCCCGCATCCATTCATCGGAGGCGAAATAGCTCTTGTACCAGCGCAGTGACCACGTCTCGGGCGGAAACTCCAGATACTGGCTATCCGAGAAGGACATCGGGATCACGATCAGCGTGGGCAGGACCAGCAGGATCATCGTGATCCCCGAGGTGACATAGAGCCAGAGGCGCTGACCATGTGTGACCTGCGTCTCCGAGGCGGGGGATCTGAGCCAGCCGATCATCAGTGGCCTCCTCCCGTCATCTGTTCCAGCCGCACGAATCGCGAGGCGACCCACAGCACCATCAGGGTCAGCACCAGGAGCACCACCCCAAGCGCGCTGGCCGCGCCCCAGTTCACGAAAAGCTCGATGTTGGAGACGATCTGCATCGACACGAGGATGACTGTGCCACACCCGAGAATGGCCGGTGTCACGAAGAATCCGAGGCAGAGGATGAACACCATGAGCGCGCCTGCGAAAAGACCCGGAGTGCTGAGCGGCAGGAATACGGTCCAGAACGCGCGGGCGGGGCTTGCCCCGAGGTTTGCGGCCGCCTTGAGATAATCCCGGTCGATGGCGCGCATCGCCCCATAGGTCGGCAGGATCAGGAACGGCAGCATGATATGCACCATTCCGATCAGGGTGCCGTTCATGTTGTGCACCAGCTTCAGCGGCTCTTCCCACAGGCCCATCCCCATGCCCCATTCATTGATCAGGCCCTGACGCTGCAACAGCACAAGCCATGCATAGGTGCGCACCAGCAGCGATGTCCAGAACGGCAACAGCACCGTGACAAGGCAGAGATTGGCCCATTTGACCGGCAGTTGCGACATGAAATAGGCCAGCGGATAGCCGATCAGGATGCAAAGACCCGTGGTGATCAGGCTGACCTGAAACGTGGTCTGGAAGATCCGGGCGTAGGACTTGCGCTCGAGCATCCGCGCGTAGTTTTCCATTGAAAAGCTGCCATTGGCGCCCACAAAGCTGATATAGAAAAGCCAGCCCGTGGGGATCACGAGGATGACCATGACGATCAGGAGTGCCGGAGAGCTCAGGCCGAAAAGCCGCCAGCGTTCCCGCTGCTCGTCGGTGCGCAGCCCGCCCGCGTTTGCATCAATGTCCGGTCCGGTGTTCATCTGGGTGACGGCCATCAGTCCTCGCCTCCTGCGATGATGACCGTATCGGACGGATCAAGCGCCAGCTTCGCCGTGTCTCCTGCCGCCGGCAGGGTCTGGAACGTGCCGGCCCGCATGGCACCCCGCACGGTCAGTTCGGTGCCGTCGGGCAGGCGCGCATAGAGAAGATAGCTTTCGCCCTGATAGACGAGCTCGGTCACCGTGGCGTCGAAAACGTTGGCCTCGCCCGCCTCGCCATGCAACAGGCTCAGCCGTTCAGGCCGAAGCATGAGCAGAAGATCGTCACCCGCCGGGACCGGCCTGGTCGTCTTGAGCGTGACGCCCGCGGCCACATGATGCGCGCCCTGCCGGGTCACCGTCAGGAACGTGCTGTCGCCGATGAAATCGGCCACGAACTTGTTCTCGGGCTGCTCGTACAGCTCCTGCGGCGAGGCAAGCTGCATGATGCGCCCATGGTTCACCACCGCGATCCTGTCGGACATGGTAAGCGCCTCGCGCTGGTCATGCGTGACGTAAACGGTGGTTCTGCCCAGTTTCTCGTGCAGGTGGCGCAGTTCGATCTGCATCCGGTCCCGCAGCTTCTTGTCGAGCGCGGAGAGCGGTTCATCCATGAGCAGGATGCGCGGCTCGAACACGATGGAGCGCGCCAGTGCCACCCGTTGTTTCTGACCGCCCGAAAGCTGGTCGATGGTGCGGTCGCCGTAGCCGCCAAGCTGCACGGTCTCCAGCGCCGTCTCGACGCGCTTTGCAAGATCGGTCCGTGTCACGCCGCGCAGCCTGAGCGGATAGCCCACATTGCCGGCCACGGTCATGTGCGGAAACAGCGCGTAGTTCTGAAAGACCATGCCCACGTTGCGCAGATGCGGCGGTTTGCGGATCATCTCGGTCGCGCCGAATTTCAGGCTGCCCCGATCCGGCCGGGTGAACCCCGCCAGCACCATCAGCAGCGTCGTCTTGCCCGACCCCGAAGGCCCCAGCAGGGTAAGAAACTCGCCGCTTTTCACGTCAAGCGAGACGTCGTCGAGGGCGTAGATCTTCCCATAGGTCTTGGTCACGTTGCGCACCGTGATGGGCAGCGCGTCTCGGTTTGCATCGTTCAAGGAAATGTCCCCGCAGCATTGGTGGATCACGGGCGATGCATCCGCCCGCGATCATTGGTTTCGAGGGCCGATCACTCGGTCAGCATGTCCTGATACATCTGTGCCGCGACGATCTCCCATTTGGAATACCATTCCAGTGAGATCGGCAGCTGCAGGGCCGCGTTCTCGGGCGAGGAGGGCAGACCAGCCGCCACCTCCGGGCTGATTTCACCGGTTTCATAGGCGGCCTTGTTGGTCGGGCCATAGGTGATGTATTTCGGCAGATCGTCCTGATATTCCGCCTTGGAGATCTCGGCGAGGAATTCCATCGCGACATCCTTGTTGGGCGCCCCTTTCGGAATGGCGAAGCAGTCATAGTCGAGCAGGCCCTGATTGAACGTGTAGTCGATCGCGCCGCCATCTGCCCGGGCGTTGTCGAAGCGTCCGTTCCATCCGGTGCTCATGTCGACCTCGCCGTCCTTCATCAACTGCGCATGTTGCGCACCGGAGGACCAGAACACACCGATATTCGGCTTCAACTCGCGGATCTTGTCGAGCGCGCGTTCGATGCCCTCCTCGGAATCAAGCACCGAATAGACATCCTCGGGGGCCACGCCGTCCGCCATCAGGGCCGGTTCCAGCGCACCCGAGACGGTGCTGCGATAGGCGCGGGTTCCGGGAAACGTCTCGGTATCGAAGAAATCCGCCCAGTTCTGCGGGCCGTCTTCGCCATAGGTGTCGGTGTTCCAGGCCGCCACGACCGAAAACACGTCCCCGCCCACGCAATGCGCGTCATAAGTTGCGGGAACAAAGTCTGAGACATCGATGATGTCGTAATCCAGCGGCTCCAGCAGGCCCTCTTCAGCCGCACGCGCTGCAGAGCCGGATCCGCTGACCACGATGTCGAACGTCACCTGTCCGGACGTGACCTGCAAGCGCACATCGGCCATGCCGCCATAGCTTTCCTGTCTGACGCTGATACCCGTATTGGCCTCTGCCGGCTCGAAAAGCGCCTTGGATTGCGCGTCCTGATACGAGCCGCCCCACGAGGCGATGGTCACTTGCCTCTCTTCCGCCTGCGCTGTCGTGGCCATCAGCCCGGCCGTCACGGTCATCAGTGAGAGTGTCTGGATCGAGAGTCTCTGGGTCATGTGCATCTCCTCTGTTGATTTGCCTCGCCTTTTTCATGATCCGGGCAGAGAGGCGATGCTGCCGCCCGGTTGCCTGCTACCCTGCCGCGATACTGCGGTCGTATTGCCTCCGGTCGCGCCACCGGTACCATGCCACCATGGGCGGCAGAAACCACGGCGTGCCGGTGTAAAGCGGACGGGAGGGGAAGGGCAGGTCGTCGAAGGCCGTGCGCCCGTCCTTGTGGCCCAGCACTTTGCGACCCGTGCGCATCCCGAGATAAGAGGCCAGCGACACCCCGGACCCGCAATAGCCAAGCGCGTAATGCACGCCGTCATGCACCCCGGTATGGGGCACCTCGTCAAAGGTATAGGCGACGGTGCCCATCCATGAATGGCTGATCCTGTAGTCGCGCAACTCGGGATAGATCCGGCACATATCGGACAAAAGGCGCGGACCGCTGATCTTGGGGTCCGTTTCATTGGCCGACACCCGCCCGCCGAAAAGGATCCGGGTGCGGTCCGGCGACGGGCGATAATAGTAGACCACCTTGCGCGTGTCGGTGGCGATCCGGTCTTTGGGGGACAGCTTGTCCATCAGGGCGGCCGGCAGCGCCTCGGTCGCGATGATGTAGCTGCCGATGGGAATGACGCGGCGCCGCAGCCATCGGGTGACATGCGACGTGTAGCCATTGGTGGCCACGATCACGTCACCGGCGCGCAGCGTGCCTTTGGCGGTCCGCACCTCGAAGCCGGTGGGCCGGCGGGTGATGTCGTCGGCGGCGCACTGGCCCATCACCTGTGCCCCCGCCGTGATCGCCGCCTGCAGCAACCCGCGATGGTAGCGCGCGGGATGGATGGAGGCATGGCGCGGAAAGATCACCCCGCCGTGATAGCTGTCGCTGCCGATCTCGGCGCGTTGCTGTGACCGGGGCACCGGATGCGCCTCGATGCCTTCGGTGCGACTGATCTTGTCGGCGTTTCGGGCCAGTTCGTCATAAGCCTGCGGCGTATGCGCGCCATGAAACCGCCCGACACGCCGGAAATCACAGCCGATCCGCTCTTCCGTGATGCGGCTCTCGATCCAGTTCAGGGCGGCCTTGCCTTCGTCGCGCATGGCGCGGCCGAGCTCTGTGCCATGCTTGGCCTGCAACTTTTCCAGAGAGGGTTTGATCGAGGTGCCGACCTGCCCGCCATTGCGCGTGCTGCACCCGTGGCCCGGGTCGCCCGCATCCACGACCACGACCGATCTGCCGCCACGCGCGCATTCGATCGCGGCATTGAGCCCGGTATATCCCGCGCCGATGATCACGACATCGGCCTCGTCGGGCAGCCGGGAGCTCAGCGCAGACGCCTCGGGCAGATCGTCCAGCCAATAGGGCGTGGTCGTCGCGTCCGGGGTCCAGATCCCGGGCTTTTGATCCTGTGCTGCGGTGTCAAACACGTCACCATCTCCCTTATTGAGGAATATTGCGTCGGACGACGCAAAAAAGACAGAAAACTGTTGCCCCCTCGCAAATAGACGTTAGAAGCTCATTGCGATTAAATCAACTAAATGTAGTTTATACTTTTATTCGATTTTTTTATGCAAAACACGGCTGGGATCATGCGGGTAAAGCTGCGCCATCTTGAAGTCTTCAGCGCGCTCTTCGATGCCGGATCGGTGTCACGCGCAGCGCAGCGGTTGCACCTGTCGCAGCCTGCGGTCAGCGTGGCATTGAATAATCTGGAGGCCGAACTCGGATTTCGCCTCTTTCACCGCGACCGCGGCTTCTTCGCCCCCACAACCGAGGCCATGCTTCTGCATGATGACATCAGTCACGGAATCGCGACTCTGGCGCGGATCGAACAACGCGCGACAGAAATCCGTTCAGGCGCGACCGGCGGCATCACGATCGCCACCAACGGGGCGATGTCCTACAATTTCCTCCCCCGCGTGATCGCCGCCTTCCAGGCCGATTATCCCGATGCCCATGTGGAAGTCAGAGTGCACAGTTCGCGCCGCATCGCCTCCTGGGTCGGCAGCCGCCAGATCGATATAGGTCTGATCGACGCGCCGGTGCCGGTGGCCGGCCTCGATGCAAGATCGTTTGCCATGGAATGCGTCTGCATCCTGCGCGAAGATGATCCCCTCTGCGCGCAAGAGGTCCTGCATCCCGCATCGCTGCACGGGCGCGCCGTGATCGGGATCACCGGCGATCACAGCGTCGACCGGCAGTTGCAGGCGCTGATGTCGCAGGCCGAGGTGGCGCTGCGGTATTCGGCGACGTGCTATTTCTATGCCATTGCCCGCAATCTGGTGGCGGCGGGCGGGGGCCTGTCGATCATCGATCCGGTCAACGGCAAGGTGCCGCTCGGCGATGGCGTGACATGGCGGCCATTTGCCCCCAAGATCGTTCATGATCTGGTGATGATCACCCATCGTGGGCCACCCCTTGGCCTTGCCGCGGCAAGGTTCCACGATTTGTTGCACGCAGAGCTTGCGCGGCACTCCATCACCGGGCCGGATGATGGCACCGGGCCGCGCCCATGACCGACGCGGTGCAGCAGTTGTTGACCGAAGCTGCGGATCTTTTCGCGCAGCATGACAGTGACATCGGGCGCAGCCTTTCGGACACGCTGCGACGGGTGCGACCGGAACCGCTGACGCGCGTCCCCGGTGTGGCCCCGGCACTGGCGGCAGGATCGCAGACCGGCGCCTTGGGTGCACTGACAGCCTGTCACGATGCACTGCCCTGGCGCAGGCCCGGATTCGGGCATTTGCCGGTCGCGGTGGCGGGCCGCATCCATGTGGCCGAGATCGTGGGACCGCAAGGCATGCTTGCGCATGACCGGATCAGGTTCGGAGTGCTGATGCAGGATGCCCGCCACGCCTATCCCAGCCACCGCCACGCCGCCGAGGAACTCTACGTCACGCTGGCCGGGAATGCGTGGTGGCGAGCGGATGAAACCGCGCCATCATGCCATGGGCCAGGCGCATTCATCCATCACCGTCCCTGGCAGCCCCACGCGATGGAAACCGGCCCCGAGGCCATGCTGGCCCTCTGGGGCTGGACCGGTCAAATAGACGGTGGAAGTTACAGTCTGGGAGGTTGAGAGGCCGGCTCACGCATGACTGTCGGATCGCCCGTACAGCACCGTGTCTTTTCCGAGGTGCCCGGATAGGATGCCGTCAGGCTGTCGCCTGTCAGGTCCTCGACCGGCATCCCGCCAGGATTGCAACGCGGGCGGATGCGCGTCTTTTTTTGGTGGGGTCAGGACCATTCCCCGTTCATCGCGCGACAACGGGTATGGGCAGGCCACGGTCAACCGGCAGTTTCGTCGCAAACGTGGAGGCCATCCGCCAGTCCGATCAGATGGACGCCCGTTTCAGATATGGTAACACCAAGATGTGGCTCAGTTGCAAACAGGGCTTGGGTGACACGGCGTCATCGCGTGATTGCCCGTGGAACCCGCCCTGCCGGAAGAGGATAAAGATGCGAAGATTTCCCCCCGAACGCATCGTCTGCCTGACCGAGGAAACGGTCGAGACGCTCTATCTTCTGGGCGCGGAAGATCTGATCGTCGGGGTATCGGGCTATGCCGTCCGCCCGCAACGTGTGCGCCGCGAGAAACCCCGCGTGTCGGCCTTCACCTCTGCGGATATCCCCAAGATCCTCGCGCTGGACCCTGACCTCGTGCTGACATTCTCGGATCTGCAGGCCGATATCGCGGCCGCGCTGATCCGTGAAGGCATTGCCGTCATGGCCTATAACCAGCGCGACGTTGCCGGCATTCTCGCCATGATCCGGCATCTCGGGGCGACCGTGGGCAAAAGCGATCGCGCCGAGCGGTTGGCGGCAGGTTACGAGCAGCGGCTGGCACAGGTCGCCGCCAGCACCGAAGGCCGACCGCGCCCGACGGTCTATTTCGAGGAATGGGATGACCCGATGATCACCGGCATCGGCTGGGTGTCGGAACTGATCGGGATCGCCGGCGGGCGTGAGGCCTTTCCCCGGCATGCCGGGCGGGACAAGGCGCGCGACCGCATCGTGACATCCGACGAGGTCTGCGAGGCCGCGCCGGAGGTGATCCTCGCGTCGTGGTGCGGCAAGAAGGTCCGGCCCGAGAAGATCGCCGCACGGCCTGGCTGGGACGCGATCCCGGCGGTGCGGGACGGGCGCATCACCGAAATCAAGTCCCCGCTGATCCTGCAGCCCGGCCCCGCCGCATTGACCGACGGGCTCGACGCGATCATGGCGGCGCTGGCGTGATTGCCGGACCATCCTGATGTCGGCGCGGTCCGGCACGGACTGCGCGATGGCGCTATTTGATCTTTTCATGGCCGGTCAACGGGCAAAGAAGGGATGCGCTGTCTAAGACAAAGCATTCCTAATGGCGTGCGTTCCATCTGTTCTCGATCCGCCCTGTGCTCTGGGCTGGCAATACCTATGGATGATCACCCGACGCGGTGTCCTTGCGTCCAGACGCTGCGAATGACCGGGGTCCGATCGAGGCGCCGCACGCGCAAGATATCGGCCCGCAGCCCCATCTCGAGCCGTCCGCGATCGCGCAGACCAGCTGCACGGGCCGGGCTGTCGGTGACGGTGCGGATCGCGCGCGGCAGGTCGGACCAGATCCCGGCCAGACGAAACGCCGACAGCAGCAGGGCCGACGGCACATAATCGGATGACACCATGTCCAGCAAGTCGCGCTGCGCCAGCTCCAGCGCCGAGACATTGCCTGAATGCGACTCGCCGCGCAGGATGTTCGGCGCGCCCATCATGATCGCGATCCCGTGATCACGGCAGGCCCGTGCCGCCTCGATCGTCGTGGGAAACTCCGCAAATCCCGTGCCGTTGTCGCGCGACACGCGCACCTGTTCGGGCGTGGTGTCATCGTGACTGGCCAGAACCGCGCCAAGCCTGCAGGCCTCGGCTACGGCACCGTCGGCATGGGCCACCCCGTGCCGCGCCTGTAGCCCGGTCAGATGGGCGACATGCGCGTCGAACGCGGCATCCGTCATGCCGCGCTTGCCCGACAGATAGGTCCGAAGCTTAGAGAGATCCCGGAACTGTCGCTGACCGGGCGTGTGATCCATCAGGCTCAGGATGCCGACCCGATCATCGGTGCCGAACTCGGCCAGCTCGTCGAGCAGCGTCTCGGAACAGATTTCGGCCCGCAGATGCAGGAAATGGCTGATCTTCAGCACACCCGTCGCGCGCAATCGCATCAGTTCGGTCGCCAGATCGCGGGCATATCTGGCGTAATTGGTCGCCTCTGACTGGATCGAGCCGACCCGCATGGCATCGAACACCGTGGTGATGCCGGTCGAGGCCAGCTCCGCGTCATGCGCCAGAAGCGCCGAAGCAGGCGGAAACATCACCCCGGGGCGCGGTTCGATATGACGTTCGAGATTGTCGGTATGCAATTCCACGAGGCCGGGCAGGATCAGATCGCCGTCGCAATCCATGGCCCCGAAAGGCAGGTCGGCGCGTTCGGTGATGTCGATGATCCGTCCGGCCTGCGACACGATTTCGCCGGTGATGACACGATCGGGAAGCACCAGTTGGGCATTGGCCAGTCGTATCGGCTCTGCGCCGGGGTCATGTTGCACCGCATCCAGAGATGTTTCAGGGGTCATTCCGGCACCTTTCCTGTCGTGGCCGTCCGGGGGGGCGTCAGCGAGGTGTCGTGCCCGAGCATATGCAGGGCGCGGGCGATCGTCGCTTCCAGCGGCCCGTCATTTCGCAGGTCCACGCTCCTGATATCGTCCGGGAGATCCGGTGTAGCCCGCGCGAGACGCCCCTGGATTTCGGCCGAGGTTTCGCGGCCGCGTCCGGTCAGCCGGCGGGCCAGCGTTTCGGGTCTGGCCGTGACGTGCAGCACCAACAGGTCGGAAAACATCGCCTGCGCGTCGGACAGGACACCGCGTGACAGGTTGACGATCCGCTCACCACCGCCGCGTACATCCGACACCACCTGCGCCGGGATCCCGTAGCGCAGCCCGTGCGCCTGCCAGTGCAGACAGAACGCCTCGGCGGCGTGCATCGTGGTGAACTCATCCGTGGTCACGGGCGTGAAGGCCTCGCCGGGCAGATCCCGCGCGCGGGTGATCACGCGTGTGACCGGGACGATATGGGGCGCGGCCTGTGCGATCCCCTCGATCACCCGATCCTTGCCGGCCCCGGATGGACCCACGACCGCGATCAGTCGCCCGCCCCTCATGCCGCATGCCCCGGTGAGAATGCCGTCACATCGACGGCGCGGTCACAGACCCGGTCGCGGATCTCCGCATCGTGGAAAATCCCGACGATGGCCGCCCCGCGCGCCTTCGCCTCGAGGATCAGCTCCAGCACCACCGCGCGATTGTCGGCATCGAGCGACGCCGTGGGCTCGTCCAGCAACAGCGCCGGATAGGGATGGGCGAAGCCGCGCGCGATGTTGACGCGCTGCTGCTCTCCGCCGGAAAAGGTGGTCGGCGACAGCGCCCAGAGCGGTTCGGGAATGTTGAGCCGTGTCAGAAGCCACTTCGCCCGGCCGTGTGCATCCGCCCCGTTCACCCCGAGGCGGCGCAACGGCTCGGCCACCACGTCCAGCGTCGACACGCGCGGCACGACGCGCAGGAACTGGCTGACATATCCGAGCGTATCGCGCCGCAGCGCAAGGATCTCGCGGGGCGCGGCGTTTGCCACATCCACGCCCCCAACCCGGATGGTGCCTTGCGCGGCGAGGTAATTGCCATAGACCAACCGCATGAGGGTGGATTTGCCCGATCCCGACGCGCCGGTCAGCGCGACGCA
>Ga0136589_1001007_pt1 | contig 13226 bp, 9 predicted proteins | sample AntRauMFilla3764_FD_104640 | JGI IMG/M metagenome (GOLD analysis project Ga0136589, IMG submission 104640) | Saline lake microbial communities from Rauer Islands, Antarctica - Metagenome Filla 3 #764 | ecosystem: Environmental > Aquatic > Non-marine Saline and Alkaline > Saline | place...
AGAGCATTCTCCAGCATTCAACAAACGGCCATCCCTCGCGGGGTGGCCGTTTTTTTTATTGTCATGTGGTTGCGGGGGGCGGCGGGACAGGCCGGAGGCGCTGTCCTACGTAGGATAGGCTTCCAGCCTGTCTCTTATTAAGGGGGGACAGGCCGGAGGCGCTGTCCTACGTGAGTCAGGCTTCTCGCCTGTCTTATTGCGCCTGATTGTGGATTTCCTGCTTTGCATATCTTATGATTCACCTCTTTGTGGAAGCCATGCCACACAACGTCGCCCACTTCCTTGCCGAACAAGCCGTCCGCCAGCCGGATGCAGCGGCGGTGCGTGCGCCGGTTGGCCGTGCGGCTGACGGCTCGATTCAATAGGTTGCACGCAGCTTTGCGGAACTGGAAGCCGATGCTTCGGCGGCGGCGCATTACTTAAATCAAATTGGCGTCCGCCGTGGCACGCGTGTCTTACTGATGGTTAAGCCTGGCCTGGATTTGATCCGCATCGTCTTCGCCCTCTTCAAGGTTGGGGCAGTTCCGATTGTGATCGATCCCGGCATGGGGCTGATGCGTTTTCTCCGCTGTGTCCGGCATTCGCAGCCCGCAGCCATCATCGGCATTCCGGTCGCGATCTGGCTGGCGCGGATCTTCCGCTCCAGTTTCAAAGGGGTCGCGATCCAGGCAAAGGTGGGTCGTAGGTTTTCGAAGCAGCTGGCGACGCAGGCACAGCTCGGTGCTTTTTCGGTGGTGGATTCTGCCGCCGATGAACTAGCCGCCATTCTTTTCACCTCGGGTTCCACTGGTCCGGCCAAAGGGGTGCTTTATGAGCATGGCATGTTCATCGCTCAGGTGAATGCGATTCGTGCCCAGTATGGCATTGAGCCCGGGGAAGTGGATTTGCCGATGCTGCCGGTCTTTGCGCTATTCAATCCGGCGCTGGGCATGTGCACTGTGGTCCCGGAAATGAATCCGAGTCGACCGGCGACGGTGGACCCGGAGAAAATTGTCCGCGCCATCCAGCAGAATCAAGTGACGAATAGTTTCGGCTCGCCTGCGCTTTGGAGGAATATCGCGCGTCACTGCGAAGCCCACGATATCGTTTTACCAAGTATTCGCCGGATCCTGATGGCGGGTGCGCCGGTGCCGCCCGCATTGATGGAAAAGATGCGGGCCATCATTCCGCATGGCGAGATCCATACACCCTACGGTGCGACTGAAGCACTACCGGTTAGTTCGATTTCGGCCAGCGAAGTCCTGCAGGATACGGCCGGGCAAACCCAGCAGGGTGCAGGCACTTGCGTGGGGAAGCCTTTGCCGGGAGTCGAAGTGCGGGTGGTCGAGGCACGGGATGGCGTGATCCACTCTATCGACGAAACTAAAGTGCTGGGAGTGGACGAAGTGGGTGAACTGATCGTGCAAGGCCCCTTCGTTACGCGGGGATACGACAAGCTGCCGGAAGCCGACGCTAAATCGAAGATCACGCAAGCGGGCGGGCACTGGCACCGCATGGGTGATCTAGTCAAAATCGACGCGCAGGGACGCCTCTGGTTCTGCGGGCGTATGGTGGAGCGCGTCATGACTGTGGATGGTCCGCTCTATACCGATTGCTGTGAGGCAATTTTCAACCAACACAGCAACGTTTATCGCTCCGCCTTGATTGACGCGGGCGGCGGCCATCCGGCAATTGTAGTGGAGCCCGAGCCGGGACACTTCCCGCAGAGTAAAAGTGAAAAGGAGGCCTTTTATTCGGAACTCGTCGCATTAGCGCAGACGAACCCGATGACCCGGCAGATCGAACGCTTCTTTTTCGAGAAGTCCTTCCCCGTCGATGTGCGGCACAATGCCAAGATTCACCGGTTGTCGCTGGCAGGTAAGTATTCGCAGGCTGCGGCGTTGTAACTTTCCCTCCAGCCCAACGGGCTAGCAAGAGTAGTCAGCAGACAGATGCCAGTAGCCAGTTTTGATGGTCAGTTAGTTATGGCCGGAGAAGCCAGAGGACTGGCTTGGGCTACACTGCTGGGTGGGAATCGATAACGCGCTAAGTGCATGATTTTCAATGTCTGACCGCTGCTTTGGTCCGATCTGCTCCGCATCCGGTCTTGTCGCTATGCACGGAACTGACCTCCGACTTCTGAATTTAGGTTCCACGCTCGCGGGCGCAGCTCTACATAGTCTGGACATCCGCGCGCGGAGTCCCTACCGCTAGATGGGATAATTTTGTATGCAAATCTTGGTGACAGGTGGTGGGGGCTTTGTGGGTGGCTATGTGGTCGATCTGCTGCTGGAACGCGGTTACTCTGTTAGGACTCTGGGGCGTTCCCCGCAGCCCGCTCTGGCGGCAAAGGGTGTGCAGGTTTGTTGCGGTGATCTCGCTGATGCTCAGGTGGTCAATGATGCCGTTGCTGGTGTGGATGCGGTCTTCCACGTTGCAGCTAAGGCAGGAGTCTGGGGCTCATGGGAGAGTTATTATCAGGCGAATATCGTGGGGACGAAAAACGTCGTCGAGGCTTGCGAGCGGCATGGAGTGGGGCGTCTGGTCTATACCAGCACGCCCAGCGTGGTCTTTAACCGGCAGCCGTTTACTGGTCAGGGCAACGAGTTGCCCTATGGGAAGAACTGGCTTTGTCACTACGCGCATACCAAAGCCATCGCCGAGCAGGAGGCTCTGGGGGCCAACGCGGACTCGCTCAAAGTTGTGGCTCTGCGGCCGCACCTCGTTTTTGGCCCGGGCGACCCGCATCTGCTGCCGCGTGTGGTGGCGAGTGTGCAGGCCGGGCGTTTAAAGATCATCGGTGATGGGCGCAATCGTGTGGATGTTTCCTATGTCAAGGATGTCGCTGCCGCCCACCTGGCTGCCTTTGACGCCCTCACTGCCGGTGACTGTGGGGGCCAGGCTTACTTCATTTCGCAGGGGCAGCCAGTCGAGATCTGGCCTTGGCTAAACCAAGTCCTAGCAGGGTTGGGACAACCGCCGCTCAAGCAAAAGATTCCCCTGCCACTCGCTTATGCGGCCGGAGGGCTGGCGGAGCTGGTCTGGAAGTTATTGAATAAATCGGGCGAGCCGCCCATCACCCGCTTCGTTGCGGTGGAGTTGGCGAAAGATCACTATTTTGATCTCTCTGCGGCACAGCGGGACTTGCATTTTACGCCTGCCTACAGCATGCAGGAGGCGTTGAATGAAACGATAAGCGATCTAAAGCAGCGGGGCTTTTAGCATGAAAATTTACTGTCTCGTTTTTCTCTCTGGGTTCTGTGCTTTGGTCTACCAGGTCTTGTGGATGAAGCAGCTGGCGTTGTTGTTCGGTAATACCTCACAGGCAGCGGGCGTGACTTTGGCCGCCTTCTTTACCGGTCTGGCCGCAGGCAGCTGGTTCTGGGGGAAACGTTCGGCTCGCTGTCGTAATCCGATGCGTGTCTATGCGGGGCTGGAGGTGGGCATTGCCGTCACCGCATTACTCTATTTTGCCGTGATCCAAGGCTACCACATACTTTATCCGGAAGTGTATCAGAGTGTGCATTCGGGGAGCTGGCTCTTGCTGATCAAATTCCTGCTCGCGCTGCTATTAATTTTTCCACCGGCATTTTGCATGGGCGGGACCATTCCGGTGATGGGGCAGCATGCCATCCGCATACCAGCCTCCTTCGGGTCGACCTCAGCTCTGCTTTATGGCGTGAACACCTTGGGCGCGACCTTGGGCGCATTTCTCGCCGGGTTTTTCATGCCTTTGTGGTTTGGTTTTCGAACCACCTGCTTGGTCGCAATCGGAATCACGCTGCTGGTTGCCCTGCTGGCTTATCTGCTGTCGCGCACGGCTTTCGCCTCGATGGCCGTCGCAACGCAGGAAGAGGAAGTAGTGCCTCCGAGCGATCCGCCGCTGGATCTTAACCGCATCGCCCTGATGGCAATCTGTTTTCTCTCGGGCTTTGGCGTGCTGGCGCTGGAGGTGCTGTGGACGCGGATGTTTGCGCTGGTCCTGGAAAACTCGGTTTACACCTTCGCTGCAATTCTGGTGGTGGTCCTGTCCTGTCTCGCGGGTGGATCGCTGATTAGTTCTCTGCTGGCCCGGCGGAAATGGTCGCCTAATCTAGTGCTCGCGATTATACTCGTCATCAGCGGTCTGTCCATTGCAGCCACGCCGGGGGTGTTCATGGCTCTGACCGATTCCTTTCAGTTTCAGGCCGAGAAGATGGTCTGGTCGGACTATGTGCTGTTTATTTTTAAGAATTGTGCCCTTACGATTGGGCCTCCGGCATTAGTTTTGGGCGCAGTTTTTCCCTATCTCATGAAGACGGAGGAGCGCTATGCCACCTCGCCTGGTCGGAGTTTGGGGCGCTTGGCGATGATCAATACGATCGGCGCCATCCTCGGTTCGCTGCTCGCTGCGTTTTTACTGCTGGAGCACTTTGGCTTGTGGCGCTCGATGCAGGTGATCGGCGTGATTTACTTCCTGATGGCTTTGTGCATGCCCGCGCTGCGGAGTCGGATGGGCCTGGCGATCAAGGGCGTCAGCTTGGTGGGTCTGGTCTTACTGCTCACAGTGCTTAACCCGTCCCAATTGCCGCCGACCGGGGGCATCGCGGACAGTGAGGCTGAAGCAGTTCTCAAGACCTGGGAGGGGAGTGATTGCACCGTTTCGGTGGTGCGCAACGAGCGGGGGTTGGTCATCATGATCAACTCCGACTACGGGCTGGGTTCGACGAAAAATTGGCAACGTCAGGCCGCGCAGGCGGAAATCCCGTTGATGTTGAAGCCGAATGCCGAGTCGGTCTTTTTTCTGGGGATGGGGACCGGGGTCAGCGCAGGTGCTGCCTTGTCCGAGCGTTTTCCGCAAATCGAGCGGGTGGTGACCTGCGAGCTGTCGCCGAATGTAATCGCTGCCGCTAAGGAGTTCATGACCGATGTCGATGGCATCGATCTCACGAATGGGCTTTTTCAGGATCCGCGCTCAAGTGTGCTGACCGAGGACGGTCGGCATTACCTGATGGCGACGGATGAAAACTTTGATTTAGTTATCGGTGACCTGTTCCTTCCTCACCGCTCCAGTAGCGGCAGTTTATACACCCGCGAACATTTTGAGAGCGTCAAGAACCGGCTTAATTCAGGTGGGCTTTTCGTGCAGTGGTTGCCCGCGTATCAAGTGACCGAATTTGAATTTCATGTTATTGGCCGGACCATGCTTGAGGTGTTTGACCAGGTTTCAATCTGGCGCGGTGACTTCGCGCCCTTCGATGAGGTGATCGCCTTCGTCGGTCATCAGGGCGGCCAACCTTTGCCAGCCTGTGAGCTCGATGCCACTCCGGCTAAGATGAGCTTCCTGACTGGGGATGCTCAGGGAGACATCTATCAGACGCTCAACCCGCAGACGGCGCTGGTGTATTATTGCGGAAATTTGCGGGCCGTGGAGGATTTATTCGCCGATTACCCTGTCAATACGGATGATAAGCCGGTCATTCAATACATGGCTCCTCGGCAATTTCGCGATAAAGGTGAGGAGGAACTGCCCTGGTTTGTGGGGCCTTACTTGCTCAAGTTTATCCAGCAAGTGCAAGAGATCTGCCCGCCCGGCGAAGATCCCCTGTTGGTGCATCGCAACGCGTCCAACCAGCGGCTGCCGCTGGCCGGGAGTGCTTATCACGAGGCGAATCTCTGGGCGGAATTCGGCAACGAAGAACAAGTCAGCAAGAACTGGCAACGATTCGTCAATGAGTGGCTCGACCGTTAATTCACGAGCTGTGGTGACGCTACCAGGATTACGCCAGCGGATTTTCGGATAGTGCGCGTTGGCGTGCGGCCTCGTAGAGGCAGACGGCGGTGGCGGCGGCTACGTTGAGCGAATCGGCGCGGCCAGCCATCGGGATCCGGATTCTTGCAGTGGCCTGCTCTAACCAGTATTCGCTGAGCCCATTGCTCTCGCTGCCCAGGAAAAGTGCGGTGGCGGGGCGATAGTCAATATTCCAGTGCAGGTCCTCTGTCTGTGGGGTCGTGGCGACAACTTGAATCGCGTTTTTACCCAGCCAATCAGTTAGAGCTTCCCGTGAGGCTGAGGCGATAGGGAGTGCAAAAATCAAACCCTGAGAGGAGCGGATGGCATTTGGGTTATAGAGGTCGAGCACACAATCGACGAGAATAACGGCATCGACTCCAGCGCCGTCCGCACTACGGAGGATCGCCCCCAGGTTTCCCGGCTTTTCGATCCCTTCCACTACCAGTAAGAGTGGATTTTTGGGCAGTTTAAGTTGGGCGAGGGCATTGGCACGCTGTTGTGCGACCGCCAGCAGACCATCCGGTCCTTCCCGCAGGCTGGCTTTGCTGTAGGCTTCTTCGCTCAATCGGGTCAGGCGCAGGTTGTCCTTTTTACGAAGGTTACTGATGCAAGTGGCGTGCGCGTCGGAAGGAAAAAATTCCGGGCAGTAGTAAAGGTCTTGCACGTCGTAAGTTGCCTGCAGGGCGTGCCCGATCTCACGCAGGCCTTCAATCAGAAAGCGCTGCTGACGGTCCCGGTGCTTGCGCTCTCGTAGTTTGACCAGATTCTTAATCTGATCATTCTGACGGCTGTGGATGTAGGGTTCGGTCATGCGTGTCGCACATTTTATGATTGCAGGATGCTTATCCATAGTGGAGGGCATTTGAATGCAAGTGCCAAAAAATTTTGTGGCTGAGCCATTTGAGTATCATCAAGAGCTCGAACTCGTCATCGAGAGTCTCACCAATCTCGGTCTGGGTTTGTCGCGCGTCGATGGCTGGGTGGTCATGGTGCCCTTTGTGATCCCGGGAGAACGGGTGCGAGTGCGTATCTTTCGAAATTTCCAGAACTACTCGGATGCGGACTTAATCGAAGTGATTGAGCCCTCGCCCGACCGGGTGGCGCCAAATTGCCCCCTATACCAGACTTGTGGGGGTTGCCAGTATCAGCATGTCGAATACAAGCGTCAGCTTGCCGAGAAGACGAAACACGTCGTTGAGTTGATGCAAAAGCTCGGGGGGATCGATTATCCGGTGGAGATGGCCCATGGCTCGCCCCAAGTGTATCACTACCGCTCCAAAATTACGCCGCATTACAATCGCCCGGATAAAGACGGTCGCCAGCCGATCGGCTTTCTCCAGTATGGTCGGCGGAACCAGATACTGGACGTCGAGCAATGCCCCATCGCGACGCAAGCGATTAATGAGGCGCTGCCCGAGGCCCGCGCAGAGGCGCGTCGTTCCGGCGGGAAGAAGCGGCGGCAGCGGGGCGGCACGCTATTGATGCGTGACGTGCTCGAGGGGGTGGTGAACGACCCGCAGGAAATTGTCTCCGAGCGGGTGGGGGACGTGACCTTCCAATTTAAGGCCGGTGAATTTTTCCAGAATAACCCCTATATTTTGCCTGAATTGGTCGCACATGTCGCGGCCGAGGCCGCTGCGGAAGGTGCCCGCTACCTGGTCGATGCCTATTGCGGGGTCGGGCTCTTTGCGCTTTCGACTGCCAAGGATTTCGAGCAAGTGGCGGGTGTGGAGATCAGTGAACCGGCGGTGCGCTGGGCGCAGGCCAACGCCAAGATCAGTAACGTCAAAAACGTCCGCTTCGTGATCGGTAAGGCAGAGGCAATTTTTAATGGCCTGAAGTTTCCGGCGGAGGAAACCGCCATGGTGATCGATCCGCCCCGCAAGGGTTGCGACGAGAGTTTCCGGCAGCAGTTGCTGGCGTACCGGCCACAGCGCCTGGTTTATGTCTCATGCGACCCCGCCACGCAGGCCCGCGACTTAAAGGAGTTTATCGCCGGCGGATACCAAATCACACGTATCCAACCCTTTGATCTCTTCCCGCACACGCGTCATATTGAAAACATTGTCTCGCTCAGTTTAGGCACCGCTTAGCTTCTTCACAGTGCGTTGATCGACGCCGAGTTGCTGGGCAGCGGCTCGGTAGCTGCCATAGTTTTGGATGGCTTGTTGCGCGTAAAGCTGAGTCCACTTTTCGAGGCTGATCTCAGTCTGCTGGAATATGGTATCCATCGAAGGTCCCGTGCTGCGGGTCTCGGCTGGTTGATAGCTGCCGCGCACGATGCAGTTGCGCACGGCTTGTTCCAACTCACGGAAATTGCCCGGCCATGGATAGTCTGGTGGGAGGTGTTGGTGTAATTCAGTCAGTATTCGTCCGCTTAAATCCTCTGCACCTTCCGCACCGATAAGCTTGGTGCAGATGTAGCGGACTGAGGTCGCTAAATCGGCAGGTTCGTCGGCGAGTATTTCGCGCAGTGCGACCGTATGGATTTGATCCCCGCATAGACGGTAGTAAAAGTCCTCGCGGAAGCGGCCGACTTCCATTTCCGCCGCGAGATTCTTATGGGTGGCCGCGATGATTTTTCCAGTATAACGAGCGGGCTTATTGTCGCCAATGGCTTGGAATTCGCCGGACTGGAGCAGGCGCAGGAGCTTGACTTGGGTGGATTCCTTTACCTCACCAATCTCGTCGAGAAAGACGCTGCCGTATCCGCCTGCCAGCGAGAAGAGGCCCTGCCGGTCGTTAAACGCTCCGGTAAAAGCGCCTTTGCAGTGGCCGAAAAGTTCAGATTCGATCAGCGTTTCTGAAAGCGCCGATAGGTTGATGGGATAAAAGCTCTCGTTGGGGCCATCGGCAAACGTGCCGGATTTTGAATCGTAAGGTAAAAAGCGCGCGAGGCCGAGGGCGCGGGCGACGAGTTCCTTGCCGGATCCGGAAGGGCCGAGGATGAGGGTAGGGAAGCGTCCCACCGTATCGAACATCCATTGCTGGTAGCTAATCATGTCTTTGGTGAAGACACTCTCCCAAACTCTCGCCCGTAGCCTCTTGATCGGCTGACTTTCACCGATGAGTTCGTGATGAATGGCATGAAAGGCCCGGCGAATCTGGTAGTAACACGCAAAGAGGTGTGCGGGTTGATTCCAAATGCGTTGGGATGCATGCTCGATGAGTGCGCGACGTGTGGCGACGCCCTGCTGCAGTTTGCTGTAGAGAGCCCGGTTTTTTGAATTGTCACCTGCTGGCTTACGAATGAGTGCGTCGAGGTCGGGAACCAGTTTGTGGTAGAGCACAAAAAATGCGAAGTAAGCGGTGCGCTCCCGGAACTTTTCGGGCAATGGCTTCCTGGTCGCGCGCTGCAGGAGTTCCTGGTCCGCAGCTTCAATCCAGGGTAAGAGACGTCTGAAACGATTATTGTAGCCTGGGTTAGTGGCCGCCGGCAAGGGTGGGTCGCCGAGCTTTGTCAGTAGAGCCTCTTCCAGCTCCGCGCGCTCCGGCCCGAACGGATTGGCAAAAGTTAGCGCTTGGACTGTCTTTAAAATTTCACTCAGCTGTGCGTCTTTCATGTTACAAATAATGTAACTACGATAAACATAAATTGTAAAACACAATTCGCTAAAATGTGCTGCCAATAAAAATTATTAATTAAAATACCTTAATATACAATAGCTTACGGAATATTGGAAATTTCTGGCATCTAAAGTGTTATAGCGTATTTTGTTATGAAAAAACAAATACGCTATACGAATCAACCATCACGCCAAAGTCTGTTCGCCAGACTTTGTTTAACTGCACTCGGCCTGCTGCTGGCCACGCCAGGGGCATCAGCTGCTGGCATGCTTACTCCGACCGGCAGTGCGGACCAAGCGGTGGAAATACTCGACCACCATGTGGACGTGCGCATCACCGACGGCTTTGCCCGGACTGTCATCCAGCAAACCTTCAGCAACCCCAACCCGTATGAGGTCGAGGCGATCTACGCCTTCCCCGTGCCGGAGTCATCGAGCCTATCCGAAATCACCATCCACTCCGGTGAGACGGTGCTGGAGGGCGAGGTGGTGCCGCGGGCGGAAGCGGAACGCATCTACGCAGAAGAGAAGTCCAAGGGCAACGACGTCGGCATGGGCTCGAAAGAGAGTTACCAGCGCTACGAGTTTCGCGTCTTCCCCGTGCGACCGGGGGTCGAGACGCGGATCGAGGTGGTCTATTATCAACCGCTGAAGGTTGATCTCGGAGTGGGGCGCTACGTCTATCCGATTGAGGAAGGTGGCACCGACGAGGCTGCCGAGTCTTTCTGGACGCGGACACAGCATGTGAAGCGCTCCTTCTCGGCAGAAGTTACGGTGCGTTCCGGTTACCCGCTGGATGAAGTTCGAATTAAGGGCTTTCCCGGGGCGGCAGTGCAGGAAGATGCCCACACCTACCGTTGGAGCTTTAACGCGCCGGAAGGCACGCTCAATCAAGACCTCGTAGTGTACTACCGGCTCGCCGCCAATCTTCCCGGCCGCGTCGATATGCTCAGCTACAAACCGACCCCCTCCGACCCCGGCTACTTCATGATGACCCTCACGCCGGGTGTCGATTTGGAGCCGCTGCAAGCCGGAGCCGACTACCTCTTCATTCTCGACCTATCCGGTAGCATGAGCGGTAAGATGTCCACGCTGATTGCAGGGCTGGAAAAGACGCTCGGGCAACTGCGTCCTGAAGACCGCGTCCACATCGTGACCTTTTCGGATCAGGCGCGCCGGCTTACCCGAGACTGGCAGGCTCTTACGCCGGATAATGTCAAAAGCCTGACCGGGCAGGTCTCGCAATTAACCGCCGGGGGCAGCACAAACCTCTACGACGGTCTGCGGCTCGGCCTGAAGCAACTGGATGCCGACCGCGCTACGAATGTCGTGCTGATCACCGATGCCGTGACCAATACCGGCACCCTCGACCCGGCGATGTTCCACCAGCTCCTGAAACAGCACGATGTGCGACTCTTCGGATTTCTGATGGGCAACAGCGCCAACTGGCCGCTCATGCGTGCCATCTGTGATGCCTCTGACGGCTTTTATGCGCCGGTTTCCAATGCCGATGATGTGGTGGGAAAGATCCTCATGGCCAAAGAAAAGATCACTTATGAGGCCCTGCTCGATGTGGATGTGGAGATCAGCGGCGTGCGGGTCAACGAGCTGACTGAAGACTTCAGCGGCAAGGTCTTTCGCGGACAGCAACTCACAATCTTCGGGCGTTATCAAAAAGGAGGTGAGGCCCAGCTGACGATGGATGCCCGCAAAACCAGCGGTGAGCAGCGCTACGCCACGACGGTGGATTTCCCCGAGCAAGCCACGGATTATCCCGAGTTGGCACGGCTATGGGCCATGAGTCAGATCGAGCAAGTGGAACTGCTTCAAAGTATCGGCCAGCTCAAGGCAAAGGAAGCCGAAGACAGTATTCGCGATCTCGGAGTCAACTACCAGCTCGTGACTGATGAAACCTCAATGATCGTGATGGCAGCCGAGGGCTTTGAACGCCATGGCATCGAGCGTAAGAACCAGCAGCGAACCGCAGCTGAACGCGCCGCGCAGACGCAGCGTCAGGCCAACTATACCAGTGCTCAATCCGCTGGCGCGCCGGTGAAGAGCCCACGGGTGGATAAGAGCCCGATGTTCAAACAGGATGCTCCCCGTATCGGCAGCGGCGGCGGAGGCGGTGCCTTCGGCCTGGAGACACTTGCGCTACTGGCTTTGACGGGTGCCGGGTTATTGGTGCGCCGCCGCAAATAATTGCTGAGTTGAGTCAGCAGATAAATCACCATGACGAGGCGTCACTATAACTCCGCTCCCGGGGCATCATTCGATGCCCCGGGACTTTGCGGTCGATTGGCTTGTGGGCTCCTACCATTATTGGCCTGGTTTGGGGTGCAGCCTCTGGCCGAATTTCGCCTGACCGATACGGTCTGGGCGGATGGAGCCTGGCACACGCTCTGGACCGGGCATCTCATGCATTACGGTATCGAGCATTTCGTTTGGGATGCCTTGATGTTTGTGAGTTTTGCCCTGCTACTGTGGGAGGAAGAGCGCTGGCGGCTCTGGCTCTGGCTACTGGTAGCCGCGCCCGTTATCTCGCTGGCCGTGTTTGCCGTTCATCCCTCACTCAGCGAGTATCGCGGGCTGTCGGCTTTGGATACGATGCTCTTTGTGCGTTATTTTCTCGGCAGTCTTATCGTGCTCGGTGGGTGGCAACGCGTGTGTTTTGCTGCACTGCCGCTACTCGGTCTGGCGGCCAAGATTGCTTTCGAGCTATCCGCTGGCACCGCTTTCTTTGTCAGCGAGATGGGGTCGGGAGTTGTGCCGCTGCCCGCCGCGCATATCACTGGAGCGGCTCTGGGATTAATTTGGTTCGCCTGGCGTCAATTCACGCTGGCAATAATTCCGCCCGGCGAATCAACCGGCAGAATTGTTTCTTAGTCGTTTGCTTATGACTGCCGTCGCCGACCTCCAGGTCGCTGATTTCTTTATAGCCAACGGACAGACGTTCAAGTTGAACGATGCGTAGGTAGAGAGGCTCGCCGCTATGGCTGTGCACCTCGGGGTTGGTCTTCCAGATCTGTCCTTGTTCGAGTTTCATCGGGCGACCCAATTAGGAAGGCATCCTTAAGGCAATGATGAATATGATGCGGACGCCTTCCGGGCGGTTCGCTACACTTATTATCCGGTCGATGGCCGCAACGGCGCTCGACAAGCGAGCACGCCACGAGCTGCAGGGCACGCCACGAGCTGCAGGGCACGCCACAAGCTGCAGGGCACGCCACGAGCTGCAAGGGCATGCCACAAGCAGCAGGGGGCAAGTGGAGGATGTGTGCCGACTCAGGAAACGCATATTTGCCGGGGTGGGATCCTTACACCCGAACGCACAGGCAAAGGCTGAAGTAATCACTCGATGAAGTCGCGAATGATCGTATCTTACAATCTAGCCATGACAATCGTGCTCAAAGAGTATACTGGATATCCGCAAGCGGAATCCCTACTAGGTGCGCTTAGGCAGACTTTGTGGCCTGGTGGATCGCCACGATGGAAAAAGTCAATCCGGCGGCATCCACCGTGCTAAAACCGGCCAGCTTTAACTGCTCGGCTAGGGCTTGTTTGGTGGGGAAGTTTTCAATTGTGCCGGCGAGGTAGTCGTAGGCGCTCTTATCGCCGGTGGCGAGAGCAGCCACCCAAGGCAGGATGAATTTCAGGTAGAAATAATAGATGGGGCGAAACCAGCGGTCGGGCTGCGAAAATTCCAGCACGTAGAGTCGCCCGCCGGGGCGCAGTATGCGGAGAATTTCCTTTAACCCTTGCTGGCGGTCTTCGAAGTTGCGCACGCCAAACGAGATCGTCACCGCATCGACCGAATTGTCCGGCAAGGGTAGGGCCATGCAGTCGCCGAACTCGAAGCGGAGGTCCTGGTAGGCGGCCGTCTTGTCTCGCTTTCCGCGGGCTTCTTC
>Ga0136589_1001009_pt1 | contig 13218 bp, 8 predicted proteins | sample AntRauMFilla3764_FD_104640 | JGI IMG/M metagenome (GOLD analysis project Ga0136589, IMG submission 104640) | Saline lake microbial communities from Rauer Islands, Antarctica - Metagenome Filla 3 #764 | ecosystem: Environmental > Aquatic > Non-marine Saline and Alkaline > Saline | place...
ATTCTATTCCGATGAGCTACGAAATGAATGACCTTCTCGAACTGATGGTAGATCAGGGCGCATCGGATTTGCACATTCAAGTCAATCAAGCACCCACTCTTCGAATCAGCGGCTCCATGACACCCGTCGATGGGCCGCCGCTCACAGCTAAGGACTCGGAGGATCTGGTGAAGGCGATTACCTCAAACGCGAATCAAGAGAAGCTTAAAACGACGGGCGGAGCCGATTTTGGTTTTGCCTTCAAGGGGCAGTCCCGGTTCCGGGTCAGCGTTCTGCGGGCCAAAGGTGCCTATGGCATGGTTTTGCGGCAGATTCCCAGCGACATATTTGGCCTGAGCCAAATCGGGCTTCCCGATAAGATTAAAGAACTGATTAGTCGGCCACGTGGGCTCATTCTGGTGACCGGGCCGACGGGTTCCGGTAAGTCCACCACGCTCGCCTCCATGGTTAATTGGATCAATGAGCACCACGATGGGCACATTATTACCGTCGAAGATCCGATCGAATATTTCCACGAGCATAAAAAGTGCATCGTGACCCAGCGCGAAGTCGGCGTCGATGTCGGCTCCTTCTCGGATGCGATACGCGGAGCCTTGCGCCAGGACCCGGATGTCATCCTCGTCGGGGAGATGCGCGACCTCGAGACGATTGAAGCGGCGGTCGGTGCGGCGGAGACGGGTCACCTCGTCTTTGCCACCCTTCACACCACGGGTGCCGCCCGCACGGTGGACCGTATCGTTGACGCATTTCCCTCAGACATGAAGGATCAGATGCGCACCCAGCTCGCCTCTTCGATCGTCGCAGTCATTTCTCAGGTTCTCTGTAAGAAAAAGGGCGGAGGGCGTATCGCCGCTTTCGAGATTATGGTGACAACGACTTCGATTGCTCAACTCATCCGCGAGAATAAAACCTATCGGATCGGCTCTGATATTCAGACGGGTGCAGCCTACGGCATGATCGGTCTGGATGCCCATCTTCTTAGCCTCTACAACCGGGACCTCATCTCGGCCGAGGAGGCGCTAACGAAATCTCAAACTCCCGGGCCGATGCGCGAAAAGCTGATCGAATCCGGGGCCGTATTTAATAAATAAGTTCAACTTTCCATTTTTTTGACTCCGTGTAGATACCCCTGATGTTCGAAGATCACAACGATACCGTTTACGAAATCATCAAGTCGGCCAAACTGCTTGATGCAGCACAGCTCGACGAGCTGAACGAATCTCATTTGCATACCGGCAAATCGCTTGCCGATGCGGTGGTGGATTCTGAAGTCATCGACCGCAATGCTATCCTCTCTGCGGTTGCCGAGTATCTCGGCTACGACTACCTTGAGAAGTTCCCCAATAAAATCTCCGAAGAGGTGGCCTCTGTGGTTCGGCCCAGTGTCGCCCGAATGTATGCGGTGGTTCCTTATGAAGTCGACGACACCTCGATTTCCCTTCTCGCGAAGGACCCTTTCAACCCCGCCATCATCGATGACCTCACTTTTTCGCTCAATAAGGACATCACGATCATCGTCTGTGATCCGAGCTACATCGACGATCTAATTACGGCGACCTATGGCGAGGAAGACTCATCGATCGATGACATCCTCGGTGATATCGGCGACGTATTTTCGAATCAGGGCGAAGAGCTCTCTGAAGGCGATCTGACCGATATGGCGAATCAGACGCCGATTATCCGCTTTGTTAATCTGGTGCTTCAGCAAGCCATTAAGGACAAAGCGTCCGACGTTCACTTTGAGCCCTTTGAAGACCAGTTCCGTATTCGCTACCGGATTGATGGAGCGCTCTACGAGATGGCCCCCCCCCCGCGTAACCTCGCGATTCCGGTAACGTCCCGGGTGAAGGTGCTCTCAAACATGAATATCTCGGAGACGCGAATCCCCCAGGACGGTCGGATCAAGATGACCATTGCGGGACGGCCCGTCGATCTCCGTGTCTCGACGCTACCGACCCAGTTTGGTGAAAGTGTGGTGCTGCGGGTTCTCGACAAATCGGTGGTGAACCTCGATCTGGAGGCGCTTAGCTTGCCAGACGATATTCTCCATACCATTCGCGACCTGGTTGATCGCCCCAATGGGATCTTTATCGTCACCGGCCCCACCGGCTCCGGCAAGACCACCACCCTTTACAGTGCCCTGCGTGAGGTCAACGACGTCGAGACGAAAATCCTCACTGCCGAGGATCCAGTCGAATACGAGATTGATGGCATCATGCAGGTGGCCGTGAACCACCAGGTCGGCCTCGACTTTGCCCGTGCCCTGCGTGCCTTCCTTCGGCAGGACCCGGACAAGATCATGATCGGGGAAATTCGCGACCTGGAAACCGCTCAGATTGCGGTGCAGGCCTCACTGACCGGACACGTTGTGCTCAGCACGCTGCACACCAATGATGCGTCTGGTGCCGTCACGCGTCTGATTGATATGGGGCTGGAGCCGTTTCTGATCTCCGCGTCCTTGGAAGCGATACTGGCCCAGCGCCTGGTGCGTCGCATCTGCAAGCATTGCCGCACTGCCTACGAACCAGGCCAGGAGCTAATTGATATGCTTGATGTCGATCCCCTCGAAATTGCTGACAAAGACTTCTTCTACGGTGACGGTTGTCCCGAGTGTAGTAACACTGGCTACAAAGGTCGTATCGGCCTTTTTGAGATGATTGTCGTCTCCGATTCGATTCGCGAGCTCATCAACCAGCGCGCACCGACTTTGTCGATTAAACAAAAAGCTTTGCAACAAGGCATGCGAAGCTTGCGTGATGACGGCCTGCGTGCCATTTTTGATGGTAATTCCACCATTGAGGAAGTCCTTAAATACACTTAACATCGTTACCCCTATGGCAAAATTTAAATATACAGCGATCGACGCAAATGGTAAGCAAAAGACCGGCACGGTTGAGGCCGAGAATCAGGACGATGCCAATGCCAAGCTCTCGGCGGCAGGCTTGATGCCGACGAAAGTATCTTCCGCTGGTGGCGGAGGCGGGGCAACCGCCACCCGAAAGAGGGATGGCAAAAAAGATAAAAAGAAGAAAGCCATGGGCTTCGGTAAGGTGATCAAGCAGGAGGACCTAGCCATCTTTACCCGGCAGCTCGCCACGCTGCTGGAAGCAGGTCTTCCTCTTTTGCGCGCGATTGAAGTCATGATTCGTCAGGAAAAAAACCTTCGTTTTCAAGCGGTGATGCAGCAAATCGCAGATCAGGTGAAGTCCGGTAATTCTTTCTCCGACGGTCTTTCTCAACACCCGAAGATTTTTGACCGGCTTTATGTCAACATGGTGCGCGCGGGTGAGGCCGGCGGTGTGTTGGATACCGTTCTATCACGTCTGGCCGGCTTCATGGAAAAAGCTTTGAAGACCAAGAATAAGGTCAAGTCCGCTATGGTGTATCCGGTTGTTGTTGTCGGCGTTGCCATTGCCATTGTCGCGCTCCTCATGACTGTGGTTGTGCCGAAGTTTCAGACGATTTTTGACGAGATGCTCGACGGTGCCGCCCTGCCGGGGCCGACGCAAATCGTCATCAGTGTCAGTAACTTCATGCGGGATAATATCTTTCTCTCCATCGGTATCGTTGTGGCGGCCATCTTTGCATCCAAATTTTTGCTGAGAACCAAGATTGGTTCAAAGGCCTTTAACTGGTGCTCTATCAATATACCCAAGGTCGGTGATCTTGTGCGCAAGGTGAATATCGCCCGGATCACCCGCACATTCGGCACGCTCCTCTCCAGTGGTGTGCCGATCCTTCAATCCATAACGATTACGAAGGACATCACCGGTAACATCTTTTACGAGAATGCCCTGAGTCGTATTCACGATTGTGTGCGCGACGGTGAATCCATGGCGGCCCCCATGGAGCGTGAATCCGTCTTTCCCAATATGGTCACCAGCATGGTAGATGTGGGCGAAGAGACCGGCGAACTATCCGAAATGCTCAACCGCATTGCCGACAACTACGACGAAGATGTGGATAATGCCGTCGCCGGCATCACCTCCATCATCGAGCCCGTCATGATCGTCTTCCTCGCCGTCGTGGTCGGCTTTATCGTGATTGCGCTCTTCCTCCCGATCGTCGAAATTATCAATCAACTCACCGGTTGAGTCCCCCGCCAGCCGATCATTAAAAAGCGCAGCCTTGCAAGGGGCTGCGCTTTTTTTAAACCTAAAAAATGAGTTTTCCCGTGAATTTACGTGAATTATAATTTGGTAAGTATTTCTAAATAAGCACTTTACACCCTATTTAAAAGTTTTTTTAGCGAGTATTATTGCCGCCAATTAGGCGAGTGTCCTATTAACGTTAATTAATGTAAATTAACGGTTTTAAAAATTCTCTTCTCTTTAACTGCCGATTTTAGGATGATTGATTGTAGCATCGGTCCGTAAGGCCGATGAACACTGCAAGTGCATCGGTTCGTAAAGCCGATGATTGATTGCAGCACCGCTGCTACGTAGACTTTAAGTAAGTGACGGACTTTTATGTAAGGTTAGATCTTCGAAGTGAAGCGATAAGTCCCGGATTGAATTTCCACGGTCGCTCTCCCCTGTTTTACTGTCAGCATTTTGGCGCCTTTCGGCATTTTTTTATCGACCGAAAGGTTCAACGCATTTTTTGGCAGATAGAGGGTGGCGGTGGTATTCGCTGGAATCTCAACGTCCCATTGGAAGATATCACCTTGAACTGACCAGCTGCTCGCGATGCGACCACGGATCGAATCGTAATGGCCCTTCGCCCACGTCACTCCGGCTCCAATCTCTGGCTTCATGGCAATCTTCTTGTACCCGGGCCCGTCGGTATCAATTCCAAGTATGCTTCGGAACATCCATTCGCTGCAGGCACCGTAGGCGTAGTGGTTAAAGGAATTCATCCCGACATCGCCGAAGCCGTCCTTTTTCGTGTAGCTGTTCCAGCGTTCCCAGATGGTGGTGGCTCCTTGCTCGATCGAGTATCCCCAGGATGGATAGCTTGTGTTCTGAATCAGTCGGTAGGCGAGGTCGCTTCGGCCAATTTGTGTTAAGGTGGGGAGAAGGATCGGCACGCCGACAAATCCGACCGAGAGGTGGTAGTCTTTTGCTTTGATACGCTCGACGAGGTGATTGGCGGCTTGGGTGCGTTGTTTTTCGGTTAGTAGGTTGAAGTAGAGCGCCAGGCAGTAGGCGGTCTGCGAATTACCCGCGATCGTGCCGTCGGCTTTGACGAATTTCTCTTGGAAGTTGGCGCAGATTTCGTTGAAGAGTGTGTTGTATTTTGCAGCATCCTCTTTTTTGCCGAGGTCTTCTGCCATTTGGGCCATCAGGCTGGTCGAGTATCCGAAGTAAGCGGCGGAGATGAGGTCTTTGGGAGTTTTTGAGCCGACGGCTAACCAGTCACCAAATCCTTTGACCTGGCCGACGAGGCCTTCCTTGCTGTGGCAATAGTCGATGAAGCGCGCCATCGCGTCGTAGTTTTGTTCGATGATCCTTTGATCGCCATAGACTTGATAGATCGTCCACGGGCAGATGACGCCCGCGTCCGCCCAGGCCGGTGATCCGTGGCCGTGGAAGACCGGTGCCTGCTGACCGAAGGTGCCAGCTGCGTTTTGTGTGTCCATCAGGTCGATGATCCATTTCGTAAAAAAGGCGGAGACGTCCTGATGGTAGCAGCCGGAGCGGATGAAGACCTGGGTGTCGCCGGTCCAGCCGAGCCGTTCGTCGCGCTGTGGGCAGTCGGTGGGGACTTCGAGGTAGTTCGACCTCTGGCCCCAGAGGACGTTGCTATGGAGCTGATTGAGCATCGGGTTCGAGCATTCAAACGAGCTCGTCATCGGGGCGTCGGAATGGATCACGATGCCTGTGATGGTTTCTTTGTCGGGTTTGGTTGTGAGCCCAGTGGCCTGGACGTAGCGGAACCCGTGGAAGGTAAAGTGGGGTTCGTAGGTTTCCGGGCCGCCACCTTTCAGGATATAGTTATCGGCGGCGCGGGCCGTGCGCAGGTTGTCGTGGTAAACGGTGCCGTCGGCATTGAGCATTTCGGCGAATTGCAGGTTGATTTTGTCTCCGGCTTTCCCGGTGACTTTCAACCGTGCCCAGCCGGAAAAATTCTGGCCGAGATCGAAGACGTAGGTGTTGGGTTTGGGCTCGGTGAGTTTGACGGTGGGTAGTTCCTGGGTCGGGCGGACGGGCACGCCGGGGTAGGCTTGGATCAGTGGTTTGATATCCGAGCCGGTGTTGACGGCGGCCCAGGATTTGTCATCAAAGCTGGGTTTGTTCCAGCCGGTGAGTTCTTTGCGGGCGTCGTAAGTTTCACCTTCGAACATATCGGAGAGAATGATCGGGCCGAACGATCCTTTCCAGCTGGGATCGGAGGTGATCACCTCAGTAGTCCCGTCGGCGTAGGTGATGTGGAGTTGGCTCAACAGGCGGAGTTTTTTACCATACTGATTTTGTCCTATCACACTGATATTGCCTCGGAACCACCCGTCTCCGAGGATGGCGCCGATGGTATTCGGGCCATCGTCGAGCATGGTGGTCACATCGTAGGTGCGGTAGTAGATGCGTTTCCGGTAATCCGTCCAGCCGGGGGTGAAGTATTCGTTGCCGACACGTTGGCCGTTGAGGTGCATCTCAACGTGCCCCTGAGCGGTGACGTGGAGTGCGGCGCGGGTGACCTTTCTCGTTAGCTTGAAATTTTTCCTGAGATACTGCGCGGGCAGGTAGTTCTTAAATTTCGGTTTTGCTTTCGGGTTGTGTTTAAAATTGCGGACCGGCATTTGGGCGATGACTCTAGGTGAGGCATCGTAGCCGATCCATTGGGCGGTCCAGTCGGATGGCTTGAGTAGTCCGGCCGACCAAATGGAGGGCTCGCTCCATCCGGACTCCCTGCTATCTTTGTCCCAGACGGCGACTTTCCAGAAGGCCTGCATTCCGGATTTGAGAGGGACTCCGCTGTAGGGGATTTGAGTTGTTTGGTCGGATTTCACGATACCGGTGTCCCAGAGGTCGCCGATGTGGTTATCGAGATTCTGGCGGCTGCTGGATACGAGGATGCGGTAGGCTCTTTGGTATTGACCACGGGTGTTGGACTGGAGCTTCCAACTGAGTCTCGGACGGGTGGTGTCGATCCCCAGTGGGTTGACAAGGTATTCACAGCGCAGGTCGGTTGTTTTAAAATCTTCAGCCGGCTTAACGACGACGGTTGCTGATAAATTAGCCGAAAGACATGTGAGGGCGGTCGTAATGACGGCAAGTAGTTGATGTGATTTTTTCATGCGCGTTGTCCTGATGGTTTTACTTACAGACTGAAAACGGGTCATGACTGAAAAACGGGTCAGAGACTGAAAAACGGGTCATGTCATTCCCTTTGTGGTGAGTTTCCATCTAGATGTTTGTTCGCTTCTGATTGTAAGGGGCTTGTTTTTTGGCTGCGTCGGGTGACTTAATTTCTTCAACTTTATTAAATCGAACTGCTCCTTGAGCGAAGACTTTATGCATGAGTTTCATCTTTCAACTGCTTAACTCAATGGCTTAGAGGGTAAAAAGGGCTTCGGCTACATGGGAAATCTATTTGAAGCTCGGCTAGTAGCTGATTGATCCACTTTCGGTGGGGCCCTGAGAGTGTGATTTGATTTATTTCGGCTAAGGGCACCCAGAGGTATGCATCTGCTATCGATGAGGGTGCTGAGGTCTGATAGATCTTTTCTTTGATACGCCGGTGGGTGATGGAGCGGGTTTTGGTTAGGAGTGGTTGCCCGCTGGGAGTTTCGGATACGAGCGTCGCCAGTTTGGGCAGTTCGTATTGCCCGGCCAGTTGGCCTGCGGTTTCGGGGATGCGGTGCAGGAGGATGGCTCCATCGCGGACCACCCACGCGCGATTGATTTCGACGCGCTCGGTCGCCTTGCGCTGGATCTTCGGAATGGCTTCGACGTCGGGACGGTTGCGGCCCTCGCAAAACTTGGCGACGGGGCAGAGCGTGCAGAGCGGCTTACGCTTCAGGCAGACTGTCGCGCCAAGCTCCATCATGGCCTGATTGTGGTCGCCCGGGCCTTCGGGGGCGATTAACTGATCAGCCAGAGGCGTGAAGGCTTTGACGGCCTCGCCGTTGTTCTTGAAGCTGCGCGGGTCGTCGGTCAGACGCGCGAGAATGCGGACGACGTTGCCATCGACGACGGCGACCGGCTGGCCGAAGTTGATTGAGGCGATCGCGGCCGAGGTGTAGGGGCCGATACCAGGCATCGCCTGCCACTGCGCTCTGGTAGAGGGTTTCGGCTCGGCGGCGACCCATGTGCGGGCCAGTTTGTGCAGGTTGCGGGCGCGGCTGTAGTAGCCGAGTCCCTCCCAATGCTTGAGCACCTCCGCTTCGGGGGCATCGGCTAAGGTCTGAAAATCCGGAAAGCGGCCCATCCAGCGTTCAAAGTAGGGCAGCATGGTTTTAATCTGCGTCTGCTGGGCCATCAGCTCGGAGACGACGGTCCGGTAGAGCGAGGGGGAGGTCCGCCAGGGCAGAGGGCGCTGCGCGCAGGCATACCAATCTGCGAGCGAGATTTGAAATGCTTTTTGTTGCTGGAGGAGCGACATCGGCCCGAGTCTATCGTTGCTCTAAGTCCACTTCGAGTCCCAAGCGCTCCAGCATGGTCTGAGCAACGTGTGCATTGCTCGGATTGTCTTCAACCAGGAGGGTGCGATCAGTGGATGAGGTTTCGTGATCCCCGCGCAGGGGTGTCTTCTCTGAAATCGCCTCCAGTTCAACCGTTTTCAGCGTGCAGCGGAAGCGGAAGCAGGAACCGACCCCCGGCTGGCTCTCCGCCGTTAGTGAACCGCCCAACACGTCGGCAATCTTGCGGCAAATCGCCAGCCCCAGACCGATGCCTTGGTAGCGCCGGGTATTAGAGGAGTCGAGCTGCGTGAACGGATCGAAGAGTTTTCCCAGAACCTCTCCTTCGATCCCGATGCCGCTGTCCTCGACCTCGAAGAGCGCCTCAAGCTTCCCTGGGCCAAGCTCCCGTTGGCCTACACGCAGATGGATGTCTCCCTCATGCGTATATTTGCAGGCGTTCGACAGTAACTCCCCGACGATACGCTGGATGTGTTCGGTATCGCCGACCGCCAGCGTGTCCGGTTTGATAGCTTGATAATCTCCCGTGCCGTTTTCGAAATTAATCGGTTGTTTCGGGTAGTGTTTCCGGCACTTATTCAGCTCTGATTCGCAACATTCGAAGAGGTAGAAGTGGGTGTTTTGGTAGGGGTAGGCTTTGGAGTCTTCCTGCAAATGGGAGAAAAAAAGGATGTCGTCGATCAGTGCGAGTAGCTGTTCGCTCGACCGGTTGATTTCCTTTAGGCTTTGAATGTGGTTAGGGTCTTTGATTTCCGTCATGAGCAGACCGGCATGCCCCATGATTGGGTTGAGCGGGGTGCGCAGCTCGTGGCTCATCACGGAAAGAAACTCATCTTTAACCAGATTAGCTTTTTCTGCGGCCTGTTTGGCAATGATCAGGTCCTCGGTCGCGCGTTTACGTTCGGACTCGGCCCTTATGCTCTGTAGCGCAAAACACAGGTCTCCGGCGACTTCGCGGAACAGATCGATCTCCTCTTCGTCATTGATTGCCGCTTGGCTGGCCATGAGGGCGATGTATCCAAAACTGTGATCGTAGCTGAACTCCAGTCCAAGCAGCGCACAATCTTCCAGGCCCTCCATCACCGGAAAGTCGGGGCACTGCTCAATTGGTCTGGCGGCGAGGATGAGGCCATCCTCTGTTTTCGTGTTTTCGATGCACTTCGGAAGCTTGCCCGCCTGCAGGAAACTTTTCAGCTTTTCAGCGTCTTTCAGCTTGGGAGCGTCGTGGTAGTGTAAGAGTTTGCCGTCCTCGTCGAGCAGGGCAATCCAGGCGTGCTTGAATTCACGGTCCTCGACCAGAATTTCGCATAGTTTACGGATGAGCTGATCGACATTCGGCGTGCCGATGACCGCTTTATTTACGCGGCGTATGGCGCGCAGCATGGTATTCAGCCTGAGGAGCTTATTCTCGTTCTTGAAAGCTTGGCGCGACCAGGAGCGACAGAGGATCCACAGCAAAACGGTGGTGACCAGAATATAGCCTAAGCCCTTCACTGCTTCTACCGCAATGATCGCGTCTGCATCAGAGGCCTGTCCTGACAACAAGAAACTGGACAGGACGATCCAAGCCGAACCGACAGCAAAGTAGATGAATACGATGCGGTTTGCCGTGAGTCCGGTTTTCAAAGTCTGTGAGAGGCCTTGTGGCATATTCAATGCTGTTAAGTGGTGCGTGGCGGATTTACAATTTCAAATTTTCCGCACGGAAGAGTTTTGGCAAGGGGCAATCGTTAACTACTCGTGCCTGCGTGGTCGGGGAATAACGAAATTCTGTCGTGTTTCCTTTTTTTTGAGGCTCATTCGGCGCCGGCGCCGGCACTCAAACTACGGCCGAAGTAAATGGTTTTGTGCGATTGTGCTTCATTTGCAGCGACGGCTGTGCTAGCCGTTTAAATGAATGCCGAAAAAGCGAACAAAGCAGGCCGAAGACGAGGGGCCAAAGGCCAAGACCATTTATACCATCAAGCTCAACGAGGAGCAGATGGATAAGCTGGCCGACTATCTGGAGGGCGGGCATCAAGGCCTGTGGTTTCCTTACGAGGTGGCCTATTCGCTCTTCGCCTTTAAGGGGGATAAGGTCAATGTGGTGGGCTACCAGAGTGGCAAGCTCGTCGTCTCCGGGAAAAAGACCGAAGAGTTTGTGCAAAACGTGGTGGAGGCCGAAATCACCGGCGATCCGCGGCTCGGCTACGACGAGGTGCATCACCCCGAATGGTTTGAGCTGCACGCCGGCTGCGACGAGAGCGGTAAGGGCGATCTATTCGGCCCGCTGGTGACGGCCTGCGTTATCGCCGACGGCGACATGGTCCGGCAATGGATCCAACTCGGAGTCGCCGACAGTAAGAAGCTGACCGACAGTAGCATTCTGAAGCTCGACAAGGAAATCCGGAAAACAAAGGGCGTGGTCTTCAAAACCGCTTTTGCCCGCATGCCGAAATACAACGAGCTCTACTGCAAGTTCGATAAGAACTTAAACAAGCTGCTGGCCTGGTATCACGGCAAGTCTTTGATCGGGGCACTGGATGAGCGGCCGGCCCCGTGGGGATTGTTGGACCAGTTTACGAAACAGAAACTGGTGGATGCCTATGTGAAGGATCGCAAAGACTTTAGGCTCGTCAGCCGGACCAAGGCCGAGTCGGACCCGGTGGTCGCTGCAGCTTCGATCGTGGCCCGGGCCGTCTATGTCCGCGAGATGAAGCGACTCTCCGTGGAGGCCGGCGAGACCTTGGTCAAGGGGGCAGGGGGCAAGGTGCTCGCGCAGGCCAAGAAGATCGTCTCAGAGAAGGGTGCGGATACCCTGAGGCAGTTCGCTAAGATGCACTTTAAGACGGCCTATGAAGCTCAGGGTCTGGAGCCTCCGGCCAAGCCCAGTTGGTATAAATATTAATGCTCATTTTTTGCTGGTTTTGGCGCATTGATAACCCTATTATGTTGGGATACTCAGTATGAAGGAAGTCATCCTCACCCAGTCGCCTTACATGAATGCATCCGAGCAGCGGATTGCAGACATGCACAGTGTGCTTAATATTCTTAATGTATTGGCTGGTGAGTTGTCGTTGATTGACCCCAAGCCGCAGGACTTGATGAAGAGAGCGACTGAGCTTTGCCATGAGTTGCATGAAATTGCCCAGGAAATTAAGGAAGGCGGTCGCATCTCCGATATAATCCTTCGGATCGGGGAATCCGAGGCTGCCGTCATGGCTGTGACTGAGGCCGCATTGAGCGCTGAGACTTTGAGCATTGGAAAGGCTGCCATCAAGGAATCGATCAGTAATTTGAAATCGGTCTTCTCGGTCCTAGAGAATCGTCTGGTGGAATTCAAGTTGAGGGAGGGTAATCCGGACGTCTGGGTGCTCGTGGACCCCGGTGTTTTTCAAAAGCAACTTCAAGATGACTTTACGGCGATTGCCAGGAATTCAAAAGGCAGTTACAATATCCAATTCGATTTGGCTCAAAAAGGACAGGGTGACTATTACTTCGACTTAAATATCGATGTGCAGCGTGCCGACGGACAACTTTGGATCCCTCTGCGTTTGATTGACGTCCTAAGGGACTTGGTCGCCAATGCCCGGAAATATACGCCTCCGGGGGGTAGGGTGGCTCTTACCCTTAGTCAGTGCGAAAACAGCATTTGCGCCGCAGTGGAAGATAATGGCTGTGGGATCCCGGGCGACGAAATCGAGAAAGTCGCTGAGTTTGGCTACCGGGCGAGTAACGTGCACCAGCGCCGTACCTTCGGCGGGGGCTTTGGCCTGACTAAGGCGGTATGGCTAGTGACGGGGTGGGGCGGCAGTCTGACGATACGGTCCGAAGTTGATGCCGGAACGGTCATCCGGCTTTCCCTTCCAAATGCCGAGCTTCATGCGGATCCGGTGACTTTGACAGGCGGATGACGTTAAATGCCCTACAGCAGCATGATGCGGATTTGCTCGCCGGCTGCGAATACCTCATTGGAATCGACGAAGCGGGCAGAGGTGCCTTGGCCGGGCCGGTTGTGGCCGGGGCCTGTGTGCTTGGAAGCTCGTTTTTTCAATCATTGGAAGCGGTGGCACTGTCTGCTGCGGTGAATGATTCGAAGCAACTCAGTGCCGTTGCTCGGGAGACGTATTTGAAGCAGATCGAAAGTTTGCAGGAGGCCGGAATACTAGATTTTGCCGTGGGCGCGGGTTCGGTTCAGGAAATTGCTGAATATAATATACTAGGCGCGACTCGTCTGGCAATGCGGCGAGCTGTCGAGGCGCTGGCCGCACGGGCACGTTCCTGGGTATTGCCTGAAGCCGCCTCTAGCGGCCCCCTTTTTGAGGAGGACTCGGGCGTCAAGCTTATCGTTGATGGGCGTCCCCTCAAGCCGTTCCCTTATGTGCATCAGGGAATTATAAAAGGCGATAGTCAATCGCTGGCCATTGCCATGGGCAGTATCGTAGCGAAGGTCACGCGGGACCGTGTGCTCACCAAACTCGACTCAAAATATCCAGACTACGGCTTTGGAGGGCATAAGGGCTACGCCACGCAGAGCCACCGCCGGGCGATCCTGTCCTGCGGTGCCAGTCCGGTCCACCGGGAACTCTTCCTTCGCAAAATACTGAGTCAACAGGATTGTTTCTTGGGCTTCGCATCCAATTCCTAGCGGGGGCTGG
>Ga0136589_1001015_pt1 | contig 13179 bp, 3 predicted proteins | sample AntRauMFilla3764_FD_104640 | JGI IMG/M metagenome (GOLD analysis project Ga0136589, IMG submission 104640) | Saline lake microbial communities from Rauer Islands, Antarctica - Metagenome Filla 3 #764 | ecosystem: Environmental > Aquatic > Non-marine Saline and Alkaline > Saline | place...
AGCGTCGTCAATGTGTGAAACGGGAATCGTCGAAGTTCGTGTAATACATTATCTCGTTCTTGATCACGTTTTCTTTTTTTGGTGAGCGTAATATTATGTTTTCGTTGTTTGTTCTCGAAAGCTTTACCGAGTCTAGAAATCCAGAAGTGAATAGTCGATTTTGGAACTAGCGTTAAAGAAGAAATCTGACGTAAATTAAAACCTTGAAAGTGTTTTTTGACGGCATTCAGAACGATATGTAAACCGTATACGCTTCCCATGTCGAGAGAAATTTTTATCAATATTACGAAAGAAAAAAAAAGAAAATGAAATCGACTGTAACTCGCGAGTGTATGTAGCTAGTCGTCAAATAAAAAGAAAAAAGGTTAGTGCAAACTGAAAAGTCTTTGTAATCTATCTAAGCTACTTGTCGTCTTCCATAAGAAACGAAAGCAGATCCTTTTTACTCACGATACAATCGCTGGTTCCTGCATCGAACACGAACCTAGCGTACTTGAAATGGACCTCTCCCACACAGACCAAGACGCAGACCCGCGATGTGGCACAGCCTTCCGATGTCAAATACTTAACGAGGTCTTTCACCATATTGTTTTGAAACGTTAAGTCGTTGTCTACGTTGCCAGCGTCAAGTGATTTAGAAACGGTAATCAGGCTTACGTCACACTCTTTGAGCTCTTCTTCAAAAATTTGGTGCTCGTAAATCTCAGCAAACTTTCCGTCTTTTCCGGCTTTTTGTTCCACATATCTCTCGACGAGAGTCGTAAAATAATTGTCATAATTACTTTCGTTCGATCCATCTTTTTTCATACTGTCATAGGCGTCCTGCACTTTGTCTGCGACTTGTAAGAACGGATACGTCCGTAAGCTGTCAACCGATAGATTGAATTCGTCGCTTTTCATGAAGGAACTCAACATGTTCAAAAAGCTTTTGTATTTTGCTTCTTCGGGGTTCTCGGCTATCTGGTACAATAAAGCGCTCACGTAATGTCTCAACTCACGGGCTCCTTCACTGTCCTGTTCGGCGTTTTTTGCGGTAACTCTGAACTTCTTCGATAAATCGTCGTATTCTCTGATGATGCGATAAATAGCTCTGTAAAAGCAGTTACCGTCAGATTCGACATTCTGAATCTGAAGTTGACACAATTTCGACATTCCGCGACTCTTATCTGCTTACTGTTGTATCCAATATCCAACCTGTTTTATTCCGTTATTATCTCGCGGAATAATGAACAATTTTTAGTGCTCAAATATTAAAAAAATACATCCGAATCTTTGCTGTGGAACTGAGATCACACATCATTCGTTTATCCGTGAGAGCGACGCATATACTCCTTACATACTTCGAAAAAGAATAGCGCGTCCATTCTAGGTACGACGGTTTTAAGCGTGCCATCTGAATAGCGGAACTGTACATATTTGTAGTGCATTCCTCCGAACGTGACGACTGCCACATGATCCCGTTTTTCGTTTGACAGGTTTAATACTGCACAGTCTATAAAAACGCGAGTTTCGACAGTGTTGTTTTGGAGCGGCGATAAATCCCGCGTGTTCAAGGGCAACCGGATCAGGCTCACCCCTGTCTTATCCAATGCGTCCTTAATGATTTCGAACTCGGTGTGGTCGGGGTAAAAAGTTCGACTCGCATCGGCCAAACACTTGTTCGCGTACACTTTGACGAACTCCGCAAAGTCCTTTTTTTGCGCCAATCTTTTTAGGGTCTGGGATGGGTGCTCCTGTGTGACGGTACCGTCGACCTTCAGCTCCTCGCTTTGTTTGATAATACGGTTTACGTTTTCTTCGTCTATGGCGAGGAAATTCGCAAACATCTCGTTATGATTTCCATTCTTGTTCAACAGGTGGACCACAAATACACGGATTTTTTGAGAAGCGGAGTCCATGTCATCGATTTTCGTCACCTTCATCGTGTTCGTCAATTTATCAAGTTCGCGACGTACGGCGTCCGTGATGCATAAGTTTTCGGGACGCGTCACGTGATAAATGCAAGCGAATAAGCAATTGCCATCCGCCGGAACATCAAGAATGTTCGATCTGACTATCGCTTTCACTTGTCCGTTGTCTGACATCCTCGTGTATCTCTTTCTTGCGTACAATTATGATTTATAGACGCATTGCGTTTCCTCAATTTTTTTTTGTGGGGATTATTCTTTTACTCATCAGATTACTCATCAGGCAAACACATGCGATGGTCGCGGACCAGATATTCGGACGAAATAAATATATATGCATTCCCTATCTTTCTGTGTGCGGATTGGTATCGGTTTTGTTTTGCCGCGCTCCTTTTACGTTTCACCTTTGCGGCCTTTGGATCGATGAATAATGTCGACACACACTCCAACGCAACGTAGTGTACGGCACTTTTTTTGTGGAGAATGAGTAAGGAAAGCGTACGAGTGTACGTGTATATACACTTATACATTTACACCGTGAATGACGCAGAATACGGTGCACGCTCTTGTCCACAGCTCTCGGAACGATGGAGACGTGTTTTCGGATTCCAGGCTGAACGATCTTTTGATGTATCCCTCGAGTTCGGGGAGGAGTATCCTGATGGGCTCGCAGCAGAATGCGCCTTCCGCTCTAAAAATCGGCAAAGACTTGATAACGGTCAACTCCGACGTATTTGATGTGCGCGGGAAGTTGCTGTTATCGGGCAGAGACATAGAGATGACTGGTGATGACGGCTTTCGGCTCAATCAGGACCTCTTAATCTACGGCGGAGACGCACTGATATCTGGCGGAGGCTTGCGCGTCGAAGCCAACGATCCTGCACATACGGCATATTTTGTCGTACATGAAGACGGTAATTTGGTAAACGTCCGTAAAAATTTGGACGTGGGATGCAATCTGACGGTCGGTTCTTCTCTCATCGTATCCGGTGACATGGACCTCCGCGGCCGTCTGACATCTGCCCAGCTCGATATGAACGATCTTCGGGTTAGAGGAGAAGTGGTCGTGGACGGCGAACTCGAGGTAATGAACGGCGCGCTTCGAGTCGCTCAAGACGGTATCCGATCTACTAAACCCCTGTTCACGACGTCTTCTCTGGATGTCACTGGACCGGCCGTGTTCAGGGGAAGGTCTCTGCAAGTGGAGGACGTCCTCGGCGCGGGGAACGCGGCGATCTGGGCCAACCGACCCGTGACGCTGCGTAGCAACCTCGATGTGTTGGGAGGCGCGGAAATACAAGGGCCCGTGTCTTTGAAAAACGGTCTCGACGTCCGCGGAAGTGGAAACACTAACGGAAATACGCTCCGCGTTAGAGGCGACGCGTCGGTGGAGGGCGGTCTGACCGTTTTACCCGACCCCCTGTCGCAGTACGCTTCCGTTGCATTTCAAGTGTCCGATGACAGTGTGAACTCTCGCAGGAGTTTTGACGCATCGTGCAACCTGTCGGTCGCAGGGGACGCGATTTTTCGCGGCGATCGCCTGACGTTTTCTCCAGGTGGCGGAATCAACAACAACGACATGAACGCCGCTTTTTTGGCGGACGACTCCGCGTTCAACGTGAACCGGGACCTGCGCGCGGCTTCCAACCTCGTCTTGCCTTCGGGTTATCTCGACGTGGTAAACGGCCCTTTTTTTGCGGGAGGCGGCGGAAGATCAGCAACTTCGGGAAAGGCGTCCTTTTTCGTGGATGGCGATAAAGTGTCCGCGAGAAGGAACACCGACATCGCGTGCAATCTCGACGTATCAGGGACACTGTTCGTAGGACAAGAGGCGGAGCTGACGAAGAAGGCGCGGTTGTTGGGAGGCCTGGACGTCGTGGGTGGCGGCGACGTGGACGTGCGAGGAGGCGGTCTGCGCGTCAGCCCGGAGGGAACGTTCGGAAGCAACGTTCTGGCGCTGGAGGTACAGGACGCGGGCATACGCGCGAACCGGGTATTGATTCTGGACAAGGGACTGGTCCTGCGCGAAGGAGACATGACGGTTGCAGGTCCGGACCAGACGACCCGTATCGGCGGAGACTTGACGATGACGTCTGCTTCCTCGCGTTTCACCGCGGCTGGCGAATCCATAGTTGCGAACCAAAACCTGGTGGACGTGCGCGCCCCTTCCATGACTGTCCGCAACGACGTGGAGGTGGGCGGTTCGGCGACTTTCAAAGGAGCGATTTTCGTCAACTCCGGACAGACGCCCATCAACGAGACCGTTAACGTGATGACCGTGAAAGATGACGGTATATTCCTTCGACGAGATGTCCTTTTGGAAAAAGGAGACATTTCGGTAGCGGATGGAGACGTATCCGTCACGGGAGAGCTACGCGTTCGGAACCCCATCGACGTAGACATTTTTCGAGCTCGTCTCGCGGGCGTCGACGTGTTCCGCCCTTTTTCGGCTAAAAACGATGCAGCTATCACGGGAAATTTTTCAGTCGACGTGGGAGGCGTCAACGCCCTGTCTGTGCGAGATCCGCACATTCATCTCCGGCGTGACATAGACGCCACCCGCGCATTGCTCGTGCGCGGAGACACCGATTTACGAGGACAGCTCGTGCGTATCGCGCCATCTATCGATAATAGTTCCGTTTTAGAAATCGACGGCTCTCAAATACGCGCTTTTCGCGACATAGACAGCCGTAAAAATTTGCGCGTTGGTGGTGATACGCTCGTCCGGGGCGCATTTCGCGTCAATCCTGGAGACGGCGACGTACTTTCGGTCAGTAGGGGTGGAGGGTTTAACGTGGTCGGCGTGGACAGCTTCTTCTCTGGGGGAAGGCTGCGCGTCGCGGGCGGAGACGTCGACTTTGTAGGAGGAAACATGACCGTTCGTCCTAGCGGTATAGAAGTGCTGCGAGTGGACGACGTTTCGGTTGAAATCCGAAGGAACCTCTCTGTCACAGGAGGAGAAACATTGACCGGCAGATTGTCGGTGTTTCCGAACGAACAATCTAGGACGGCAAATAAACCAGCGTTATATGTTTCCGATACAACGTCCCCGACGACCGCTTTGATCGCACTCAATCGCCACGTCGATGCGGCGTCGAACGTGCACGTCCGAGGTGCTCTCAGCGTTGAGGGAGGTGCTTCTTCTCCTTCTTACTTCGCGGGCGACCTGAACGTAGGAGGGGACGTGCTTCTTCAGGGAGGCGGCCTCCGCGTGAAAGACGGAGTTACTATACTCGAGGGAGGCCTGGCCGTCCTGCGTGAGTCGGGCGGACCGGTGCTGGCTTCTTTCGCGCTAGGAGGCTCGAATGAAGCGCGCATCACTTCGGAGACGGTCGCACTGGACGCCTCCGACGCATTAGATTTCCGGGGGAATGACACGCGTATCGGACTGGTGGGCGCATCATCGGGTGCCGTATTTCGTGTGGTAGACGACGCGGACGACAGCATATCGGTTTTAGAGGTTCGCAAAGACAGGATAGAAGCTCATCGGGACGTAAGAGTGCACGATGCGTCTGTCGAAATTAATAACGGAGAACTCCGCGTAACTCCTTCCTCTTCTGAGGCGTTCGTCGTCACAGACTCTTCCGTTTCGGCCTACAGAGAGCTGCGCGCCGAGTGTAACCTCGTCATCGGCCAGGGAGGGGCGCGCGTGGCGGGGGATGTGCGGATGCTGTCCGGCCTCCGAGTGGAAGGGTCGACCGTTCTGGAGCAGGGCGTGCAGATGGAACGCGACCTGGAGGTCATTGGAGAAGCTGCGGTGTTCGGAGGACATCTGCTCGTTCAAGATGGAGATACTCAGGTCGACCTGCTGCGCGTGGGACCGACGCTTTCGCACGTCGGCACTTCTCTCGACGTAGCCAAGGGAATTCGCGTATTGGACGGCGACTTACAAGTGCAGTCGGGAAACCTCGAGGTACTTCCCGGTGGAGCAGCGGGAAGTGTCACCGTTTTTAGTGTCCGACCGGATCATGTGGCGGCGCGAAAGAAGTTGGTCGTAGAAAACGGCGCTCTTACCGACCTCTCAGGAGAATTGGTGGTCCGAGCCAACGCCAACAGCACTGGTAACGCCGCGGCGGCTGTGGTTGAGGTTCGCGAGGCTCGAGTGTCCTTTCATAGGGACGTCCTCTCGAGCTGTAACCTGCACGTTTCGGGAGACGTCGATGTGGCGGGCAAGACGACATTATTCGATAAGTTTTCCGTAAAAACAATAGATCCGTTGGGAAATAATTTGCCGTCGGTTGCTTTTTCGGCTGATCAACCGGTAGTCAGAGCGAATCGCGACTTCGAGGCGAATTGCAACGTCCTGGTGGGCGGAGACCTGAGCGTGGCGGGAAAAGTAACGTCGGAACTATTCTCGGTTCGCGACATATTGGTGCGGGGCGACGCATCTATAGTCAACGGCGATTTCTCTGTGCGCGGCGACGTCTTTCGGGTCACAGACGACGATATAACGATCGGCGCGCGTTTGACAGCGGACTGCAACCTGCTTGTGCGCCAAGACCTGGAGGTACGCGGCGACACGACCGCGATGGGCATACTGAGCGTTCGACCCGGTGGAGCTGGTACGCAGGCGGCTCTGTCCGTGACCAGCGGGAGCGTGGTGGTCCAGCCTGACCTGGAGGGCCGAAGCGACCTCCTGATAGCCAGGGACGTGACGCTGGGAAGGGACTTGGACGTGGGGAGGAACGCCAACATAGGTGGATCCGTGACGATCGAAGGAGGGACGGATATAGTAGGTGCTCTTACGGTCGATGGTGACGCTACATTCGAGGGAGCCACTTTTGACGTCCGTCCCAACGGGGGGATTTCTGTGTTCAACGTGGCGAACGACAAGGTCGACGTGAACAGGGAGTTCACGGTTGTGGGAGACACCGACATCACGGGAACACTTACTGTCACCAAAGGCGGAACCGTCAGTCTATTCGTAGGGGAGTCGGACGCGGTCCTCAATCGCAATCTGGACGTCAACGGTGAACTTGTCGTGGCGAACGATGCTAGGGTGGGGAACGACCTCTACGTAGGAGGTAGCATATACGCAGACAGTAACTTGACCGTCACAGGATCATTCAACGCGCCCAATATTAGCAGCGGAGCGTTCGAGACGGACGGGGGAGACTTGATAGTGACCGGTCGCTTCATAACGCGCAACGATGACGGCAGTAACTTGTTCTACGTCGCCGATGATCGGGTGGAGATCAACAGGAATCTATCCGTCACTGGAGATACGGTTTTGGGTGGTGATCTTGTCGTGAATGACGAGGCAGGCGCTACTCTGTTATCAGTCACTAGCAATCTCATTTCCGCCAATACGAACGTTCGCGTGGAGGGCGCCCTGGACGTGCAAGAGGACGTCAGCTTCTCTAGCAACCTCGACGTAGCGGGAAACCTCACAATGTCAGGCGGCGGCAGGTTGGACGCTCCACAGAGCGTTGTGACCGCCCAGGAGGTCAACGTGGGAGGCGGAGGTCTGACGTCCGAAGGAGACGGCGAGATCCTTGGCGATTTTACGGTACGTCCAGGAGGCAACGCCACTACATCTCCGGCCGTTTTGGACGTTGGTGAAACTGGGGTGTCGATGGATGGCGATCTCTCCGTAGATGGCGACGCGAGCGTGACAGGTAACACATCTCTCGGGGGGAGACTGGAGGTCGACGTGGGAGGTGCGCGCAAGCTCACGGTAGATGGAAACGCGGTCAGCGTGGACGAGAGCGACTTCAACGTCACCGGCGGGGCTTCATCTTTCTCAGGCGGGGCTTTTCGTGTCAGGGCGGACTCTTCGAACGCGATCGGCCCAGAATCGTTCGCTGTTACGGAGAGTAATATAGTGCTCAATCAAAACACGGCCATAACGGGCGACCTGAGCACGACCGGCGCTGCTTCTTTCGGCGATGATATATCCGTTGGTGGTGACGCATCAGTGTCCGGATCTCTGAACATTGGAGACAGCCTGTACTTGGCGAGCAACCTGACGGTGGATGGAACCACCACTTTGAACGGCTTTTTGGACGTGAACGCTGGAGGCGGAGGTACGTCGACTATACAGGCGTCCTCGAGCAACGTTCGTGTTTACACCAATGTTCGTTCAGACGGTCGGCTACAAGTTGACGGAGCCGTAACCTTTCAGAGCAACCTGTCGGTGGGCGACAAACTCTTCGTGACGCAAGAGAGCTACCTATCCGGCGCTGTGCGCGTGCCGAACGACCAGATCTTCTCTTCTCCCGATCAACAGACGGCGGCCGCTCCTTCGTACGCTTGGGATGGAGATGGCGACACTGGAATGTACAGGCCCGCCGCAGACGAAATTGCGTTTACCACGAACGGCAGCGAACGTGTTCGTATAGACGACGCGGGTAACGTGGGCATCGGAGGTGTGAGTGAGCCGAGTGAGCTTCTCCACGTAGAGGGAGGCAACCTGCTGGTGTCGTCCGGTCAGGCGTTCGTTTCTACCGGAACCAGCGCCGCTCCTTCGTACTCTTTCGAAGGCAGCTCGGACTCCGGAATGTATCTCACACAGGAGAGCAACATTGGGTTCGCTCTAAAGGGGGACCTGGTGTTCACCATAACCGACGCCGGCGCGAGTTTCCTGGACGACCTCCAGGCCAGCGGCCAGTTTCTGGCGTACGAGGTCGGAGACGCGGGCTCGCCTGGGTACGCATGGACGGGTGACACAGATACCGGAATTTTCCGCGTGCGAGCGGACGTCATAGGTGTCAGCACGGGAGGAACCGAGTGGATGCGGCTCACGGAACAGGGATTTTTGCGCTTGGGAGGCGGTGGAGATCCGGACGCTGCTCTCGACGTTCGAGGAGGAGACGTGTCCGTTTCTGGTGGCAGAATCGCGGCGGCATCGGCATCCACCTTCAGCAACGCTTCCACGCCCTCTTACACGTGGAAGGGTGACGAAGACACAGGCTTCTTCCTGTCCAGCGCCGACACGATCGGAATCACTACGGGCGGTTTTGAAAGGCTCAGCATCACGGACCAGGGTTTCGTCGGCATCAATCGGACCGATCCCGAAGCTCGTCTTGACGTCGATGGAGACGCGCGCGTCTGGCGCGCTTCTGTGACCCAGAACGGAGATTCCAACGAACCAGCTTTCGGATTCGCATCTTTCGCGAACAGAGGGGGCGCAGGGATGTACGCGACGACTGATATCGACGACGGGGTGACACCGAACGTGCGGTGGGCGCTTGACTCGATCGACCGATTGGCCCTGACGCCCACAGGTCTGGGAGTGCAGACTACAGGCCCCCTTAACGCGGCGCTGCATGTCGCCGGTGACGCCAACATCGGGAGCTATCGTGTTGTCAATGTCACAGTAAATAGTCTTTCGTCCGTTTCTGGAGCTTACGTAGACCTGCTGCGAATCCGCGATGTCGCCAAAGGCTCGATGGTCTACCTGGACGTGTGCGACGATCCGCACGGCGACACGCTCGTGTCTACATACGTTTATCCCGCGGCCAAGTTCTACGACAATATCGAGCCTTTCCAGCTTCTATTGCCGTTCGCAAGATCGTGTGCCGGGAGTTACAGCGCGACAGCCATAGACCCGTACCAGATCCAGGTGGGCGGAGACTCGGCCAACGGCGACACGCTAAAATTCCGCATTGTTCGCACCGGCACGGGCGCGCAATCATCCGCCCCGCTGCGCTGCACCTTCAGAGTGTCCGGGTCTGACGCGGCCGAAACAGTGATGGACATAGGTCCATTGGGTACAGGGAACACGACCGTAATATCTTCCACTGACACGGCGCGCTTCGCAAATCCGACACAGATCACACAGCTGTCGTCCGGTCAGGACCGCAAAGCTTACGTCGGAGTAGGCGTGGCGGACCCGCAGTCAGCGCTTCACGTGTCGGGTGGAACTACGATAGATGGCGTTGTTTCGGCAGACAGATTTCTCGGCGATGGATCTTCTTCTTCGGCGAGCGCGCCCGCTTTCTCTTTCATTGCTGACGAAGACACGGGGACTTACCTCGCCGAAGCAGACACACTGGCGTTCTCCACGGATGGAACAGAGCGGGTGCGAATTACGTCGAACGGTTTCGTAGGTGTAGGCACAGATTCTCCCATGGACCGCCTGGACGTGGAGGGAAGCGCGCGCGTGTCGGGGCAGGTGCTGGCCTCTTCGGGAGGAGGGAGCGCCGCATCTCCGACGTACACTTGGGTAGACCACAAAGACACGGGAATGTACAGTGCATCCGATACCGTGTCTGGGAGTGCGATCGCCTTCTCCTCCGAAGGATCCGAAAGGGCGCGCATAACTGGAGATGGTTTCTTCGGTATCGGCACCGACTCTCCCGATGCCACTTTGGACGTAAACGGTAAAATACAAGCGTCGGATCAGGTGCTCTCTTTTGACGGATCATCCAATGCGCCATCGTTCGGATTCGTTGACTCTTCCAACACCGGCATGTTCCGATCGATCGCGAACATGACCACGCGCATCGGGTTCACGGTATCAGGAACACAGACGGCGACTATATCTCCGGAAGGATTGGGCGTGTTCGCGGAGCAGCCGAACGCAGCCCTGCACGTGTCAGGGAACGCCAACCTGGGGGGATACCGTGTGATAAATGTGACCGTTGCGTCCCTATCCACCACCACTGGACGTTACGTCGACCTCTTGACGCTACAGACAGGGGCGCGCGGATCGGTCGTTTTCCTGGACGTGTGCGACGAAGGCTGGAGCGACGCGCTATCCTCCGCCTACATTTACACCGCCGGAAAATTTTACGAGACTGCGGACGACGCCGAGTTGCTTCTGCCCTTCTCGCGCACCACCAGTGCCGGCAACTTCAACGACAGTACCATCAACCCGTATCAGATTCAAGTGATGGGGGACGGCCGGACCGTGACGTTTCGCCTGGTCCGCACATCCACCTCTCAGGCCTCCTCGGCTGGCGTGCCGATCCGCTGCACGTTTCGAGTGGCTGGCGTGGACGAAGGCGACGTCCAGCTCATAGACATTGGCCCGATCGACAGCGGATTCGTAACTCCTGTCATTTCCCAGACGGCACGTAACCGTGTTTCGGGATCGACTCAATTAACGCAGTTGGCGTCAGTTGACCGCAAAGCGTACGTGGGCATAGGCGTGCCGAACCCGCAGTTCAAGCTTCACGTGGACGGTGGAGCATCGTTCGAAGGGACTGTGTACGGAGATCTATATCGCGCCAACGAGTTCGGTACGGCAATCGCGCCCGCTTTCACGTTCACAGACGACAACGATACTGGTATGTTCCGGCCTGCTACGTCTCCGGACTCGTTCGCTTTCAGCACGGGAGGAACCGAGAAGGTTCGGATCGACAGCGACGGTTTTGTTGGAGTGTTGACGACTTCTCCCGAAGCCGCTCTAGACGTCAGGGGAGGAATGCGAGCGACTGACCAAATCCTCGGAACGTCAGACTTCACCTCGCCTAACACGCCCGCTTTCTCTTTCATTGACGATACCGACACTGGACTTTTTAGAACCGGTCCAGATGCCGTCGCCATATCAGGAGGGGGGGAAGAGCGCATCAGCGTTCTAGACAACGGTAACGTAGGGATAGGACGTCCGTCTCCTGAAGCGCGCCTGGATGTAGATGGCGCCGTTTACGCCAGAGGCCGGGTCCTGGCGGGAGAGGGCAGCGCGAACGCACCATCGTTCGGGTTCCTTGACGAAGATTCGGCGGGATACGGCATGTTCACGAGCGGTAGCAACCTCGGATTGGCCGTGGAAGGATCAGCACGAATCTTAATGACGCCCACTAGCACCGGAGTAAACACGGACGAGCCAAACGCCGCGTTTCACGTTTCGGGTGACCTCAACCTCAACGGCCACCGCATCCTCAAGATGCAGGTCGACTCGCTGCCCACTGCCGAAGGATCGACGTTCGACTTGGTAGAGCTCAGCAGCGTCGCAAGGGGCTCGATTGTCAGAATCGATGTAGCTGACGACAATCTGACGTCATTCTATTCGTACCCCACCGACGATTTCTTCTCTTTCACTTCTCCGAACAGACTCCTCCTCCCCTTTCAGCGCAGCTGCAGGGGGAGTACAAACACGTCGGAAGACATCAACCCCTACCAGATACAGGTCGGGCGAGGGGCCTCGACCACGACCAACACCTTGGAGTTCAAACTCGTTCGCGTGTCTCCGTTGGCTATAAACACTCCAATCCATCTGACGTTCCACATTTCGACGTCCGCAGGAGACGACGTGGACATCTTCTCGAGCATCGGTCCCACCCCAGGAGATATCACCGACGTCATCACGTCTTCTCAGCGCGACCTGGTGGCGAACTCGACCCAAATGACGATGTTGTCGGGAAGGAATCAGGCAGCTTATGTGGGCATAGGCGAACCGTCGCCGCAGTACAGGCTCCACGTGGCAGGAGACGTCAAAATCGACTCCAACCTCATCGTCGAGGAAGACACGATCCATAGAGGAAAGATTGCCGTGATGGACGGTAATACAACCGAAGACTGGCTGCACCGAGGCATCCATTTCAACACCTTGGAGGACACGGAATGGGGCATGTACCTCCATCGGGACTTGTCGATGTGGGGCACCAGCAACGTCATAATGGAAAGCAACATGGAAGAATTCTTGATGGAAAGCAACATGCCCGCGACGCAAGGGGACGGATTCGATGGGGTGGCGCTGCGCGTTCGCGTTTCCGACAATTCCGATAACGGCCTGATTCTAGAGAACTCTAGCGAGGAGCGCCTGCTTAGCGTCCGCGGTAGTGACGCGTTCACGTCGATTAGTGGAAACGCCGTGGTACGTAAGTCGTTGACCGTGGATAGCAACACTACCGTGAATGCGGACTTGCTCGTCGAAAAGGACACTATCCACCACGGCAAGATTGTGGTCATGGACGGTGCCATAGGCGGCACCGGTCTCCAAGGCCGCGGAATATACCTGAACACGCGCGACGACGCCAGGTGGGGAATGTATTTGCAAGACGGCGTTTCTCTGGCCGGCGCGGCTGCGGTGAACGGAGATGGCTTCAGCTCTACGTCCGCGCGTCTGCGGCTGCGCGATGACGTCAACATGGGCTACGTCATCGAGAATTCGAGCGAGGAGCGTCTGCTGAGCGTGCGCGCGAACGATGGATACACGTCAATCAACGGCGAGTTACGGGTTGTCGAATCCGCGACCTTCAATTCTACTGTGTTGTTTGATGATGACACTACTCACCACGGAAAAATAATAGTTATGGACAATGCGCTGAGCGGAGGACTCCAGGGCCGAGGCATCCACCTGAATTCCGCATCTGACACGACGTGG
>Ga0136589_1001021_pt1 | contig 13104 bp, 13 predicted proteins | sample AntRauMFilla3764_FD_104640 | JGI IMG/M metagenome (GOLD analysis project Ga0136589, IMG submission 104640) | Saline lake microbial communities from Rauer Islands, Antarctica - Metagenome Filla 3 #764 | ecosystem: Environmental > Aquatic > Non-marine Saline and Alkaline > Saline | place...
CGAGATGATCCGCGAGAAGACCGGACTGGAGTGCGACGCGTACTTCTCCGCGACCAAGACCGAGTGGATCCTCGACAACGCGGAGCCGCTCAAGATGCAGAGCTCCCGCGGCGGCGACCTCCGTGACCGCGCCCGCGAGGGCGAACTCGTCATGGGGACCATCGACGCGTGGCTCATCTACAACCTGACGGGGAACCACATCACGGACGTCACCAACGCCTCCCGGACGATGCTGTACAACATCCGGGATATGGAGTGGGACGACGACCTCTTAGACGAGTTCAACGTCCCGAAAGAGATGGTCCCAGAGGTCCGTCCCTCGTCCGACGAGGACTACTACGGATACACCGACGCGGACGGCTTCCTCGGCGAGGAGATCCCCGTGGCCGGCGCGCTGGGCGACCAGCAGGCCGCGCTGTTCGGACAGACCTGCTTCGATAAGGGCGACGCGAAGAACACCTACGGCACCGGCGCGTTCTATCTGATGAACACCGGTGAGGAGGCCGTCGCGTCTGACAACGGCCTGCTCACGACGGTCGGCTTCCAGATGTCCGGCGAGCCCGTCCAGTACGCGCTGGAGGGCTCGATCTTCATCGCCGGCGCGGCGATCGAGTTCTTAGAGGACATCGACCTGATCAACAACGCCGCCCAGACCGCTGAGCTGGCCAGTTCGGTCGACTCGACGGACGGCGTCTACATGGTCCCGGCGTTCACCGGGCTCGGCGCCCCGCACTGGGACGGTCGTGCTCGCGGGACCATCGTCGGGATGACCCGCGGGACGAGCAAGGAGCACATCGTCCGCGCGACGCTGGAGAGTATCGCGTATCAGACCCGTGACCTCGCGGAGGCGATGGAGGCGGACTCCGGCGTCGAGATGACGAGCCTCCGCGTCGACGGCGGCGCGGTGAAGAACAACTTCCTCTGTCAGCTTCAGTCCGACATCATCCAGACGGACATCGTCCGGCCCGAAGTCGACGAGACCACCGCGCTCGGGTCCGCCTACGCCGCCGGCCTCGCCGTCGGGTACTGGGACACCGTCGACGAACTCCGCGACAACTGGCAGATCGACCGCGAGTTCTCGCCCGAAAAGGAGGCCGAAGAGGTCGACAAGCTGTACAGCCGCTGGGACGACGCGGTCGAGCGGTCACTCAACTGGGCACAGGAGGACGACTAAATGAGCGAGCTGATCGCGACGGACCTGCTCATCCAATGGAACGCCGGATCGATCGACGCCGTGCTCGACATCCTGCTCGATCCGGGCATCTGGCTCGGCGCGGCGGCCGGCGGTGCTTTCGGCGCTGCGCTCGGGGCGCTCCCGGCGTTCATCTTCACCGGCTTCCTCGTCATCGCCGGCGTGTGGGGCGGTGACGCCGCCATGGGGTCGGGCGTCGGCGTCGGGTTCGGTCCCGTCTTCGGCCCGCACATCTCCTTCGCCGGCGGTGCGGCGGCGGCGGCGTACGCGGCGAAGAACGGGGCGATGGAGTCCGGCTTCGACTACCACAACGCGAAGGACATCGGCTTCGCGCTGGGGAGTCGCCCGGACATCCTGGCCGTCGGTGCGGTCTTCGGCGTGTTCGGCATCGTGCTCGAACAGACGCTCCGGAACCTGGCAATCCCGACAGACCCCATCGCGTTCACCGTGGTCGCCAGCGCGCTGGTCGCCCGAGCGGCCTTCGGCTACTCCGTGATCGGCACCGTCAGCAGTAAGGCGAGCGGCTTCTTCGACATGGGGCCGTTCGAGCGCGGAGAGATGCGCGAGCCGGGTGAGGTGCCCGGCGACGGCGGAAAGTCCGGCGAGGAACGACTCGCGGTCGAGCCGTGGCTGCCGAACATGTACCAGTGGTCACACGTCGCGGCGATCGGTGCAGTCGCCGGGTTGGCGTCCTCGTACGCCGCGATTCAGACCGGGAACGTATTCCTCGGATTCGGTATCAGCGCGGCGACGCTACTGTTCTTGAACCTCGGGGTCGAACGGATCCCCGTTACCCACCACATGTCGCTGCCGGGTGCGACCGCGTGGGCCGCGTTCACCGGCGCCGGCTTCAGTCCGACGGTCGGGCTGATCGCCGGAGCCGGGTTCGGACTCCTCGGCGGCGTGATCGGCGAGGCGTTCCAGCGCGTCTTCTACGCGCACGGTGACACACACGTCGACCCGCCGGCGGCGGCGATCTTCATCACGTCTTCGATCCTCGCCGTTCTGGCGATTCTCGGGATTCTCGGCTCTATCTGGGTGCCGGGCACGTAAGCCCCGGCGTCCCGCTTTCATCCCGTTGGAAGCGCGGCGGAAAGAACCACGTACGAAACACCACCAGCGATGAACCCGACACCAACCGAGGTAACGAGCTCTTGAGTGAACACGAACACAGCGACGGCGACGACCGACAGGAGCACCGCGCCGATTCCGGCCGCACCGTGGTGGTAGGCGCCGACCGTCGGGTGTTCGCTGAGCGACGTGCGCTCCGACTCGGGAACGCGAACGCTCGCGTGATACGGAATGTACAGTCTGGTGCCGATCCCGGCGGTCGCCGCGACGATGGAGGCGAACTGAACGTCGACGACGAGTTCGCGAACGAGGAGGAACGCGGTGATCGCCACGAGCAGCGCGACCACCTTGCTCCGTTTGTCGGCTTTGACGACCGACTCGTCGAACTCTGGTTCGGCCATATATCGCGGGACGCGGGGGGCTGGGTTAAGGGTGTGGACGACGGCATGCGGGACGCAGTCGTCGCCGGCGCTCGCGAACGAAGCCAGGGCTCGATCGGACGGCCCGAGGTGGATTTAACGCCACCCGCTGAGAGACACTGGTATGAATATGAATATCCTGGAACTCGAGAGGCGCGACGGTCGCAACATGGTCGTCGTCGCCGGGATCGTCACGGTGGTCGTAGTGCTGACTGCGGAGGGGCCGATCGGCGCGCGAATCGTCGCCGGCGCGATCGTCGGCGCGGTCGCTGCCGCGGTGTTCGTCGTTTCGACGCTGTTGATAAATCGGTACAAGCCGGACCACTGGTAGCGACCCGCCCGGTCGGACGGACCGACTGGCCCAGACGTCGAGGTACGCTGTGTCGTTCGTGCCAGTTTTATCGAGATATCTCGGAGGGACAACCGTGAACATCGACGATCGGATCGAACGCCGGTTGGGGTACGACACCGACGCCGGCGTCCTCGTCGATCTGGACGCCGTCTCCCCCGTCACACACGTCGACTCGCCGACCGGGCGCGGACCGTCGTTCGAGCGAATACTCGACGTGTTCAGCCCGGCGTTTTCCGGGTCGCTCCCCCCGAGCACCTACGTGCACGGACCGAAGGGGAGCGGGAAATCGGCCGTCGTCTCAGCCCTTATCGAACGGCTCGCGGCCCACAGCGGCCCGCGAGGGGCGATTCAGACCGTGACGCGGGCGGTCGAACCGACGCTTCCCGGATTCGTGTACGTCGACGCGCGGCGCGGCTCGACTCGGTTCAGGCTGTATCACACCGTCCTCTCGACGATCGGCGACGACCCCATCCCGGAACACGGGATCGGCACCGACGAGCTGATCGAAGAGCTCCGGGACGGCTTCGACACCGGACCGGAGGTGGTCGTCGCGGTCGACCACACAAACGAGCCCGAGACGCCGGACGCCTCGGAGGTCGTAGCGTGGCTCACGGACATCAGCGAGCATATCGCGCCCGTGTGTCTCGGTCGGGATCCGCCGGACGCGATGGCGTGGAACCCCGAGGCGACCGTGACGTTCGAACCCTACCGGCGGCACGTGCTCGTCGAACTCCTGACGAGCCGGTGTTCGACCGGGCTCGGCCGCGACGCGGTCACGCACGATCAGATCCGCGAGGTGACCGAGTGGGCCGAAGGCGATGCCCACGACGCGCTCGCGGCAATTACCGGCGCCGCCATCAGCGCGGAGCGCTCCGGTGCGTCGACGATCCGGCCGGCCGACCTCGACGCGGGGATCGACGCCGTCTCGCGGCCCGGCGCGGCGCTGGGGCGCGTCCTCGCGCTCTCCGACAGCCGCCAGCGCCTGTTGTACGAGCTAGTCAGCCTCTCGGAGGCGGACCGCTCCTCCGTGAGCGCCGCGACGGAGACGATCGCCTCACGGCCCGCCGTCGATCTCTCGGCGTCCACGGTGCGTCGGGTGCTTTACGAGCTTGCGGACGCGGGGCTGCTCGACCGGGTGACGGTCCACCGGAGCGACGGCAAGGGCCGTCCCCCGAGCCGGCTCGTGCCGCGATTCCCGACGCTCGTGTTCGAAGAACTGTTCGATCGGCCGCCGTGGAGAAGCTGACCCCGTCCGACTGACCAACCCGCCGCGGGCGACGCCTGCGACACCTTTCTCACTGCTCTCGCGGCGCTCACCATTCTCGTGATTCTCGTCGCTCTCGCGAACGCAAGACAGTTGCGCCCGGCCCCCGCACCGCCGGTATGGTTCCGCCCCTGGCGCTGGACATCGACGGGACGCTGACGACGCCGAGCGGCCGGATCGACCCGCGCGTCTTCGAGTTGTTGCCGGAGTGGGACGCGCCGGTCGTCTTCGCGACCGGGAAGTCGTTCCCCTACCCGGTCGGGCTGGCGCACTTCCTCGGTCGGGACGAGACCGTGATCGCCGAGAACGGCGGGGTCGCGTACGCCCGGGGAGAGACGACTATCCTCGGCGACCCCGCCGCCGCGCGGGCCGTCGTCGAGGCGTTCGAGGCTCGCGGCGGAGAGATCGGGTGGGGTGCCGGCGACACCGTCAACCGCTGGCGCGAGACGGAGGTGGCGCTGTCGCTCGACGCCGACGAGGCGCTGCTCCGCGAGGTCGCCGCGGCGGCCGAGGGAGCCGTGGAGGTCGTCGATACCGGCTACGCATACCACGTCAAATCGCCCGACGTGAGCAAGGGACGGGCGCTCGAACCCGTCGCCGACGCGCTCGGTCTCGTCCCCGCGGACTTCGTCGCCGTCGGCGACAGCGAGAACGACGCGTCGACGTTCGCCGTCGCCGGCGAGTCGTACGCGGTCGCCAACGCGGACGCGACCGCCCGAGACGCCGCGGACGTCGTGCTCGACGAGGGGTACATGGACGGGACGGCGTCGGTGCTGGCTGCGCTGCGCGAGCGAGACGAGTGAGACGAGTGAGACGAGTGAGACGAGTGAGACGCTGTGCGGGTGTCTCTTTTATAAGTGAACAGCGACGGTTGTGCGAATGTTTATAACCGAACGCTCGCGGCACACACCGACTCGCCGTGATCCGTTAGGTCGTGAACAGTTCGGTGTCGTCGGGGACAGCGAAGAGTCCCAGTCGGACGCCGGCGTCGAGCCACCCGTAGCCGTACGAGTACGACGCGAGCGCGTTGACCGGATCGTCGGCCTCGCGGAAGTGGCGGCCGTCTTCGAGGTACGACTCGGCCATCTCGAGCACGTCGGCCGCGCCGTCGCCGAGGGGCGTGCCGGCCGGCGGCCGCGGCTCTGCGGCCGCCAGCGCGTCGGCGAGCATCCGCTCGTAGCGGTCCGTTTTCTCTTCGAGATCGGCGCTCATGCGCTCCGGTTCCCCCGAGCGACGCAAAAACCCCTCGGGCGGCACGCCGCCGGAAAGCGCAACGACGATACCGGCGGAGCCGAAACCGACGGGCATGTACGAGGCCGTTCACGCCCATCCCGACGGCGATGCGACCGTCGCCCGCCATGCGGCCACCGCAGCGCGGTACGGGTACGACGGAATCGTCGTCCGCACGCGGGACGCGCTCGCTCCGGCCGGAGAAGCGAACGAACCCGCAGCGGCGGCCACAACGCTACAGGAGGCGCACGGGATCGACGTCGTCGACGCGGTGGAGATCGACGTCGATTCTGCCACGAGCGCGTCGGGAGCGGTCGGCAACTACCGATCCGACCGGACGATCCTCTGTCTCGTCGGCGGCGACGACGGCCTCAACCGGTTCGCGGTCGAGGAGCCGCGCGTCGACGTGCTCGCGCGCCCGATGGACGGGTCGGGCGATTTCAACCACGTCCTCGCGAAGGCGGCCCGCGACAACGCGGTCCACGTGGAGTTCGACCTCGGCCCGGTGCTCCGCGCGAGCGGCGGCAAGCGGGTGCGGGCGCTCGCCGACCTCCGGAAGCTCCGCGAGATCGTGACGTACTACGACGCGCCCCACGTCGTCAGCGCGAACGCGCGGTCGCACCTCGCGCTCCGCGCGCCCCGCGAGCTGGTCGCCGTCGCCGAGGCCGTCGGCTTCGATCCGGAGTGGGTCCGGGAGGGGCTCCGGGCGTGGGGCGATATCGCGGCCCGCAACCGGGAGCGGCGCTCCAGGGCTTCATAGAGCCGGGGGTCCGACGTGGCAGGTATGAAGAAGAGCGTTGAGGAGCACGCCGCGCGCTTCTCCGAGAAGGCCGCCGAGTACGACGACGCCAAGAGCGACGAGTACCACGCCTGCGCGGGCCTGGTGATCGACTACGCCGACCCGAATCCGGGCGACGTGGTCCTCGACCTGGGCGCCGGCACGGGCGCCATCGCGCTGGCGCTCGCGCCAGACGCGGAGCGCGTCCTCGCCCGCGACATCAGCGAGGGGATGATGGACGAGGGGCGCCGCAAGGCGGCGGAGCGGGGCCTCGACAACGTCGAGTTCGCGTACGGCGAGTTTCGGGCGCCCGGGATCGACGCCGACCAGCGGGTAGATATCGTCACCTCGAACTTCGCCCTCCACCACCTCGCCGACGACGAGAAGCGCGAGGCGATCCGCGAGATGGCCGCCACCGGCGCCCGGCGGATCGTCCTCGGCGACGTGGCCTTTTTCGAGGGACCGGACGCCGACGCGCCGTTTTACAGCCCCGAGGTCGACGACCCCGCCACCGTCGGCACCCTCGTCGAGGCGTTCACCGCCGAGGGGTTCGCGGTGACGGCGGTCGAGCGCGTCCACGACCAGGTCGCCGTGATCGTCGCGGAACGGCTCGGCGACGACTCGAAGACGGAGTGAGCCCGACCGGATGAAACACCTCCCGAAACACCTCCGACCGCGCTGGCGGTACGTCGCGCTCGGGATCGAGACGTGGCCCGACGCCGACTTCGGGCGCCGCGCGTTCCAGCGCGCGCTCTGGTACGCCGCCGGCAACCTGATCGGCGACGCCGGCAGCGCCGACGCGGACCTCGCGCTGCTCGACTTCACACACGGCGACGGCGTCGGCGAGGCGGTGGTCAAAGTGCGACGCGGTCACGTCGACGAGGCGCGGGCCGCGATCGCGTGCGTGAGCGAGGTCGACGGCCACTCCGTCGGGATCCACGTCCGTGGAATATCGGGGACGGTGCGTGCCTGTGAGGAAAGATATATGGGTCGCGCGGGCGCATCTTTCACACAGCGAGACGTCGCGTTCCGGGACGCCGAGCGACCTGCAGTCGTGCGCGATGACGCGTGCGACGTGCGGGTCGGATCGGGTTACGTCGGCGCGGCGGCGTTCGACATCGAGTGATATCATGCAGGGTCAATCTCAACAGCAGGCGTACGACCGAGGAATCACCATCTTCTCTCCCGACGGCAGGCTCTACCAGGTCGAATACGCCCGGGAGGCGGTAAAACGCGGGACGGCGAGCGTCGGCGTTCGGGGCGAGGACGCCGTCGTCCTCGCGGCCGACAAGCGCGCCCGCTCCTCGCTGATGGAGCCGGCGAGCATCGAGAAGCTCCACAAGGCCGACGACCACGTCGGCGTCGCGAGCGCGGGCCACGTCGCCGACGCGCGTCAGCTCATCGACTTCGCGCGCCGGCAGGCGCAGGTCAACCGCCTCCGCTACGGCGAGGCCATCGGTATCGAGACGCTGACGAAGACGATCACCGACCACATCCAGCAGTACACGCAGGTCGGCGGCGCGCGCCCCTTCGGCGTCGCGCTCATCGTCGGTGGGGTCGAGAACGGCGAACCGCGCCTGTTCGAGACCGACCCCTCCGGCACTCCCTACGAGTGGCAGGCGCTCTCGATCGGCTCCAACCGGAGCGACCTCCGCGACTACCTCGAGGCGGAGTACGAAGCGGGGCTCTCCACCGACGAGGCGGTCGGGCTCGCGCTCGACACCCTCGCGCAGTCGAACGACGGCGAGTTGGCGCCCGACGGCGTCGGCGTGGCCACGATCACGGCCGAGGACGGCTACACCGAGCGCTCGGCCGAGGAGCTGGAATCGGTCCTCGACGACCGCGACCTGCTCGCGACCGACGAGGACGCGGAAGCGGACGAGTCCGCCGACGAGGAGTAAGCGACCCGCCGCACCTGCTTTTTTCCGCGATATTCTCGGACATCCACCGTCCGGTCGGGAGAGTTATGTCGACGGGGGCCGACCGACGACGCGTGCAGAAGACGGTACTCATCACCGGCTGTTCCTCGGGTATCGGCCGCGCCACGGCGCACGCGTTCAACGACGAGGGATGGACCGTGTACGCGACCGCCCGGAACCCCGCAGACATCGAGACGCTCGGCGAGGCGGGCTGCGAGCTCGCGACGCTGGACGTGACCGACCAGTCCGACGTCGACCGCGTCGTCGACCGCATCTTGGACGAGGAGGGCGCGATCGACGCGGTGGTCAACAACGCGGGGTACGGCCAGTTCGGTCCGATAGAGGACGTATCGACGGAGCGCGTCCACGACCAGTTCGACGTGAACGTGTACGGCCCCCACCGGCTCATCCGCGCGGTGTTGCCGGCGATGCGCCGCGAGCGCGACGGCACCATCGTCAACCTCTCCTCGGTCGCCGGGCGCGTCTCGTTCCCCGGCGGCGGCGTGTACAGCGGCTCGAAGTTCGCGATCGAGGCGATGTCGGACGCCCTCCGCAACGAGGTCGCCGAGTTCGGCGTCGACGTCGTCGTCGTCGAGCCCGGCCCGGTGAAGACGAACTTCTCGACGCGCGCCGAGAACGAGGCCGACCCCGAGGAGGCGGACGGCGTCGAGCGGACCAAGGCGTACGAGCCCTTCTACGCGATGTTCGAGGACGCGAAGCTGGTCGGCGGCGACGGTCCCGGCGCGGTCGAGCCCGAGCTCGTCGCCGACGCGATCTACGACGCCGCGAGCGCGACGCGGCCGCCCGCCCGGGTCCAGCCGGGGACCACCGCCCGCGTCGGCGTCCTGGCGCGGTTCCTCCCCGACGCGGTGCTCGACCGCGGCTACGAGTTCCTCCGGAAATTCACGTCGTAGACGGGGTCGACTACGGTGGTTCCCACGTAGACGGGCGCGATCGACTGCGGCGTACCCCGCGTACGGAGACGCGGCCGACCGCGGCGTTTTCCACGTATCGCTCACACGCCGAATAGCCGCGGATAGCGTCCTCTTTTCGCCTCGGACACCGTATTCCTTACTAAATATTCCAAAGAATTAAGTCGAAGTAATTAGAGTAGAAAATAATGTCTTCTGATAACATATCGCTCGATAGACGTGAACTGCTGTTCACGACCGCCGGGACGTTCGGCGCGCTGGGGTTCGCCGGGAACGCGTCCGCCGGCGACCTCGTCGAGGTGAACGTCGGCGTGAGGAACGACGCCGGGCGGTCGGCCGCGAGGCGCGCGGCCGCCGAGGTGAAACGCGAGTTCGCGTTCGACGCGCTGACGATCCGGGCGGCGCCGCGGGCGGTCGCGAATCTCGAGAACAATCCGAACGTCCGGTACGTGGAGGAGAACGGGACGATGGAGGCGTTCGAGCAGACGACGCCGTACGGGATCGATATCACCGAGGCCGACGTGGCGATCGACGACGGCAACACGGGCGCGGGGGTCCACGTCGCCGTGATAGACACGGGGATCGACGCGCAACACGAGACCCTCCAGGCGAATCTCGGGGACGGCTACGCGACCACCGACGCCGCGTGCACGACGAACTGCAGCGGGGGCCCCGGCGGCGGTGGCGGCAACGGCATCGACGAGTGCCTCGCCGAGTGGGACGACGACAACGACCACGGGACGCACTGCGCGGGGATCGCCGCGGCCGCGGACGACGGGACCGGCGTCCTCGGGGTCGCGCCCGAGGCGACCCTCCACGCCGTGAAGGTGCTCGCGTGCGACGGCTCCGGCTCGTTCGACGACATCGCGGCCGGTATCGAGTGGTCCGCCGATCAGGGACACGACGTGCAGAGCATGAGCCTCGGCGCGGACACCGACTCCTCCGTGGTCGCGGACGCGCTCGGGTACGCCGCCGATCGGGGGGTGGTGATGGTCGCCGCCGCCGGCAACAGCGGCCCCTGTACCGACTGCGTCGGCTTCCCGGCCCGCGACGATCGGGTCATCGCCGTGTCCGCCACGGACGAGAGCGACGCCCTCGCCGACTTCTCGTCGACCGGGCCGGAGGTCGAGATCGCCGCGCCGGGCGTGAACACGCTCTCGACGGTTCCTCGGGACGACTACGCCGAGTTCTCGGGCACGTCGATGGCCTGCCCCCACGTCGCCGGCGCGGCCGCGCAGGTGATCGCCGACGGCACCACGGCGCGCGACGCCGTCAGGACCGCCCTCCTCGACGCGGCCGACGACGTCGGCCTCGCCGACAACGAGCAGGGCGCGGGACGGCTCAACGTCGCGGACGCGGTCGGCGGCACCGACGACGGGAACGAGGCGCCGGCGGTCGACGACCTCGCCGTCTCGGAGGTCGAGACCGACGACGGAGACGCCGAGTTCGACGTCTCGTGGGCGGTCTCCGACGCCGACGGGAACCTCGACGCCGTCGACCTGACGCTGGCCGACGACACGGCCGGCGCGACGGAGGAGACGACCTCGATCGGCGCGAGCGGCGACGCGGCGAGCGACACGACGCGGCTGGTCGCGGACGGCGACGACGGGAGCGGGAACGAGTACACCGTCGAGCTGGTCGCGACCGACACCGAGGGCGCGTCGGCGACGGACACCGCGGGCGTCACGGAGACCGAAGAGAGCAGCGGCGGCGACAGCGCGCCCGCCGTGGACGGGTTCGCCGTCACCGACAAAAGCAACCCCAACTGGTCGCGCCACACGGTCGAGTGGACCGTCTCGGACGCCGACGGCGACCTCGCGACCGTCACGAGCGAGCAGCTCACCGGGAGCGGGAGCGTCGTCGACGCCGTCTCGACGAGCGTGAGCGGCGACGGCGCGTCGGGCACCGACAGCCTCGAGAGCCGCCGGACCTCGGTCGCCGAAATCCGGCTCACCGTCGCCGACGGCGCCGGGAACGAGACGGTCGCGACTCGAAGCGTCTGAGGATCGGGGGCGACCGCCTCGCGGTCAGGAGTTGTCGTCCGACCCGACCGCGAACGGGCTCTCGCCCTCCCGCCAGTCCCAGCCCGGGAGCCGCGTCTGGAAGCCCGCGGCGAGCGCGGCGTCGAGGTCGTCGGCGCCGGCCGCGCCCGCGCCATCGGCGGTCTCGTCCTCGTTCACGTGGATATCCACGAAGTGGAACGTCGCCTGCGCGAGCAGCGAGAGCGGGCGGCCGCCGGCGATCGTCGCCGCCAGCTCCCGGCCGAGCACCTCGTCGACGACGAATCCGGGGTAGTCGCCCGCGACGTCGAGGTCACGGAGGAGCGCGACGCAGCCGGCGACGTTGACCGCGACCTCGCCGCCGGCGAAGACGGCGTCGACCTCGCGACGGTACGCCTCGCGGGTCACCGGATCGACCTCCGTCTCGAACAGCGTCCCGAGCCGGTCGCGGGTCTCGTTGATGAGGGGGACGACGACCGTGTCGCGGTCGCGCACCCACGCGTGTTCGTCGCGGACCGTCTCCGGGGTGACGCGCATGCGAGTGCTGACGACGGCGGCGGGCAAGGGGTTTGCCCTTTGCGAAGGGTTTTATAACAACGGGAGTATACGTCCATTCAAGCGGGTTTTCGCCGGCTGTTCCCGCGCGGTGCCACCTACGGACAGTACTACCACTATGCCTACCCCGTCACGGTCGACCGTTCGGCGACGAGCCACGTACCGGCCCGACTCGACGGCGACGGCGACCCCAACTACCCGCGGTAAGATATGAGTCAAGTCGATAAGCAGCTCGATACCCTGAAATCAGAGATCGAACAGGAGATTCCGAACGACATCACGGTCACCGACGTCAAGTACGAGGGCCCGGAACTGGTCGTGTACACGCGCGACCCGAAGCGGTTCGCCGGCGACGGCGACCTGATTCGCCGGCTCGCCTCCAAGCTCCGGAAACGAATCACGGTCCGACCCGATCCCAGCGCCCTCTCGCCGCCGTCACGCGCCGAGGAGGAGGTCCGCGAGGTCATCCCCGAGGAGGCGGGGGTGACCGACCTCGACTTCCACGAGGACACCGGCGAGGTCGTCATCGAGGCGGAGAAGCCGGGAATGGTGATCGGCCGCCGCGGCTCCACGCTGCGGGAGATCACCCAGGAAGTCGGGTGGACCCCCGAGGTCGTTCGGACGCCGCCGATCGAGTCGTCCACCGTCTCGAACGTCCGCGGCTTCCTGAAGACCGAGCGCGAGGAGCGCCGCGACATCCTCGAACGCGTCGGTCGCCAGATCCACCGCGAGAAGATGTCCGACGACGAGTGGGTCCGGATCACGACGCTCGGCTGCTGTCGAGAGGTGGGCCGCGCCGCCTTCATCCTCTCGACGCCCGAGACGCGGATCCTCATCGACTGCGGCGACAAGCCCGGCGCGGAGGGCGAGGTGCCGTACCTCCAGGTCCCCGAGGCGCTCGGCGCCGGCGCGGCGACCATAGACGCCGTCGTCCTCACGCACGCCCACCTCGACCACTCGGCGCTGGTCCCGCTCCTGTTTAAGTACGGCTACGACGGCCCGATCTACACGACCGAGCCGACGCGCGACCTGATGGGGCTGCTCACGCTGGACTACCTCGACGTCGCCGCCAAGGAGGGGCGGACGCCCCCGTACGAGTCGGCGCAGGTCCGCGACGCGATCAAACACACCATCCCGCTGGAGTACGGCGACGTCACCGACGTGGCGCCCGACGTGAAGCTCACCTTCCACAACGCGGGCCACATCCTCGGGAGCGCGGTCACGCACTTCCACATCGGCGACGGGCTCTACAACGTCGCCTTCTCCGGGGACATCCACTACGAGGACACCCGCCTGTTCAACGGCGCGGTCAACGACTTCCCGCGGGTCGAGACGCTCGTGTTGGAGTCCACCTACGGCGGCCGCGACGACTACCAGACCGACCAGGCCGAC
>Ga0136589_1001023_pt1 | contig 13099 bp, 14 predicted proteins | sample AntRauMFilla3764_FD_104640 | JGI IMG/M metagenome (GOLD analysis project Ga0136589, IMG submission 104640) | Saline lake microbial communities from Rauer Islands, Antarctica - Metagenome Filla 3 #764 | ecosystem: Environmental > Aquatic > Non-marine Saline and Alkaline > Saline | place...
CAAAGTAAACGTCCACGAAGGAGGTGCCGCCCAGATCAGTCAGTGACCCGTTGAGCGTCACATTCGTTTCGTCGACGTCGCTCGCTCCGTCGGTCGTGACCGTTAGTCCAGTATCCGGGTCACCGTATTCACCCGCACCATATCCACTGATACCGTATCCGTCTGACGTCGCTGCAACACTCCCTGACTCTAAGCTGATTAGAGAGGCGCCGACTCCGAGTGTTTTGAGCCATGATCGGCGCGATATCGATGTTTCTCTTTTATTACTCTTATCCATAGATAATTTATTCATTCCTCTAGATCTGAAAATTTTGGCAACGATAAGATCCCTCGGTTTACTTTATCATATCTAATAACACTGTTTGAACACAGTGAACTACCCCACCCTACCGCTCGCCTGACGGCTCGCGCTTGAGGGTGGTTTCGAGTGGCTACGATATTGGTCGATTCATCAGAGAACCGGACGCTCAGAGGACAGGCCACGTTGACGACGCGCTCTTTCTCGCCGACGCCGTCGACGCGCTCCGGGACGTTCGGCAGAACGGGTCGGCGCCGGAAGCAGAGGACGCCGAGAATGCCGGTGTGGACGCCGACAACGCGAGCGCAGATGCCGAGAACATCGACCCCGACAGGTGACTCTCTGTGCCAGACGAAAGGTTAGGTACCCACGGGCAAACACGGAGACATGACCGATTCGACCGCCGACGGTCCGAGGAACGACCGGGACGACGGCGACGCGACGGGCGACTCCGCTCCGAGCGATCGCAAGTACGTCGACCGAACGATCGAACTCGCCGAGGAAGCCGTCGAGATGGGGAACACGCCGTTCGGTGCGCTGCTCGTCCTCGACGGCGAGATCGTCGCCGAGGCCCACAACGAGACGCTGACCGAGGACGATCTGGCGGCCCACCCGGAACTGGCGCTCGCGCGGTGGGCCGGCCGCGAGCTCGACGCCGACGAGCGCGCCCGCTGTACGATGTACGCCAGCACGGAGCCGTGCCCGATGTGCGCGACCGGGATCCACTACGCCGGGATCGGCCGGGTCGTCTTCGGCGTCGCGGGCGAGACGCTCGACGCGCTCATCGGCGACGTGGTGCCGATCCCCTGCGCGGAGGTGATCCGTCGGGCAGCCGGCGATACGACGGTCGAGGGACCGATCGCCGAGGCGGCCGCCATGGAACTCCACGAATCGGTGTACGGTGAGTCGTAGCGTGAGCAGTCGGGGAAGCTCGCCGCGTCCATGACTGCCTCTCCTCCGATCCTCGCAGTCGGCGCCGCGGCGATCGACGAGTGGTACGCCGTCAGCAACCTCCCAGAGCCGGACGGCGGCGCGTTCGCGAGCGAGGTGACAACCGCGTTTGGCGGCGTCGGCGCCAACGTCTGCGTCGCGCTCGATCGACTCGGACGCGACGTCGGACTCGTGAGCCGCGTCGGCGACGACGAGTACGGCCGGCGAGCGCGCGAGTACCTCGCGGACACCGGCGTCGACGCCTCGCGCGTCTCTGTCGGGAACGACCCCTCGACGCGGTCCGTGATCCTCAGCGACCCCGCGGGCGAACGCACCATCGTCACTACGGGCGAGAGCTTCCGGCACCTCCGGCTGGACGAGACGGACCGCGAGGCGCTTGCGGCGGCCGATACCGTCTTCGTCACCGGGTACACGCCAGACGCGGTCTCGCGAGCGGTGCTCGATACCGTCGAGTCAGCCGCCGACCCGCCCGCACTCGTCTTCGATCTCTCGGGTTCGGTCGAGGAACTCGTCGGTCGCGGGACGGAGTCGGAGACGATCCACCGGTCCCTCCACGCCGCGGACCTGTTCGTCGCCGACAACGTGGCGGCCGCGGCCTACTTCGGCGGCCCGGACGCGGCGGTGGACCGCGTCGCGGCCGCACAGCGCGCGCGGGTGAGAGAGGGTCGAAATCGGTTCCCGCTGACCGGCAACGGCTGGCCCCGCGCGGTCCTCACCCACGGCGCCGACGGGATGACGGTCGTCGCTGACGGCGAGGTCACGACGTTCGACGCGTTCGACGTCGACGTGGTCGACGCGACCGGCGCCGGGGACTCGTTCGTCGCGGGGCTGATCGACTGGTGGATCGCTGGAAGTACATGCGCCGGCGTCGCCGACGGCGTCCGGTTCGCGGCCGCGGTCGCCGCGATCAACTGCACGTCTCGGTTCGCTCAGACGGGACTTCCGACTCGGGACGACGTGGAGGCGTTCCTCGCGGAGCGAGAACGCTAAGCAGGTCGCGAGTCCCTCTGTCTCCCAACCGACGCCTCACCGGACCTCGTCCGCCCGCGCGACGAGCGACGCCACCCGATCGGCGTCGACCGGGGCGGTCGTCTCCCCGCCCTCCTTGAGCGCGGTGCCGACGATCGCGCCGTCGGCGACCGCGAGCACGTCGCCGATCGTCTCTGCTCGGACGCCGCTCCCAACGAGGACGGGCGTGTCGAGCCCGTGCGCGTCGCGGTCGGCGACGACCGCTTCCAGTGTTTCCAGTTCCATCGCCTCGCCCGTGCCGCGTCCCGAGGCGATCACGGCGTCGGCGAGCCCGCGCTCGGCGGTGTCGGCGAACGACTCCGCAGTGTGGCCCTTCGCCGAGAGCGGCGCGGAGTGTTTCACGTCGGTGTCGGCGAACACGCCGACGTCGACCCCGAGCCGGTCGCGAAGTCGGATCGTCTCGTGGGCCTTCCCCTGTACGACGCCCTGGTCAGTGACCCGGGCGCCGGTGTGGACGTTCACCCGGACGCAGTCGGCGTCGACCGCGGCGGCGACCGACAGGGCCGCCTCCGCGTCGTTGCGGAGGACGTTGATCCCGAGCGGGAGGTCGGTCTCGGCCGCGATTTCCGTCGCGGCCCGGGTGACGCTCGCGACGACGTGTTTCGGCGCGTCGTCCGGGTAGAAGGGAGCGTCTCCGAAGTTCTCGACCATGATCCCGTCGACGCCGCCGCGGTCGAGCGCGCGGGCGTCGGCGGCGGCGCGGTCGAGCGCGTCCCGCATCGCGGCCGCGCCGTCGGCCGGCGCCTTCGGGGCCCCGGGGAGGGGAGGGAGATGTACCATGCCGATCACCGGCGCGTCCGTGCCGAAGGTGGCCTCGAACTCCATGATACCGACCGAATGCCCCCTCGGCGGATAAGTCTCACCACACCGTTCACCCGCTCGGACTCGAACGGGTGTCCGAGAGATGGGCATCGATATCGACGACCCCGACCCTGACCCCGACGACCGCACCGGCGAGGTGACGCTTGTGTTCTCACTGGGCGCCGCCCGACGACTCGCGGACCCGCAGGCAGCGATCGCGAACGCGAGGGAGTGGAGCCGTCACGTCGGAATCGTCGCCAACGACACGGACGCTGTCGAGCGGTTCGTCCGCGAAGCGGGCGTCGGGAACGACTACGCGCTCCGGAACTGGGACAAGTGGGGCACGCTCGGCAACATCTACGCGGAGACCGATGCTCCGCGGGCGGTGTTCGTCGGTTCGGGGGCCGCGAACCGGCGGGTCGCGACCCGCGTCGGCTTCGAGTACCTGCCGATCGACGAGGCGGCCGAGAAGGCGGGATGGGCCCTCTCGGAGCCCGATCGGTCGAGCGAGTCGGGTATCGTAGACCGCCTGTGGCGGGCGGTGGCCGAGCGGCTGGGCTGAGCGGCTGGGCTGAGCGGCTGGGCTGAGCGACGCGATACGGCGTGAAACGGGTAGAGAATGGTAGAGAACGTCGAAGAACAGCGGAGAGCGACGGCTCGCTATTGCTCCAACTCGACGATCAGATCGGTCGCGATCCACGCGTCCGTGTTTCCTTCCTCGGTGAAGACGGTGCGATCGGGCGAGCAACGGCTCGCCGCGACCGTTGGCCGTTCGTCCGGCGACTCCTCGATCTCGCGTTCGATCCGGTCTCCAGCGGTCATTACCGGTCCGTCAGGGATGCGGGTGGTTATAGATTTCGGTGGGCCTAAACTCTCGTGGGATCCGATCCCGCGCGTTTCCGGCGGCGGCGATGCGTGCGGGGGATCGGATCCCATTAGCCCGTCGCGGCCATCAGCCGAGACGATGCCGGATTCGCTTTTCACGCCGTTCACGCTGCGCGACACCGAGTTCCGCAACCGCGTAATGTTGTCGCCAATGTGCCAGTACTCCGCGGACGACGGGTTCGCGAACGACTGGCACCGTGTCCATCTCGGCTCCCGCGCCGCCGGCGGGGCCGGGGTCGTGATGACCGAGGCGACCGCCGTCGAGCCGCGCGGCCGCATTACGCCGGACTGCCTGGGGATCTGGTCCGACGAGCACGCCGAAGCGATCGAACCGATCGTCGAGTTCGTCAAGTCGCAGGGTGCGACGCCCGGGATTCAGCTCGCCCACGCCGGTCGGAAGGCCTCGCACCAACCCCCGGCCGAGGGCGGCGACCCGATTCCTGCGGACCGCGAGCGGGGCTGGGAGACGGTTTCCGCGACCGACGCGCCGTACCCGGACCCCGACCCGAACTCGGACGCGGACGACGGCGAACTGGCGTCGACCCGCCGATTGGACGGTGAGGGTATCGACGACGTGATCGACGCGTTCACGGCCGCCGCGGAGCGCTCGCGTGACGTTGGCTTCGAGGTCGCGGAGGTCCACGCGGCCCACGGCTACCTGCTCCACCAGTTCCTCTCGCCGGTCACCAACGACCGCGACGACGCGTACGGCGGGAGCTTCGAGAACCGCACCCGCCTCCTCCGGGAGGTCGTTGAGGCCGTTCGCGAGGTCTGGCCCGACGATCAGCCCGTCTTCGTCCGCATCTCCGCGACCGACTGGCTCCCCGACCGCGACTCGTGGGACGTGGACGACTCCGTGCGGCTGGCCCCCCTGCTCGCCGAGGCCGGCGCCGACCTGATCGACGTCTCCGGGGGCGGGATCCACCCGGATCAGCAGCTTCCGGGGGCAGGGCCGGGCTATCAGGTGCCGTACGCCGAGGCGATTCGGGAGGGGACCGACGTGCCCGTCGCCGCAGTTGGCGGGATCACGGAGCCAACCCACGCCGACGCCCTCGTCCGAAACGAGCGGGCCGACCTCGTCGCGCTTGGCCGCGAGATGCTCCGACACCCGTACTGGCCGCTTGAGGCCGCCCACGAACTCGGCGCCGACGTTGCGTGGCCGGTGCAGTACCGGCGCGGTCAGTTCGACTGACACGGTGCCGGCGAAGGCGACGCGCTCGGATCAGGCCGGTTCGACTGCGACCGCCTCGCACGCTCCGGGAAGATTTATTTCGCTCCCGGGAGCCGACCGCGTATGGAGTACCGACCCTTCCCCGACGAACGCAGCGATGAGTTCGACGCGTTCATGCGCTACGCGTTCTCTCCTGCCGAGGGCCCGTACGACCCCGAGGAGGCCGACGACCACGACACCATCGCCGACACGCGGGGCCTGTTCGACACTGACGACGACCCGGTCGCGGTCTGCGCGCACCACTCTTTCTCGCTGCGGATCCGCGGCGCCGACCGCGAGGTCGCCGGGCTCTCCGCGGTCGCGTCCCCGCCGGAACATCGCCGGCAGGGGAACGTCGGCCGCATGCTCCGGGAGTCGCTGACGGAGTACCGCGACCGGGGCGTCTTCGTCTCGACGCTGTGGCCCTTCGAATACCCCTTCTACGCCAGCTACGGCTGGGCGACCGCGAGCCGCTATCGCTACCTCACCGCGCCCCCCGATCAGCTCGGGTTCGTCGACGACCTGATCGCGACCGCGGGCGACGACGCCGGGAGCTTCCGGCCGCTCGACGAGGACGACTACGCGGCCGTGAAGCCGGTGATAGCGGCGATGGCCGACCGCTACGACCTGACGATGGACTGGACCGAGGAGTGGTGGCGCGAGCGCGCTCTCCAAGGATGGAAGACCGACCCGTTCGTCTACGGCTGGGAGCGCGACGGGGACCTCCGCGGGATCTGCGCGTACAGCTTCGACGACGACGCGGACGACGCGGACGAAACGGTGATGCGCGTCACCGACGTCGCCGCCGCTGACGACGAGGCGTGGTTCCAGCTGCTGCGCTTTGTCCGCAACCACGACTCGCAGGTCGCCGAGGTCCGGATCCAAGCGCCGCCGGACGCACCCTTACTCGACCTCGTTGAGGACCCCCGCGCCGTCGACTGCGAGATCCGAACCGGGCCGATGGTCCGGCTCGTCGATGCCGCCACCGCGCTCGAAGCGCTCGACCCCGATCCGGAGATCGAGACCGCGTTCTCGCTTTCGGTTTCCGACCCGCTCGTCGACTGGAACGACGAGACGTTCCGGGTCGCCGTCGCTGACGGGACGGTGGCGGTCGAGCCGACGGTGGACGGCGAGGTCGACAAGTCAGAAGTCGATGGGGCCGAGGCCGCGGACGCCGCGATCGACATCGGTACTCTCTCGCAGCTGTACGTCGGCTACACGTCGGTCGACGAGGCGGTCCGGAGCGACGGGCTCGCAGTCGGTTCCGCGCTCGCCGACGATCTTCGCGCGGTGTTCCCGCCGCGGACGACGCACCTTCGCGAGGGGTTCTGATCCCGCAGCCAAAAGCACCGGCCGGGCTTTTTATCCGCGGACCGCCTACGACGCGGCATGAGTTCCCGCGACGACCGACGCGACGACGACCTCGAGGAGCGGCTCGACGAGCTTGAGGACGTGTTGAGCGAACTCCGCCGCGATCTCCGCGAAACCGAGCGGGACCGCCGTGGTCCGCCTCGACCACCCCGGCTCTCCGAACTCGTTCGGTTCACCGAGCAGTACACCATTCCGACGGTGATCGCGCTCCTCGAAACGACGATCAAGTCGCTCGAACTGGTGCAGGGGACGCTCCGGCTTGCCGACCCCGGGCGGAGCCTCGACGAGACGGGAGCAGCGACCGACCGCCTCGGCGACGTGCGGGACGGCGCGAGCGCCGGGCTGTCGCGGTCGCTCTCGGAGCTCCGGACGGCGCTCTCTGAGGCCGACCTCCCGGAGGAAGCCGCCTCTCGGTCAATTATCGGAGATGCGCGCGACCTCACGGCGGAGATCGAAGCGCGGATAGACGAGGGGCGCCGCGAGGCCGACGCGGCCCGGCGCGGACGACGTGATCGGACCGACGGGCGGGATGAGACCCGGACAACCAACGAGGTAAACGGCGACCGCGACGACCGCGGCGTCCGGATCGACGTGACCGACCCGGACGCGGACCGTGAGGGCGAAAACGACGGGAACGGGGAGGCGGACGACTCGGACGACGACCCCGCACCGGAGGTCGACGTTGAGTCGGAACTGGAGTCGATCAAGCGCCAGATCGACGACCGCGAGGCGGATACAGCGGCCGACGCGGGAGACGAGACGGTAGACACCGAAGGCGCGGCGGCTGACGCCGGAGGCGAAACGACTGACGCTGACCACGACTCGGCCGATAACGGCAGTTCTGCTGGGAACGAGAGAGATGACGAACCGGCCGACGGAGACGACGACGACCGCGACTCGGTCTGACGACCGTCGCTCTATTTTTAAAGACGAGAAGGAATCGGTTTCGCTATTTAAAAGTCGACGCCGAGCCGCTCCGCGATCCGTCGGGCCGAGTCGAGGAGGAGCGTCTCGTCGTCGGTGAACACCTCAAGGGCGACCGTCCCGTCGAAATCGCCGAGTTCGGACTCCACGTGGCCGTAGTCGACCTCGCCGGCTCCCACGGGAAGGTGGGTGTCACCCCGGCGGCGGGCGTCGTGACAGTGGAGGTGTGAGATCCGGCCCCCGTGGCTCCGGAGGAACCGTTTGATCGCCTTGTTGTCGCCTTCCATATACGCGTGGCCGAGGTCGAAGCAGATCCGGGTGTCGGTCTCCCGAGCGATATCGCCGAGGACGGACAGCTGGAGCCCCGCGTGCTGGTGGCCGACGTTCTCGACGACGACCTCGACGCCCGCGTCGCGGCCGGCGTCGGCGACCCGCCGGAGCTGCTCGGCGGCGACCTCGCGGAACTCGGTGTCGTCGCGGTCGGCGGAGGTCGCGTGGAGGACGGCCTTTTCCGCGCCCAACTCGCCGGCGGCCTCCAAGAGTCGGCGCTGGTAGTCGACGATGGCGTCGTTGACCTCGGGGACGTAGCTGGCCAGCCGCTGGCTGTACGGGAGGTGGACGAGCAGATCGCGGCCGGCGAGCGCGTCGTCGAGACGTTCCGGGTCGATATCGCCCGGCACGAGCGTCGGCTCGCCGACCCCGAGCTCGCAGAAGTCGAACCGCTTCGGCGACGCCGCGAGCCGGTCGAGGTCGTCGCCGACGGTGAGCCCGATATCCATGCCGGAGGTGGGTGCGGCGTATGCTTATAAATGGTGCCGTCGACTTGGTGGCTCTGCGTCGATTCGGTTGATCGTTCTCGACGCCTCGATCGCTCAGTACACACGAGTGACGTAGCAACGGAAAATCAGAACACACCTGACTTTTGTCAGAAGCAGCGTGCAAGATATAGAGTGTGTAGTCAGCACAGGAACTGCATTATTTGCTCCGGTTACTCCTTGAATCAGCCGCAGGAACGTCTCCGATTCCTGATCCAGTGAGATACGAATTAATTCAGGTTGATCGGTACAAGAATGTTGCTGTCGCGGAGACCACTCACAAAGCCCCGCACCGCGATGGCATCCGAGACCTCCACAGCTTCGTTCGAACGCACGGAACGCTGCGGAGAATTAGCGGTTCTCGCGGACCCGTCGGGAGAGTTCGTCAGCAGTTAACAGCGCGTCGCGGACCATCGATGAGGAGACTGCAAACGGCTGGTTGTGGATTGTCTCTTCTTCGTCACAGGCTGCCTCAGCGACGACGGTGAGGTCGTTGTGCGACGGGTCGTCGAGACCGATATCCGAGAGCGTGACCGGAAGCCCAAGATCCAGCGAGAACTCAACGTACTCCTCAATGAACGCATCGTCACGGCCTTCCAACGCGAGCTGTGATATCGTCCCGATATTGACCTTTTCTCCGTGGGTCGCATCGTGTGTCGCCTCCAGCTGCGTCAATCCGTTGTGTATCGAGTGGGCCGCTGCGAGGCCACCACTCTCGAACCCCAGTCCGCTGAGAAGCGTATTCGCCTCGGTGACGGCTTCAACGCTCTCGGTGACAGCGCCCCGTTCGACCGCATCGACAGCGGCGAGTCCGTGGTCGCACAATGTGTCGTAACAAAGGCGTGCCAGATGGTGGCCAGCCCGTGTGGGTTTCCCGCCGACGACGTTGTCGCCGTCTGACTGGTTAGCTGCGTCGGCTTCGAACCACGTTGCGAGGCCGTCAGCGATCCCTGACCGGAAGAAGCGGGTTGGTGCGTCCGCAATAATTGCTGTATCCACTAGTACGAGATCTGGATGGTCCTCATAGAACCGGTACTCTTGGAACTCACCGTGTTCGCTATAGATGACCGAGAGCGCACTTGTTGGGGCGTCAGTCGAGGCGACTGTCGGCATCGAAACCATCGATTCGTCTATGTTCGTTCGGACGGCTTTTGCAGTGTCAAGTGCCTTGCCTCCGCCCGCACCGATGACGAGGTCAATCCCTTGCTCTTCCGCCAGACTGGTGATTCGGTCAATTTCCGTCTCGGACGCCTCGCCGTTGAACTCCACCGACATCGTACCCAGTCCTGCGTCTTCGAGACTCGTCAGTACACGGTCTTCAAGAATATCGAGGACGATTTCGTCGGCGATAAGCACCGCCTCCTCGCCCAATTCCTCAGCGTGCGATCCTATCTCCTCGGCAACATCCCGGCCCTGTACGTACGCTGCCGGTGATTTGAATATCTGAGCCATTGTGTGTCATTATCTATCAACAAGGTAATAACAGTTGCGTCCAGATGGATCTCTTGAGATTCTACTTTTCAGACATAATATCGTGTAAAACACCGTTTTCCGAGACTGGTCATAAAGCGCTATGTGAGGAGGACGGTGATCGATCCACTCCGATCAAGTCGGGAGATGATTCTATGCAAGATACGTGCGTTGTATCTTGCACGCCGCTTAGAACATCTACTGGACTTGGTAGGATTTTGAGCGGTCAATACGCAGTCGGAGCCTAACGGCTGGTTCAGAATTATCGGGAGCGAAATAAAACGTCAACAGCGCCGATTCAGTCGTCGAGCGGGTTCTCGACGTCGATCTCGCCGGAATCGATCTCGGCTTCGACCTCGCGGGCCGCGGTGACCATGTTCTCGGTCTTCCCGTACGCGATCTCTCGCGGGAGCAGCTTCAGCCCGCAGTCGGGCGAGATCGTGAGCTTCTCCGGCGGGACGACGCGCAGGCCCTGCCGGATGTTCGCTTTGATCTCCTCGACTGACTCGATCTCCGCCGTGTGGGCGTCGACGACGCCGAGCGCGAGGTCGGGCTCGAACTCGGGGTCGGTGAACGTGGGAATCTGCTCGAAGTCGCCGTTACACAGCTCCACGTCGAACTCGTCGATCGGGTAGTCGTTGATCTCGGGGTAGATCCGCGAGTAGTCGCCGTAACAGACGTGGAGGCCGATCCGGACCTCCTCGTCGATGCCCGAGACGATGCGTTCGAGGGCCTCGCCGACGATGGCGTGGTCCTCCGGCGTCGTCGCCAACGCGGGCTCGTCGATCTGGATGTAGCGCGCGCCAGCCTCGACGAGCTTCTCGACCTCCTCGTTGACGAGGTCGGCCAGATCGTACACGAGTTCCTCGGTGGAGGGGTACGCCTCGTTGAACGCCCAGAACCCGAGCGTGTAGGGCCCCGTGATCGGGACCTTGACGGGATGCTCGGCGACCGACGAGGTGAACTCGAACTCGTCGACGAGCCACGGCTCGTCGTACTCGACCTCCTCGACGACCGAGGGCTTGTCGAAGTAGTTGTGACCCCACACCTTCACGGGGCCGTTGAACTCGTAGCCGTCGATGCGGTCGGCGAAGAACTCGACCATCTCGTTGCGGCGCATCTCGCCGTCGACCACCGTGTCGAGCCCGGCGCGCTCGTGTTCGTGGGTGATCAGTCGACAGGCGTCGTCGTGGGCCTCTTCGAGGTCCGACACATCGAACTTCGAGTCGGGGTCGTCGACGAGCTCGTCGGCCCGGTTGAGCCACTTCGGCTTCGGGTACGAGCCGACGACGGTCGTCAGGAGGAACGCGTCGTTCGGGTGGTCGTGCGGGCGGAACTGTTCGCGGTTGGCAGACGGGTTTCGGACCATTATTCGAGCACCTCCGCGGCGGCGGCCAGCGTGTTCAGCTTCGCGCGGTACTTGTTGGCCGGCAGGTAGAACAGCTCGGTGTTCGGCGTCAGGTAGGTCCGGTCGAACCCTTCAGCGGGGATCTGCGACTCGAACCACTCGACGCGCTCCGCGATCGTCTCCGGCTCCTCAACGAGCGTGTTCTGCCCGTCGACGAGCCCGAGCGCGAGTGAGTCGGTGGCGCCGAACTCCTGAACGTTGTACACCGTGTCGTCGCGGTCGCCGGCGACCAGATCGAGCCCGAGCGCGTCCGCGCTCGCCTCGTCGACGAGGTGGGCGTACAGCTTCTCGTCGAGCGCGCCGTAGGAGGTCTGGACGACCACGTCGGCGTCGGTCGCGTCGGCGACCGTTGCGATCGCGTCGGTCGCGGTCGACTCCTCGCCCTCGGCGGGCGGGTTCGTCACCAGCGACGGTTCGAGGAGGAACAGCGTCTCGTGGGCGGGAAACGCCTCGACCTCGCCGGCGAGGAACTCGGCGATGGCGGCCTGGAACGCGGCCTCGTCGCCGTAGTGCTCGTCGGTCGCGAGGTCGGCGAGCGAATACGGGCCGGGAAGCGTCGCCGCGAGAGGTGCCTCACCGTCGATCAGGTCGGTGGCCCGCTCCAGCTCGCGCGCCACGTCGCCCGAGAAGTCGAGGTCGTCGACGACCCGTGGGTCGCGGTAGAAGTTGTTGTTGTCGTAGTACCGGACGATCCCGCCGGTCTCGACGCTGTCGTGCACCGTCAGCGGATGCGCGATCATGTCGTCCCAACGCCCCTGTCCCTCGACCACGCGGTCGAGGCCGGCGTCGAGCTGGTCGTTGACGTACTCGGTGCGCACCTCGTCGTACTCCTTGACGATCGCCTCGCTCTCGTCGCCGCTCAGCAGGTCACCCTTCTGGTGACCCTTCAGGTCGGAGAGCGTCTCCTTCGCCCAGTCCGGAAGCGGGTACAGCCGCGGTGTGGCTGCGACTCGTTCAGTCATTACCGTTGGTTCGATATGCCGTCGTATAATATTTGCTAATACAATTTATGTTCTCTAGTTATTAACTAACGGCCAGCGCCGCCGAGGGAGAGCGCCCACTTCACGCCCGACGCAGCGCTAACACCGTGAGCGTCTCGAACGGGAACGACTCCTCGACGACCGGCTCGGCCGCGAACCCGGCGTCCTCCACGAGAGCGAGCACCTCGTCGTACCCCGTCAGCGACGAGACTAGAAGCAGGACGACGCCGCCCGGCGCGAGGACGCGCCCCACGTCGTCGAGGAACGGCTCGATGAGTTCGCGGCCCGACTCGCCGCCCGAGAGCGCGTGTTCCATCCAGTCGCCCCACTCGTTGTCCGGGTCGGTCGGGAGATAGGGGGGGTTGAAACACACCGTGTCGAACGCGTCCGCCCGGTACGGGGAGAGGAGGTCGGCGACAACCCCTTCGACGCCCCGCTCGCGAGCCTGTCGCGCCGCGTGCGGATTGAGGTCGCTGCCGACCGTGTCGAGCCCGCGCTCCTCGGCGATCTGCTGGGCGACCCATCCCGAGCCCGTGCCGACCTCCAGCACTCGTCCGTGCGCCTCCTCAAGGGCGGCCTCCGCGAGGAGCCCCGAGTCCTCGGCCGGCTGGTACACCACGGCCTCGTCGAGGCCGCGCCGCTCTGCGAGACCGGAGCCGGCGTCGCGATCGTCCCCGGTCATCGGCCCGACTCCCCCGATCCTTCGGTGTCGCTCTCGGCGTCGGAGCCATCGTCCTCGCCCGAGTGGGACCCGCCGCGCGTCGCCGCGCGCCCCTCGACTGACGCGTCCAGTTGTGGGCCGGAGGCGTCCACATCCCGCGCGGAGAGCGTCTGCTGCGGGAAGGGGATCACGATCCCCTCCTCGTCGAGCGCCGGCTTGATCGCGTTCATCGCGGCGGTCTGCGTGCGCCAGCGCTTGCGCATGCTGGGGTTCCGGATCCAGTAGCGGAGTCCGAG
>Ga0136589_1001033_pt1 | contig 13063 bp, 18 predicted proteins | sample AntRauMFilla3764_FD_104640 | JGI IMG/M metagenome (GOLD analysis project Ga0136589, IMG submission 104640) | Saline lake microbial communities from Rauer Islands, Antarctica - Metagenome Filla 3 #764 | ecosystem: Environmental > Aquatic > Non-marine Saline and Alkaline > Saline | place...
AAAAAAGGCCTTTATCGGCAACCTGTCAAGCGCAGAGCGATTCTAATTCTCATCCGGCTTCACCACATCAGGCGAATCGCTCCAGGGCAACGGAAAGGCACTTTTCTGCCAATCAGGCCGCTCCTCGCCGATTTTGGCAAAATCATCTTCCACTCCATCCACCAACACGCCGGAAAATTTGTAGCGGCTATCGACTCCAGTCAAACGGACGTGGCGCTTCCCATTGTAGGAGACAAGGATGCGGGGGTGGGCGTAGTCGATCTGGCGAATTTTAGTCATTTGTTGCGTCAATCAGCTTGATCGATAAATGAGGCCCTTGGCAAGAACGGAGACGATAGTGCTGATCGCGAAAGAATACTCACACCAAGCCGTAGCAGACGCGAAGAAAATGAACTTTGCGTCTTAGCGCCTTGAGCGACCTTGAGAGTGGGCGTGAGTCCCCTGCCATGAAAAAAAATTCAGTAATTTACAGTCCACCATCAAGATTATCCCGGCCAAACATCCCCAAAACAGAGTTTTGAGGCTACGTGGCCTCGTTTGTGAAAACGGGGTGTGTGGCCTCGTTTGTGAAAGCGGGGTGCGCGGCAGCTCGACAACTCATCCCATCACAACCCACCCAAAAACTGAATTTTGAGGCCACCATTCATCCAACAAAAAACAGTCATCTCCTCTCACAGTTTGCAATTTATGAAAATCCCCACTACACAAACCCATTATGCCCAAAGTAATCTTTCAAAAATCTGATATTGTATGTGAATGGACCGGCGACGAGGAGAGCATCCTCGAACTGGCAGAGGCCAACGACCTCGATCTGGACTACGGCTGCCGGATGGGCAACTGCACCGCCTGCCAGCAAAAGTTGGTTTCAGGCGAGGTGGAATATCCGAACGGACACAGCGGAGAGCCGGAAACAGGCAATGAGCTCATGTGCTGCTGCCAGCCAAAAGGAGACGACGATGTCGTCATCGACGCCTAAAGCGCGTCAATCTTAAATCGGAAGTTCGGCGTTGAAAGTTCGCTTTACTCTATCCGCAACCTGTGGCCTAGCTGCGACATCCTAACTCCTCTGGTTAGGATTAACGCTTCGGCACGTGACGGCCTAATTCGATTCGCTCGATTTCGAGAAAATCGCCCTCGTATTGACGATTTGCCACAACCGCAACCTGCAGGTCGTAGGCATTGACCGGTGCAGACAACAGAAACTGGAGCGACTGGGAGCCGTCAGAATTGCCATTCGGCAAGCGCAGCAGCAGATCGACTCGCAAGTTCTCCCCCGACATCGACTTCCAATCTAGCTGCACCCTGCTGCGATTGTCAGGACTCACCTGCCAACTGGCGTCGATCTGCAGCAGGTAGGTCTTCTCCCCGATAACTGGATAAGTCTGCGCCAAAGAAACAATATCTGCATTCTCGATGCTAAGCCCGGAAGCCTCCTGTCCCCTAGCCGCTTCGACTTGCAGCCCCTCGCTGGCCCGATACTGAATTTCCCAACCATTAATGACTGGCAGCTCCGGACCAAGAAAGTTTCGACGTTTCGTGCCGGAGTGCTCGAGCTCCGCATTGCGGCCAAAGTGAATCAACTCCAACTCGTCCGTGTTCCAAGCACGGAGCGTGGTGAGCAAGGCTGCATCCTCCAGCAAATCCAGCGCTTCGAGATTCAGGCCGGAGCGTCCAAACGCGGCCATGACTAGCGGCATCGGATCCGTCTGCATCAATCGATTGAAGGTCTTGAAGCCACCATGCATGGGGTGCTCCGCCAAACTGCGCTTCAACTCGTCAAAGGAGGACTTAGTCTGCTGGAAATCAGCCAGCGCGCTCGGCAAGCCTGCTCCCACGACCTCCGGCCTCTCACCACGCAGCACGGCCATGGCCAGCTCCACCAGTCGCACCCGACTCCGGTGATAGGCCGCATAGAATTCGGTGTAACTAAACGCTTCCGAAACAATGCGCACGCGCGCTAAATAGCGCTGCGCATCCAACCTGCCGCCGGACGCGGCAGCGCTGATAAGTGGCCCCTGCCGGGCCTGCGCTATCGCCAGATCGAGGCATGCCCGCATCCGCGCTAAGACCTCCGGCGTGAACAGTTCGATCCCAGCTTCATCTTTGTAGAATTTGATCCAGTTCGCGGGTCCTTCACGCTCGTTGCGTGTCTGCTCGGCAATTTCGTAAAACTCACGGATCGGTGCCGCCGCCGGCCCGAAGAAGTTTGCGTAGTATTCCCCCAGCAGCGCTGCCACATCCTGCTTCGGATCACGCAAGAGTTCCGCCGTCAGCCAAGCCTTTGGCCCGTCCAGCCCCCAGATCGAGGGCAACTGGGAGAAGAACACATCCACGCCCGACTGGTGCAAAAAGGGGATGCTCTCACCAATCCATTGGGTGAACTGCCGCGGATACGGATACGGCGCCCCGAAATAATAGTCCCAGGTCGCGATCCGCTCCGCTCCGGAATCCGCCCATCGTTGAATCAAGGCTTTGTCCTGTGCCCGATAAGCCGGGTCATGCCACTGAGCGCGGTCCGAAGTCAGCACCGGCATGACTCGTGGATGCAACTGAAACGAAGGTGACTGCTCTGTCGTGTAATAGGCGAGAGCCGTGAGGTAGGAAGGCTGCGCGGGGGGAGCTGGGGAGGTGGGAAGGTGGGGAGCAGGCTGCTTATCTGCAGTCAGGAGACGGCAGACAGAAGACAGAATATTTTTCCATCCGTGAACCTTCCCACCTTCTTTACATCCAGAATCCGCCATCCGTAATCCATCATCACGCGGGCCATAGACCCGTGTTGCTACCTCGTTCATAAACCCGAATACCAGATCCGTGTAGTTCGGCCGCCCGCGAAAATACTCAACCGGCGAGACCACCGCCTCCGTCTCCGCACCCTCGTCGAAGAGCGAGTTGTCGTTGATCGAAAGCGAGAAGCTATTCGACTCCGGTTTCTTTTGAAAATGTTCGCGCACGGCACGGACCGCCAGCTCCACCGCCTTCGGTTCGGTAAAGTCTGGCTGAGCATCTCTCCCGGCATTGCCTTTGGGCACTTGGCGTTGTCCACCGATTTCCGCAAAAACCTCCGGCGAGGCCATATAGACCTCCGGCGTAAAAATCCGGGCCAGATTATGGTTAAAGGAATACTTGCGGTTCAGGCCATTACGCCGCCCGAAATCCGTGTTCACCGGATATAGCGTGCGCTGCACAAAAGCCGGCCGCTCCCGCCACACTCGATCCGGAAATTTATCCATTCGTTCGCCGACAATTTCAAAGCCCAAGTCGCCCGCCCAATACCACCGCGCCCCGAGCAGCTCCCGGCAGATGGCATACAGCCCGTCAGCCAGGGCCTCGTCCGTCGCCGCGCGCAGCGTCACCCGCGTCCGATCACGGCGATAGGAAAAACCTTCGATGCGATCATCACGCAGCAAGACCAACACCTGCTTCGATGGCACAGACGCTCCCTGCACGCGCGCCAAATCCGTCGGCCAGCAGGCAACAAAGTCCTCCACCGCCCCCTCCAAGCGCGCCGACGGCTCCGTCGGCAAATAAATCGAACGCACCGCTGCCAGCGACAGACGCGCAGAGCCCGGCACCCGCTCCGGCTTCCACCAAGTGGAGCCCGCCTCCACACGGCCACTAACCAGCAAAGAGAACAGTAGGAAATAAGCTAAAAATAAATCGGCACGCATCAATGGTGATTACTGATAAAAACAACGCTGCGAGCTTCAACCCCAAAACAGAGTTTTGAGGCTACGTAGTGTGTGGCCTCGCTTGTGAAAACGGGGTGCGTGGCCTCGTTTGTGAAAACGGGGTGCGTGGCCTCGTTTGTAAGAGCGGGGTGCGTGGCTCGACAGCTCATCCCATTACGAATCACTCCGAAACTGAGTTTCGAAGCTACCATTCATCCGTGGCCTCGCTTGTGAAAACGGGGTGGCTTCGCTGATGAAGCGGGGTGTTCCACCCAAACCCTAAGGCGTTCGGTTACAAAGTGGAACCGAATGTAGTCAGCACAACGAATGGGGAATAATGAATTGCAAATCGCGCTGCCGCTACGGTGTTTTTGACGGAGTCAGGACATTTCTGTCCTGCCATGCACCCTGGCGGGGGATCTGGCTGGGCTGCAAGCGGACAGTTCCGAGCGCAGCCCACAGCTTTCAGCGCTGTATTAATTGCTCCACGTGCGACAACAACTGATCAAAGGCTTTCGCGTAATTCGGAAGGTTTTGGCAGATTTTCTCGGCAAGTCCTTCGTGGTAAGTGTGTGAGGTGAGATTTCGGTCTTTAACGCTCTTGTTCAATTCTAAGCAAAGTGCTTCGTCAATTAGCCCCACCTGAAATGCCGCTGCATAGGAACCGAAGTTGCACGACCATCTTCGTGCCTCAACTGGATGTGCGAGCCTCTTTGGCGGACCACGACGAAGCCGCCCCATTCTCTCTAGGAGCCTAAGCACTTCCTGAGGCTTAAGCACCGGAATATTGCCCATGCTTAAGCGGAAATTAATTGTGTGCCCACGAACTCACCTTCAAGAGCAGGCTCGCCGTCTTCCAAGAGCATTTGCAAGACCTCGTGAAGATTTTCCTTCAGTTCATCTAGCGTTTCACCCTGAGAATGCGCCCCAGCAAAACCAGGAACATAACCCACATACAGTCCAGTTTGCGGGCATTTTTCAACCACTGCGGTATAACTTCTAATTTTGTGATTGTTGCCCAAAATCTTTATTTTTTTCAACTGGGATAATCCCTGGTTCCAAGCTCCTGCTCGCTGCAGCGCCTTCGGCGCTACACCACAAAAATCAGGCTTATCGCCGCCTTCAAGGAGCCACTGGAATTTCTTTTACTTGTCCCTAAAAATTCACTAATCGCAGAGTGCTTTAGTGCCAATCGGCATCGCTCTCGCGCTGCCGCTACGAGATGAAAAATCAAACGGAGACGGGACATTCCTGTCCCGCATTACTTCCCACTAATGCTCTAATCCGGGGATCCGCCACAAAATCACCCGGCGTGACATAGGGGCACGTCTGACAGGCGATACGCAAACCGAGTTCTGCGTAAGCGTCTGCCACATATTCACTACAAATATAGGCCTGATTATCGAGACTGCTCGTCGGCATTTCCGGAAGGGCGAGCTTGGGGTTGATATGATGCAGGGTCAGTCGCGCAGCTAGCTCGGCAATTTGCTGGCCGTCGTAAGGCCAACCCAGCCGGTCGATCGCGAAACGGGCTAGCCGGGTCAACGCAGGACTCGAATCTGCTTCACCGGGAAAGTCGCGGTGGCGGTAGCATGCCAGTTCGCCCGCATACCCCGCCCCACTCTGCCGATAGTTATTGAAGTAACGACTCAGAGGCACCGCCCGCACACCGATAGACTCCACGCTTTCCAACAGCATCACTCGATCCAAATGCTCCAACCGAAGAATCAGCCCCACATGACTCCATGGACTCCCCGTTGCTGCCTGAATGAGACGCGAGAACCAGCTCGTCCCGGCGCAAAGTAACAGATCTCCCGAGCGTAGCTCAGGACGTAGGGTGGCGTAATTCATGGATGAATTGTGGCAGAATATTTTAAGCCTGTCCCTAAAAAAATGGTTCTTTTCAATACCGATCCCGATTTGGAGTTCCGATTTCGTTGTCGTAATCGACGCAGCAAATCGGCATCACTGTCGCGCATCTGCTACGCGAGGAAACCCGCTAAATGCAGGGGCATCCGATCGCTAGAAAAACCGGCTCCTTCGGCCATGATGATCTTTCGATCCGCTTGAATCCCCTTAAACTGACTTCGCCCTTTTCCTTTGCCCCCGATCTCGAAGACCACGTTGCTGCCCCCGTGTTGAAGCAAGAAATCAGGAGTCTTTTGGCCACGCGTTGATTTCAAATAGTTCACCTCCCGACCCGCCTGGCGCATAGCCAGTGCGAAAAAATCCTCCCGCAGCCCCCCGCGCACTTCATCGACGGGCCGGTAGAGTCTTCGTATCGGAGGCATCAACAGAACCTTCGGTTCCTTCAGCACATTGGTGCCCGCAGGGAAAATACGCTGTAAGATGAAGGCATTTTCAAAGGCCGCCGCATATTGCTCTGCCTTGTATTTGGTAATCCCCAAATTATGGGAAAGGCTACTGTAGTTGATCCCGTCCACATTCGAGCGCCCGATAAAGGCAACCATTCGACGTAAAATATCCAATTCATCCACCCGCAGCCTGAGGGAGCTTGGGATATCCTTCACAATAATCGCTTCCAAAGTAGCCTCCAGTAGTGGCAAAGGATCGGGCTCTTCCAGCGCGAAGGGGATCAAGCCCCCCGTCAGATAAGCCTCAAAACGATCGCCTGTTCTTAGATATTCTGGAGCCACCGATCCCTCCAGAAGCGCTTCTAGTTCCAAGCGCGGCAAGCACTCGCCATACTTGAATTCAAGATACTCACGGAAAGAAAAATAATCTAACGAATGCAAACTGACACGACGTGCCAAGTCATAAACCGAATCCCTAATCCGTAGCGCGACTGAGCTCGTGAAATAAATCCGGACGTCTAGAAAATCATAAATTTGCTTTAAGGCTCCCAGCCCATTGTCCGCAAAATGAATTTCATCCAAAAAGAACCGCTTATATTGATACCCCTCTGAAAGCTCGCGGACGACCGAGTATAGATCCACATCACGCGGCAGAGTATCTAATGAAATGTAAATACCGTCGTCGTCGGAGGCCGCCAACTGCTGCAACAGGATCGTCTTTCCCGACCCCCGCGGCCCCACAATACCGATAAAGTGACGACCGGCATCTGCGCTGATCGTAGCAAACAGAGAGCGCCTCAGGCCACGCCGAAGACCCAGCTCCTTCGCTCGACGGTCTAAGTGTAGAATGGTAGAAAATGGCATATCGACTAATAATTAACCAAAAAGGCATACATCTTGTCAAATACTTAACCAGAAAGGCATTTAAATGCGGTAGGGATGCGGGTGAAAAATAATTACTAAACGCGGAGAGCATTCAGAAGTCAGCCTACGACCACTTCGACAAGCTCAGGGTTAAGAAACAAGCTCAGGCTCGCTCCGCGAGAAGGCAGAAGGCAAATTTGATAGTTGTTCTCGTTGTCGTGATCGACGTAGCCAATCGACATCGCTCTCGCGCTGCCGCTACGAGATGAAAAATCAAACGGAGACGGGACATTCCTGTCCCGCATTACGCCACGAAGTATAATTGCTAGCCTGCCAGTTCTACCGCTTCTTTGAGAAAAGACAGCCCTGTTTCAATGTAAGCTCTTTTTTTATTTAAATACGGCTGCTCGCCGTCCGTGCTCACCAAGATCAACCGCGCATTTGGATACGAAGACTGAAAGGCCGAAAAATGATTCTCTTGGCCTGACTTAAGCTTCCACTTGCATTCAATTACGACAGGAGCCGCTCCTCGTCGGGCGAGCACAAAGTCCATCTCTCGTTTGCGTTTATCCCGCCAATAAAACAACTGCTCCGGTTCAAAATGAGCACGCAACTCGTCCAGCACCAAATGCTCCCACAGTCCCCCATAATCTTCATGCCGCAAGTCTCGCCATCCACGCGCATGACAAACGAATCCCGTATCAAACCCATACACCTTCGGCATCGATACAATTTCCTTTTGCGGGTTCTTGAAAAATGGACGGAGCACATGGACAGCACCCGTCGCTTCCAAAACGCCAAGATAGTTTGATAAAGTCTGCCGACTGGCACCACAAACCGAAGTTAAGCTACTGAGTTCACACAACTGTCCACTCTGTGTCAGTAAAAGTTCTAAAAGCCGCATGAACGCAGTGCGCTTCTCCAAGCGAAATAACTCCTGAATGTCCCTCGCCCAGAAGGCATCCATCCATTCCACAAAATCTTTTTCCGGAAACCCCTCTGAAATAAGATTCTCGGGCAAGCCTCCATGGTACATCCGAGTCTTCAAATCGGCTCCGAACACTTCCAATTCACTAAACAATACGGGAGCCAAGTGCAGGTGCCTCTTTCGCCCTGCCAGTGTGTCGCGAAACCGGTGACTCGCGCCGAGCGTCGAAGATCCTGTTGCCAAAACGCGTAAATTGGGGAAATGATCCGCAGCTATTTTCAGAAGTTCAGACGGCTGTTCAACCCGATGCACTTCATCTAGGATCAAGCGATTCCCTCCCGCCTGCTCCAGAAAACCCTCAGGGTCTTCTTCAATCAGTCGGCGAACTCGCGGCAACTCACAGTCGAAATAAACCACATCTTGCAAACTGCGAGTCAAAGTTGTCTTCCCGACCCGACGCACACCCGTCAACCACAACACTGGACGCTCCAACCAAGCCTGCTCCGCTCGACTCTGCCAGTAAACTCTATTTACCATATGCAAACAGAATTAACTTTTAGGTAAACCAAATGCAAATCTATTTTCAATTTTATTACGCGCTACAAACTGAAGATTATTATTTTGCCTGTCCCTGGAAATAATTCTGCCATCTGCCATCTGGCTACTGACTGCTCTTGCTAGGATTATTAGCCTGTCCCTAAATATGACTCGGGATCGCTATCGACGTAGCCAATCGGCATCGCTCTCGCGCTGCCGCTACGAGATTATTTTTTTGCCTGTCCCTAGATTTATGCCAGAATCGTAGCTTATCACCACTTATGTTCACGGCGAACTGATCTTTTCCAGCATAGCTGGGAACCGCTTATGTGCGGTAATGTTACGCTTATTTTTTGGGGGGAATGTTTGACGGGGGTCAAATGGAGCGGGGGCTAAGCAATCATTTAAAGCACGATCAAGCCAGCTTTGCTTGCTAGTTGTGACTGGTTCTGATCGAAAGTCAGGAAATGTGTGGCCTCCAAAACGACTCCCGCAGCTACGTGCAAGACATCAAAGCTGCGGTGACCACCTAAAAGCGTCCAATCGACCGACAGCCCTTTTGCCGTTTCGATCACCTGCGAAAGATTGCAGCTTTCAATGATCAAGCGTCCTTGATCTTTATCTTGCTTAAAATCCCGCCAGTAGAGATCTGCCTGCCCCACCTGGAGAAAAGACTTATACTCCGCAAAGCGGAACGCATTGCCCAATTCAAATTCGTTGAGTGCCGTCAGCCTGAGCGCCTCGGAGTGTGACTTAAGCCATGCCAGCGCCCGATCACTGTATGAATCATTGCCGTAAAGAGAAAATAAAAAGCTCGTGTCTGCTGTAATTACCATTGCCCCGAACTATCCTCCAGTAATTGGCGCACCGTCGCTGGAGTTAGCGGCTCGGATTCGCTACGGTCACGCCGCACAGCTGGACTCTCTTTCCAATCAACGGAGACGTCTTTACCCATAGGCTCTGGCACTAGCCGGGCAATCGGCTTGCCTCGACGCGTGATACGAACTTCCTCGCCGGCTTCAAGCCACTTGAGTAGTCCAGTGTAATGGTTGCGAAGTTCTCGAACAGTTGCTGTCTTCATAGTGCTACAACATGTAGCACTATGGGTTAAAGTCAATACAAGGTTACATCTCAAACCGAAAGCTTAGGGGACCTAATCTGAGAAATGCACTGTGGTCACAGGTCGCAATGTCTTAATCGCCTTACATATCGTATACGATCGAAAAGTCTTTATTTTGCCTGTCCCTAAAAATAATTTGCCGGAAATAATTTTGCTCTAGGGGGCGATAAGCTCGACTTTGGGAAAGTAAGTCTGGTATCGAGCTGTGTCCCGAGTCAGGATCGGAATTCCCAGCACTGTGGCGTGGGCACCTATAAAAAAGTCGGGGAGCGGTGTCGTTTTTAAGCCACCTCTTTCGCGATACAGTCTGAAGGCCTGAGAGGCTAAATATAAAGCATCACGGGGTATTTCGGAATATTCGATATCGAGTTGAGTTAGAATCTGATCCAATTCATGGGCTGAGGTGTTTTGGTAGCAAAGTTCTGCATAGATGATTGGGTTGACTGCCGGGTGATTGTAACAGGCGAGTTGATCGAGTGACCAATTCGCCCAAGTTCGATCATTCTGGAGGATGTCGATGATTACATTGCTATCGATCAGAATGACTGAGCTTTCAATCATCACCCCGGAGCTCTGCCATCACCTCGTCGGTCGCTTTACCCTGGTAACGATCCTGCCAAATCCCAAGACATGCTGCGATTCGTTCTTTACGCTCGACTACAGCGCTCGCCTGATCCGTCTGGTCATCCCCAGCCAGACTCTGTGCTAAGATTGCACGCGCCTCCGCCTCCATTGAGGTTTGGTGACTGGCTGCCCGCAGGCGCAACTTCTGTTTGACCGAAGTGTCTAAATTTCGAATAGTCAGCGTATTACTCATACTGAAAACTGAATGCATTGCTAGCATTGCTGTCAATAGAAAAAGGTCGAGGTTTCAGGCAGTAGCCGATGGGAAGGCCGCAAAAAGGCGCCGAAGGCGCAAAACCCCGACAGTCCAAAGTCGCCACTGCTGTTCCCAAACCTTCTGTCGACTCGCCTGGAGTTAATATTTTTAGCCTGTCCCTTTTAATTCTCAACACGCTGGAAGCACCCGAAGGGCATTTCACGTGGGCTACTTTGCCTCTGAGGCAATTAAGCTCGACTTTTCAGCATCGGGATATCAGGATCCAAACATGCGTCTTCTAGAAATTAAACCACGGAAGGATTTTCACCTATTTGTGCGCTTTGACGACGGGATGAGCGGCGAAGTCAATTTAGCCGGGTTTGTCGGGAAAGGGGTTTTTTCCGCATGGGAAAAGCCGGGCGCGTTCGAGAACGTTTGGCTTGCAGAGGCAGGCCATCCTGAGTGGCCAGGCGGCATAGACTTATGCCCGGATTTCCTTTACATGCAACTTACCGGTAAAACTCCAGAGCAAGTCTTCCCGGCATTAAAGCAAATTCCAGCACATGCCTGAACTCGCCCGCTTCTATGGAATTGTGATCCAAATGTATTTTGGAGATCACCCTCCCCCACATTTTCATGCCATTTACGGCGACAACAAAGCTGTCGTCGATATAGAATCGCTGGCTTTAATTGAAGGGTCCCTTCCACCCCGGGCACGTGGCCTCGTCATCGAGTGGGCAACTATTCATCAAGAGGACCTGCGTGAAGCTTTCCAAAAAGCTGCATCTCTTGAGGCCCCCGGTAAAATTGCGCCGCTCAATTGAAACTGGCGGTGCGATGTCAGAGAGGGGCTAGCCGGGTTGCTTTAGCGCAGGGTTTTGGGGATGGTCGGCGGTTCGATCCAATACCTCCCGCATGCGACTAAAACTAGTCAAATCATTAACCACGGATGCACACGGATGCACACGGATATGATTTGGTTTTCTGTGATCGTGGCCATCTGTCTTGTTCCTCGCTCGCCCAAAGGGCACCCGCTAGTTTGTTCCTTCGCAGACTCGGGGCAACCTCCGGTTCACCATCTACGCGCTGTCGCGCTTCGTCTGGCATCTGGCTACTCTTTCTAGGATTTTTAGCCTGTCCCTGGAAAGAGGTTCCATTTCCCCTTTCAAAGAAAACTTGAAAAATCCCAAAATGCCGCCATCGTCGATACGATGAATGCAGCAGAAATAATAGATGAAATCCAGCGCCTTCCCGGCAACGAACAGGGGAAGGTGGTTGAGTTCGTGCGCCATCTGCCAAATGCTGAAACGATAGCTTCGATCCACGAGCCTCTGGAAGAAGGACGTTCATTCAAGAGCGCTGCCGAGCTTTTCGCAGCCATCGACGAAGAAGGATGATGCTAAACATCCGATAGTCCGCATCCTCTGTTTCCCAGCAATGATATCTCCCTCTTTTATTAGCCTATCCCTGATAACTCCCCCTTACGACTAAAACTAGTCAAATCATTAACCACGGATGCACACGGATGAACACAGATATGATTTGGTTTTCTGTGATCCTCTGCCCTCTGACTTGTTCCTCGCTCGCCCAAAGGGCACCCGCTCATCGTCACCCTTCGCAGACTCAGGGCAACCTCCGGTTCACCAGCTACGCGCTGTCGCGCTTCGTCTGGCTACTCTTTCTCGGATTATTAGCCTGTCCCTGAATATGACTTGATCCGAGACTTCCCCCTTTACTCTTGTTTTTACGTCATCCCCTTACGGAGCGATCAACTCGACTTCGGGGAAATAACGACGGAAGCGCGTCGGATCTCGCGTCAGAACTTTGAGTTTAGAGACTGCGGCGTGCGCTCCGATATAAAAGTCCGGCAATGGTGAGCGACGCTCCCCCCCGTTACGGCGATAGTCCAGAAAAGCTTTGCCTGCTCGAAAGCCCGCGACATAGGGCAAATCCCAACGGATCAGACTTAACGGATTCAAAGCTGCGTCAAAAGCAGTTTGAGTACGAAAGGCGACCGATGCTTCGGCATAAATAATGGGGTTGATTCCGACCAGACCCACCTCCGAGCATTCAATGAGTCGCTCCGCCGACCAGACTGACCATTGAGGATCATCAGTGAACAGATCGATCAAGATATTGGCATCCACCAAAGTCATCTCAATCACGAGTCATCTGCATGATCGCATCAGTCGATAAACCAGCATCTGCGGTACCGCGAATCGACGAGATCGCCGCCTTCAGTTTATCAGCCTTCACAGTCGCTCGCGGCCGCAAGAGCAAGCCGGCCTCAGTACTCAAAAATTCCACTTCAGTCCCCGTCTCTAAACCAAAACGATCCCGCATAGTCTTAGGAACCGTCACTTGTCCTTTTTGTGTCAAACGCATAAGTAATACAAAGAGCCTAAAGTAATACCTTGTCAAGTATTGGCGCGGGATCATTTCAATTATGCCGGTCTTCGAACAACCGCTCCCCGTTAATGGTTCGAGTCATTACATGGTAACAGGCAGCGCTACCAGAAACTTTGATGCGGCGGGTTCTCATATGGGTTCATAATAAGCAGTTAGACGTCTGGGCTATCATGTATTATCAGCCTGTCCCTTGTCTTTTTTAATTATCCCGTTTTGTTAGAATGCTTGGACTGGTGCTTTTCTTTCCCTTTTTTCTTTCCGTTGAGCTAACGCTCACTCAATTGATTCAATTTGTTTAAGATCGCTTGGTAGACTGTGATCGAGACTCGAAAATCATGCATTTTAATTGCCGTATCGATCAAGCAGCGAACGGCTTCCGCAGTCAAAATACCTTGGGCGACC